>WBZM01000745.1_pt1 | contig 13686 bp, 11 predicted proteins | sample 5204271 | NCBI WGS metagenome assembly WBZM01 (sample SAMN12344346, study PRJNA552823) | activated sludge metagenome | biome: Activated sludge suspended growth; feature: Nitrification reactor; material: Wastewater; isolation source: activated sludge from nitrification reactor of wastewater...
GGATGCGCAGCAGGCTTCAGGAGTCGCGGCGAATCTTCCGCCGCGTGACCAATCCCAGCGGCTTCATCGTCGCCATCCTGGGGCCCGACGGCAGCGGCAAGACAACGGTGATCGAACACCTCGAGAAGGAATTCGCGAGCGCCTTCCGTGGCGTCCGGCGCTTCCACCTGCGTCCCCACTTTGGCCGAACGGCAGGCGGAACGACGGTCAGGGATCCGCACGCGCAGGAGCCTCGCGGCCGACTCGCCAGTTGCCTGAAGATCGGCATGTTCGTCGCCGACTACTGGTCGAGCTGGCTGCGCCACGTCATGCCGTCGAAAATCCGCTCGACGCTGATCGTCTTCGACCGCTACTACCACGACCTGCTCGTTGATCAGCGGCGGTACCGTTTGCCGGCGCGCTTTGCCCTGGCGCGGTGGCTATCGCCTCTGATACCGCAACCGGACCTCTGGCTGGTTCTGGACGCGCCGGCGGAGAATCTCGTCGCGCGCAAGGGCGAGATATCGCTCGACTCGGCCCGCTCCCTGGGCGCCGACTACGCCGCGCTGGCCCTGCGCTTGCCGAACGCCGTGATCATCGACTCCGGCGCGTCGCTCGATGAGACACTGCAGGCTGCCGTCCGTGCCGTGCGCCAGCACCTTGGCGTTCGTGCGCAAAGCACCCTGCGGCGGTTGCTGTGATGCGGCGTGCCCGCGACGCACGGCTGCGGCTACGCCATGTGCACTGGGTTCTTGCTGACCAGATCCTGGTCAGCGGCTGCAATTTCGTTCTCGCCATCATCTATGCGCGCGCCCTTGGCCCGACCACGTTCGGCATCTACGCGCTGCTTACCGTCGCCCAGCAGTACTTCGTCAGCGTCGGCGTGTCGCTGGTCGCCAACCCACTGGTGACCCGGGCGCCGCATGTCGAGGACAACCAAGAAAGGGTCCGACTGATCGCGGGCAGCCTGTCGGCCCAGCTCGTGGTCAGCGCTGCCCTGGCGCTGCTTGTGGTCGGGGGGCTGTCGCTCTATCGGGCAAGCGGCACTGCCGGCATCTCGGGAGTGGCCGTGCTTGGTCTGGCAGCCTCGTCGTTTGCGCTTCCACTGCTCGAGTGGTGCCGCAAGCTCTGCTTTCTCGACCGGGATGGTGTGGCGCTGATCTCGGTCGACGCGCTGACTTATCTGCCGATCCTGATCGCGGCCTTTCTGCTGGCTCAGTCCGGTTCGCTGACGCTTGACCTCGGCGTCCTGCTCTGGGGGGCAAGCAGCATTCCGGTCGCGATTGCTGCGGCAATGCGGCTGCGGCTCCCCTGCGACATTGCCGCTGCCCGTTCGTTCATGATGCAGAACTGGCGCCTCGCGAGGGATTTCATCGTGCCGTTCCAGGCGCAGTGGCTCGGTTCGCAGGGCATGGTCTATCTTGCCGTGCCGGTGGTCGGACCTGCCGGGATCGGCGCCTATCGCTCGATCGCCGGACTCCTCGGATTCACCAACGCCATTGGCGCCACCCTCGACAACATGATGCCGATCCGTTTTGCCGAGGTCTATCGGACTCGGGGCAGCACCGCGTTGCGCGGATACACCGCGCGCTTCTCTGTCGCGGTGCTCGGCCTACCGGCTCTGCTGCTTCTGCCGCTGGTCTTCTTCGCCGAGCCGATCGTTCGCCTCCTGCTGGGAGAAGCGTACAGCGGCTACTCGGAAATCCTCTGGGCACAGGCGCTCTACGTGTTCGTCCTCTACGCCAGCAGAGTCGCCAACTACCATGAGCGTGCGCGTTTGCAGACGAAGCGCATTGCCGTTTCGGCACTGGTCGGAACCGCCGTGTCAACGCTTCTGGTGATCGTGATGGCGCGCGAATTCGGCGCCATCGGGCTGGTCTGGAGTACCGTCCTCGGGGCGCTCTGCGCGTTGCTCTATCTGGTCTTTGGTATGGTCGACGAAATTCGGCGAGGCTGAAATGAAGAACCTTTCGCGACTGGTCTACTACCTGTTTGCGTGGCACTGGCCGACGCAGCCGATGCCCGGCTGGCGCTTCGGCTATTGGTTGCGGCGACAACTCGTGCGACGCATCTTCAGCCACTGTGGCGACGACGTGATCATCAAGCGCCGAGCCTACTTCGGCAGCGGAACGCACATCAAGCTTGGTCACCGCTCGCAACTCGGACACGCTTGCCGCATCGATCATGATGTCGAGATTGGTGACGACGTGATGATGGGGCCGGACGTGGTCGTCATGTCGAACTCGCACGAGATCAGCCGCCTCGATATCCCGATGATCGCCCAAGGAGCTGCACCGCGCCGCCCGGTGCGCATTGGCAACGACGTCTGGATCGGCACGCGTGCCATCATCCTGCCGGGTGTTCACATCGACGACGGGGCGATCATCGCTGCCGGCAGTGTCGTCACTCGCAGCGTGCCGCCATACGCGGTGGTTGCCGGAGTTCCGGCGCGGGTCCTCAAGTTTCGCACTCGCCCGCAGGAAAATGAACACCGGTCGTGACGCGTTTGCCCATCAACTGGTGCACGGAGCCCTGATGACCCCCATGTCCTCCCTGGCGACACAACCCGTCGTTGCGGCCTCGCACAAGCCGGCGATCGACTTCACCGATGGGATGGTTGTCGTCGCCATCGCGCTGCAGCTGCTGTGGGCCGTCGACCCCTTCGCCGCCGAGCTCTGGAGACGCTCCTTCACTCGCCACTTGCCGACCGTCCTGGCCATCGCCGCGACACTGCTTTGTGTGGCGGGTCGCGTGCTGTTCCGGCCCGGGCTGCGACCAGAACTGGGCTCGGTCGTCCGCACCTACCGCTTGTTGCTCCTTTTCGGCGCCTTCGTGATCGGCGGCAGCCTGTACGCCAGATTCGCCCTCGCCATCGACAGCTCGTTCCTCCTCATGGGGATGTCAGTGATTCTCGGCGGCCCGGTCAACCTGTGGTTGATCAGGACGTCGCGCGCACCGGCAACGCTCGTTCGCAGCGTCACCGTTGCCGTGATCGGTGTTTCCTTGCTCGGCGTGCTCATGAACACGATCCATTTTGGCAGCATGCTCTACCACGCACTGGAGCATGTGGTTCTGGTCGCGGTTGCGATGCCGCTCATCGCCGGCCGCAAGCCGCTCGTCCGGCTGAGCGGTGCCTTCCTGTGCATACTCGCAGCCGTGGCGCCAAACAAGATCACCGGATACATCGTGCTGCTGATGGTCTTTGCCTGGGTGTTCGTAGACGATTTGATGATCCGGACTGCCAGGGACCCTGATCGCATCCGCGGCGGCTTGCAGCGGATCCTGGGTGCTTTCCTCGGCATGCTCGGCATCCTCGGAGTGGTGTTCCTCTATCAGGCGACCAAATCGCACCTGCCTGACGGCAACACGGTCTACCGCCTGCACACCTACCAGATGGCGATCGACCGCTTTCTCGATTCGTGGTTATGGGGGCGTGCATTCGCCGCATCGGCGGTCGACCATTTCGACCTGTTCGTGGTCAACACGAGTACGCAATCATTGCCGACGCACTCCGATCCTCTGGACATCCTGGCCAACGGCGGCCTGCTCGCAGCCATTCCCTTCGTTCTCGGGCTGCTGTCGATCCTGCATGCGGCCTGGAAGATGCTGACAAGGAACTGGGTTTCTGGCGAGCGGGATCAGGGCTTCGCCAGAGCCCAGCTGGCCATGTATTTCCTGATCATGAGCAGCGGCCTGACGGTCATGGCATTCAATCCCGTACTGAACAGCGCAAGCAGCAGTTACGTCTACTGGATGTGTTCCGCGATGATGTGCGCGCTGCTGTCCCCGGATGGGCAAGCTGCCGGGTCGTCGGTCGCCACGGGCTCGCCGTCGGGAGACGAAGCGGTGCAGCGACCGACATCCGTGCCCTGCGGTCCGGCTGCGGTTCGGGATACGGCAAGGGGTGCGTGAGGAAATGGCATGAGAACCGAGAAGATCTACATCGACTCGCCGCCGGAGTTCATGTCTCACCCGTCTGCGGCGACCTGGCTGCCGGTAGAGCGCCATCTCGTCAGCTTTCACTCTGGCCCCCCGTTTTCGCTGGCCGCCGACCGTCTCGGTCGCCAGGCACGAGCGACGGGCTGGTTCGATACCGTCACCATCCTGCACCCGACCGCTGACCATCCCGCAATGCACGCGTTCGCGGGCCAGCTGGCGGAATTTGCCCGCAGGCATCCACGCGGTTATGGCTACTGGCGATGGAAACCGCTCTTGGTACAGGCCATGCTGTCTTCGCTTCCCGAGGGCGCGCACCTCTACTATCTCGATGCCGGTTGTGAACTGTCGAGCATCGGTGGCGAGCGATTCATGGCGCTTGATCGCGAACTGAACGCGCGGGGTGTTCTATGCTTCGAGATTGATTTTCCCGAGCACGGCTGGTGCAAACGTGAGGCCGCCGAGGCGATACTGGGGAACTGGCATGAGTCGGTGATGAGCTCCCGTCAGATCCAGGCCACCTGGTTCGGTCTGCGCAACTCGGCCGCAGTCCGGGAGCACATGGCCGAATGGGCGTCCTGGGCAACCAAAGGCGAGTTGATCACGGACGCGCACGCGCCGGAACGGCAACATCCGTTGTTCTGCGGGCACCGCCACGACCAGGCTTTGTGGAGTCTGACCCTGAAGAAGCGGGGAATCGCACCCATGCCGCAGGAAGACTGCTTCGAACGCTGGCTGTACGTTCCCGACTCATGGGTCCTCCTGGCACCCGTGCACGGTCTGCGATCGCGCGGCAGCCGCTCGCGGATCGATGTCATTGGCGCGGATTCGAGCAGGGAGTGCTGCCTCGCCAACCTCGCATCGCCCTCGCTGAAGTTCAGGAGCAGACTGGCCACGTCGCGTCTGCGGGCGCGAACCGTCGGCTGGTTGAGCCGCATCCGTTCCCGGATTCGTGCCGCATGGCGTTGAACCGGGGTCCTGCCACTTCGCCAGCGCTGCGACCCGCGGATCGGATGCTCGTGTCTGCCGCCGGTGCCGGAAAAGGGCCCAAGCGTCGGCTCCTACGCCCAGTGCTGCGGCCTTTTCTCCGGCTACGGATGCTCGGATTGGTTGCCCCAGGCATCTTCTGCAGTTCGCTCCTGGGAGCGACTCTGGTGGTCAACCCAGGGCACCCTGCTGCCTCCGATTCGGGCGCCGGCAGCAGTTCGCAGCCGCTGATGACGATTGCCGCCGCGATGAACCGGCTGCAGCCCGGCGACCATGTCCTCATTGCAGCTGGCGTTTATCGGGAGCCGATACTGTTGCCGGCCCGATCCTGGTCCGGGAGTGCGCGCACGCTGATCGAGGGAGACGCGCAGGGGCGAACACTGATCAAGGGATCGACCGTCGTGCGCCTGTGGCAGGCAGCCGGTCCGGGTCGCTTCGTCGCCCCGATGGGTCACGAACCCGAACAGGTGCATGTCGACGACCAGCCGCTGCAGCAGATCGGCGGCAGCGTATTCGACGGCTATCCGGGGCGCCCCGACCACCCCCTGGCGGCCCTGCACGCGGGTAACGGCGGCATCTGGCCCGGGCGCGTCGACGGTGATCGGGAGAGCATGCCGGTCAACAGCTTCCACTACGACCGGGTTTTGGGCAACGTGATGATCCGCGTCCCTGCCGACAGCCTCGCGGGTCACACCGTGGAGGTGGCCGCCCTGCAGCGCCTCGCCTTGGCAACCGGTGTCGAGCGATTGTCACTGAAAAACCTCAGCTTCGCACACTCGAATACCACCGCCACCACCCGTGGCGGCGCCGTACAGCTGGACGGCAGGAGCATCCGCATCGAGAACGTCCAGATTCGTCGCGCCGACGGCACCTGCCTGGGGCTGAACGGAGCCGATCACGAGATCATCAGCAGCAACTTCAGCGAATGTGGCCAAACCGGCCTCGGCGGCCGAGGTTCGGGCTGGAAGATCGTCGACGTCACCGTCAGCCAGAACAACACCCGCGGCTTCAACAAGTGGTGGGAGGCAGGTGGTGCCAAGTTTGTCGGCGACGGTGGCCTGAACAACTCGACGATCACGCGCTTCAAGGCAACGAACAACCAGGGCGATGGCCTCTGGTTCGACTGGAAGAACCGCAACAACCGCGTCAGCGACTCGTTGCTTGCCTTCAACTCCGGATTCGGCCTGCACCTGGAGATGTGTCAGGGTTTCCTGGTGGACAACAACATCGTCGTCGGCAATCGCCAGCGCGGAATCTATCTGCGCCAGACCTCGTTCAGTACCCTGGTGTTCAATCTGGTCGCCCACAACGGGCTCGACGGCATAGCCATCGTCGATGAGGGTCAGCGCGATCCGCGCGGCGAAATGGATTTCTCGGTGCGGAACAACTGGGTGATGGGCAACGTGATCGCAGGCAACGAGATCGCGTTGACCATGCCGGCGCCGCTGGCAGACAACCGCAGCGACGGCAACCTGTTCGCAGCCGATGGCAAGGCAAGCGCCTTGCGGATCGGCTGGAACCGGAATCTCGGCAAGGCCGACTGGATCGAGTCCGGTCTCGATGCCAACAGTGAATGGCTCATGTTGCCAATGGGGCGACGCCGCGCGGCTGATGTCCGGCAGCCGCTGGCTGAACAGCTGGCATGGTACGGCGCGTCACGCACGCGGATGGGCGCGGTCGCCGCCGGGCCGCTGGCTGCGCTGGCGCAGAGGGCACCGGCGCTGAAGGTGGGTGCCGGTGCGCGCCCCGGGCCCGCCGTGAGCACCTGGCTGCCACGATGAGCCACGGCGGGTCGCCACGTTGCTCTGCCGCCATGGACGGGGGCGACAGTAGCCGTCGGATCGATCACGGGCGACCTGTGACTTAGCACACGCGCCGGAAGCGGGCTAGGACGCAGGATCCGGTCGATTGAAACGACCGCCAGCGTCGGCCAGAGATGTTTCGCCGCTGACCCTTCCTTGCAGGTGCACGCTTGAACCCGAAATCGATTGGTGCGCTCCCTGTCCCGCGGCTCCGGGCGCAACCGGACTTCGTCGTCGACGACTGGACGGGCTGCAGTGGTGGACGGACTCGGCAACTGGCCGACCATGGCTCGCCCCCGCAACGGCTCGGTCAGGCTCACTCCCAGCCCCGATGAGTCGCACGTGATCAGGACACGGACCGCCACCGGCAGCCGTACGACAGACCCGGTTGAAAGGCCGTGGTGTGCCGCGGGCACCCGGCTGGCGTCGAACTCGCCATGAGCGCGACAAGCGTCGCCATCCGGCCCGGGCTCTTGGCGCTGGCGGACCAGGTCGTCGTCTCTGGCTGCAATTTCCTGACCGCCTTGTTCCTCGCACGCACGCTGGACAGCGATTCGTTTGGCCATTACAGCCTCGCGTTCCTGGTGTGCCTCTTCCTTTCCGGCTTGCATCGGGCCGTGTTCACGCAGCCGATGGCGGTGCTGCAGGATCGCGACAGGCCGTGGCTGCAGCTGGCACGCGCCCGCGCGCTTCTTGCGGCGCACTGGGTTGCGATTCCGGTTGCCGGTTTGCTGGTGGTCATCGCCGGCGTCTTTCTCCACGCCGATTTCTTCCTCGTTGCCTCGGCCGTCGTCTTCCTGGCCTGCCTGTTCCTGCAGGAGACGGCGCGCCGCTTCTTCTACGCTTCCGGAGCCCACGAACGGGCACTGTTGAATGACATCATCAGCTATGTCGGACAGCTCGTCGTGCTGCTGCCGCTCGCGGTCCTTGGGCTCCTGAGCGGGGCGAGCGCTTTCCTGGCCATGGCTGCTTCGTCACTGCTGGCCTTCGTTCTGGCGTTGCGATGGATCGAGCGGACACACCCGGAGCCGGCGGTAGAGCTCTCGGTGACGGAAGTGATCGAGGAGCAGTGGCCGCTGTCGAAGTGGCTGCTGGCGACCGTTCTCGCCATCTGGGGCGCCGGCCAGTTGTACCCGTTCCTGCTCGTCCCTCTGGGTCCCGTTGCCGTCGCCACCTTCTCCGTCTGCCTCAATCTGCTGAATCTGCTCGGGTTGATCACACAGAGCGTGGCGAATTGTGTCCCCGCCAATGCGGCGACGATCCTGCAACGCCATGGCCGGGCAGCCTTTCGTCGTGACCTCCTGCGAACGAGCCTGTTTGCCGGATGCGCCGGCGGTCTTTTCGTCGTCGCGGTTGGCTGGTTCGCCGAGCCGGTCCTGCATTTCCTCTACGGCGGCCGCTACGACACGGCTGCCGACATCCTCCGAACGCTCTCGATCGGCGCCGCATGTTCGTTGATGGGAACCGTGTTTGGGGCTTATGCGCTGGCGCTCCACGACTCGCGATCAGGTCTGTTCAGCAATCTGGGAGCGACCGTGATGACGTTCACGGTCGGTCTCTGGCTGATCGGCAATCATGCGATGCAGGGCGCGGCGCTCGGGACATCGCTGAGCCTGGCGACGGCGATGTCGCTGCAGGCCATGTTCGTGCTGCATCGACTGCGAAGGACGAGCGCATGATCGATGTCAGCGCTTGCCTGCCTGCTGGCAGCATGAGCCAAGCCGCACCCGGGGCTTCGAGCATCCGGTTTCCGGGGCCCGATGGCCGTCACGGCCGAGATCGGGGACCCTTCACGGCTCCGGATGTCCGGATCAGGCCAATCATTTTTCGGGTCGCAAGTACATGACCATCTCCATCTCAATCGTCACCTGTTCCTATCAGCAGGGCGCCTACCTCGATGCGACCATGCGTTCGGTGCTCGACCAGAGCTACCCCGGACTCGAGTACATCGTCGTTGACGGCGGCTCGACCGATGACAGCCTGTCCGTGATCGAGCGGCATCAGGGCTCGCTGGCCCATTGGGTCAGCGAACGCGACCAAGGGCAAACGGACGCGCTGATCAAGGGCTTCGCGCGCGCCAGCGGCGAAGTTCAGGGCTGGCTGTGTTCGGACGATCTGTTGTTGCCCGGTGCGCTGCACCGGATCGCCGCATTCTTCGCCGCCCATCCGGGCGTCCAGGCGGTGTATGGCGATTCGCTGTGGATCGATGCGCACGGTCGCTTCCTGCGGCCGAAGAAGGAGGGCGCCTTTTTTCGCCATGCTTTCCTCTTCGATCACAACTTCATCCCCCAACCGTCGATGTTCTGGCGGCGCAGCCTTTACGAGAAAGTCGGCGGCCTCGATCCGCGTTTCAACCTGGCGATGGACAGCGATCTTTGGGAGCGTTTCTCCCGTCATGCGCGCATCGCGCACATCCCGCACTACCTATCCTGCATGCGCTTCTACCCGCAGCAGAAGACCCGCTCACTGCGGCCGCAGGGTCGTCTCGAGGACGCGGAGATTCGCAGTCGCAGCCGCCTGTCCGGATGGCCGGGACTGCCGCTGTACCGGCTGACCGGTACGGCACTGCGCGTCGGCGCGAAGCTCCTCGCCGGTGGCTATGGCGCTGTCGTCGATGAGTCGGTCGTTGCCGCTCTGGAACCCTATCACCTGGTGTCGGCAACAGAATGAACGCGGCCCGTGAGTGGCGCGAGTGGCTCGCGCTGTCGCTTCAGGAGCAGACGGCAGAGCCGCAGGGTGGGCTCGGCTGGCACTCGCTGCTGCCGGTCAAGGCACGCCAGCTCTATTGCCGGCGTGACCTCGAGCGCCTGCCGGAACTGGCCTATCTGGTGCGTTCGCCGGCGCGACGATGGCTGGCGCGCACGGCCTGGCACGCTGGTCGCGTCGGTCTGACCTGGCCGCTTAGCGAGGCGCGCATGGCGCACGAGCAGGCGGATCTGCTGCAGCAGATCCTGCCGGCAGACAGTGGAGCATCGCCGGTGTTGATCCAGTTCGGTTCGCCGGGGCCCTTCCAGAAGGTCGTCGTGCTGAGCCTCTCGACATCAGGTCGGGCCTGGGTGAGCAAGATCGCGTTCCGCCCCGGGGCGGATGAGTTGCTGGCCGGCGAAGCATCCTGGCTGGCGCGTCTTGGGCAGGTCGCCGAGTTGAAGGCTTCCGTGCCGCAGCTTGCTCGCGCCGGGTGTCTGAGCAGCGGACGGCGTTTTCTGACCATGCCGGCGGCGACCGTGCTGCCATCTCCGGCCCGGCTGGGGCCCTTGCACCGTGCCTTTCTCGCGCAATTGTGCCGCACCAGCCGCCGCGAGTGGTTGTGGGAAGAGGCGCCACTGCGAGGGCGGTTGCATGATCGCTTTCTTCGCCTTTCGCGCGACCTTGCTTCGCCGCTGCTGGCGGGAGCGCCGGAAGCGTGGCGGTGGATCGACTCCGAACTGCGCGGGCAGGTCATCACGACCTGCATCGGACATGGCGACTTCGCGCCGTGGAACATCAACCAGGACGCGCGGGGCATCACCGTCTTCGACTGGGAATATGCGCAGGAAAGCGCGACGCCGCTGCACGACTTCTTCCACTTCCATTCCATCCAGCGCATCCTGGTACGGCGATCCAGGCTGCGGCCGCAGGCGCTCATGGCCCTGCTGCAGGACGGGCGCACTCACCTGCAGACCGTCCTCGCCACTGCCGATGCGTCCATTGACCAGGTCGCCAGGATGTTCGGCCTGTATCTTCTGGACACCCTGAGCATGTACGTCGAGTCCAGCGGCGGGGTCGATGCCCGCGACCGAGTCGTGGCCGACTGCGTTCACTGCCTCGGCACGCTTCGTCTGCTGCGGCGGCCCCTGACGGAGCGAGCGACCGGAGTCGGCGCGGCCAGCGCCCGTTGGCCACTGCCCAATGGCGGGAGCGGCGACGCGACGGTATCGACCGGGCCGCGCTGAGATGTCTTCTCCTGCACCCGACCGACAGGGCTCCCAGATGCGCATACTGATGGTCCACAACGCCTACCAGCAGAGAGGGGGCGAAGACAGTGTGGTCGAGGCGGAGACCGAGTTGCTGCGGGCCCACGGGCACACTGTCGAGCTCTATCAGAAGGACAATCGCGACATCGCCGACCTCTCACGCCTGGGCTTGCTGACCAGGACCATCTGGTCGAGGCAGACGACTGCCGACATGCAGGGGATCCTCACCCAAACCCGTCCGGATGTCATTCATGTCCACAACACCTTCCCGCTGATCTCCCCCTCGCTGTATTGGGCCGCGGAGCGGGCTGCGATCCCGGTGGTACAGACGTTGCACAATTTTCGCCTGTTCTGCCCGCAGGCCATGTTCCTCCGCCAGGAGACGGTCTGCGAGGACTGTCTCGGGCGTGCACCCTGGCGCGGGATCACCCGGGCCTGCTATCGCGGGTCAGTGACGCAGAGTGCGGTCCTGGCGGGTATGGTGATGACGCATCGGGCGCTCGGCACGTGGCGCGACAAGGTGACTCGATACATCGCGTTGAACGAGTTCTGCCGCAGGAAGTTTGTCGAAGGCGGTCTGCCTGCGGAGCGGGTGGTCGTCAAACCGAATTTCGTCGACTTTGCACCCCCGCCAGCCGGTGCGCGCAGCGACTTCCTCTTCGTCGGTCGTCTCTCGGCGGAGAAGGGCATCCGGACCCTGGTCGATGCCGCCTCGAAAGTCCCCGAGGTACCCGTGGTCGTCGCCGGGTCGGGACCGGAGGCGAGGCTTCTGGCTGGCGCAGCGAACATTCGCGGCCTTGGTGCCCTGCCACCGGCGACGGTGCGGGAGAGGATGGTGGCGGCCAAAGCACTCGTTCTGCCGAGCATCTGGTACGAGAACTTCCCGCGCACGCTGGTCGAAGCCTTTGGCTGTGGCTTGCCTGTGATCGCCAGCCGCATCGGCGCACTGGCCGAACTCATCGAGGATGGGGTGACCGGCTTCCTGTTCGAACCGGGCGACGCGGATGACTTGGCCAGGAGGCTGCGCTGGGCGCATGCCCATCCGGCCGAGATGGCGCGCATGGGCGGCGCCGCGCGTGCGCATTATGAAGCCCACTTTACTGCCGACGGCAATTATCAGGAACTGATGGCCATCTACAGCGCAGCCATTGCTCAGGCGAAGGGAGGCATGGCATGACAGCAGCAGTTGCGCGCCGGACGGAGCGAGTCCTTTCGGCGGCGGTCGACGCCGTCGACTGGGACGAAGCGGTTGATCGCATCCAGCGTTGGGCGGATCGCAGGGAGAGCCGCTATGTGTGCATCACCAATGTGCACTCGGTGGTGATGACGACCCAGTCGGCGGAGTTCGAACGGGTCATCAGCGGTGCCGACATGGCGACACCCGACGGCGCGCCGGTAGCCTGGATGCTGCGCCAGGCGGGCCATCGCGACCAGGCACGCATCAACGGGCCAGACCTGATGTGGCGATATTGCCGGCAGGCAGCGCAACGGAACGAAGCCGTCTTCCTCTACGGTGGTAGCAGCCAGACCCTCGACGCACTCGAGGCGCGCCTGCTCGCCGCCTTTCCCGGGCTGCAGATCGCGGGTGCGTACTCGCCGCCCTTCCGAACGCTTTCCGCCACCGAGGATGCGGCAATCGTCGACATGATCAATGGCAGCGGCGCCGGCACGGTATGGGTCAGCCTTGGGTGCCCCAAGCAGGAGCGGTGGATGGCTGCGCATCGCGGCCGGATCGAGGCCGTGATGATCGGTGTCGGCGCCGCCTTTGATTACCATGCCGGAACGATCAAGCGGGCGCCGATCTGGATGCAGCAAGCGGGCCTCGAGTGGCTGCATCGACTGCTCTCGGAGCCGCGCCGCCTGTGGCGGCGTTATCTGGTGACCAATTCGATCTTTCTGGTGCGCGCATTCTGGCAACTGGCGAGCAATCGATGACCTCCGGTTGCAGCCTGAGCATTTGCTCACGGTCGGCTCGCGGCGAGCGCACTAGGATGCGCCCATGACTGGCGCAGAACGTGTGGAGGAAATCGTGGTGAAGCGGCGCACATCGACCCAGCCGAGACTCCTGCGAATGAGGAGCGCAGCGTGAAGATCCTCCTGTCTGCCTATGCCTGTGAACCGGACAAGGGTTCGGAGCCGGGAGTCGGCTGGAACTGGGCGCTTGCTCTCGCCCGGCGCGGGCATGAGGTATGGGTTCTGACGCGGAGCAACAACTGCGCCGCGATCAGCGCAGCGCTTGGCCAGCTTGGCGAACCTTACCGCTCACGGCTCCACTTTCTCTACTACGATCTGCCGCGCTGGGCCGCGTGGTGGAAGCGCGGCGGGCGCGGCGTCCATCTCTATTATGCGCTTTGGCAACGCGGCATCCTTGACGTCGCTCGCGCCGCTCACCGGCAGCAGCACTTCGACGTCGCCCACCATCTCACTTTCGGCGTCTGGAGGCAGCCGACACTGCTCCATCGCCTCGGCATCCCGTGCATCTTCGGTCCTGTCGGCGGTGGTGAAATGGCCCCCTGGCCGCTGGTTCGCGGGATGCCGCAGCGCTGGTCGCGCGTTGGCGAGTTCCTGCGCTATGCGGTCAATCTCGCGTCACGCTGGAATCCCGCGCTGCGCCGCTGTCTCAGGGAGTCGCATCGGGTCATCGCGAAGACGCGCGAGACTGCCGACTGGATCGCCAGTGCTGGCGGCAGCGCGGTGGTTTCGCTGGAGATCGGCATCAGCCGCGAACGCATCGTGCAGGGCTCGCGATTGCCTGCGCCCGGCCGGCTGAGCTGTCTTTACGCTGGCCGGCTGATCGATCTTAAAGGGATCCATCTGGCTCTCGCAGCGGTGGCCCAGGCCGCTGCTGCCGGCATTGACATCAGCTTTGCCGTCGTCGGCAGCGGACCGCTGGATGGCGTTCTGCAGGCGATGGCGACGGCGCTCGGTATCCAGTCGAGGGTCACTTTCTGCGGCCAGCTGAGCCAGACGGAGTTGCTTGCCAAGTACCGTGAGCACGACCTGCTCGTGTTTCCCAGTCTGCACGACTC
>WBZM01002969.1_pt1 | contig 13680 bp, 13 predicted proteins | sample 5204271 | NCBI WGS metagenome assembly WBZM01 (sample SAMN12344346, study PRJNA552823) | activated sludge metagenome | biome: Activated sludge suspended growth; feature: Nitrification reactor; material: Wastewater; isolation source: activated sludge from nitrification reactor of wastewater...
GGCGGCGGCAGGTGTCACGGCCCACCAGCATCCGGGGTCGTACATCGTCGATGAACCTGAGTCCGTCTTCAGCGGTCAGGGTCGGCCATACACAGTGTTCAGCCCGTTCAACCGGGCCTGGCAGGAGGTTCCCCGCCGGCCTTTCGAGGATCGTCCCGAGGCCCTGGAACTGGCCGGGTCACCGGAACCCGGAGACATCCCGGGCCCGGCCGAACTAGGGCTCGATCCCGCACCCGAGGGGTGGGACGAAGCCTTCGAGCCCGGCGAAGCGGCAGCGCGCGAGGCTACAAAGGAGTTCCTCAACCGGGGCCTGAGCGAATACCACGAAACCCGCAACCGGCCCTCAGGCGGCTCTTCCAGGCTCTCCCCCTGGATCCGCTGGGGTTGCCTCTCACCCCTCGAACTCGAACTCAAGCTCGGTCTGCGCAAGGGAGAGGGTCCGCGAAGATTCCGGGACGAGTTGGCCTGGCGTGAGTTCTATGCCTCGGTTCTCGCGAACTTCCCCGAGGTAACCCGCCTGGAGTTCCAGAAGCGGTACCGCGGAACCCTGGACTGGCAGGATGACCCGGGGCTTCTCGAGGCGTGGAAGACAGGGCAGACCGGCTACCCCCTCGTCGATGCCGGGATGCGCCAGTTGAAGGGGGAGGGCTGGATGCACAACAGACTGAGGATGGTCGTCGCCTCTTTCCTCACCAAGGACCTCCACCTCGACTGGCGTGAAGGCGAGCGGTACTTCATGAACGAATTGCTCGATGGCGATCTTGCTTCAAACAACGGGGGCTGGCAGTGGGTCGCCTCGACCGGTACTGATCCGGCCCCTTACTTCCAGAGGATGTTCAACCCGATGACCCAGCAGGAGAAGTTCGACCCCGATGGCGAGTACGTGCGCCGCTGGGTTCCGGAGCTGGCGAAGGTTCCGGACGAGCGGCTGGTCCGCCCCTGGGAGATGACCGAAGAGGAGCAGAGTGCCTCAGGCTGCCGGATCGGGGACGATTACCCGGCTCCGGTGATTGACCACGCCGAAGAGCGCCGCTTCGCGGTCGAGAGGTACAGGGCGGCAGCCGACCAGGACGAGCAGGGATAGGGTCGTGCCGTGAGCGTCGTCCCCAGACACCCGAGCACCTTCGACCAGGAGATCATTCGCTGCGGCGAGCCCGAGATCCAGGAGGAGATGTCCGATCCGGAACGCCTCGAAAAGATCCGCGAGGAATTCGAGGAAGGCTTCCGGATCATGGAGCCGGTCGGGCCCGCGGTCTGTGTGTTCGGCTCTGCGCGCACCCGACCGGGGCATCCGGAGTACGAGCAGGCCCGCAGGGTCGGAGCCGGCATCGCCCGTCAGGGTTACGCGGTGATCACGGGGGGCGGGCCGGGTTCGATGGAAGCGGCCAACCGGGGGGCCAAGGACGAGGAGGGCTTCTCGATCGGACTCAACATCGAGTTGCCACATGAGCAGTTCGCGAACCCTTATCTGGACATCGGCAAGGAGTTCCACTATTTCTTCGCCCGCAAGCTGATGTTCGTGCGCTACTCGTGGTCGTTCGTGATTTTTCCTGGCGGCTTTGGCACTCTCGACGAGATGTTCGAGGTGCTGACCCTGATCCAGACGAACAAGGCCAGACCGCACCCCGTGGTTCTCGTCGGGACCGACTTCTGGCAGGACCTGATCGACTGGATCGCATCGAGACTCGCCGGCGAAGGCCGGATCTCACTCACGGACATGGAACTCTTCACTGTCTGCGACGAGGATGACGACGTGATCGCGAGCGCCGTCCAGGGCCTGCCGCACCTTCCCTACGGCCTCGCCTGAAACCCTTACCGACTGCCGCCCACGCACAACTCACCGGGCACATGGTTGTCGAGTTGTAAGCTTTGTTCATGGCCCTGCCTACCCCTCTCCCTCCCGAACTCGTCGAACTGATCACTGCCCGGTTCAAGCTGCTTTCAGAACCGATGCGGGTCCGCATCCTCGATCAGTTGCGCGAAGGCGAGCAGAGCGTCGGCGGCCTTGCCGAGGTTCTCGATACGAGCCAGCAGAACGTCTCGAAGCACCTCCAGGCCCTTTACGGTGGCGGCGCGGTGAGTCGGCGCAAGGATGGAAACACCGTCTACTACGGGATCGCAGACGAAAGCCTCATGGCTATGTGCGAGGCAGTCTGCGAGGGCGTCGAGCAGCGCATTTCCGAGCTCAGCCAGATCGTCACTCGCGTCTGATCGACCCGCATCCGGCCCTCTACGGGCCGATCGGCACTGCTCCACAGGCCTGACTTGCCTGCCGAAGTAGTTGCTGCTACAGTATTCAACTACTTAGTTGTGAACTTGTAGAAAGGTGGAGTTGATGTCTCAGAAGAGCGGACAATGCGAGACGAACAGGGGTTGGCCCCTTGAAAGGGTCCTTTTTGCCATGGCCGGTAGCGTCAGCCTCGTCGGCGGGCTGCTTGCCCTCCTGGTTTCCCCCTGGTTTGCCCTGCTGCCCGTCCTGGCGGGCATCAACCAGTGGCTGTACGTAGCGGTTGGAGCCTGCCCTGCTTCCGTGGTCCTTACCCGGGTCACCTCGCTGAGGCCCGCGACCGGGAGCGACCGATGAACAAGGTCGGACCGATCGGCCGACTCGGCCGCTGGACGAGCGACAACTTCAAAGTTGTCGCGATCATCTGGCTGGTGATCGCTGTTGGCCTCGGATTTTTCGCTCCCAAGGCCGAGCACGCTCTCTCCGGTGCCGGCTGGGAAGCCACGGGCTCGGAATCACTCGAAACCCGCCAGCTGATCGACGAACAGTTCGGGGGCATGTCATCGTCGTCCCTGATGGTCGTCGTCCACAGCGAGGACTCGACCTTCGGCTCCCCGGGGTTCGATGCGACCGTCGATGAGGCCGCCGCAGTTCTTGAAGGCTCGGAGGACGTCAGCAACGTCGTCCTTCCGTCCAGGAAGAGCTGGGTCTCCCGTGACGGACACACCGCGGTAATCCAGGCTGGCGCAGCTTCGGATTCGAACCAGATGGTTCGCGCCGCCGATGACCTGAAGGAAGAGCTCGCCGCCATCGACAGCGAAGGCACCACCGTCTCGCTGACCGGCGCCTCCGGAATGTGGTCTGACTTCAACCAGGCCAACAAGGAAGCGATGATGAAGTCGGAGCTGATCTCCTGGCCGGTCACGCTGCTGATCCTGGTCCTGGCATTCGGCTCACTGGTAGCGGCCGGCCTGCCGCTGATGCTGACCATCATCGGACTGATGGCCGCTGCCGGCTCCCTTTACCTGGGAACCCAGTTCTTCGACATCTCGATCTGGGCGATGAACTTCGCGATGATGTTCGCACTCGCGCTGGGCATCGACTACGCGCTGTTCATCGTCTACCGCTTCCGCGGGGCGTTGACATCGAATGACAACACCAGCGACGCGATCGCCGAGACGATGGACACGGCTGGCAAGGCGGTGCTCTTCTCGGGAGTGACCGTCCTGATCTCGCTCAGCGCCGTGCTGCTGGTACCGAGTCCCGCCTTCAGGTCGATGGCGATCGGCGTCATGCTGGCAGTCGCATTCGTCCTGGCAGCATCCATGACCCTGCTGCCCGCGGTTCTCGGCAAACTTGGGCATCGCGTCAACAAGCTCAGCCTGCCATGGGTCCACACCGGAGAGCATCGCTCGCCGAAGTTCGCCGCGTGGGGTGAGCGGATCTGGAAGCGTCCGGTGGCCTACGGCCTGCCGGCACTATTGATCCTGCTTGCCCTATGTGTACCGGTCTTTTCGCTCGATACCGGAATGCCGTCGATCAAGGTGGTACCGGAAGGCGATGGTGCCCGGGTCGGCTACGAACAGGTTGCCGACGCATTCGGGCCGGGTGCTCCCGGCACGCTGCAGGTGGTTTCCCCCCAGGGCGAAGCAGACGTAACCGTCCGCGAGCTCGGAAGCGACCCCGGTATTGCGCAGGTGATGGTGGTCGGCGAAAGCCGCGAAGGCAACGTGATGATCGCCGCTACGCCGAAGATGGATCCCTCCGACCCGGCACTCGGCGAGACGATCGACCGGGTTCGGGACGAGGTCCCTGCCGGAGTTCTGGTCGGCGGCGCCGCAGCGGAGAACCATGACCTCGAGGTGGCCCTGGGCGACACCACCGCCCCGGCGATCGCGATCGTCATGGCACTTGGCTTCCTGCTGCTGCTGGTGGCCCTGCGGGCGCCAATCCTGGCCGCAATCGCGGTGCTGACCAACCTCCTGGCTGTGGGAGCCGCATTCGGTGTGGCCCAACTGATCTTCCAGGAGGGGCACCTGACCAGCGTGCTCGGATTCGAGTCTCAGGGATTCCTTGACGCATGGGCACCGGTCTTCTTCTTTGCGATGGTCTTCGCGATATCGATGGACTACTCGGTGTTCCTGCTCAGTTCGGCCAGGGAGCACTGGGAGAAATCCGGTGACGCCAAGGAAGCGGTGATCGGCGGGCTCGCCCACTCGGGCCGGGTCGTGTTCGCTGCCGCGGGAGTGATGGTGGCGGTGTTCTTCACCTTCGCCCTCTCGGGCCCGCTCCCCCCGCGGGAGATGGGGATCATCCTGGGTGTCGCAGTACTGCTTGATGCAGCCCTGGTACGCCTGCTGCTGTTGCCGGTGCTGATGAGACTGGCCGGCACCCGACTGTGGTGGATCCCCGGATGGCTGGACCGCCACCTCCCCAAGGTCAGCTTCGGACACTGACCGTTCCCTCCCCGATCGGCCGCCGCTGGGTTTCAGCGGCGGCCGATCTGCTTAACCGTGTTCGGCGCGGCTGATCGCTTCGTGGGTCTCTGCGGCGAGATCCGGGGAACCCAGCTCCAGGCCCGGCGGCAGTTCGACATGAAGATCGTCAGCATGCTGAATCGCAGCCGAACCTGAGTCGAGGCTTACGTCAAGCACGTGCCCGCCGCGGTTCAGGTCACGGTCGATGAAATGGAAGTGGTAGCCGCCGATCTCGACGCCTTCTGCCCAGACGGGAAAGCGGAATCCGATCAGGTGACCTTCCACAGATCTGAACTCGAACACATTCTGTGTCTCGACAACCTCGACGAGTGGCCTGTAGGGCGGCTCCTGCCGCGGCACAGACCGGCACTTGACCGAGGAGAAATGACCTTCGACCCGGTAAACGGCCACCGGGGCCTCGTTCTTGTCCCCGGTCAGGATCTCTTCGAGGCCCGCAAGGTCGAGGGGACCATCCAACTCGATCTGGCGGTCCGCGTCGAAGCGGGTGACGACCGCGAACGGAGTCCGTTCCAGCGGATCTATCTCGCTGATGTGTCCGTGAGAGTCGGCGCGATAGAAGTGTCCGTCAAGAGCGATCATTTCCCCGTCGAGTGCATTCAGGGTGCCAATACCGGTGTCCCCTTCGGCAGCGAGTTCAGCGAAGGTCAGGTCCCCCTCGTAGGCACCGTCCAGCAGCGCCGAAACCGTTGATGCCTGGAAGAGGGCGTGGTCATCATGTCCCTCGTGAAGGTCGCCCCGGCGCATCGCCTCGACATGGAGCGACCGGATGGTCGACTCCTCGATCACGACGAGATCTCTTCCAGCACCACCGCGCAGCCGCGCTCGAGAATGTCGAGGACGAGGTCGAAGCCGTCTTCTCCCCCGAAATAAGGGTCGGGCACATCGATCTCACCCTCACCGGCCATCTCGCGAAAGAGCCTCACCTTCGAGGCGTCCGCGCCGTCCATGGCCAGGAGAGTGGCGTGGTTTGACTGGTCCATGGCCAGGATAAGGTCGAAATCCTCGAAGTCCGAAGACCTGACCTGACGGGCCAGCCCTCCGATTTCCACACCCCGCTCGTTTGCAGCCGCGATGGCGCGAGGGTCGGCGGGGTGCCCGATGTGCCAGTCACCGGTGCCCGCGGAGTCGATCTCGATCCCATCCACCCCCCTGCTTTCAACCAGGCCGCGCATGACGGCCTCGGCCGAAGGAGAGCGGCAGATGTTGCCCAGACAGACGAAGAGGACCCGCAAGGCGGCTCAGCCACCAACCAGTCCGCGCAGGTTGGCGACCTGACGCTGGAGGTTCTGGATTTGGTTGTTCTGACGGTTGATCCGCTGGTTCAGTTGCCGGAACTCGGAATTCTGGTCGTTCTCTACCTGCGTGATTTCGCTGCTCAGTTCGTTGTCGCGATTCTTGAGCGTGTTGAGCTGGTTCCGCATGTTCCTCATCTGGCGGCTCAGCTTCTTGATCTTGCGATGGTTGCCGTTGATCTTCTGGAGCAGGTTCTTGTTGCCTGCAGACAGCTGGGCGACAAACTTCTCGGCCTCGGAGCGCTGGCTGGCCTCGAGCTGGTCCTGCTTGGCCTGCGCGTCCTGGAACTTCTGCTCGACCAGGGCCTGGACTTCGCTCGTCTGGCTGGTGTCGCTGTCAACCGCGTCCTTCGCGTTGTAGGCGGTGATGGTCCCGAGTATCCCGAGAAGGATGCCCACAACACCGAAGACGATGGCCAGAGTCGCTTTCGTATTGCCGCTCATGGCGCGCACCCTAGAGGAAGCGGCCCGACCCCGTCGCTATTTGCGAACCGTGACTCGGGCCGGCCCGGTCCTGGAACCTTCACTCCAGCTCAATGAGACCTTCAGCTTGACCACCCCCGGCTTCGCCCTTGAGGGCGCTTTGACAACCATGGCCGGACTGGATGATTTGCCGGCTGCCAGAACGGCGAAGGTCCGGCAGGCGGGCAGTTTGAGTCGACCCTTGAAACTCGCGGGCAGCCGCAGGCACAGTTTCACCCGTTGCGCGTCGGTGTCCGAGTTGTTTCGCACGGGAACCCTGAGTTTCCCTCGAGTTCCGCGCTTGACCTTGATCGGCGTGACATTGCCGATCGAGAGAGATGCCTTGGCAGGCGGCGAGTTGCAGGACTCCGGCGCCGGCGTGTCATCGCAGGGGTCGGGGGTGCACTGAGGCAGGTTCGGATTGTCATCGCAGGGGTCCGGCGTACAGGTCGGATCCGAAGGGTTCAACTCACAGAAGGTCGGCGCCTGCGATGTGGTGAAGGTCTTGACCGCCCCGCAGCTCTCGAGTGTGGGTTGCGCGGCCGGATTGTTGAAACAGGCGGTCCAGAAGTAGGTGGTTTCCGGCTGGAGTCCGGTAAGGGTCGCCGACGCCGGGGTGTTGGGGTTCGCAGTGCCGTTGGCATCAGTCGAACCGGAACCGGCCGAATTCATGACCTGACGCGGATCTGCGGTGCCTGGGTCGTTAGTGGAGAGGAGAATGGCCATGTTGAGGGCCGGATTCGGGGAGGACGCAGTTCCTGACAGGGTCGCCGACTGATGCGTCACTTCGGTCGCGTCGCCGGTTGTGGCATGTCCCGTCGTGTACTCGAGAGCGGTCGAACAGGGCTGGTGGGCACCGGAGATGAAGCAACCCCGAAGGTTGTAAGTCCGCCATTGGTTGAGACCGGATACCGACTGGTTGGAAACTGGTGAACTCGATGTCGATTGCGATACGGCGGCAGGTGTAGTGACATCTGAGAAGGCGCCCACGGCCGCGGCCCAGGTTTTCGCCTGAACCTTGACCGTGCCGGCGGGGTGTCCCGCCAGGACCCGGACCGCCGCGGTCGGTACCGCCGGGAAGGGCGGCTCGGCTGGAAGTTCAAGGCTGACCTGGACAGCTCCGGTCGAGAAGGTCGTTGTCTGGCAGCCGGGAAAATCCGTGAACGGAAAGATGGTTGCCGGGTTGGAGGTGCATACCTTGAAGTTGTAGGTGGTGTCCGGGGTCAGGTAACAGATGGTGTTCTCGGTCTGGAGATCTCCGTACTGAGCCTCGAATGTGCTTGATCCGGAGAAAGGCAAGTTCGTATTAGTGCCGTAGGCCACGGCGTTACTGAGACCGCAAGGCCTCCCGGCTGTGGTATTTGCCGGAAAGGCAGGGTTCGTGCTGGTGTCGAGCTTGATGTAGTACGAGGAACCCGTCACAACATCGTTGATCGTGAACGGGACGCGCGCCCCGACTGCGGTGGTCTGAGCCGCCGCAGGAAGTGAAATCAGCGGGGGATCCGCCTGGGCCGGACCTGCAGTGACGGTCAGGGGCACCGAAACGTTGACGCAACTGGATCCGGTGGCACAGACGACGAAGCTGATCGGCTGGTTGCTCATGGTTGCGGTTGCCTTGATCGGAACCAGCAGCTGAACGTGGTCGTAGACCTGGCTCTCCTGTGGTGACCGGATGCCTGCAAACCAGAAGCTGCCCGCCCCTCCGCCAACGTCCGGGAGCACCGGACTCGCGACCGGCCGCATCGAAAACTCACCGTTGCCATTGACTGCCGGATTGGCTTGGCAATTGGCCTGGGCTCGCTGGTCATTGACCTGTTGCCCGTTCGCGTTGATGCCCCACCTCCGGCAAATGGTGGTCGCAGAGCCACCGATCGCCGTCTGCACATTCGGTGGAAGGTCAGCCAGCACCGAGTAGAACTCGTTCGCGCAATCGAAGGTGACCAGTGACAGGTCGATCCTCAAAGAGAGATAGAAGATGTCGTTCACCTTGGGCTCGACGCCGGCGCTCTGTTGGGAATATGAGGGTGTGATCAGGGATGGCGCACAGAAGCCTCCGCTGGTTTCTCCGGCCGGCCCGGCTTTGAGGACCGGGTTCGCCGCGGCCGGAGAGGCCAGCACCAGACAGCACGAAAAGCAGGTGATAACGCCCGCCAGAAAAGGGTTCCCTCTCCCTGCTCCCATGAAGAAAAACTAAACCGCTGAAGCGGCGACTGTCCAGCGCCCGGCTGTCCGGTCGGTGAACTAGAGCTTGATCAGGAGGATCGTGTTCAGCGCGAACAGGATGCCGGTCACGACCGTGGCGCGGGTCAGGTTCTGCTCGACCATTGAACCGCCACCGATCGAGCTGCCGCCACCGCCGATGCCGAAAGCACCGGAAAGTCCCGCGTCCTTCCCCGAGTGCAGGAGCACCAGAAGAATGAGGAGGACCGAAAGGAGGACCTGAATGATGGCCATGATCGTGTACATCGGAGTCCGATTCTAGCTTTCTTTGCCCTTGAGCGCCTCGAGACGGTCAAGGATCGCGACCGCCTCCTTCCTCAGTTCCGCGTCCAGCTCGGCAAAATCCTCCTCGGAAAGCTTGCCCGACTCACGGTCCATCTCGGCATCGCGGATCTCGCGGTACTTGGCTTCTCTCGCCGCCTCGAGGGCCGCAATCTCGGGGTCCTCGGTCGTCGAGGCACCGCGGTTCCGCCAGAAAGGCATCGAGACGAAGGTGCCTACAAGAATCGCGAGGATCAGGAACCAGACCACGGTCATGAAGACTTTCTCCTTCGGAAGATCCCGCTCGGCCACGCCGCGAATAGTGCCCCGATGATCGCGATGATCGCGCCGATCCAGATCCAGGTGACCATCGGGCTGATGATCACCCTGAATGTTGCCGGGATCGCAAGGTCATCCTCGCGGTAGCCCTCGATCACCTTGTCGGTAGTCCGCGAAAGCAGGTCGGAGGCCGCGAGGCTGATTTCCTCTGCCCGCTCCGGGTTCTGCTGAACCACCGGCAGGACCTTCTCGCGCATGTAGGCCCCGAACAGGGCGTCGGCCATCCGGGCGCGGCGCTCGAACTCTTCGGTGTCGGGTTCGAGTGATGTCCAGAAGTCGGAGCGCTTGCCGGCTTTCAGGCCGACCTCGCTGGTCGCCTCGCCGTCGAAGTAGGAGGCAATGCCGCGTGTGGCACCGGTGGTGACCTGGTGGTACTGCCTGGTCGGGTGGAGTGTTGCGAAGGGTTCGCCGTCACGATCAACCTGGAGGTCGGCACCGAAGATCAGTGCCTGGTCATTTCGCGAGACAGTCGGCTTCACATAGGTGACGGTGTAATCCTGAATCTCGGCTGACTGCCCTGGCTTCAGCTTGATGTCTTCCTTTGTCTCGAAGCTGGACGACGCGGCCACCCCGACCAGCAGCACAACCAGCCCGAGATGGACCGTGTAGCCGCCGTACCGCCTGCGGTTCCTGACTGCGTTGGACCAGATCGCCGCAAAGATCGATCCGCCCGCGCTCTTCTTTCTCGCTTTCGCAGCCCGCAGCGTCTCCTGGATCAGGGCGCTGACGGTGAAGGCGGCAAGGGTGAACATCAACAGAGCCCAGAAGCTGTCGGCCGCATCGGTGAAGAGGATCAGCAGCACGAAGGCGATCGCGGCCACGATCAGGGGGATCGTGAAGACCCGCTTCGCCCCCTGCCAGGAGATTCGTCGCCAGGACATCATCGGACCGATGCCGGTGAAGAGGACCAGGATCACCGCGACAGGCGTGGTGTACCTGTCGAACCACGGAGCCGCGAGCGTTGACTCTGTACCGGTCAGGAATTCCGAGATGAGGGGGAAGAAGGTCCCCCAGAAGACGATCGCGCAGAGAGCTATGAGCAGCAGGTTGTTGACCAGGAAGACGGCTTCGCGTGAGGCCAGCGAGTCGATCCGGCGCTCGGATTTGAGAATGTCAAGACGCGAAATGATCAGCCAGGTGGAGCCGATCACCACCACTCCGATCAGGGCGAGGAAGTACGGACCGACGGTACTGTCGCCGAAGGCGTGGATTGACTGGAGCACCCCGGAACGGACCAGGAAGGTTCCGAGCAGCGCGAGACTGAAGCTGGCAACGATCAGGCTGACGTTCCAGACCTTGAGCATCCCCCGCTTCTCCTGGACCATGATCGAGTGGATGTAGGCGGTGGTGATCAGCCACGGCATCATCGAAGCGTTCTCGACCGGGTCCCAGGCCCAGTAGCCACCCCATCCGAGCTCCGTGTAGGACCACCTGGCACCCAGGATGATCCCGATCGAAAGGAAGGTCCAGGCGATCAGGGCGAAGCCCCTGGTCGACTTGACCCAGGCCGCGTCCACCCGGCGGGCGATCAGTGCGCCGATCGCAAAGGCGAACGGCACGGTCAGCGAGACGTAGCCGATGTAGAGCATCGGCGGGTGGATGATCATCGAGGGATGCTGCAGGAGCGGGTTTAGGCCGGTGCCGTCAACGGGAACCGGGGACAGCACCTCGAAGGGGTTCACCCCTCCACCGAGCAGCATCAGGCCGGTGAAGAAGATGCTCACTCCCATCATCACCGCGGTCGCCCACGGCACCACGTCGCGCAGCTTGTGCTTCGTTGCGGCGAGGGACACCGTCGAGACCACCGAGAGGATGAAGGCCCAGAGCAGCAACGAACCCTGCTGACTCGACCACATCGCGGTGAACTTGTAGAAGGGCGGGGTGTCGATCGAGGAGTGCGAAGCGACGACCGCGAAGCTGAAGTCGTCGGTCATGAATGCGTGCTCGATAACGACCACGCAGATCAGCATCAGCCCGAAGAACGCATAGACCGCGTAGCGGGATGAATCAACCCAGCGACGGTCGCCCCGGGTCCCGATCAGCGCAGCGACGGCCGCGAAAATCGAGGTCAGGAAGGCAAGCCAGAGCGCAGCGTTGCCGAGGTTACTGATCCCGCTTCTCCGAGAATTTCGAGGGGCACTTGGTCGTCAGTGTGTCTTCGTCCCCCACGAAAACCCCGTTCTTCACCTCGCCGGTAACCATGACGTCCCTGCCTTCACGGAAGGGGTCCGGAACCTGGCCGGTGTAGATGACCTTGATCGGCTCGCCAGAGCCGTCAGGGTCGCGCATCCTGAAGTTGATGCCACCCTCGGTTTCCTTCACCGAGTTGTGCATTACGCGGCCGACCATCTGGTAGCTCTTCCCAGGCACTGCATCGGTCAGCTCACTCGGCAGCCTCGCCTCAGAGGAGGCGTTGAAAGAGGTGTAGATGAGTCCGGTGGCCAGTAGAAGGGCCGCCCCCAGGGCCACAAACAGGCGCACCTGCCGCTTGCGCTGTACGTCCATATCGAGAGGGATTATTGCAGGCCTTGACCGTCGGCGGCATCCCCCTGCCACAATCGGAGCATGAGCGACGAAAAAGTACTCCTGATCACGGGCGCAAGCAGCGGCATCGGCAGGGCCACTGCCCGGCTGATGGCAGGCCGGAGAAAGCTGGTTCTGGCCGGCCGGAGGGTCGAGCCGCTGGAGGAACTTTCTGCCGAGCTCGGCGGTCCGGAGCGGGCCCTCGTGGTCGGCTGCGACGTTGGCGAGTGGGATCAGGTCGAGACCATGACTGCCGCTTCGCTTGAAGCTTTCGGCCGGATCGACGAGGTTTTCGCCAACGCGGGCTTCGGCGCCACACGCGGTTTCCTTGAGGAGTCCCCCGAACACTGGAAATCCATGGTGCTGACCAACGTTCTCGGTCCGGCCCTGACCATCCGTTCCACCCTCCCCCACCTTCTGGAGCGGGGCGAAGGCCACTTCATCGTGACCAGTTCGATCGCCGGACGCAGGGTTCTGCCGGGTTCGCTCTACTCGGCCTCCAAATTCGCCGCTACAGCGATCGGCGAGGCACTCCGCCAGGAGTTGCGAAGCAGCGAGGACGGCAGAAACATCAAGGTCACCCTGATCGAACCGGGGATGGTCGACACGGATTTCTTCGAGAACCGTCCGGGTGACTCCGCCCTCTCCGACGAGGACATCGCCCGCACGATCGAGTTCGCCCTCGACCAGCCGCCCGGGGTCGACATCAACGAGATCCTGGTCCGTCCGATCACCCAGTCGCTGTAACCCGAAGGTCGTAGCCCGAAGGTCGTCGCAGGACCCCCGTTTCCCATGCAATAAGGACGGGAAGCCGGGATCGTCCGGGACCGACCTAGCTGAGAAGTGCCTTGACGGCCTTCCAGTAGGCCCTCAGCAGGACCCTGACCATCCCCTTCTTTGCGAAGGCCGGAATCAGCTGGGAATCAAGGTCCGGAGTCAGCAGGCTGGCGAACTCCTTTGCCGTGATTCGGCGGGCGGCCTGGATCTCGCGACGCTCCCTGCGCAAGCGCGGAAGCCAGCGGATCAGGTCGCGGTAAGACTTGACCTTCGCGCCGATCCAGCCCTGCTTCCCGCTCACGAGCAGGAGCACGAGTTCCGTTGCCAGAAGGGCAGGACTGATCAGGAGCAACAGCGGCCCGGGGTAATTGCGGATCACCATCGCGATCCGGTTTCTCTCCAGCCAGAACCACTTCCGGTCATTGGAGTGAAAGTCGTAGTCGTGATCGACCACAGCGCCAGGCTGAAGGCCGATTCGCCGCCCGGTCGCCTGGATCCGGACCGAAATGTCGATGTCCTCGTGGTAGAGAAAGAACTCCTCGGCCAGGCCGCCGACTTCCCCCCACACCTCACGCCGCACAGCAAGGGCCGCTCCCGATGCGACCGGAATGTCGCTCTCACCGCCAGCCTCAGAAAGGGGTCTACCGTGTCCACCGGCCCAGGCTATGCCGGTGAAGTGGACCGGGTTCGCCCAGGAGTTAACGACCTTCTGTCCGTCGATGTGGCAGGCGACCAGAGCCATCCAGGCACCCCAATCGGGCCGGGCTTCGAAGGGCTCCCGGATGGCATCTCCGAATCCGGGCTCCGGCATGGCATCCGGATTCAGCATGAGAACGATGTCACCGGCCGATTCTTCTGCTCCCAGATTCGTGGCAGCCGTGAACCCCGCATTGGTGCCCATCTCGATCACCCGTGCTTCGGGCAAAAGGCCCGCGACCAGCTCGCGGGGTGAGGCCGACGAACCGTTGTCGACGACGATGACTTCGTCGCCCGGCTCAACCTCCCCGGCCAGCGCGGGCAGGGTCCTGGTCAGTTCGGAGCCTGAGTTGTAGGCCACGATCACGACCGAAAGAGTCGGTTG
>WBZM01002970.1_pt1 | contig 13679 bp, 27 predicted proteins | sample 5204271 | NCBI WGS metagenome assembly WBZM01 (sample SAMN12344346, study PRJNA552823) | activated sludge metagenome | biome: Activated sludge suspended growth; feature: Nitrification reactor; material: Wastewater; isolation source: activated sludge from nitrification reactor of wastewater...
GGACTGTAGTTAGCTTAATAGAAGGAGGAAGTTTATTGACTTCCGAGTATTTTGAATCAAAGTCTCTAATATACTCATAACCGTCACTCAACCAAGAATATTGTTCCTTTGTAGCTTGTAGTACACCAGATACAGAAATACCCATACGAAGGTTTCGATGAACTACTTCTTCTGTTTCTGGATGATGAGAGGGCAATAATAGAGCATGCTTGTTTACTTTATACAGCAATTCTATGATATCTAAAAATTCTTCACGACCTTCTACATTGGGCAAAAAGATAGTAGCAAGAGAACATTGAAATGTAAGCTGGTTGCCAAAAACACCCATATGCTTTTCAGGCTCTTCGAAGCAATAAACAGGCATTTCACCTAAAACTTCTATATTTACAGGTTTTACTCTTTTTTCTTTACTAATTAACTTATTAAGTGTAGGATGTAGCTGTGTACTACTACCAAAATTTTTAGCAATTTTTAATTTAGTAGGAATTTTTTCACATTCAAAGGAATATATATGAAACTTATACAAATCATAATTTCTACCTTTATTGCCTTTATTTATACTAGGAATGTGTAATGTAATACTTGTAGAATTAATACCTGCTCTTCTAGCTAATATTTGCAAATCACGTAATTTATTTAAAGACGTACTCCAAATACAATAGCTTTCGACACCATTTGTAGTGGGTATACTACCATCTGTATCAATTAAACCTGCAATAAAAGCTAATGCTGATTTAGTATTAAAACTCATTATTTCTTTAGGCAATCCTTGAGATCGATCCCTTAATTGTTTAGCAATATCTAAATCAATATCAACTTTAACTCTAACATGTGGCTCTAAACCCTCTCTATATTGTTCTTTATATACAATTAAAATATTATTATAATTTTCAATTAATGAATATTTGCTTTCAGGAGTATGAATGAAGCATTTATTACCATCTACATAACCATCTCCGGCAAATGCACCTAAAGTATATGCCAAGTCATCTTCTTCACCTTCTATAAATGGTAAAGCAAATTTAGGCATCCGATCTTTATCAAATTTCAATGATAATGTATTGCTTTTTCTCCAACTTTCATTTGTATTTTGTACTAAAAATTCATGATCTTCATTTACATCTAAAATAGAACCATCGCTAAATGTAATTCTAAATACAAGATCTTTTTCATTAGCTAAAAATGGTTTAACTTTACTCCACTTTTCTCCATTAAAAATTTCAACTTCTTTCCCAACTAAAGTATCAATTCTAAAAGCACCTTCTTTTGTTTGTATTAATGTATCACCAGACACACATGTCTCTTTATCTTCTAGGGATTGTTCTGCACACGGATTATATCCCTGAATATTTGGATCGGGATATTGTGTTTCACCTAGACGACCACATTTGCGAGAGAGTTCTAAATTAATAAGACCAATTGGTTCTGAATTACCCTCATATGTAGTCCAGAAAAATTCATGTAAATCATTTATATCATTACAAATAACTGAGTTATTAGACATAGCACGATGAGAAGGAATACCGCCAATGTCCCATCTTTTTGCTAGTAAACACTCTATATCATCCGGCGAAAATAGTGCAATTTGAGCGGAATTATGTGTTAAATAGCCATTTGCAAAGAAACAATGTGCATTTTCAACTTCAATATCATAAGTTTCTTGTCTATTTAATGTTTCAATTTTACTAATTTCAACAGGAATAAGATCGCAAGAATGCCCCGTAAAATCTTCAAAAGTTCTTACTGTTACTGTTTTAGAAGCACCAATCTTTCTTTTTAAACGATTATCTTTAATCCAAGAAGTTAAAAAGCTATTTGAATATTGATCTTTCTGCGAAAATCTAATTTCTTTCTTTAATTGAGGAATTTCACTAATAATCCTTCTAGAATAATCTGTAATAAGATTTAAATCATATAGCTCTTTCCAATTATACTCTCGTTCACCATTTGCAACAAATCTAGTTTCAAAACCACAAGAATAACAAAGTTTTTGTAATTCAACTACAAAATCTTTATAAACACTTGTAACTAATTTTACTGGACGATTATTTAAAGACCCATCTGAATCTGCAATACCAGCAATATAACCTAATCTAACATCGATTGTGGAGTTCTTTATAAAGTTAGGTATACTAATTGATGTGTTAGGTTGCTTTATATGCTCAAATAAATAATAAGCTAATTGCTTAGACATACATCTAATTGTAATACTATTTTCATTTTTAGTTTCAAAAATTTCTACATTATTTGTTCCAAATCTAGAAAGCTGCTCTGCACAAAAAAGAGCAGCTTCATAATTTTTAATGTTAAATTTTAATCCTACATATGCATTAAAACCATTATGTTCTTTATTTGTGTAAACATAACCATTTCCATGGATTGCACCAATAAGCCAAGCAAGGTCTCCATCTAATTCTGGAATAGTAATATCTTTACAAGTTATAGTCCCTTTTTCATAAGACCATTCAGGTAAAGTTTGAACAGACCCTTCAATACTTACACGTGTTGAACATAATCTATCACCATCTTCTAAATATTGAGCTTCTTTCCAAATATAAGAATCTATATCATTCATAACAGCCATTCGGTGATTTGGTGTACAATCAAACCAACCATCTTGTGTATGAATTCTTAAAAGGTCTTGTTCACCTTGTTCAAACTTATTAGTTACTTTACAATAGCCTTCTGGTGTTAAAACTTCATCTCCAATTTGGATTTCAGAGATTGGTTTCATTGAAAACTTAGTATGAACAAGTGTGTCTTTTGGTAAGCATCGGCGTACATTTCCAGCGACGATCACTTCCGCTATAATGTTCATGATATCAAGAGCGTCGATTGGTCGAATTTTCTTTCCTCGACGCTTCATAAGTACAGTTGAGATCTTTGCAATACCCTTTACAAGATCTTCAGCACCTGAGGCTAATCCACCAAATCCTTTAATTAACTTACCCTTAGATCTAATAATTTGTGTGCTATAGGTAAATGTACCCTTATTAGGATGATCACTTAGAAACGCCGCTTTAAGTGTTTTACCTAATAGCTGTACCCAGCCTTCTCGTGAATCTGGAACAATAAAATTAGCACCACCATCATCAAAACGTGTTGGTGCTTTAAACCACTCTTTTACTGTTGGAAGCTTATCTACATTTTCCTTTTGAATATTAAAGCCTACTCCACTACCTAACGCTAACATATCCATTGCCCAACAGAATGGGCGAATTGGATCATCTACTACTGTAAATGCACAATTCTGTAAAGAAGCTAGACCAAATCTACTTACTGTATGTGTTCCAAGCTGCCATAACATACGACCGGCAACTGAACACTTAAGCTTAAGCATATATTCCCTTAAGCGATCTTCTTCATCCTCTGTAAAACCTACTTTAATTTGATACCTACATGCATCCAATACACGTTCTACTGTATCTTCCCAATCTTCTGTTGGGCTATCTGGCCCTAAATCTGGATCTAATAATCGTGCATAAGTCCGTTTATATGTTAAATATCCAATTTGTGACCAAGGAGTTTCAATCATATTAATTTCTCGATTGTTAATGTTTATAGTAGACAATCCCGTTGTATCAATAAGAAATTATAAAAATATTTTATTTAATTCAATTTTTTAATTTCAGAATCAAAAAGATCTTGAATATCAAAAGATCTATTTTTTAATACTGTATTATTCAAAAGTGAAATAGCAAAATCTGCATAAAGTAAAAACTGTCTTCTAAAACGCTCTTCAGAAGAATATTGATATTGTATCAGTGCATGAAGTACTTGATTAAATATTGAAACATTCCTAAAATAATAGCATTCTTTATTACTCAAAACAATTTTCAAATAACCATTATCAAATTTTTGTAGATCTATAATATGCATATTAGTATTTATTTTAAATATTTTCAGCTATTAGTGTTTATAATAAGTAACAACTGTTGCATTATGTATTAATAAAAAATCTTCAAAAGCTTCTTGTGCTGTATCATAATAATATTTAGTCATCTGATAATTAATTGCATCTTCTTTTTTCGTAAAACAGATTGAATGTAAAGAAGTCAGCCCTAAAGGGTACAACCATTTTGCGTAAACACCTGGTTCTAACATTTTTTTCTTTTATCTCTTGTTTAGGCATATTATAAAGATTTATTGGTGGTAGTTTAAGATCGGGCCAATGGATCAATTCTAAACTCCCATAATCTACCTTTTAATCCGCAAGGTAAGAACCAAGAATGCCCACGTTGATCTATGCATGGTAATCCTTTAGGATTTACTTTAGAAAGCATTTCAGGATATTGCTTTAAAATCTTAGGATGACTGCAAAGCAATTTATAACGATTTTCTATAATTGCCCATTTACAATCTGCACAAAATTTAGTCATGTTTGTGTTCCCAAAATTTTCCAAAATATCCACAAAATTTTTCTGAAGATCTCATTGAAATACAAAAAATTATTAAATTGTCTTTACCAATAAATTCAGGATAATTACACCATAAATCCCTTTCAGAATCTGTTTCTGAAGCTTCAGACCATTTACAATCTGCACAAAATTTTGCCATTTTAATTATCTACCTTTTCAAAATATTTACCTTTTTGTGAACAGCTATTAAATGCAGATCTTGCATAATTACATGAAAATAGATGCTCTTCACTATTAAATGCTGCTAAATATTTTATATTACTAGCATTTGCAAATTCATTTACGCAATATAATTTAATATCAATATTAATAGGTCTTATTATTGCATATTTACAATTTTTGCAAAATACATTCTTTTTCTTAAAAATATCAAAACGAAACTTCATAATATATGCCTTCAGCTAAACAATAAGCTGCTCTTGCCCAAAAACAAAGGTAGGGTTTGTCAATAGTCTTTGGGTTAATTGCTGATAAGACTATTACAGAGTTTTTTCTTAGAGTACGAATTTCAGGATTAATACAAAATAATTTATTATTATCTAAAACTGCCCATCTACAATCAACACAATATTTAATCATTACTATTTTGCCTCAAAATATTTACCGTATTTTGAACAACTTTCATCAACTGCCCTTACAAAAGAACACGGATATATGTATGCCTCATTATTTAATGAAGTTAAATAATTTGTATTAATAGAATTAGCTGCATAACTTTTACAATAGAGTATTTTCCTAGACTCTTCTTCTTTTATAACAGCATACTTGCAATTTTTACAAAACTTTTCTTTAACAAAAAATAAACTAAATAATTTGCTCATATGCCTTGTTTCTCTTTTCTATGATTTCTGCAACTAAGCAATTGCTTTTTGATTTCCAATATTTACCTACAGATCCACATAATTCATTATTTGCCCTTAACTCTTCACAATCAAATGATAATTTATATAAGAGCGGATTGTCACAAAACAATTCTTCTCCATTAATTGTAGATCCTTTATAGCAATATTCACAATGTTCACAAAGTCTCATTTTCTATTATCTCTTTAATAATATCACCATGACAATCTAAAGGCTTACACCAACAACCTAAAACAATATCTTGTGTTTTAGATAATTTTTGCAAATAACAAAGATAATCGTAAACTTGAGTTTTCATTTCAATATTTTTAAAAAGCCATTCTTTATATTTTTGTAATACACTTTCTCTACTATTTAATGAATTAATCTTATAAGGATTAGCTAATAATGATTTATTTGCATTTATCGATTTATTATATCTCCCTATATAAATGTATTTATCTGTTTTCGTAGTTGCTAGATTTATAATTTTTATCATAATGTAAAAAAAGACCTTTTATACCACACATTATTGAACTTGTTCTAGCTTCTGTGCAAGTAACATCAAAATACAAACAATTACCTATTTTATTTTTATACTTATAGTATTTACAATCTTTACAATTACCATGTAAATAATTGAAAAATACATTATTCATTTACAATATAATCCGGAGCAATTGGTTTAGAAAAATCCCGTGGCATCCAAAATTTACCTTCTAAACCACAAAAATTTTCATTACATCTTGCTAATCTACATAGCATATCATTAAATCTAGAACAGTATGATACTTTCTTGGTTGGAAATTTTATATAATGATATTCCTTACAATGTTTACAACGCCCTTGGTATTGTCGTTTCAATTCTTCAAACGGTGTCATGGTAATACTACCTTATAATATAGTATATTTTCATTCAATGCGCCTGTTGTATCTAAAATAATATGTGTTTCTAATCCCGTTTCTAGAGTTTGCAAAATATGTTCACAGTGCTCTTGTATACATTTTAAAGTTAAAGCTGGATATAATTCTTTATAAAATGAAGCTAGAAGTATGGCTAATTCTTTTCTAAGTGCATCATTTGGTGTCATGGTAATTTTACTTTGTATACTAGTATATTTTCATTTAAAGAACCAGTAATTCCTAATATAACATGTGTTTGCAATCCTCCTTCTAAACACATTAAAAGACTATTAGCATGCATCTCAATATCAGTAAATGTTAACATAGGAAATTTTTTTAAATAAGCCTTTGCTATTTGTTTAGCAACATTATACCTTAATACATCATTTGAAGTCATTTTTATTTTCCCAAAATCTTCCAAGATAACCGCAATAACTATCAAGATTACGAATAGTTTGACATGGCGATCCATTAAATCTATAACAAAATTTAAGACTGCTAACTGTACTATCTACTTCATAACAAAATTTACAATCTTTACAATCCTTATACCCGCCAAGTTTAAATTCTTGCATTATGACACCTCATCAATACTTATAAATTCTTGCTGAATTTCTTTCAGTCGACCAGTATCATAATCATAATAACAGCCATTTACAGGACCTGTTAAACCTGTGAATCGACATTTCAATACAGACATTTTTATCTGATTTCGAATACGAATATCTTGTGCAGTCATATCACGAGCAAAACCTATTACATCCATAGATATTTGTTTAACTGAACCTGATCCACGAATATCATCAAGAGAAGGGATTTTTCCTTCTTCAAAGCTTTTTGATTGATTAGGTGTCTTTCTAAGATGCGATATAAGTCCTATATAAATATCATGTCTTTTTACTAATTTCAAAAGATCATTCATCATTTTATCTTGTGATTCATTTCCCGTAAGACCATCTACGCCTTCTGACACAAGAATAGTAATATGATCAATGAATATATATTTGCAGCCTGATAGCGCCATATATTCAAGTTGATCAAGTACTGTATTATCAGTTACAGCACCTTGATGATCTAACATAATAATACGATCATCACCAAAAATAGTATCAAAACCTATTTTCAACTCTTCAAGTGGAATTTGCTCTTTAGCACTATTTTTATTAAGTACCAGAGAAGCTAATTTACGTGCTGTTTCTGCAGGTGATTCTTCTAATGCTACAATTCCAATAGACTCATTTGTAGATTGTAATATATGATAGATAATTTCTCTAATTAAAGAAGATTTACCACTATTATGTGTAATAATTCCATTTCCCAAAATAAATCGACCATCACCATCTAATGTAAATCCATAAAAGTCAGCCTCTTCTAACTTAGTAATTGTCATTAAAGCTGTTGTACCATCTTCCATTGCGGCTTTATAATTATAAGGAATATCATCAAATGCTAAAAGAAATTCTAAATATTCTTTTAAAGGTATATCAAATAATATTCCACAAGGATTTCTCAAAACTAAAACATGAGATTCATTACATATAAAAAATTCGCCATTATTTAGAGAGATTTTATACATCATCTCTCTTCCTCTTTTTAATTCCAAAACTTTTCTAATAGAATTACCAACACCTTTTAAAACAGTTCCAACTTTAATATCTTGAATTTTTATTAAATCTCCATTAGCTAACTTTACATCTGTATCATAAGCCAAGCATCCAGTACCAGAAACAAATAATGCTATTTCCCCAAATCTCATACCTTTTAATTTTTCATTAAGTCCGCTAAGACATGTAGGGTATGGCACAGACTCAATTGTATTATAACGTTCTAATGCACTCCAGATATCTTCTTTTGTAATAATACCACTGGGTGTATATTTTCCTGCATTAAAAACACAACTAAGAAGTTCCCAACCTCCATTCTTTAATAAAACTTCATTAGGATCTTTCTGTGGAAGCCTTGCTACCTTTACTTTATCATATCCAATAATTCTAGCTGCTTCTGTTACAGCCTTTCTACCAGGCTCATCTTCATCAAGACATAAAATAACTTCTTGAAAGCCTCTAATCCAATCTCTAATTGGTAACAGCTCTTTAGTTGCTGTACTACTAGATAATGCAACTACTGGATAGATTTTATCATATTTGTCTAATGATGCTTGTGCTACTGATAAAGCATCAATTTCACCTTCAGTAATGATTAACTTCTTATTTACACCTGGAAAAGCTTTTTTACCAAAGACTCCACCAGACGAGCCTGCCCAATAGAATGTTTTTGGAATTTTCCTTACTTTATATCCATTTTCATAAGGATAATAATGTGCATCAATTATTCCATCAGAATTAAAACTTACTTTAACACCAAAATATTCACAAACTTCTTTAGAGATACCTCTACTTTTCAAAGCAGTAGATTTCAATTTTTCTATTTCATCTAAAGATATATCCTTTCTTTGTATTGGTGCACTTGACACTACTTGCTCCTGTTTTGAATTAAAATATCTTTTACAAGAGAAACAGAAACTGCTACCATTCTCGTAAATCTGCCTTGCATCAGAAGAAGGACAGATTAAACAAGGCTGTTTCGATTTAACTATCCTTCCCATAATTTATATTAAGTATTGTTATTCATTAAACTTAAAAATTCCTACAATGTGCTTCTAACTTTCTACCATTATTTACATCTTCAACTATAATTGTATTTGGAACAAAAGAGAGTGCTTCAGCAACTGTATAAGAGCCATCTGGATTTCTTTGCTGTGTTGTTACTTGAACTAAACAGCCCATTCCAGAAATTTCACAAGCCTTTGTAGACTTCATCCAACCTTCAATTTTAGAAGATGCTTTACATAGAAGTTGAAACATGTCACCATTTCCAACAACTTTAACATCAGGTACATTTACTTTAGTACCAGAAATATCTGAATTATGTAATGTTTTTTCCATTATTCTACCTTTTTATTTAATAGATTAAGAGCAATAGCTAATGTCACCATTAACACAAGTAAATTTGGAGGAGAAAAGTCTCCAATATAAAATATCATAAAATTAGAATATACAAGTACTCCTAGAAAGAGTACTGTAAATAAACCAATAAAAAATTGTCTCATTGTAATGCCTTATATAATCTTTGTTTATGTTTTACACTGATAGGCTCTCTAATTTTCCAAGAGATACCTTCAATACGTTTATTAATCCATTTTTCTGATGTAGGTGCTTCTACATAACATAGTGTCCAAGTTTCAGCATAAGCTAATGTTCCTTTTGTTTTATATTCATCTAAGCAGATAAGTTCAAACTCTTCTCTAGGCCTTTCCTTCAGATGAATTTGTAAATTATTACTAGATGAGATATATGTTTTCCAATTGCTCTCTTTACCAGCATTTAGTCTACCGGTGCCTCTATATAACTTCTTTCCTAGATAAAACTTTTCCATATAAAGATCTTTAACTAAATAGATGAATCCTACAAATTCTACAGAACCCATTTGTTTATCAAATTGCCAATGTCCATTATTAATATTCGAAACAATCATTATTTAATACCGGTGATCTATCTGTTTTTCTCTCAATTCTTGAACAAAAAGAATCTTCTTTTACTTTAGGAAATATACTAGAACCATCTTCATTGATTTTTGGAGGATCTACTCTACATTTCAAAAAGCCGTAAGTTTCAAAAGAATATTTGCAATTAGAACATTTATTAAAATTAGGATCAGCATCTACAAATTTTGAACAACTATCTAAATAATGAACAATTGGTACACTCCATGATTCTATACGTTCATGATTATTTTTCTTAAGCAATAATGGTCTAGAATAAAAACAGTAATATAATTCAGGATTGTCATTATTCCATGAATATTTACAATATGTGCATTGACGACGCATATCTTGTTCTACTGGATCTGGCTCAATTTCTTTCATTGTCTAACTCCAAAATACGTTGGATATATTTACTGATTCAATAAATCTTTTACAAATTTGGCATGGCTCACTAGAAGCCATCCTACCAGTTTTTGTTGTTCTTATTACATATAGTGTACAATCTTTTAAGATATCTACGCCATGTGCATTTATCGTTTTTATAATAGCATCGATTTCTGCATGAAGAAAAATCTTCGGACTATCTTTATTAAATCTTAACATTGCTGGGTGTGATTTATATTTATTATTTCCTGTTGAAATTATTTGTCCTTTATAAAGAATAGCTGCAGCATGTCTACTAGATTTTACAAGATCTGATTTCAAAGACACATTAATAAGAATCTTGTCAAGTCTATCTTTATTCATAATTTTTTATGCCCTCATATTTCAGAGGGCATCTAAATTCATTTAAGAGCGCTATAATCTAAATAATGAATTCTTGCTTCTTCAGGCTTATAGTTGAAGAAACTCAGTAATTCTTCTGGAGATCTATATCCTTCAGATTCTCTAGTTCTATACCACCTACTTCCACAACATGGACAATCCTTTTCTTTTTTGACACCATCGAAGTAGATTCCAATTTCTTTTTCTGCAATGATGTTAGCACTATCAGCTGATAGTGCTTCAATAACCACCAGTTCAGAAACTTTTTCATTAATACAAAAGTGACCGCCACTATTATTTTGAATAAATGGATAAAACATTTTTTATCTCATAATCTCCATTATCACGAGGATATAATGGCACTAATTGCGAAAGATCGCAGCCATAATGTGCACCTAAGTGATAAATTAAACATTCATTTGGATTAACTTTATATAGATTAATTAGAGTAGTACCATTTATATAATGGTAATCATTATCAGTTTTACTTTTTATATACCCAGGACAAATCAAATACTTTTTCATAATTGTCGTAATTCTTGCACAAGCGGCCAATTACGAAGATTAAAGAAATCATATTCATGCTTTTGAAGATAAAGTAGTTTACCATTACTTAAGAGTTGGTCATACCAATTATCGCCATAATACTCAATATATTTAGATACAATTACTTCCTGAAAGTCTAATTCAGTATGATATGGCTCAAGCCATTTCTTAGCTTTTACATCGCCAACTCTGAATAACCCAGGAATATTATCTACAGAATCACCTTTAAGCAATTGTTCATAAAAATATCGCATTGCATCTTCTTCTGGAATTTCTTCTAATGTGTCTTTAGACATATTATAATATTTTCCAGGAATGCATTTCAAGTCTTTATCAATAGTACAAACTACATAATCGATATGGTTAAATTTACATTCTTCAGCCCATATCCGAATCAAATCATCTGCTTCACCACCTTCCGATGGTACAGCTAATTCTTCTTTAATAGCTCTTTGCCTAAGAATATTCACATATTCTCTTTGAGGACTCGGCTTTTTATGCCTATTTGCCTTGTATTCAGAATACATATAATTTCTGAAATTCCAACTTCCACCAACAGCCATCAAATAATCTGTTGTATAAAATTTATCGAAAAGAAAGTTTAATTTATCTTTAAGATTTTTCCAGCATTCTTCTAAATATTCTTTTGTTTCTTCTTCTGTATATGTAGGAAGAATCTTATTACCATCTTCATCAATAGAGATATAATGCGTATCGTCTTTTAACGCATCTAGCCAACGAGGTTTACATGAGTGATATATAGCGACATCGCCATCAATTATCAACATCATTTACTGTTCCTAGAGCTTTTGCTCTTTCATACATATTAACTTTTTTATCAATAGCCTTTTGAATTTCATCATCAGATGTCCAGAGGCCTAAATGAAATAAGCCGTTTAAAATCTCTACTAAAGCCATTAAATCTACAAATTCTAGCTTTAAATTTTCAAGATTAGTTTTCTCATAAAGCTCATATTTATTATTTGCTGTAAATCGAAGAACTTTAGAAGTTGCTTGTATAACCTCCGAAAGCTCTTCAATAAAATTTATTAGAAAATATTCCTGCTTTGTCATTACTTTTCTGGCTTAGCATATTCAGGTGCTAGTTCTGTTAATTTAGCTAACACAAATTTATAATTAATATTTGGTAAAAATTCAAAATTTTCAACACATGCAGATACTTTTCCTACACCAAGAAATTTTCCTGTAGGTACTAATACAAGATCATATCTCTCAAATTTTTGTTCACTTTTATAAGTATAGACTTTAGACCAACGACCATATTCTAGAAATCGAACTTGAATAGCATAAATCATTTTAGTGCCTAAATTGAAAGAGTCTAGAAAAAAATCCAGTGGATTTTCTGCTTTCTTCATAATAATGTAAGAGAGTTAACATAAATTCAGGTTTTAAATATGCTAAATAAGCATTAGCAATAAGTTTATTAACAAGAATTTTATTGTCAACTTTTTCAATAATTTCTAAATTAAAAGTTTCCTCTTTTACAGTATCTAGAAATTCTTTTGTACGTTTAAAGTTTAACCAAATATTCGGTGTTTTATTTTTATCATTTGAAACATTTTGATAAATTTCAATTAAATCATATTTATCAGAATCATTTGGTGTAAATTTAAAATTTTCAAAATTAATCATTTTAAGACCTATTTATTATAATTCCAAACTTCTACTGCAATATCTTTATCCATAATTGTTTTACGATCTATAAAACATTTATGGAATAATTCAACATATTTTTTATTATTTACTTTTTCACATTCTGTCCATAACTTATGTGCAGCTTCAAATAGATTTTCATCAATATACATTAACTTAGGAAACTTACCAGCTACTACTACTTCTCGTTTAGGATGATTAATATAACGTAAAAATTGTGTAATAGCAATACTAGAAAAACCTAAGAAATAATTTTCACGAATATCTTCAATAGAGATTACAGGACGATTATCTTGAATTTGATTTAATTTTTCAAATAAAGCACCTTCATCAATTTTAGTGATTAACTTTTGTTTTGATTCCATTTCATCAGCAAGTCTAGTAGAAAGCTTGCTATTCTCTAAAGCAATTTTAGCATTTTCTCTTAATACCTCAATCTCTGTCATTCGCTCACGACGAGTTATTTCTGCTTGTTGTTTATCTTCAAAAACTTTTAAAACATGTCTAAAAAATTTAGGACTTATCCAAGTAGCATAAGCATATACGAGCTCTTTAATAACATAAGTGCCAGGTGAAGTACCACCATTTATAACTTCAATAGGTTCAAAAATAGGCAAAGATTTCACTTCGGAAATTTCCGAAGTGCTTATTTCTTGGACATCACTTTTTATATCTTCTATAATTTCTTTAGTCTGATTTAAACGTAACCAATCGCTTGGTTTGTGTCTACTTTCACCACCTGATGCTTTATGTAGATCATTTAAACGATATCTGCCATACTCATCTATTGCAATAGCAATATTATCTATTTGTATTAAATTATACATAGTTATTAACCTAAGTCTAATTAATGACATTCATACCATGTATTGCCAATCTTTACCTCACCATCCATAATCTTAATTCCATACATCATCGGTCCATCTTTAAAGGCACTCTTAGCGATAGCTGCAGCCTCCTCAGCATATTCCTCTGGTACAATAAAATCA
>WBZM01002971.1_pt1 | contig 13675 bp, 11 predicted proteins | sample 5204271 | NCBI WGS metagenome assembly WBZM01 (sample SAMN12344346, study PRJNA552823) | activated sludge metagenome | biome: Activated sludge suspended growth; feature: Nitrification reactor; material: Wastewater; isolation source: activated sludge from nitrification reactor of wastewater...
GACCTCGTCGACTCGGCCCTCGAGGCCACTGTGGTGGGGAGTTTCAGCCGCATCGGCTATGTGACCCGCTCCCGGCTAGGGCATTGGCAGTCGCCCACCGGCCTGCAGGGTAAGCGCATCCTGCTGACCGGCGGAAGTAGCGGAGTGGGACTGGCGGCCGCGCAGATGCTCGCTGGGGCCGGCGCCCGTGTGGCGATCACCGGCCGCAACTCCGAGCGCCTGGAGGCTGCGGCTGATTCCGTCGCCCGGCACGGGGAGCCTGCGGTGGCGCTGGTCGCTGACTCGTCAGACCTGGTCCAGGTGCGCGCGGTGTTCGAGCAGGCCGTCGGCGCGCTGGGCGGGCTGGACGTCCTGGTCAACAACGCCGGGGCACTCGTGCACGAGTACCGGACGTCACCACAGGGCTTCGAAGAGACCTACGCCGTACATGTCTTGTCCTCGTTCCTGCTCACCGGACTCGCCGTCGACGTGATGCCAGCCGAGGGACGGGTTCTCACCGTGACCTCCGGGGGGATGTACTCGCAGTCACTGCGGGCAGACATGCAGGAGCGGCCCGAGGGGTTCGACGGCGTGCGAGCCTACGCGAAGGCCAAACGGGCGCAGGTGGCGCTCACCCAGCAGTGGGCCCGCCGGCTTCCTGACGGACCGATGTTCGCGGTGATGCATCCGGGGTGGGCCGACACCCCCGGTGTGCGGACATCGCTGCCCACTTTCCGGCGGGTCACCGGGCCCATCCTGCGCACACCGTCGCAAGGCGCCGACACATTGGTCTGGCTGGCCGGCGCCGACGTCCCGAGCGGGCGCCTGTGGCTCGACCGCCGGGAACGCTCGGTGCTTCGGGTTCCTCGCACGCAGCATGACCCGGAAGTGGCGGCCGAGCTCTTCGACGTGGTGGCGGCGCAAGTGGACCGCGGCCGCTCCCGCAGTGCGATCACCTGAGACCCGCGGACCGAACTGGTCGGCAGTAGGCCCCTGGATGGCGATTTCACCCCGCAACACGCGCCGTGGGGTCGCTTCTGCGGCGTGTCGCGCGCCGAACTGGTCGGCAGCCGGGCATCGCCAACCAATTCAGTACGCCTGTCAGCCCTGAGCAACACCGACCTACCATTGACACGTGAGTGCCATCGACATCCGCTCCCTGACGGTGTCTTATGGGAACCGCATGGCCGTGGACGGACTTGATCTACGGGTCGAGGAGGGCACGACCTGTGTTCTGCTCGGTCCCAACGGGGCGGGTAAGACCACGACGCTGAGCGTGATCCTCGGACTGCGTGCTGCCGGGGACGGCGAGGTCCGGGTGCTCGGTACGCGGCCCCGAGATGTCGCCCTGCGCAGCCAGGTCGGGGTGGTTCTTCAGGACGGCGGTCTGCCGATGGCGGCGTCGCCGGCGGCGATCGTGCGGCATTTCGCCTCGCTGTACGCGGATCCTCTTCCCGTCGAGCAGGTGATGGAACGCCTGGGACTCCAGCATCTGGACAGGGCCTATCGACGGTTGAGTGGTGGTGAGCAGCAGCGGGTCAAGATCGCCGTGGCTCTCATCGGGCGCCCCCGACTGCTGGTGATGGACGAACCCACGACCGGCATGGATCCCGCGGCCCGACGTGTCTTCTGGACGCTGCTGGACGAGATCCGGCAACAGGGGGTGACCACGCTCATGACGACCCACCAGCCCGACGAGGTGAGTACCCGCGCCGATCAGATCGCGGTCATTCACCACGGTCAGGTGATCGCTGATGCCGCTCCGCAGGCGCTCATCGACACCGCCCCGGTGTGGTTCACCTGCGCGCGGCATCTCGACCTCACCACGTTGCGGCAGGTGCTGGGCGAGCGCTTCGACGTCACGGAGGTGGAACCGGGCAGATATCGCGTCCACGGCGATGTCGGGGTGGCCGAGGTCTCCGCCATCAACTCGTGGGTGACCTCCCACGGTCATAGCAGCCAGGACGTCACCGTCGTGCGGTCCCTGGAGGAGGCCTACCTCGAGATGACGGGGGGTGCGGCGTGGTGACGCTCGACCTGAGCCGGGGCACCGCCCCCGCGCCAGCGATGCGACGGATCTGGCGACAAGCGCTGTTCGACGCGGGCAACGCCGCGCGCAACGGGGAGAACCTCCTGCTGACCCTGGTCATCCCGGTCGGTGTGCTTCTGTTGGTGCTCAAAACCCCGTTGGGTGGCGAGCGGACGGCGCCGGAGGCTCTGGTCGCCGCCGCGAGCCTCGCGGTGCTCGCCACTGCTTTCACCTCGCAGGCCATCAGCACCGGATTCGACCGCCGCTACGGTGTGCTGCGGATGCTGGGGCTGGTCCCGCTCGGGGCGCGGGGGCTGCTGGCCGCACGAGTGCTTGTCAGCCTGTTGATCATCGCCGTGCAGGTACTCATCCTCGTGATCCTCACCGGGGTGCTCAGCGGGTGGTGGCCCACCGGTCCCGCCCAGATCCTGCAGGCCGGACTCGGTGTCCTCCTGGCCGTATGGGGGCTCACGTCGTGGGCTCTGCTCATCGCCGGGGTGTTACGTGCCGAGGCGACGCTGGCGGTCGCCAATGCGGTCTTCTTGGTGCTGATGTTCGGCGGGGGGCTCGCCATCCCGGCGCAGTCGCTGCCCTGGGCCGGGCTGGCCGGATTCCTGCCCACCGGCGCCCTGGTCGATGCGATGAGTCAGCCGGTCCTTGCTGCATCGCCGCTGGCGATCCTGGTCGTCTGGGGCGTCGTCGGGACGGTGTTGGCCGGCCGCTTCTTCCGTTGGGAGAGTTGAGGCGCTGCCATGGGCCGTCCGCCCGCGGCGTACCCTCGGGGTGTGGCTGTGGATACCGCTCCAGAATCAGTGGATCTGCCCCTCATGGGTGCCGCGCCCCGGTGGCTGCGGGGCATCTTCTGGGCCAATCTTGTCGCCCAGGTGGGCATCGTCATCACCGGTGGCATCGTCCGGGTGACCGGGTCAGGACTCGGCTGCCCGACGTGGCCGGAGTGTGTGGACGGCTCGATCACACCGACCTCGGAACAGACTGAGACCTGGCACAAGTACGTGGAGTTCGGCAACCGCACCCTGACCGGGGTCCTGCTCCTGCTCGCGGTCGCCGCCATCGCCGGAGCGGTGATGTGGCGCCGGCGTGACGGGGTGCGCAGGCCCTGGGTCATGTGGCTGGCTGCGGTCCCCCTGGTTGGCACTCTCGCCCAAGCAGTCCTAGGTGGGGTCACGGTGCTGGTGGACCTGCACCCGATGGCCGTCGCCAGCCATCTGCTGCTGTCCATGGCGGTGATCGCTGCCTGTGTGGCCCTGGTCCAGTTCGCCGGTGAACCCGGCGACCCGCCCGGTACATCCGTCACGAGCACCGCGACCCGCTACCTGGGGAACGCGTTGATAGCGGTCACGGCGGTGATCATCGTGATGGGCACCGTCGTAACCGGTTCCGGGCCCCACGCCGGGGACTCCCGCACCGTCCGACTCGACCTGGACCCGCGGCTGGTGAGTTGGCTGCACGCCGACGTTGTGCTGTTGTTCATCGGCCTGCTGATCGGGATGTTGGCCCTGCTGTACGTCGATGCCTCCTCCGCGACGGCCCGCCGGCGTGCCTGGTGGGTGGTGGGCTTCGCCGTCCTGCAGGCTGGCATCGGCTATCTGCAGTACTTCACGGGTTTGCCCTGGGTGCTCGTCACCGCCCATCTTCTGGGGGCGAGCCTGGTGTGGATCGGCGTCTGGCGCCTGCGCCTCAGCCTGACCCGACGAGGAAGTCACGAGCCTGCGCCTCAGGCATGATCCACTCCCGCACCGCCTGTCCGAGGGCGCCGGCTGAAGTGGCGTCGAGGTACAGGCAGGGATCCGTGGCCTCGAAACCCCACAACAGCCAATCGCTGTCATCGTGCACGAGATCGACGCGCGCGTACAGCAACTGCTCCCCCGCCCGGGCGCTGTCGAAGACTGCACGTGTGAGATCCGCGACGCCCTCATCGACGTCCGCAGGCTTCGGCGCAGTGCTGCCGACAGGTGCCGTCACCGCATGTGTGATCTGGCCGTCCAGTACGACAACGGATCTGTGGGCCTGGTCCGACCAGTAGGCGGGCTGCACCATTGCCACGGCGCCCTGCGCGGCTAAGCCGGCTGCGGTGCGGGCCGCCTGCGAGACCCCGTCAGCCACCTCCACCCCCGCGCTACCGGTGCCTATGTGAGGGCGCACCGCGCACCGCTCCCACCCCCGGGCGCCGATCTGGGCCTCAGCCACTGCCGGGTCATCACCGGGTTCCAACCAGACAGTGTCGACAACCGGGAACCCCTGCTTGCGCAGGTCTCGCAGGTAGGTCCGGTCGGTGTTCCTGGCAAGGGTGAGCGCGGGGTTGGCCAGCCGGGTTTGGTCCTCCACCGAGCGTGCCCACCGGAGGAAGTCCTGACGGCGTGCCGAATGGTCCCACGCAGAGCGCACGAGCACGAGGTCGAAGGCATCCCAGGTCGCATCGCCGTCCCATGCACAGACCTCTGGGTCGAGGCCGGCCGCCTCGAGCGCAGGAAGAGCCACATCGATGTCGGGGTCAGGAGCAGCCGACCCCGAATGAGTCACGTAGGCGACCCGTGGATGCATCAGCCCAGAACGAGAGGATCGACGGCCACGGCCAGGAACAGCAGAGCAAGGTAGGTGATGGACCAGTGGAACAGTCTCATGGGCTTGGGGTCCTGCCCGGCACGCGTGCGCCTGCGCAGCAGGATCGCCTCCCACATGAATACCAGACCCAGCACCAGCGCGCTGACGCTGTAGATCCAGCCCATCGGCGCCACCGGCACCAGAGCGAGGCTGGCGACAACTGTTGCGATGGAGTACCAGAGGATCTGGTTTGCGACATGACGCTGGTCGGCCACCACCGGCAGCATCGGCACCCCGGCACTGCCGTAGTCGTCTCGGAACCGCAAGGACAGTGGCCAGTAGTGCGGGGGGGTCCACAGGAAGATCACGAGGAACAGCACCCACGGGGTCCAGGACAGGTGGCCGGTGACCGCCGCCCACCCGATGAGTACCGGGAAGCATCCCGCAGCCCCGCCCCAGACGATGTTCTGCGAGGTCCTGCGCTTGAGAACCATGGTGTAGCCGACCACGTAGAGGAAGATCGCCAGACCCGCCAGACCTGCGGCCAGGAGATTGGTCGTGAAGGCGAGCCAGATCACCGAGATCGCGCTCAACGCACTGCCGAACGCCCATCCGGCCACCGGGCTGATCCGACCGGTGACCATAGGGCGGGTACTGGTGCGTTTCATGACCGAGTCGATGTCACGGTCGTAGACGCTGTTCATGGAGTTTGCGCCGGCTGCGGCCAGAGCACCACCGAACAGAGTGGCCAACATCGTCGTCAGCGGGGGTAATCCACGCGCTGCGAGGACCATGGCCGGAACCGTGGTGACGAGCAGGAGTTCGATGATCCGCGGTTTCGTGAGAGCGACGTACGCACGCCAGGTGCTGGTGCTGGGCCCGGATCGGGACTGCACACGGGTACTCGCCACCCCAGAAGACTACCGTGCCGATGTCGTCAGGGAACACGCGTGCAGGGTTTTCCGTGGGTCCTGAGCGCCTCAGCCAGGGCAGTATCGGGCTTTGACGCCCGGGCAGGTGTGGTTGGACCCCACCACGATGTGTAGTCGCTGTCACGTCAGGGCGCGTGACGGACCCGCCGAGCCGATACGCTCGGCGCGGACACAACGAAAGGACACGCAGGTGACAGTCGAATGGACCGATCTGGACCGTCAGGCCGTGGACACCGTCCGGGCACTGGCCATGGACGCCGTGCAGAAGGTGGGCAACGGCCACCCGGGCACCGCGATGAGCCTGGCCCCCGCCGCCTACTTGCTGTTCCAGCGTTTCCTGCGTCATGACCCGGCGGATCCGTCCTGGATCGGCCGGGACCGGTTCGTTCTGTCGAACGGTCACAGCTCACTGACGCACTACATCCAGTTGTACTTCAGCGGGTACGGCCTGGAGTTGTCCGACCTCGAGGCGTTCCGCACGTGGGGTAGCAAGACGCCGGGACACCCGGAGTACGGCCACACGATCGGCATCGAGACGACGACCGGCCCCTTGGGGCAGGGCTATGCGACCGCGGTGGGCATGGCGATGGACGGCAGGTACGTGCGGGGCCTGTTCGACCCCGTGGCGGAGGTCGGTCGCAGCCCGTTCGACCACAAGGTGTGGGTGTTCGCCGGGGATGGGTGCCTCCAGGAGGGGATCACCTCCGAAGCCGCAAGCCTGGCCGGCCACCAGAAGCTCGGCAACTTGATCGTCATCTATGACGACAACCACATCTCGATCGAGGGCAACACCGAGGTGTCGTTCAGCGAGGATGTCCTGGCTCGTCATGCCGCCTACGGGTGGCACACGCAGCGCGTGGACCTCGGCCTCGACGGCGACGTCGACATCCAGGCCCTCGCCACCGCCATGCAGAACGCCGCCGAGGAGACCGGTCGGCCATCGATCATCGCGTTGCGGACGATCATCGCGTGGCCGGCGCCGGATCTGCAGAACACCGGCAAGTCCCACGGCTCGGCGCTCGGCGTCGACGAGGTCGCCAAGACCAAGCGCGTGATGGGGATGGACCCCGACCAGGACTTCTTCGTCTCCCCCGAGGTGCTCGACCACGTGCGTGAGGTCAAGTCGCGGGGTGCAGAACTGCACGCCCACTGGAACGAATCCTTCGACGCGTGGAAGGCCGCTCACCCCGACAAGGTCGATCTGCTCGACCGTCTCCTGGCCAAGGAGTTGCCTGCAGGCCTCGATGCCGCGATGCCGACTTTCGACCCGCAGAAGGCGGTCGCTACACGCAAGGCGTCCGGCGAGGTGATCAACGCCGTGGCTGCGGTGATGCCTGAGTTCTGGGGTGGATCTGCCGACCTGGCGGAGAGCAACCTGACCACCATCGAGGGTGGCGGCTCGTTCTTGCCGGCAGACTCCCGCGCCCCCGGTGCGACACCTTACGGCCGGATCCTGCACTTCGGGATCCGGGAACACGCCATGGGTGCCATCCTCAACGGGATCGCCCTCGGTGGACTCACCCGGCCCTTCGGCGGCACCTTCTTGGTCTTCTCGGACTACATGCGCGGTGCCGTGCGGTTGGCCGCACTGATGCAGGCTCCTGTCACCTACGTCTGGACCCATGACTCGATCGGGCTCGGTGAGGACGGTCCCACACATCAGCCGGTCGAGCACCTGACCGCCCTGCGGGCGATCCCTGGACTCGATGTGGTCCGCCCGGCGGACGCGAACGAGACATCGGCGGCGTGGCTGGCGATCTTGAAGAACAGGCGCCCGGCGGCTCTGGCGCTGACCCGTCAGAACGTCCCCACGCTGGACCCCGCCCAGGTGGCCGGAGTCGCACGCGGAGGGTACGTCCTGGCGGACGCTGAGGGCGGGGCACCTCGGGTCATCCTCATCGGGACGGGATCAGAGGTTCAACTCGCCCTCGCTGCGCGCACGACGCTGCAGGCCGAAGGTGTGCCCACGCGGGTGGTGTCCATGCCGTGCACGGAGTGGTTCGACGAGCAACCTGCTGAGTACCGGGACTCGGTCCTGCCGCCGAGTGTGACGGCTCGGGTTTCGGTGGAGGCCGGACGCGCAATGCCGTGGTACAAGTACGTCGGTACCGCCGGACGGTGCGTCAGCCTCGAACACTTCGGAGCCTCTGCCGATTACGAGACCCTCTACACGGAGTTCGGAATCACCGCGGACGCGGTCGTGGAAGCCGCCAAGGCGTCTCTCGATGGCTCCTGACCCCGCACCTGCTGCCAACCCCGCCATCTCCGCGAGGCTGATGCTGGCCACCTACATCCTGGGTGGGCTCGGGATCGGGATCGGCATGTACACCCTGCAGTGGGACCCGCCGAGTCTGTCGCTGGGGTGCTTGCTCGCGATCGGGGCCACGGGCCTGGTGTCGTTCGCGCGGCACTCGGTGTTCCACCGCAGCGACGCCGCCCGCATGGGCTGGGATTACGGACGCCGCAACAACTTCCAGATCGAAGTGGGTCTGGCCAACCTCGCCTGGGGGCTGGTCGCGGTGCTCGCCGTCGTCCTGGGGTGGGGTCTGGCCGTCGAAGCGGCACTCTTCCTGGTGTTCGCCTTCTACATCCTGTCCGTGCTCGTGCTCAACCTCACGAGTAGTCGGGATGAGGGACGGCGTGCCGTCGGCCCCCTGATCGCCCTAGCTGCTTTCGGCATCATGCTGCTCGTGGTGGGCACATGGGGGATGCTCGCGGCCTGAGCCGGTCGAGGTGCTCTCGGTCTGCGAAGGTGCCGCGAGGATCGGTAGCGTTCTGCCTCTAAGGAGGACCACATGAGCGACCGTCTCAAGGAGCTGTCCGAGATCGGGGTTTCGATCTGGCTCGACGACCTCGACCGCAGCCGACTCACCTCGGGTGGGCTCGCCGCCATGATCGAACACGACCATGTCGTCGGCGTCACCACCAACCCCTCGATCTTCTCCAAGGCCATCTCGACCGGAGCAGAGGCTTACGCCATCCAGGTCTCGAGCCTGGCCGCTGGGCAGGCCGACGCCGATTTCGCCGTGCGTGAGATGACCACCCAGGACGTCCGCGACGCCTGTGACGTGATGTCGGACGTCGCTGCGCGCACGCAGGGAGTCGACGGTCGCGTCTCCATCGAGGTGGACCCGCGGCTGGCACGGGAGACCGCACCGACGATCGAGCAGGCGCGTGCCTTGTGGGCGGAGGTCGATCGGCCCAACCTCCTGATCAAGATCCCGGGCACCGTGGAGGGCCTTCCTGCCATCACCCAGGCGCTGTCCGAAGGCATCAGTGTCAACGTCACCCTGATCTTCAGCGTGGAGCGGTACCGCGCCGTGATCGACGCCTGGGCGAGTGGACTGGAGAGGCGCATCGACGCCGGCAAGCCGATCGGGGACGTCCACAGCGTGGCTTCCTTCTTCGTGAGTCGGGTCGACACCGCCATCGATGCGCAGCTGGACAAGATCGGGGGCGAGCAGGCGGCTGCGTTGAGGGGCAAGGCCGGAGTGGCCAATGCGCGCTTGGCGTGGCAGGCGTACCAGGAGTTCCTGGCGACACCGCGGTGGCAGGCGCTGAAGGCGGCCGGTGCGCTTCCCCAGAGGCCGCTGTGGGCCTCCACGGGGGTGAAGGACCCCGCCTTCCCGGACGACATGTACGTCGTGGAACTCGCCGGGCCCGGGTGCGTGAACACCATGCCGGAACCGACGCTGCGGGCCGTGGCCGACCACGGCAACCTGCACGGTGACACCCTCGACGGCACCGGCGGGGCCAGTCAGCAGGTCTTCGACCAACTGACGGGTCTCGGAGTGGATCTCGACGAGGTGTTCGACACCCTGGAAGCCGAAGGCGTCGAGAAGTTCAAGGACGCCTGGGAGGATCTGCTGGCCACGGTGGCCGATGCGTTGGCCGTCGACAGGGGCGCCCAGTGAGGCAGGCGGACTACTCCAACCCGAACCCGCTGCGCAGCCCTATTGACCGTCGGCTTCCGCGTGTCGCAGGACCCTGTGCCCTCGTCATCTTCGGTGTCACCGGCGACCTGTCGCGCAAGAAGTTGATGCCCGCGGTGTACGACTTGGCCAACCGCGGCCTGCTGCCGCCCTCGTTCGCGCTGGTGGGGTTCGCGCGCAGGGAGTTCAGTGACGAGGACTTCGCTCAAGAGGTCCATGACTCGGTGCGTCAGCACTCGCGCACCGAGTTCCGGGAGGACGTCTGGAACCAATTGGCGCAAGGCTTCCGGTTCGTGGCCGGTGACTTCACCGATGATGCTGCGTTCGACGCCCTCGCGGCAACGGTCACGGATCTCGGCAATGAGCAGGGAACCGGCGGCAACACCGCCTTCTACCTCTCGATCCCGCCGGGGCTCTTCCCCCTCGTCGTGCAGCAGCTCAAACGCTCCGGCCTGGCGTCCCAGGACCGCGGCGGCTGGCGACGCGTCGTCATCGAGAAGCCGTTCGGCCACGACCTCGCCAGTGCCCAGGAGCTCAACCGCGTGCTCGGGGAGGTCTTCCCCAGCGGGGCCATCTTCCGGATCGATCACTATCTGGGCAAGGAGACGGTGCAGAACCTGTTGGCGCTGCGCTTCGCGAACACGTTGTTCGAGCCCATTTGGAACTCCAACTACATCGATCACGTCCAGATCACCATGGCCGAGGACATCGGGATCGGCAGTCGTGCGGGGTACTACGACGGCATCGGCGCGGCCCGCGACGTCATCCAGAACCACCTGCTGCAATTGATGGCCTTGACCGCGATGGAGGAGCCGGTCTCGTTCTCGGCCGAACACGTGCGGATCGAGAAGGAGAAGGTGCTGGCCTCCGTGGTCTTGCCCGAGGATCTGAACGCCTACACGGCCCGCGGTCAGTACGGTCCGGGTTGGCAGGGCGGCGAAGAGGTCTGCGGCTACATGCAGGAGGCCAACATCCCGCCCTCGTCAACCACCGAGACATACGCGGCGATCACCGTGCATGTGGACACCCGACGGTGGGCCGGTGTGCCGTTCTACCTGCGTACCGGTAAGCGCCTCGGCCGCCGGGTCTCGGAGATCGCGGTGGTCTTCAAGCGCGCCCCCCATCTGCCCTTCGCCACCACGGACACCGAGGAACTCGGCTCCAACACCCTCGTCATCCGCGTGCAGCCGGATGAAGGCATCACCATGAAGTTCGGGTCCAAGGTGCCTGGGACGCAGATGGAGGTCCGCGACGTGACCATGGACTTCATGTACGGTGACTCGTTCACCGAGTCCAGCCCAGAGGCCTATGAGCGGCTGATCCTCGACGTCCTGCTCGGCGACCCTCCCCTGTTCCCCCGCCATGAGGAGGTGGAGATGTCCTGGCGCATCCTCGATCCGGTGCTGGCGAACTGGGCGGCCGAAGGTAAGCCGGAGACCTACGACCCGGGCACCTGGGGTCCCAAGTCCTCCGACGAGATGCTCGCACGCGACGGCCGGGTCTGGCGGCGGCCATGACGACACGACTCGAGAGGACCACGGCCGGCGAGATCGTTCGCACGATCAACGAGGAACGGCACAAGATCGGCGCCACGGCCACCGGCATGGTGCTCACGCTGATCATCGTGACCGACGAGGAGAACCAGTCCGATGCCACGAGGGCCGCGTCGTTCTCCGCCATGGAGCACCCGTGCCGCATCATCACGCTGATCCCGCGACCGGGCCGCGTGGAACCGCAACTCGACGCCAACATCGACGTCGGCGACACCATGGGACCCGGTGAGACAGTGCGGTTGCGCCTGCGCGGGGATCTGGCTGAGCACGGTGCGTCGGTCGCGCTCCCGTTGTTGCTTCCCGACACCCCGGTCGTCGTCTGGTGGCCCACAGTCTGTCCGGATGTCCCGTCGGAGGATCCGATCGGCGCCATGGCACAGCGGCGGATCACCGACGCCGCCGCGAGCAGGCACCCCATGCATGCTCTTGGGCAGCGCAAGGAGGGCTATCTCGCCGGCGACACCGACCTGGCATGGACACGCACCACCGTCTGGCGGGCGATGCTGGCCGCGGCTCTCGATCAGCCGTTCGCGCCGATCACCGGCGTCGATGTGAGTGCAGAACGCTCGAACCCGTCTGCCGCGCTGCTGCAGGCGTGGCTGCAGGTCGCGTTGAAGGTGCCTGTGACGTTGCACCGCAGCAACGGTCCGGGGATCACCTCCGTCGTGATCCACACCAAGACCGGTCCGATCGAACTCACACGTCCGGACGGCCGCACCGGTCGCCTGTCGCGTCCGGGAGTGGCCACTCACGACGTCCCACTGCCACGGCGTGATCTGCGTGATCTGATCGGGGAGGAACTGCGCCGCCTCGATCCCGACGACACCTATGCCGAGGCGCTGGCCGCCGTTGAGGTTCCGTCCACCAAGCGCCGGGCGACCGCCAAGAAGGCCGCGCCTGCGGTGAAGAAGGCCGTCCCTGCGGGGGGTCAGGCGAAGGCCTCGAAACCGGCACCGCGCAAGAGGGCGGTGAAGAAGGCATGAGCACCATCTCGGTCGCAGTCCATCCCGATGCCGAGGGGGTCTCCCGGGCGGTTGCCAATCGGATGGCCGGGGCCATCGTGCGCACCCTCGCAGACGCCGACGTGGCCCACATCTGCATCACCGGGGGGCGCGGCGGGCACGGTGCGTTGACCGCCCTGGCCGCCGACGAGGGTATCGACTGGCACAGAGTGCACGTGTGGTGGTCCGATGAGCGATTCGTCCCGGCAGGTGACGACCAACGCAACGACACCATGGCGCGGGAGGCTCTCCTCGACGTCGTCGACCTGCCGTCCGCGAACGTGCATCCGATGCCCACCAGCGACGACTTCACCGACGTCGGCGAAGGGGCCCAGGCGTACGCTGCGGAACTCGCGGCCTTCGGGGACCCCTGTCCCCCGTTCTGCATCAGCATTCTCGGGATGGGCGAGGACGGGCATGTCGCTTCCCTCTTCCCGGGGCATCCGGGGTTGCGGGAGACTCGCCCGGCCTTCCCCGTGACCGACTCCCCCAAGCCGCCGCCTGTGCGTATCTCGATGTCCTTCGACGTCATCAACTCCGCCGACGAGATCGTCCTGATCGCCTCCGGCGCGGGGAAAGCCGATGCCGTGGGCCTGTTCGTGAACGACCCCGGTCCCTTGGCCGTGCCGGCCGCCGGTGTCCATGGACGAGACCTCACCTTGCTCGTGGTGGATGAGGCGGCCGCGGTTCATCTGCCGCCGGGCCTGACCCGCTACGCCTGAGTCCCACGGATCGGCGGCTGGACCGGAGAACTGAGCCCGCTCAACGGTGCTCCGGTGAGAGTTCTGTTCGTTGGTGAGAGTTTCTGCACTCCGGTTAGGGTTTCGCGGCCGCGAAGGACTAACGGCTGGACCGGGGACTAACCGCTGGACCGAGGACTAACGGCTGGACCGAGGACTAACCGCTGGACCGAGGATTAACGGCTGGACCGGAGCACCGCTGAGTCCGCCAAACCGTGCTCCGGTGAGAGTTCTGTTCGTTGGTGAGAGTTTCTGCACTCCGGTGAGAGTTTCGCGGCCGCGAAGGACTAACGGCTGCAATCCCCTACAACGGAAGGCCGAGTTCCTTGAACGTGTCGCACGCCTGCGGGGTCCCTTGGTTGTAGCCACGGGTGTACCAATAGGTGCGCTGCTTGGCTGAACCGTGCGTGAAAGTGTCCGGGTTGACCCGCATGCCCGCGCCCTGTTGAATCCGGTCGTCGCCCACGGCTGCCGCGGCGTTGGTCGCCTGGGTGAACTCCTCGGGGGTGATCACGACGTTGCCCTCATCGTTGGCCAGTCGGCCCCACACACCGGCAAAGCAGTCCGCTTGCAGTTCCATCGCGACGCTGTAGTTGTTCGCGTTGCGGCGGTTGTTGGCCTGGACCTTACGCACCTGCCGCTCGATGCCGGAGATGTTCTGCAGGTGGTGCCCGTACTCGTGGGCCATGATGTAGACCATCGCGTACTGGCCCTGGACTCCAAGCCGCTCCAGATCCCGGCTGAATCCGAGGTCGAAGTAGATCCGCTCATCTGCTGGACAGTAGAACGGTCCAACGCTGGTGTTCGCCGGACCGCAACCTGTGCGCGTCTGGCCGTCGAAGAACGTCAACTGGGGTTCTCGGAAACGCTGACCGGTACTGGCGAAGTAGCCACTCCAGACCTCGTCGGTCTCGTTGAAGGCCTTCACCAGCAGGCAGTCGGTGTTC
>WBZM01002972.1_pt1 | contig 13674 bp, 12 predicted proteins | sample 5204271 | NCBI WGS metagenome assembly WBZM01 (sample SAMN12344346, study PRJNA552823) | activated sludge metagenome | biome: Activated sludge suspended growth; feature: Nitrification reactor; material: Wastewater; isolation source: activated sludge from nitrification reactor of wastewater...
GCGACCTCGATCTCGACCACCGTGTGGGACAACCGCGCATCGCTGCACCAGAGCCGCCTCGCCGAGGCGACCAGCCTCTACGACCCGACGACGCAGCAGGCGCTCGCGTCGGCGCAGGGCGCGGGGCTCACCGACCCGCAGACCTACGCGGCGCTGACGCGCGGCCTGATCGAGCAGGCGTACATGCTCTCCTCGCTCGACTACTTCCACGTCACGGCCGGCCTGGCCCTGCTCATCGTCGGGCTGGTGTGGTTCGCGAAGCGGCCGCGGGTCACGAGCGGCATTTCGGCGGCGGGCGACTGAGCCGCCTCATTCCTCGGGCGCGTTCTCCTCGGCGCTCCAGCGCTTGCGGTGCTCGAGTTCCGCGGCCTCGCGGATGCGCGCGTGGCGGTTCGACAGCAGCAGCGAGGACGGGTCGCACACCCGCGCACGGATCACGCCGAGGTCGACGGCGGCGTCGAACAGGCTGGGGTACCAACTGCGCCACTCCGGCAGGATCTGTTCGACGCGCTCGCGCAGGTTCATGGCGCGAGTGTAAACGCGTTCGGGCCCGCTGCGGATCGTCGGGCATCACGTCTTGCAGGCCCCGCACCGCAGCCGGCCTGTGCCGCGCATATCCTTGACTCGCTTGGATTTTTTCGGCCCGGCCGCATCGACGTCGCGGGCGGCACCGCGCGCGGGGCGTCCCGCAGGCAGGCGCGATCCGGTATCGTTGCGCCCTGGCGATGCAACCCGTCGCCGCCCCACGCACCGATCGGCATGACGCCCCCAATCCTCACACGTCCGCGCTTCGGCGCACTCGCCGCCGTCGTCGCGCTGCTCGCCGCGACGGCCGGCTGCTCGGTTTCGCAGCTGGCCGTCGACCGGGTGGGCGACGCGCTCTCGCAGGGCACGTCGGCGTTCGCCACCGACGACGACCCCGAACTGATCGAGGCCGCGGCGCCGTTCAGCCTCAAGCTGATGGAGAGCCTGCTGGCGAAGAGCCCCGAGCACGTCGGCCTGCTCACCTCCGCCGCATCCGGCTTCACGCAGTACGCCTACGGCTTCGTGCAGGGCGAGGCCGAACGGATCGAGGCGACCGATTACGACCGGGCCCGCCAGCAGTTCGTCCGCGCCCGCAAGCTGTACCTGCGCGCGCGCGATTACGGCCTGCGCGGCCTCGAGGTGCGTCACCCCGGCTTCGGCGCGCTGCTCGCCGGGGCACCGGAGCGAGCGGTCGAGCAGTGCGGGCGCGAGGACGTCGCGCTGCTGTACTGGACCGCCGCGGCCTGGATGGCCGCCGTCGCGCAGGCCAAGGACGATCCGGCCGAGGTCGGCGACCTGCCGAAGCCGCAGGCCATGATCGATCGCGCCCTCGTGCTGGACGAAGCGTACGGCGACGGCGCGATCCATGCGTTCCTGATCGCCTACTCGATGGCCCGCCCCGACCTCGCCGAATCGCCGGTCGAGGTCGCGAGCCGGCACTATGCGCGGGCCGTGGAGCTGTCGCGCGGCCGGCTCGCCGGGCCGCACGTGAGCTACGCCGAGTCCGTGTGCGTCGCCCGCGAAGACCGGGCCTGTTTCGACGAGGCGCTGCGGACCGCGCTCGCCGTGGACCCGGACGCGTGGCCGGAACACCGCCTCGAGAACGTGCTGATGCAGCGCCGCGCGACGTGGCTCGCGAGCCAGGCCGAGCGCTGGTTCCTGCCGCCGCTGCCGCCGGACGAGCCGAACACCCCCGGAGTGACTCCTTGATGCAACGCCGCTCTTTCCTCGCCTCGCTCGGTGCCGCCGGCCTCGCGGGGATGCTGCCGTCCGCGCTGCGGGCCCAGCCCGCCGGAACAGCCCTGCGCTTCGCGACGGTCGTGCCGTCGGGCTCGGGCTTCCACCAGCGCCTCATGGCGCTGAGCGCGGACTGGCAGAAAGGCCCGGGCGGCGCGCGCATGGACCTCTACGCGGGCACCCAGGGCGGGGAGTCGCAGATCGTGCGTCGCCTGCGCGTCGGTCAGCTGCAGGGCGCGATGCTCACCGCCGACGGCCTCGGCCAGATCGAGCCCGGCGTCACCGCGCTGCAGCTGATGCCGCTGATGTTCCGCAGCTGGGACGAGGTGGACTACGCGCGCGACGCGGTCCGCACCGAGCTCGAGGCGGGCCTCGCGAAGGCCGGCTACGTGGTGCTGGTGTGGGGCGACGCGGGCTGGGTGCGGTTCTTCTCGAAGACGCCGATCCGCAGCATCCACGACCTCAAGTCGATGCGCGTGTTCACGACCTCGACCGACCCCGAGCTGCGCCAGATCCTGCGCTCGTACTACACGCCGGTCGTGCTCGACCCCGACAAGATCCTGCTGTCGCTGCGCAACGGGATGATCGACGCCGTGCCCGTGCCGGCTTCCTTCGCGAACTACGGCCAGATCGCCTCGCAGGCGCCTTACATGCTCGACATGAAGTGGGCCCCGGTGTCGGGCGCGCTGATCCTCGCGAAGCGGGCCTGGGACGCGCTGCCCGCGCCCACGCGCGACTGGATCCGCGCCAGTTGCGACAAGGCGGGTCCCGGCATCCGCCAGGCGGCACGCGCCGAGGACGACGCGGCGGTCAAGGCCATGCAGGACAAGCAGGGACTGAAGGTCACGACGCTCGCGCCGGAAGCCGAGAGCGAGTGGCGCGCGATCATCGCGAAGGAGTACCCGGCGATCCGCGGGCGCGTCGTGCCCGCCGACACGTTCGACAAGGTCAGCAAGTCCGTCCAGGAATTCCGGGCCCGCGGCCGATGAGCGGCCCGCCGCCGCTCCTCGACCCGGCCCTGCCGGACCCTGCGCCGCATCCGGCGCAGGGCACGTGGCGCTGGGTCCTCTGGCGCCTCGAGGACGGGCTGCTCGCGGCGTGCCTCGCCGCGATGGTGCTGCTCGGGGTCGCCGACCTCGAGATCTGGGCCCGCCTCGGCTGGCGCCTGCCGGTCACCGGCATCGACGAACTGCTGCGCCACGTCGCACTGCTGGTCGGCATGCTGGGCGGCGCGATTGCCGCCCGCGAGCGGCGGCTGCTCTCCGTCGCCAGCATCGCGCCGCTGCTGCCGCGCGGGCTCGCCGGGAAACTGGAGACGTTCAGCCAGGCGATCGCGACCTTCGTGGCGCTGATGCTCGCGCTCGCGGCCGCGCTGTTCGTGCAGACCGAGCGCGAGGCCGGCGTGACCCTCGCGGCCGGCGTCCCCGTCGTCTGGTTCGAGTACTTCCTGCCCGCAGGCTTCGCGCTCATCGGCCTGCGGCTCGCGGGCCGCGCGGGCGGCTCCCCGCCGCGTGCCGCCGCGGTGCTGCTGATCGCGGCCGGCCTCGGCTACCTGGCCGCGCACTCGCCGGTCGAGCCGGCGCTCTGGCGCTGGCCGGCCCTGGCGGCACTGCTGCTGGCCGCCGTGGTCGGCGCGCCGATCTTCGTGCTGCTGGGCGGCGCCGCGCTCGTGCTCTTCTACGCGCAGGGCGATCCCATCGCCTCGATCCCGCTGGATCACTACGACCAGGTGACCAATCCGCTGCTCGCGACGCTGCCCCTGTTCACGCTCACGGGCTACCTGCTGGCGGAGAGCGGCGCCTCGCAGCGGCTCGTCCGCCTGTTCACCGCATGGACCGGCCACTGGCGCGGCGGCGCCGCAGTCGCCACGGTGCTCGGCTGCGCCTTCTTCACCGCGTTCACCGGCGGCTCCGGCGTGACCATCCTGGCGCTCGGGCCGCTGCTGATGCCGGTGCTGCGCGAGGCCGGCTACGGCGAGCGTCCGTCGCTGGGCCTCATGACGGGCGCCGGCTCGCTCGGCGTGCTGCTGCCGCCGTGCCTGCCGCTGATCCTCTACTCGATCATCGGCCAGGTGTCGCTCGAGCAGATGTTCCTCGGCGGCGTGTTGCCGAGCCTGGTGCTGATGGCCTTCGCGATCGGCTGGGGATTCCAGGCGGCGCCCCGGCAGGCGGCGCGCAGTCGCTTCGACGCGCGCGAGGCCTGGCGCGCCACCTGGGACGCGAAATGGGAACTGGCGCTGCCGCTCATCCCGCTGGTGCTGATCTTCGGCGGCTACGCGCTGCCGGTGCAGGCCGCCGCGGTCACGGCGCTGTACGCCTTCGTCGTCGAGACCTTCGTCCACGGCGACCTGCGCCGCAACGGGCGCATGCTGCCGCTGCTGGTCGAGTGCGGCGTACTGGTCGGCGGCGTGCTGCTGATCCTCGGCACGGCGATGGGCTTCACCAACTGGCTGGTGACCGGGCACGTGCCCGACAACCTCGCCACCGCACTGTCGACGCGCATCGAGCAGCCGTGGGTGTTCCTGCTGCTGCTCAACCTCTTCCTGATCGCCGTCGGCTGCGTGATGGACATCTTCTCGGCGATCATCGTGGTGGCGCCGCTGATCGTGCCGCTCGGCTACGCGTTCGGGATCGACCCGGTGCACCTGGGCGTGATCTTCCTCGCCAACCTCGAAGTCGGCTACCTCACGCCGCCGGTCGGGCTGAACCTGTTCCTGTCCGCCTACCGGTTCAAGCGGCCGCTGCTCGAGGTCGCCCGGGCGACGACGCCGATGATGCTGGTCCTGCTCGTCGCGGTGCTGCTCATCACCTACGTGCCGGCGCTCTCGACCTGGCTGCCGCGCGCCCTCGGCCACTGACCTCGCCGCGCGCCGCCGCCCGCCGCCTCAGCCGAGCAGCGTGCGCACGAACCCGCTGAAGGCCGGCAGGTCGGTCAGCAGCACGAAGGCGAGCCCCGTGAGCGCGCCGCCGAGGTGCGCGTCGTGGTTGATGCGGCCGCGGGCCGCCCGAGCGGAATACCAGGTATAGGCGAGGTACAGCACCGCGAACAGCGGCGCGGGGATCGGCACCGGGATCGGGAAGATCAGCACGCTGTTGGACGGGAAATAGACGATCGAGGCGAACAGCACCGCCGAGATGGCCCCGGACGCGCCGATCGAGCCGTACTCCGGGTCGTTGCGGTGCTTGAAGTAGGTGCCGACGTCGCTGACCAGCAGGCCGACGAAATAGAGCGCGGCGAACGCGGCGCCGCCGATGCGCGACTCCAGCGGAAAGCCGAAGAGGTAGAACGTGACCAGGTTGAACAGGAGGTGCGGCAGGTCGGCGTGCACGAAGCCGCTGGTGACCAGCGTCTCGATGCGCTGCCCGCGGTGCACGAGGTAGGGACGGAACACGCTGCGCTCGAGGATGCGCGGCGAGACGTACAGGCCGGCGAGGCTGACGACGACGATGACGGCGAAGATGACGGCGGCGACGCTCAAGCGGCTCTCCCCGGGGTCACGGCTGCGGGTGGCCGCAGTGTGGCATCGCGCGGCGCGCGGCGCGAGCCGTGACGGCGAGCGCCATCAGTGCCGGACGTAGAGCAGCTCGGACACGTCGAAGCCGAGCGAGGCGGCCCGGCCGGCCAGGCGTTGCAGGACCGGCTCGGGCAGCGTCGGCTGGCGCGCGAGAACCCAGAGATAGCCGCGCGTCGGTCCCGCCACGAGCGCGTAGCCGTACTCGGGATCGAGTTCCACGACGTTGTAGCCGCCGTAGAACGGGCCGAAGAACGACACCTCGAGCGCGGCCACGTCCGGGTCGCCCCGGAAGCGTGCGCGGCCGACGGCCTCGCGCCACTCGCCGGACGCCGCGTCGTAGCCGCGGTTGACCACGCGCACGGTCCCGTCCTGCGCGAGCGAGTACGTGGCGGTGATGCGCTCGAGCCCGCGCTCGAAGCGGTTCGGCAGGCGCGCGACCTCGAACCAGGTGCCCATGTAGCGCTCGACCTCGAAGCCGGCCACCGGTTGCACGCCCGGCGGAGCGCCCGCGCAGGCGGCGAGAACGATCAGCACGGCGGCGATGCACGCGAGGCGCGCGGCGGGATTACGTCGCATGGTTCCCAGTCGATTCCAGTCGAGTCCAGGGCAGCTGCGTCAACCGAAGCCCGCGAGCCCCGTTGTCCGTCACGTGACACGAATGGCGCCCAGCGGCGCCCACAGGAGGAGACGGAGATGACTTCGACGACGAACGCAAACCGGATGCGCAGGCTCGCCGTGGCGGGCGCGCTCGGGCTGGTACTGACGCTCGGCAGCAGCGGCCCGGCGCTCGCGGGTCCCGGCAAGCCGCACGCCAGCCCGGCGCACAAGGCGAGGCCGGCCGGCAGCCACACCCGGCACACCGAGGTGCAGCGCACCGAGCAAGGCCACACGCGCAACGACACGTGGACCGGCCAGAACGGGCGGACGGTCCAGCGCGACGCCGAGGTCGTGAACGACCGCGCGAACCAGGTACGTACCCGCGACGTGCAGTGGACCGGTCCGCAGGGCCGGCAGGCGACGCGCACCGACGTCACGCAGCGCACGGATGACGGCTACACGCGCGACAGCACGGCCACCGGCCCGAGGGGCGGCACCGTCGAGCGCGGCGTGGTCGCGACGCGCGACCGGGACGCCGGCACCTGGGTCAAGGACGTGACGGTGGAGCGTACGCCGCCGCCCCGCCCGAACGGCAACTGACCGCCCTGGCCCCCCGCCCGCGCAGGCGGGGGGCCGTGCATCCGGGGACGCTCGACCGCGAACCCGTTCACATTCGACATAAGCACTTGCCGTCGTTCCCTGTCTTGAACGGGGGCGAACGGCCACAATCCGCCGCAAAGACCCAGAGGTCGGGCGGACCCCGCGATGTCGGCTGTGCTCCTCGGCGTGATCGTGCTGCTGTCCGGCGCCTGCGTGGCGCTGTGGCAGCGCGGCGCGCGCGGCGCGCCCCCGGCCGACTCCGGCGGGCCCCTGGACCTGCAGCGCGAGCACGTCGCCCTCGCCCACCGCTTCACCAACGACGCCGTCCTGCTGCTCGACACCCAGGGCCGCATCCTCGACGCCAACGACCGCGCTCTGGAACTGTACGGCCATTCCTTCGCCGAACTCGGCGCGCTCGGCTTCGCGGCGCTGCGGGTCGCGGACGAGTCGGCCGAGGACCCCGCGCGCGACGGCTTCGCCGCGGCCCTGTCGCAGGACGCGGTCGTCTACGAGACCGAGCACCGGCACCGCGACGGGCGGATCCTGCCGGTCGAGGTCAGCGCCCGCCGCTTCGAACTCGAGGGCCGCACCTACGTGCAGTGCTTCGTGCGCGACGTCTCCGACCGCCGGCGGGCCGAGCAGGCGCTGCGCGAGAGCGAGCGCCGCTTCCGCGAGTTCGTCGAGAAGGCCAGCGACATCGTCTTCGGCCTCGACCGCGAGGGCCGCTTCACGTACATCACCCCGAACGTGGCCGACATCCTCGGGCGCGCGCCGGCCGAGTTCACCGGCCAGGCGTTCGACTTCGTCGTGCATCCGGAGGACCGCGCGGAGGTGCGCGGCGCCCTGCGCAGGGTCGGCTCGCCCGAGGACCGCCACCGCACGACGGAGTACCGTGTCCTCGACCCGGCAGGCAGCGTCCGCTGGCACTCGGCGCGCGTGTCGCCGCTGCGCGACGCCGACGGCCGGATCCGCGCCTACACCGGCATCGCGCGCGACGTCACGGACCGCAGGCTCGCCGAGCTGCACGTGCAACGCAGCGAGCGCCGGCTGCGCGACGCGCAGCGCCTCGCCCACGTCGGCAGCTGGGAGGCCCACCCGCAGTCCGGCCGCATGATCTGGTCGGAGGAGACCTACCGGATCTACGGCGTGACCCCGGAGACCTTCGACGGCACGGTCGAGTCCTTCCTCGCGCTGGTCCACCCGGAGGACCGGGACACCATGCTGCGCAACCTCGAGCGGCGCCTCGCCGGCGAGGAGGTCGTCGACGAGTTCCGCTGCGTGCGACCCGACGGCAGCGTGCGGCACCTGAGCGGTCGCGGCCAGGTGATCCGCGATCCGGCGGGGGGCATCGGCGCGGTCATCGGCACGGTGCAGGACGTGACCGAGCGGCTGGGCTTCGAGGAGCAGATGCGCGCCAACGAGTCGCGCTACCGGAGCCTCTTCGAGCACGCCTCGGACGTCATCTTCCTGGTCGACGAGGACGGCCGCTTCGTCGACGTGAACCCGGCCGGCGAGGCGCTGTTCGGCTACTCGCGCGACGAACTGCTCGGCATGGGCGTGCCCGACCTGCTCGCGCCCGGCGAGCATGCGCGCTTCGCCGAGGAATACCGTGCGACGCTGGCCGGCCGTCCGCAGCGCACGCAGTGGCGGCACCGGCGCAAGGACGGCGCGATCCTGCACGTGGAAGTGAGCTCCAGCCGGCTGGACGACGGACGCGTGCTCGCCGTGCTGCGCGACCAGACGGCCACGATGGCCGCGCAGCGCGAGATCGAGCACCAGCGCAACCTGTTCGACCTGCTGGCGCAGTGCAACGAGGCCATCGTGCACGGCACGGACCTGCACGAGCTGCTGCAGACCATCGTGCGCCTGGCGGTCGACCACGGCCGGTTCATGTTCGCGTTCTTCGGCGAGGTGAGCGAGAACGGCAGCGTGCGGCCCGTCGCCATCCACGGCGAGGACCAGGGCTACGTCGAGCAGCTGCGCATCAACGTCCTCGATGCCGGACCGGCCGGCCAGGGGCCGCTCGCGCGCAGCATCGTGGAGGGACGCCCGGTACTCGTGCAGGACTTCCTGGCCGAGGGCGTGGGCATGCCGTGGCACGAGGCCGCGCAGCGCGTCGGAATCGGTTCCGCAGCCGCGTTCCCGGTGCGCCAGGGCGGCCGCGTCGTCGGCGGCTTCATGCTGTACGCCGTCGAGCGCGGCTTCTTCAGCCCGAGCATCGTGCAGACGCTGGAGGAGATGGTCGCGGAGATCGGCTTCGCGCTCGACACGATCGCGACCCGCGCCGAGCTCGAGGAGCAGCGCCACCTGATGCGCTCGATCCTGGACGCGGACCCCGCGGCGATCTACGCCTACGACCTCGAGGGCCGGCTGCTGCTCGGCAACGCCACCTGGCTGCGGCTGTTCGGGGGCAGCCTGCGGCGGGTCGTCGGGCGCCGGCGGGAGGACTTCATGGAGGCGGACCTGGCGCGCGAGCACCGCGCGTCCGACCTGGAGGTCATCGCGGCGGGCGAGTCGCGGCTGCTCGAGGAGTCGGTGCGCGGGCGGACCTATGCGACCGCCAAGTTCCCGCTGCGCGACCTCGCGGGACGGCTCTACGCGGTCGGCGGCGTGTCGAGCGACATCACAGACGTGCGTCGCATGCAGCAGGAGATCGTCGCGGCGAACCGCGACCTCGAGGCCAAGGTGGTCGAGCGCACGGCCGAGCTGACCGCCGCGAAGGAAATGGCCGAGGCGGCCGACCGCGCCAAGTCCGCCTTCCTCGCCACGATGTCGCACGAGCTGCGCTCGCCGCTCAATTCGATCATCGGCTTCACCTCGATCCTGCTCGAGGGCCTGACCGGCCCGCTGAACGACGGTCAGCGCAAGCAGCTGCAGATCGTCAACGATTCCTCGCGCCACCTGCTCGCGATCATCAACGACCTGCTCGACATCTCGCGCATCGAGGCCGGCTCGCTCGAGATCGTCGCGCGTCCCTTCCTGCTGCAGCCCGTGATCGAGCGCGTGCTGGGGCGCTTCACGCTGCAGGCGCGGCAGAAGGGCATCGAGTTCGGCCAGGCCGGGGCGGCGTGCGCGGAGACGATCTGCGCGGACGAGCGCCGCGTCGAGCAGATCGTGGCCAACCTGGTCTCGAACGCGGTCAAGTTCACGGACCAGGGCAGCGTGCGCCTGCGCGTCCACGCGACCGCCGAGGAACTGCGCGTCGCGATCGAGGACACGGGGCCCGGCATCGCGCCTGCGGACCAGGGGCGGCTGTTCCAGCACTTCAGCCAGCTCAAGCCTCGCGACGGCAAGCTGCGCGAGGGCACGGGCCTCGGGCTCGCCATCTCCGACCGGCTCGCGCGCGCGATGGGCGGCCGGATACTGCTCGAGAGCAGGGTCGGCGCGGGCAGCACGTTCACGCTGCTGCTGCCCTGGGGCCACGACCCGGGGCTGTGACTACGCCGGCTTCGCCAGTGTCGTGACGCCCGCGACCCCCTTGGCGCGCGGCGGGATGCGCGCGATGCGCCCGGCGGCCTCGGCCCGCACGCGCGCGAACAGGGCCGGATCGCGCCGCAATTCGTCGGCCCGGGCGGTCTTGGCCGCGATCAGCTCGTCGGTGAGCGGCTCGCCGAAGCTGCGCAGCGGGGCGATCTGGAAGTCGTGGCGGCGGAACAGGCGGTAGATCTCCTTGACCCGCGCCGGCGGCACGTCGCGGCCGAGCGTGAAGCACTCGTAGCGCCCTTCCATCGCGAGCAGTGCCGCCTCGGCCAGGCACGCGTAGGCCACGCCGGGCGGCAGGCCGATGTCGAAGCTGAACGACACGGGACCCGGGATGAGGACCTCGCCGCTCTCGACCACCAGCACGTCGGGACGCACGGCCGCTTCTTCCGCGGAGATGTCGGGCGGCAGCGCCACGTCGAGGATCACGGCGCCGGGCTTGCACTGGCTGACGTCGAGCACGCGCTGGCCGAACGCCGAGGTGGCGGTGACGATCAGGTCGCACTCGCCGACCTGCGGCGCGGTCGAGGTGTCGATCGCGACCGTGGCGTCCGGGGTCTCGGCGAGGATCCGCTCGCGCAGGGCCGCCAGGCGTTCGGGCTCGATGGAGACGAGCACCACGTCGCGCACGGCCGCGGCCAGCAGGCGCGCGCAGACCGACCCGATGGCGCCGGTGGCGCCGACGATCATCGCGCGGCCACGGGCGAGGTCCGGCCAGCCCAGGCGCTTCGCCGTGAGCTTGGCGGTCTCGAGCGTCGCGGCGATGGTGAGGCTGTTGCCCGTGGTGACCGGGATCGCGGCACGGCGGGCGACGGTCACGCCCGCGTCGCCCACCACCTTCGTGAACGCCCCGAGGCCGACGATGCGTGCCCCGCGGTGCGCGGCGTCGCGGATCGCCGCATCGAGCCGCGCATAGGTGAACTCGGGCGGACGCGTCAGCATCTGGCGCGGCGTGCTGCCGAGCGCGTAGATCAGCCCCTCGATGCTTCTTCCGGTGGCCGGGGACCGACCGCCCGTCGCCGTGCCGACGCAGCGGGCCGGCATGTGCGCGGCGGCCGACTCCACCAGCGCGCGCGGCAGGTGCCGCGTCCACCGGTACCTCGGGTGCCGGGCGAGGTAGTCCACCGTCAGCGGGTGCAGGACGAAGGCGAAGCGGTCGGCGTCCATCGCGACGCCATTGTCCGCCCGGCCCCGCGGCCCGGCATTCGGGAAAACCCCTGAGGCGCCGGGCCGGTGCGGATCAGCGGAAGCGGATCTCGCCGGCGTTCGCGGGGATGCGCCCACGCTTGTCGGCGTAATAGCGTCGCAGCACGTCGAGGTCCCGGTCGAGGTCGCCGGTGAAGCGGACGTAGGTGTCGATCGAGATGCGCTTGCGGCCGTAGTCGATGGCGCCGAGCCCGACCGGCAGGTCGGCGGCCAGCGCGAGGTGATAGAAGCCCGACTTCAGGTGGTCCGTGTGCGAGCGCGTGCCCTCCGGCGCCACCGCGACCCACAGCCAGTCGCGCCGCCGGAACTCCTCGACCATGGCGGCGATGAAGCCCGTGCGCTCGCGCCGGTTGATCGGGATGCCCCCGATGCGCCGGTACAGCCCGGCCACCGGCCAGCGGAACATCTCCTCCTTGCCCATCCAGTGCGCCTTGAGGCCGCAGCCGACGCGGAACAGCACGCCGAGGATGAAGTCCCAGTTCGAGGTGTGCGGGTAGACGAGGATCAGCCCCCGCGGCTCGGGCGGAGTCACCAGGACCGGCGTCCAGCCGAAGAGGCGCAGCAGCGCGAGGCAGCCCTGGCGTATCAGTCGCAAGCCCGATCCCCCGGAAAACAAGGTCCGAGGCTTGTACCACACGACTCCCCCGCCCGGGCAGACGCACATCACGTGGACGATGCGGACTCGCCGTGGCCGCTATATCCTCCCCGGGCCACGAAGCCTCCAGGACCCGCATGCAGGACGCGCGCCCGGCCAACCCCGACAACCTGCTGGTGCGCGGCCTCGGCGTGCGCCAGCTGACGGCGACCATCTTCAACCACACGGTCGGCAGCGGCATCTTCGTGCTGCCCGCCTTCGCGGTGGCGCAGCTCGGGCCGGCCGCCCCGCTCGCCTACCTCGCCTGTGCGACCGTCATGCTGCTGGTGGTGCTCGTGTTCGCCGAGGCCGGCAGCCGCGTGACCGCGACCGGCGGCCCCTACGCCTACGTCGAGATCGGCCTCGGCCCGGTGTTCGGCTTCGTGACCGGCATCCTGCTCGCGGTCTCGCAGGTCTCGGCGGCGGGCGGCATCAGCCTGCTGCTCGCGCAGTCGCTCGCGCGCCTGGCCGGACTCGAGGGTGCCGCGTGGCCCGCGGCCATCGTGCTGCTGCTCGTGGCGGCGCTGTCGGCGGTGAACATCCGCGGCCTCGCCTGGGGCGCCCGCGTCGTCGAGCTGTTCACGGCCGCGAAGCTGCTGCCGCTGCTGTTCTTCGTGCTGGTCGGCGTGTTCTTCGTGGCCCCGCCCAACCTGTCGCTCGGCGAACTGCCGACGGCCGCGCAGGTGGCCGCGACGGCCGGCACCCTGATCTTCGCGTTCTCCGGCATCGAGACCGCGCTGATGCCGAGCGGCGAGGTCCGCGACCCGACCCGGACGGTGCCGCGCGCCGCCATGCTGGCGCTCGCCGCCGCCACGGTGCTGTACCTCTCGGTGCAGGCCGTGGCGCTCGGCGTGCTGGGGCCCGCCCTTGCCGGCGACCGCGTGGCGCCGCTCGCGACCGCCGCGGGCCAGTTCGCCGGCCGCACGGGTTCCGCCGTGCTGCTCGCCGGGGCCTCGATCTCGATGTTCGGCTGGCTGACGGGCTCGATCCTCGCGGGACCGCGCGCGCTGTTCGCGCTCGCGCGCGACGGCTTCCTGCCGCGCCGGCTCGCCTCCGTGCACCCGCAGTACCGCACGCCGCACGTGGCCATCGTCGCCTACGGCCTGCTCGCCGTGGCCGCGTCGTGGACGGGCACGTTCGAGCAGATGGCGGTCCTCTCGAACCTCGCGGCGCTCGGCGTGTACTTCCTCGGCGCGATCGCGGTCTGGCGCCTGCGCCGCCGCGACGTGCGCGTCGACCGCGAGCCGTTCCTGATGCCGGGCGGCCCGCTGCTGGTGCCGGTCCTGGCCTGCTCGGTGATCGCGTGGATCGTTTCGCAGACGGTCACGCAGCGCGAATTCGTCGCGCTCGGCGCAGTGTTCGCCGTGTCGCTGCTGGCGTACCTGGCCCGGCGTCGACCCGCTCAGTGATCCGCGGGCGGCGGCGCCGGCGGCTCCTCGGGAACGACGAAGGCCGGGATCGGCGCCTTGCGCTGGGCTTCCTCGCGCTTCGCTTCCTCGGCCTTCTCCTGGTCTTCCATCACGCGCATCGTGCGCTGCATGGCGGTGAGGAACGCGTTGATCGCACCGCCGATCACGAGCACGACCACCAGCGCGAACACGATCGAGGCGACCACCTGCACCGGTCGACGCGGGGGTTTCTGCTGCGCGCGGGCCGCCTGTTCGCGCGCACGGTCCATCAGGACGCGCTGCAGGGGCGTCGCCGGGGGCGGCGAACCGGAGGACTCGGCGGTCGAGGGCGTCTCGGTCATGGGGGGCGGATTCTAGCCGATGCCCGGGGTGCGGCGGCACGTTGACCCCGCCCCGCCCGCCGGCTCGTTCATAGGCAGCGTCCCACCGAAGAACGAGGCCGCCATGACTCCCACGATCTCCCGCCGCGACGT
>WBZM01002973.1_pt1 | contig 13674 bp, 13 predicted proteins | sample 5204271 | NCBI WGS metagenome assembly WBZM01 (sample SAMN12344346, study PRJNA552823) | activated sludge metagenome | biome: Activated sludge suspended growth; feature: Nitrification reactor; material: Wastewater; isolation source: activated sludge from nitrification reactor of wastewater...
GCAGCACGAGCGCCACGGTCTCCTCCGGAATCTCGTGGCCGACGGACGGCCGGACATCGGCCGTCACATCCCCGCCGAGGTCGAGCAGCCGCCGGGCCGCCTCGACCGTGTGCCGATGCGGCACGATCTCGTCGTCCCGTCCGTGCAGCAGGTGCACGGTCACGTCGGTCGGGACCGCCGCCGGCAGTCGCGCGAAACGCCCGGCGATCGCCACCGCGCGCCCGGCGGGCGCCGGCTGCGTGACGCTCGCCTCGAGCACCATGGTGGAGCCCTGCGAGAACCCGACCAGGGCCGTCCCGGCGGGCGCGACGCCCGAGCGTCGCTGCCAGTCGCGGATTGCGGCCAGGAAGGCCGGCATCGCGGCCGCGACGCGCGCCGGACGATTGTCGTCGTCGATGCCGTCCAGCGAAAACCACTGACGCCCGCCGGGATACCCCATCGGCTCGGGCGCGCCGAGACTGACCACCGTCGCTTGCGGGAACGCCGCGGCGAGACGCTCCCCGAGCGGAACCAGGTCCCCGGCGTCGGCGCCGTAGCCGTGGAACAGCAGGAACAGCTGGCGGGCACCCGCGGGGGCCGCCTGGACGACGATCGCCTCGGCAGTCATGGCCCGCCTATTGTCCGGGCACGCGCCGTCCGGCGCCACCCCCGCGCTCAGAACCAGCCGAAGTTGAAGCTGATGCTGATGCGCTCCGTCGCGACGAGGTTGGGCGGAACCTCGTGGCGCAGCCAGCTCTCGAACAGCACCACGTTGCCCGCCGACGCGGGCACCGTCACCCACGGCCGGTTGCCGGGGCGGTGTCGCGCCTTGCGCGGCGGCGCGGCCATGAACCGGTCGAGGCGCGGATCTTCGAATTTCAGGCCGGGCGCCCCCTTCGGCGTACGCACGTAGTACGTCCCGCTGATGGTCGACAGCGGGTGGATGTGCAGGCTGTGCGTCACCCCGCGCGGCATGATGTTCACCCAGCAGTCGGTCATCGAGAGCTCGCGACCTTCGAGGTCGAAGTCCAGGGCCGCCGCGTATCGCAGCACGTGGCGCTCGAGCTTGCGGCCGAGGGTGGCGAAGGTGGGCGACAGCGTGTGCATGCGGCAGAGCGAGCCGTAGGACGTGTAGCCGCCGGGATAGTGCGTGCGCGACCACTCGCGTCCGCCGGCGTCGTCCTCGCGCAGCTGCAGCGCCTCCGCCAGCAGCCGCCGGTTGAGGACCTGCCACCCCGAGGGCTGCAGGCGCGCCACGTAGACCTGCGTCGGGAACAGGGACTGGATCGCCATCATGCCCCGCCGATGCGCACCACGAGCTTGCCGAAGTTGCGCCCCTGCAGCAGCCCGATGAACGCCTCCGGCGCGCGCTCGATGCCCTCGACCACGTCCTCGCGCACCTTGACCTGGCCGGCCGCCAGCCAGCCCGACATGTCGCGCACGAACTGCGGGCGCCGGTCGTAGTGGTCCGAGATGATGAAGCCCTGCAGCTTCGCGCGCTTCATGAGCAGCGCGCGCATGAGCATGGGCGTGAAGTCCGGGCCCTGCGGCAGGCCCGTCAGGTTGTACCACGCGATCACTCCGCACAGCGGGATGCGCGCGCCGACGTTCAGCAGCGGCAGCACGGCGAGCAGCACCTTGCCGCCGACGTTCTCGAAGTACACGTCGATGCCCTGCGGGCAGGCCGCCGCGAGGCGCTGCGGCAGATCGTCGCCGCCGTGGTCGATGCAGGCGTCGAAGCCGAGTTCGCGCACGGCGTAGTCGCACTTGTCCGCCCCGCCGGCGATGCCCACGACGCGGCAGCCCTTCAGCTTCGCGATCTGGCCGACCACCGAGCCCACCGGACCGGTCGCCGCCGCGACGACGACCGTCTCCCCCGCCCTGGGCTGGCCGATCTCGAGCAGGCCGTAATACGCGGTGAGCCCCGGCATGCCGAGCACCCCGAGGGCCCAGGAGGCCGGCGCCTGGCCCATGTCCAGCTTCATCAGGCCGCGGGCCGCAGCGACCGGACGCTCCTGCCAGCCCGTCTCGCCGAGCACGAGGTCGCCCACCGCGAGGTTCGGCGCCCGGGACTCGACGACACGACTCACCGCGCCCGCGGTCATCACGCCGTCGATCGCGACCGGCTGCGCGTACGAGGCGGCATCGGACATGCGGCTGCGCATGTACGGGTCGAGCGAGAAACACAGCGTCTGCAGCTTCACCTCGCCGTCGGACGGTACCGCCTCGGGCACCTCCTCCAGGCGGAAGCAGTCGGGCGTGGGGGCGCCGACGGGGCGGCGGGCCAGGACGATGCGTCGATTCATGCGGGATCCTCGGGCAAGGCCCGGCACCTGCGCGCAGGTGCCTAGGGCGTCATGGAATTCCTGGGCGGTGCGACCCGGGCAGCAGCTCAGTCCTCGACCGGGGTACGCCGCAGCGGCGGCGGCGGGTCGTCCTCGTCCGGCACCGGGCGCTGCAGCACGTCGAGCACCGACTGCGCCGCCCGGTAGCGGTACTCGAAGCGCGGGTCGAGCGGCACCGCGCGCGCCCGCAGGTAGAGTTCGAGCGCCTCGCCGACCACCTCCGCCTCGAGGTCCGGCAGCAGCAGCCTGATCGTGCCCGGCCTCATCGGCGTTTCGTCTCAGCCCTTCTGCTGCGCGTAGAGCTTCACGACCTCGTACAGGAAGCGGCGGCCCTCGAGCAGCGACTTCACGCGGATCCGCTCGTTGAGGCCGTGGGCGCGGCTGCCCTGGGCGTCGTGGAACATGCCGGACAGTCCGTAGGTGTGGATGCCGGCGTTGTTCAGATAGCGCCCGTCGGTCGCCCCGGGCGACATCGTCGGCACCAGCGGCACCCCGGGCCACAGCTTCGCCGCCACCTTGCGCACCGGATCGAGCACCTCCGGCGAAAGCGGCGGGACCGGCGAGCTCAGCCCGCGCACGTCGGCGATCGCGATGTGGATGCCTTCGTCGGCGACGACGCGCTGCAGTTCTGCCTGCACGTCGTCGATGGCGTGGCCCGGCAGGATGCGGCAGTTCACGTTGGCCGTGGCGCGCTGTGGCAGCGCGTTGGGGGCGTGTCCGCCGTTGACGAGCGTCGCGACGCAGGTCGTGCGCAGCATGCCGTTCCAGCCCGGATTGGCCGCCCACAGCCGGGCCGCGGCCGCGGCGTCCTGCGGGTCGGCGACGATCGCACGCATGTCCGCGGCGACCTGCGGATCCTTCTGCAGTTCGGCCTGCTTGAGGAAATACGCCCGCGTCGTGTCGTTGAGCGTCACCGGGAACTGGAACGCGGCGATGCGCTGCAGTCCGGCGGCGAGCTGGTTGATCGCGTTCAGGGGCACCGGCAGCGAACTGTGCCCGCCCGGGTTCGTCGTCTCGAGGCGGAAGTCCTGATAGACCTTCTCGCCCGCCTGGATGCCGAGCGACACGGGGTTGCCGTCGACGTCCAGCAGGCCGCCGGCACCCTCGTTGAGCACGATGCCGGCCCGCATGGTCTCGGGGCGGTTGTTGAGCAGCCACTCCACGCCGTCGAAGTGCTCCGAGGTCTCCTCGCCGCAGGTGAGCGCGAGGCGGACGTCGCGGCGGGGCCGAAAACCTTCGCGGTGATAGCGGACGAGCAGGTCGGTGAACACGGCGGCCATGGCCTTGTCGTCGCTCGCGCCGCGAGCGTAGAAGAAGCCGTCCTCCTCCACGAGCTTGAAAGGGTCGCGCTCCCAGTCCTCGCGCTTCGCCTCGACCACGTCGAGGTGGGCCAGCAGCATCACCGCGGGCGCGCTGCGGTCCTTGCCCGGCAGCGTCGCGATGAGCGCCCCGTCCTTCGGGTAGCCGGGCGGCACGATGACCTCCATCGCGTCGCCGGGGAGCCCGGCGGCCCGCAGCCGGGACGCCATCGCCTCGGCCGCCCGGGTGCAGCTGCCGGCCGAAAGCGTGGTGTCGATCTCGATCAGCTCGCGGTAGAGCGAGCGGAACTCGGCCTCGCCATCGTCGGCGGCCCGCGCCTGCGCGGTGCCTGCGAGCAGGACGAGGGCGGACAGCGATCGGACGAGAACTGACGAAAGGCGAAAGTCGGGCATCACGGACTCCACGGGATTCGGTACCGGCGCCGCGGGCGGGGCCGCCCGTCGACGCGAACAAACGAGTGTTGCGTCATGCACAATACGCGTCAAGTTCGACGCGACCCCGATCGGGCCCTGGGCGGGAGTCGCGCTGCCACGACCAGGGGCGCCCTGACGGGTGCCGGAGGGGACGACCATGACTCACCGACGCGAACGAGTGCGCTGCCGGCCGGCGCGAACGACACCATGCGCCGGCTGATCAGCCTGATCGGCGCGCCCACGGACGTCGGCGCGGGCGACCGCGGCGCCTCCATGGGACCGGAGGCGATGCGCGTCGCCGGGCTGCAGGACGCGCTGCGCGGCCGCGGACTGCAGGTGCACGACTGCGGCAACCTCGCCGGACCCGCCAAGCCCCGCCTGCCGGCCGTGGACGGCTACTGCCACCTGCCGGAGGTCGTCGCCTGGAATCGCGCGGTGTTCGACGCCGTGCTCGGCGAACTCGGCCACGGGCGGCTGCCGATCCTGCTCGGCGGCGACCACTGCCTCGCGATCGGTTCCATCGCCGCGGTGGCGCGCCACTGTCGCGAGCGGGGACGCAGGCTGCGCGTCATCTGGCTGGACGCGCACGCCGATTTCAACACCCGCGAGATCTCCCCGTCCGGCACCCTGCACGGCATGCCGGTGGCCTGCCTGTTCGGCCACGGCCCGCGCGAACTGGTCGAGCTCGGCGGCAGCGCGCGCGCCCTCGCCGCCGACGAGATCCGCCAGGTCGGCATCCGCAGCGTCGATCCCGGCGAGAAGCGCTTCGTGCACGAGCAGGGACTCGAGGTGTTCGACATGCGCTACATCGACGAGATGGGCATGCGCCACACCATGGAGCAGGCGCTGATCGACGTCGACGCGGACACCCACGTGCACGTCAGCTTCGACGTGGACTTCCTCGACCCGGAGATCGCGCCCGGCGTCGCGACGACGGTGCCCGGCGGGCCGACCTACCGCGAGGCGCAGCTCTGCATGGAGATGATCGCCGACACGGGCCGGCTGTGCTCGCTGGACGTCATGGAGCTGAATCCCGCGCTCGACGTTCACAACCGCACCGCCCGGCTCGCGGTCGACCTCGTGGAGTCGCTGTTCGGCAAGAGCACGCTGATGCGCAAGAGCCCGCCCCCGGTCCGCTAGTCTTGCGTACAATGCGCGGCCACCCCGCCGCGGAACGGACCGTGCGATGAGCGATTCCCTGCGCGACCAGCTCCTGAAGGCCGGACTGGTGACCGAGAAGCAGGCCCGACAGGCCGAGCAGCAGACCCGGCAACGGCAGCACCAGCAGGCCCGCGGGCCCAAGAAGGACCGCCCGACGGCCGCCGCGCCCGCCCCCAGCCCTGCCGTGCTCAAGGCGCAGGCCGACAAGGCCGCGCGCGACGCCGAACTCAACCGCAGGCAGCAGGAAAAGGCCGCGGCGCGGGCGCGTGCCGCCGAGATCACCCAGATCATCGAGCAGCACCGCGTGCCGCGGGCCGAGGACAGCGACGACTTCTTCAATTTCGTCGCCAACGGCAAGGTGCGCCGCATCGTGGTGACGCCGGAGCAGCGCGAGCGGATCGTGGCCGGAACGCTGGTGATCGTGCGCTGGGGCGGTCGCGCCGACCTGCTGCCGCCGGACGCGGCCGAGCAGGTCCGCGCCCGGCATGCCGGCGCCGTGGTCGCGCTGCCCGCGGGCGACTCGGCACCGCCGCCCGACGACGATCCCTACAAGGACTTCGTCGTTCCCGACGACCTGAAGTGGTGAGCGCCGGGGCCGCCCGACGGGCGGTCCGGCGTCAGGGCCTGCTGCGCGGCGCGAACAGGTCGGCGAGCCTGTCGGGCGTGCCCTCGATGCGCTGCAGGCGCGGATAGCGCAGGCCGCCGCGATACTCGATCCGCACGGTCTGGAACGCATCGACGTTGCGCACGAGCAGGTCGATGGTGCCCTGCCCGCCCTGCGCGGCGACGATCGCGTCCCTGAGCCTCGCCTGCGACCAGGCCCGCTCGTCGACGCCGAGCAGCAGCATCCCCGGGGCCAGCCCCGCGCGGAACGCCGGGCTGTCCCAGACGACCTCCGCGATGCGGCCGTCCGCTTCGTCCACGACGAGCCCGAGCGACCACGCGAAGTTCGCCTGCTTGGCGGCCGCAGCCTGCGCACTGGCGTACGCCGACGGGGTATCCGAGTAGACGAGCTTCCAGCCGCTGCGGGCGAGACCGTCGAGCGGCGCTCCGGGGCCGTGGCCCTCCACCCGCTCGCGCAGGAACGCATCCCAGTCGAAGGGCACGAGTCCGGCGAGCCCGGCGACGACGTCGGCCCGCGTGTAGGTCAGCGGCCCGAGGTCGCCGTCGTTCACGCCGAAGAAGCGCCGGGCGAAGTCGTCCAGCGAGCGCCGACCCCGGCTCGCCTCGCGCAGCCGGCTGTCGACGTCCAGCCACAGGAACAGTCCCTCGGTGTAATAGTCCTTGCCGCGCTGCCAGCTCGGCCAGGTCTGCGGCGTGCGGTACGAAATGATGGGTTGCTGCGTCGTGTCCTGCAGGTTGCGCCAGGCGCGTCCCGGCCGGCCGAGATCGTAGGCAGCCGCGTAGTTGGCCAGCACGTCGCGCGCGAACTCGGCGGACCACAGGCCCGAACGGGTCGCGAGCACGACGCCCCAGAACTCCGTCATGCCCTCGTAGACCCACAGCAGGCTGCTGCGCATGGGCACCTCGTAGCTCGGCGTCGCGAGGTCCGCCGGGCGCCGGAACTTGCCGTTCCACGAGTGCTCCATCTCGTGCGGCAGCAGGTCGCGGACACTCGCGGACCCGGCCCAGTCGCTGAAGTACCCGCTGCCGACGCCGTTCTCGCTCGACTCGTGGTGCTCGAGACCGATGCCCGAGAGGTTGTCGCTGATGGCGAGCAGGAACTCGTAGCGGCGGTAGTGACGGCTCCCGAACAGGGCGAGCTGCTCGCGCACCATGCGGCGATGTGCCTCGACCTGGCTCTCGCTCGCCTCGAGCTCGCCCGGCCGCTCGGCGAACACGTTGAGGCCGACCGGGGCCCGCGGGTCGGCGTCGAGCTCGTAGCGCCGGTAGTGGCGCCCCGCGTACAGCGGCGAATCCACCAGCCGCTCGAGCGACACCGGGGCGAACGCGACCGTGTCGCCCGTGCGCTGCGCGCCGTCGAGCGCCGTGGCGTATGCCCAGCCGGCCGGCAGACGGACGGAGGCGGCATACGGGATCTGCCGCGAGGCGTAGCCCGCCGGATACAGCAGGGCCTTCTCCCAGTGCACGCGCAGCAGGTCGGGCGTGACGGCGCGGCGCCCCTGCTCGTCCAGCGTCGGCGTGAGGAACTGGAAGCGCAACTCGAGCGAGTCCACCCCGGCGGGCACCTCGAGGTGGAACGCGTGCATGTTCTCCGGGTCGCGCCGCCACTCGAGACGCTGGCCGCCCGGCTGGCCGCTCACCACCAGCCCGGCCAGCAGTTCGACGTTGCCGGTAGTCGAGTGGTTGCCCGGCAGCCACTTCGGGTAGAGCAGCACGAGCGGACCCGGGGTCACCGGCACGATCTCGCGCACCTGGTAGATGCGGCGGGCCGTGTCGGAGGCATCGACCTCCAGTTGCACCGTGCCCGGATGCGGCACGTCGCGCGGTGCAGGGATGCCCTGCGACCCGGCGGGGAGCGCGGCGAGGCCGACGAGGAAGCCCAGCGCGAGGCGCCGGCGGAGGTTCTTCAGCATGGCGATCAGTCCCTCGTGGCTTCGGCGGGTTCGAGCATCGCGGCCGCGAGCGCCGCGAGCGCCGCGGCATCGACGTCGTGCACGTCCTGCAGGTAGCCCTCGACGCTGCCGTGGCGAGCCTCGAGGGCGTCGAAGGCGGCCCGCAGGTAATCGGCGTCGGCCGCCAGCGCGGCGTCCAGCGCCTCGTCCGGCATCTCCACCATGTAGCGGCGGCCCTGCGGGATGCCGAGTCCCGTCTCGTCGTCCCGCAGGCGTGCGCGCAGGTCGACCGTGCGGTTGGTCAGCAGGTAGTCCTCGAACACGGTCTCGCGCGGGACGCCGAGCGCCGAGAGCAGCAGGGCCACGACGAACCCGGTGCGGTCCTTGCCGGCCGTGCAGTGGACGACGAGCGGCCCGTCGGCCCGGCGAGCCAGCGCCGCGAAGAAGCCGCCGACGTGCGGCGCGAGCCGCGTCGGCATCCCCGCGTAGTGGCGGATCATCACCTGCCGCGCGAGTGGGTGCGTCATCGAGCCCGGGTCGGGCAGCGAACGGGCGAGACCCACGTCCTGCGTGTCGCTCCACGCGAGCAGTTGGGCGCCGGGACCGAAGTCCGGGTTCGGCTGGCGCTCGCGCTCGTCGGGACGGCGCAGGTCGCACACGAGGCGCACCCCGCAGGCGGACACCGCGCGGCGATCGCCCTCGGTGAACCTGTGCATCGCGCCGGAGCGAAAGAACCGGCCGACCCGCAACCGGCGGCCGTCGCGCGTCGCGTAGCCGCCGAAGTCGCGGAAGTTGCAGGCGCCCTCGAGTGCGGGAATGCGGATCATCCGCCCATGATCACACGCCGAGCCGGTCTTTTCCAAGGCGCGGGAACCCGGCCGCATGCGCGCGGTCGGATGCTATGGTTGCATCGCGATCGATGCCGCAAGGAGCCCGCATGCCGAGACTGCTGTTCGCCGCCCTCGCCGCCCTGGTCCTGGCGCTGCCGGCGCATGCCGGGTCCGACCCCGGCGCGGAACTCGACGACACCGCGATCACCGCGCAGGTGAAGGCGGCGCTGATCGACCACAAGGACACCCACGCCACGCGGATCAACGTCGAGACCTATCGAGGCATCGTGCAGCTGTCGGGCTTCGTGACGACCGAGGCCGAGAAGGCCACGGCCGCTCGCGTCGCGGGCGACGTCGAGGGCGTGCGCGAGGTTCGCAACAGCATCGCGCTGCACCCGGCCACCTCGCTCGGCACACGCCTCGACGACACGGTGCTCACGGGCCGGGTGAAGGCCGCGCTGATGGACTCCGCGGACGTGAAGAGCGCCCAGATCAACGTCGAGAGCGCGGGCGGGGTGGTGCAACTCGCGGGCTTCGTGACCGGCGAAGGCATGAAGCGGCGCGCCCTCGAGATCGCGGCCGGCATCCAGGGCGTACAGCGCGTCGACGACGCGCTGATCGTCAAGCCGCGCTAGGACTCAGCTCCACGCACAGGTGCGCCCGGCCGGTGCGCGCGTCGCACAGGGCGCGCCGGTGCCCGCCCTCCTCCGGCCATTCCTTGATCGCGACACGGGCCGGCAACTGCACCGGCAGCAGGAAACGCGCGTCGATGCTCGCGCGCGCCGGCAGCGGACGGCAGGGTTTCGCCAGCAGACGCGCCAGCGACCACATCCCGTGCGAGATGGCGCCCCGCAGCCCGAACACGCGCGCGGTCGGGTCGCTCAGGTGGATGGGGTTGTAGTCCCAGGAGACCCGCGCGTAGTCCCAGGTCGTGCGCAGCGAGACGTCGAACTCGTCGAGCACCTCTGCGTTGCGCGGCACGCGGGGCGGCCGGGGCGCCCGCCCGCCGGGACGCTGGCTCGCATCGGGCCAGCGCGCCAGGAAGGAACTCGTCTCCCGCCACACCGGCTTGCCGCGGCTCGACAGCTTGCTCTCGAGGTCGAAGGTCAGCCCCGCCTCCGTGCTGCGATAGCCGCGCACCGCCACGTCGGCGGCGAGCGCCATGCCGGGGGCGAGCTTGCCGAGCGTCTCGATGCGGTTGGCGACGTGGATCAGCCCCATGGGGCGCAGTGGAAAGGCCTCGGCCGCGAAGATCCGCAGGTGCAGGGGCGCGGCCAGGATGTGCGGATACGTGGGCGGCACGCCGGCGGCGGCGTCGAAGCCACAGACACGCGCGTAGCGGGCGATGTCCGCCTCGGCCAGCACCACGCGCTCGACGTGCGCGTGGAACTCGGGCGGGTCCCTGACCTGCTCCAGTGCCGGCCGGCGCGTCAGCAGCACGCGCGGATAAGACGCGAGTCCCGACGGCAGCTGGCCGAACCGCAGGTGGATCGAGCGCGCCACCGTCAGGGCTGGATCTTCGAGATCGTCACCGCGAGGTCGGCCGGGCCACCCTTCTTCTGCACCGAGGTGCCGACCAGGTCGCCGCTCGCCGCCATCGGCGACCCGTTGAACGCGACCCGTGCGACGACCTCGACGTCACCGACGGAGGACAGGTTGCGACCTTCCACCATCGCGTCCGAGTCGCTCAGCAGCACGGTCGCCGGCAGCTGTTCGACGGACAGGCGAGTGGCGGCCAGCGGAGGACCCGGGATGCCCGGCTCGCGCGCGGCGACGAACACGACGGTCCCCGGCGCGGCCTTCGACTGGAGCGCCGGGTCGAGCGTGACGCTGACCCGGATCTGGCGGCCCTGGGGGGTGGCCGCAGTCGAACCCGACTCCGCGGCGGGCTCGCCCGGCGCGGCGGCCGGCACGGGCGCACCGAGGGCCGCGAGCTGCTGCTCCACGATCTGGCGGACCTCCGGCGGCGGGTTCAGCTCGATGAGCTTCGTCCAGCGGGCCTTGGCCGTCGCCTCGTCCTGCGCACGGTACGCGATCACGCCGGAGTACCAGAGCGCCTTCTGGTTGTTGCCGTCCGCCGCCAGCGCGGCGGCGACCAGTTGGGCCGCCTGGGCCTGCTGGGTCGGGTCCTCGGCGACGATCATCGCCTCGGCGAGGTCCAGGTTGAGGTCGACGTCCTGGTCGCCGACCACCGCCTGCGCCTTGCGGTAGGTCGCGACGGCGTCCTGCGGACGATTCGTCATCAGGTAGGTGCGGGCCAGCATGCGCAGGGCCTCGAGGTCGGTCGGGCTCGCGGCGACCTTGGCCTCGAGCTGGCGCGTGATCTGGGCGATCGACTCGTTGCTCATGTCGCCGTGGCCCGCGGGGGCCGGCTCGGCGAGCCGCGGATCCTGCCACGGGAAGTTCGACGCGTGGCGATAGAGTCCGAGGCCACCGAGCGCGACCAGCAGGCCGATCACGACGGCCGGCACGGTCGCAGGAGCGAGCGCCGGCTCGCCCTTGGCCTCGGTGGGAACGCGGCGCAGCAGCGGCACGGCAAACAGTGCAACGGCCGCCAGCAGCATGACGGCACAGACGAGGATGAAAGCAGTCACGATTGGCCGGCCTCCGGGCCCGCTTGGTCGGTTTCAGTGGCGATGTCGGCTTCCTCGGCGCGCTTGCGGATGAAGCGCACCGCGGCGAACACGCCGAGGAGCAGCATGAGGACCGGGCCGCCCCAGAGGATCGCCGTCTTGGCGGTCATGCGCGGCTTGTAGAGCACGAAGTCGCCGTAGCGCTCGAGCATGAACGACTTGATCTCCTCGTCGCTCTTGCCGTCCGCGATCATCTTGTGGACCTCGCGCCGCAGGTCGACGGCGAGCGTCGCGTTCGAGTCGGCGATCGTCTCGTTCTGGCACACGAGGCAGCGCAGTTCCTTGGTGATCGCCTCGTAGCGGGCCTGCAGCACCGGATCCTCGAAATTCCGCTGCGTGTCGATCGCGAGCACCGGGCCGGCGAGCGCGAGCGCCAGCGCGAGGACCGCGGCCCGCAGGGCGAAGAGCCGGCTCACGACTGCCCCCCCTGGCCGCCCTGCGCGGCCTGGATGCGCGGCAGGAACTCCTTGTTCCAGACGTCGAAGGTCATCGGGGCGATGTGCTTGTACAGCACCTTGCCGTCCGGACCGATCAGGAACGTCTCGGGCGCGCCGTACACGCCCCAGTCGATCGCCGTGCGGCCGACCTGGTCCGTGGCCACCGCCGCGTACGGGTTGCCGAGCTGGCGCAGCCACTCCCGGGCGGCCGCGTCCTCGTCCTTCCAGTTGAGCCCGATGATCGGCACGACCTTCTGGCGCGAGATCGCCACCAGCGTCTCGTGCTCCTCGCGGCAGCCGACGCACCAGGTGCCCCAGACGTTCAGCACCCAGGTCTTGCCGAGCATCTCCTTCGAGCCGACGGCGTAGGCCGGGTCCTGCAGGCTGGGCAGCGAGAATTCCGGCGCGGGCTTGCCGATCAGGGGCGACGGCACCTCGGACGGGTCGCGGTACAGGCCCACGTACAGGAACGCGCCGAGGATGATGAAGACCGCGAACGGGACGACGAACTTCCACATGTTGCGCTACCTGCCTCAGGTCGCCTTGGCCGTGCCGTCCGCACCGGCCGGGACCTTCGCCGCGGCACGCTGGCGCAGGAACCGGCGATCGGTGATCGCGAGCAGTCCGCCGAGCGACATGATGATCGCGCCCAGCCAGATGAACCGGACCATGGGCTTGTACTGCAGGCGCAGGCTCCAGGAGCCGCCGCCGAGGTCCTCGCCCATGGCGACGAACAGGTCGCGGTTCCAGGTCCAGGCCAGGCCGGCCTCGGTCATCGGGCTGCGCTGCACGCGATAGACGCGCTTCTGCGGGTGCTCGACCGAAACCACCTTGCCGTCGCGGGTGATCGTGACCTCGGCCTGGGTCGCCGTGTAGTTCGGCCCCTCCACGGTCTTCGTCCCGTTGAAGGTAAACGTGTAGTCGTGCAGCGCGAAGGACTCGCCCGGCTTGAGCGCGATGTCCTTCTCGATCTTGTACATCTGCACGACCGTCACGCCCATGGCGAACAGGGCGACGCCGATGTGCGCGATCGCCATGCCGGCGAGGCCGCGCGAAATCGACTGCTGCCTGCGCCAGCGCTGCACCGGCTCCCAGAGCGAGGAGGCGATCAGCCACAGGCTGGCCGCGAGGCCCACGGCGCCCATGACGGTGAATCCGTCGTAGGCCGCAAGGGTGATCACCACCGCGAGCACGGCGGCGACGGCACCCATCACCGCGAGCGGCCCCTTCATCTCCGCGAGCTGCGCCTTCTTCCAGCTGGCGTGGATGCCCACGGCGAGCAGGAACAGCATCGGCACGGTCGGGATCAGGAACACCACGTTGAAATACGGCGGTCCGACCGAGATCTTGCCGAGGTTCATCGCGTCGAGGAACAGCGGGTACAGCGTGCCGAGCAGGATGAGGGCCGCGGCCACCACCAGCAGCACGTTGTTGAACATCAGGAACGACTCGCGCGAGATCACGTCGAAGCCGCCGCGCGTGCGGAACAGCGGTCCGCGCCAGGCGTACAGGGCGAGCGAACCGCCGATCACGACCCCGAGGAAGCCGAGGATGAACAGGCCGCGGCTCGGGTCCGACGCGAACGAATGCACCGAGACCAGCACGCCCGAGCGCACGAGGAAAGTGCCGACCAGGCTCAGCGAGAACTGGATGATGGCGAGCAGCAGGGTCCAGCTCTTGAACAGGCCGCGCTTCTCCGTGACCGCGAGCGAGTGGATCAGCGCCGTCCCGACCAGCCAGGGCATGAACGAGGCGTTCTCGACCGGATCCCAGAACCACCAGCCGCCCCAGCCGAGTTCGTAATAGGCCCACCAGCTCCCGCCGGCGATGCCGAGCGTCAGGAACACCCACGAGATCGTCGTCCACGGGCGGGTCCAGCGCGCCCACTTCTCGTCGAGCTTGCCCTCGAGCATGGCCGCCACCGCGAAGGCGAAGGCCACGGCCGAACCGACGTACCCTGCGTACAGCGTCGGCGGGTGCACCGCGAGCGCGAAGTCCTGCAGCAGCGGGTTGAGGTCGCGGCCGTCGGGCGCCGCGGGG
>WBZM01002975.1_pt1 | contig 13670 bp, 11 predicted proteins | sample 5204271 | NCBI WGS metagenome assembly WBZM01 (sample SAMN12344346, study PRJNA552823) | activated sludge metagenome | biome: Activated sludge suspended growth; feature: Nitrification reactor; material: Wastewater; isolation source: activated sludge from nitrification reactor of wastewater...
GCTGCAGATCGTGCTGATCGGCCAGCCCGAGCTGCGCGCGATGCTGGCGCGCCCCGAGCTGGAGCAGCTGGCTCAGCGCGTGATCGCGCGTTTTCACCTCGACGCGCTGAGCGAGCCCGAGACGCTGCAGTACATCGAGCACCGGCTGGCCGTGGCCGGGCACAGCGGCCCGCCCCCGTTCGACACCAAGGCGCTGCAGCGCATCCACCAGCTGGCGCGCGGCGTGCCCCGCCGCATCAACCTGCTGGCGAGCCGCGCCCTGCTGGGCGCCTGGGCCACCGGGCAGCACCGCGCCACCCGCGCCGTGGTGGACAAGGCCGCGGCCGAAGTCTTCGGGCCCGACGCGGCAGGCAGCACAAGCGGCGGCACGGCGCGCTCGCCCTGGCTGGTGGGGTCGCTGGGCCTGCTGGCGGGCGCCGGTCTGGTCGGGCTGCTGGTGTGGAAGGCCGGCGGGCCGGCACCGGGCGCGGCGCCGGCCGTTGGCGCGGCGCCGGCGGCCTCGGGTACGGCATCCGCTGCGAGCGCAGCGGCGTCTGCGGCGTCCGGGGCCAAGGCCGTGGCGCCGGTTGCGGGGGGGGCGGCTCCGGCATCGGCGCCGGTTGCAACGGTTTCAGCCTCCGCGCCCGCTTCGGCACCCGTGCTGGCGGCGCCCGCCACGGCGGTGGCGTCTGCCGCGAGCGCGCCCGCCGGTTTCGACTGGATGGGCGCGCTGCCGCGCAACCTGGGTACCGCCTGGGGCCAGCTGGCGCCGGCCTGGCAGTTGCCCGCTGGCACCGACCCCTGCCCCGCGCCCGCCGCGAGCCCGGTGCAGTGTTACCGGGGGGCCAACCTGAGCCTGCCGCTGATCCGCCAGCTCGGCCGTCCCGGCATCCTGACCCTGCAACTGGGCAACGAGCCGCCGGTCTACGCCGTGCTGACCGGCCTGAACGAGCAGACGGCCACGCTGCAGGTGGACGCCCGGTCGCTGAAGGTGCCGCTGGTCAGCCTGGGCACCGTGTGGCGCGGCGATTTCGCGACCTTCTGGCGCCCGCCGCCCGGCTACGGCGGCGAGCTGACCGAACGCAGCGCCGGCGCAGCGGTGGACTGGCTGGCGCAGCGCCTGTCCAGGATCGACGGCGCGCCGTTGCCGGCGGCCTCTGGCGCCAGCTTCGATCCTAGCCTGAAGGCGCGGCTGCAGGCGTTTCAGCGCGCGCACGGCCTTCGCGCGGACGGCCGCGCCGGCCCCCTGACGTTGATGCAGCTCAGCCACGCCACCGGCGGCGACGAACCCCGCCTGGCCACCGACTCCCGATAAGCCCATGTCCTACATCCTCGATGCCCTCAAACGCGCCGACGCCGAACGCGGACGCGGCCAGGTGCCCGGCCTGAACGCCCAGCCGCTCGGCAGCACCCCGGCGGCGCCAGCCCGGTCCGGCGCCCCGTGGCGCTGGGTGCTGGCCGGCGCCGTGCTGGTGCTGGTGGCCGCCGCGGCGGCGTGGTGGACCCTGCGCCCGGTGGCGCGGGAGACGGTTGCCGCGATGCCGCCCGCCGCCGTACCACCCGCCGCGCCGGCCCAACCCGCGCCCGCCGCGCCGCCGCCACCGGTTGTGCCCGCCGCGCAGCCAGGCCCTGCCCCGATGCCGACACCAGCATCGGTTCCTGCCGTGGCACCGCCGCCACCCCCAGCGGCACCGGCGCCCCCACCCCAGGCCGCACCGGCGCGCCCGGCCGAGCCCGCCCGGCCCACGTCGGCGATTGCGAAGCAAAAGCCATCCGGCGCCGCCTCCGGTACCGCCGCTGCCGCGCCTGCGGGCGTGTCGAGCGCGGCAGGGCCTGCACCGGCAGTGCCCGGCCCGGAGGCCTCCGCGCCCTCGCCCGCACCGATGCCACCCGCGGCGCCCCCCGCGGCGCCCCCCGCGACGCCTTCCACCGCCGCGCCACCAGCGCCCGTCGCGCCGACGCCCGCCAAAGCCGGCAAGGCCCCTGCCGCCGTTGCCAAGGCGTCGGCGCCGGTCGCGGCGGTGGCGCCCTTGCTCAGTGAACTGCCCGAGTCCGCCAAGCGCGGCCTGCCGACGCTGACCATCACCGGTGCGGTCGCGTCCGACAACCCGGCCCAGCGGCTGCTGCTGGTGAACGGCCAGGTGTTGCCGCAAGGCGCGATGGCCGCGCCCGAGGTGATGATCGAGGAGATTCAGGCCCGCAGCGCCACCTTCAGCTTCCGGGGCACGCGGTTCCGGGTCGCCTTCTGACCATCTGAAAGAGAACGGGGCATGGCGATCGAACTGGACAAACAGGCCCGCGCCGAGGCGATCGCATCGATCGAACGCTGGTTCCGCGAGGAGCGCGACGAGAAGATCGGCAACATCCCCGCGGGCGCCCTGCTTGGTTTTTTCCTTGAAGAACTGGGGCCGGTGGTCTTCAACCAGGCGGTGGCGCAGGTGCAGGAGCGGCTGCAGACGCGGGTCATGGAGCTCGACCTGGAGATCCACGAGGACGAATTCCAGTACTGGCGGCGCCGCGAGCGCGCTGCGCGCGGGCGATGAGCTCGCCGCCGGAGCCGGTGCTGCGCGCCGAGGGCCTGGTGTACGCGATCGGCCCGCGCGCGCTGTTCACCGGCCTGTCGCTGCAGCTGCCGCCCGGTGTGAGCCTGGTGCGTGGCGGCGACGGGCGCGGCAAGACCAGCCTGCTGGCCCTGCTCGCCGGCGTGGCGCAGCCACGCGAGGGAACGCTGAACCTGCGCGGCACGGATCTCGCGGTCCATCCCGAGGCCTATCGCGCGCAGGTGTTCCTGACCCAGCCCGCCTCCACCGAGCTGGACGCCATCAGCCCGAACGCCTGGTTCGATGCACTGGCCACCCGCTACGACGGATTCGACCGGGACGCGCTAGACGAACTGACCGACGGCCTGGCGCTGGGACCACACCGGGACAAGGCGGGGTACATGTTGTCGGCCGGCACCAAGCGAAAAGTGTGGCTGGCCGGCGCCCTGGCCAGCGGCGCGACCTTGACGCTGCTGGACGAGCCCTTCGCCGCGCTGGATCGCGCCTCCATCGATTACCTGCTCGACCTGTTTACCGAGGCCGCCGCCAGCACCGCGCGCGCATGGGTGCTGGCCGACTACCACGCGCCGCCCGGCGTGCCGCTGGCCGCCCAGGTGGACCTGGGCGACTGAGCTGGCCAAGCCTCAGGCCACCGCGGCCGTGCGCGTCTGGAAGCGCCAGGTGTCCTCGCACATCTGCAGCGGGCTGCAGCGTGCCTCCCAGCCCAGCACGCGCCGGGCTTCCGCCGCGTCGGCCCAGAAGGCCGGCAGGTCGCCCGCGCGCCGGGGCGCGAAACGATGGGCGATCGGCTTGCCGCAGGCCTGCTCGAAGGCGCGCACCATTTCCAGCACGCTGTGGCCGTGGCCCGAGCCCAGGTTCAGCGTGAGGCAGCCGCTGGCCTGCTCCATGTGCTGCAAGGCCTTCACGTGGCCGGCGGCCAGGTCGCTCACGTGGATGTAGTCGCGCACGCCGGTGCCGTCGGGCGTGTCGTAGTCGTTGCCCCAGATGTTGAGGTATTCGCGCCGCCCCGTGGCCACCTGGGCGATGAAAGGCATCAGGTTGTTCGGGATGCCTTGCGGGTCTTCGCCGATCAGGCCGCTGGCATCGGCGCCGACCGGGTTGAAGTAGCGCAGGATGGCGATGCGCCAGTCGGGCTCGGCCGCAACGAGGTCGCGCAGCATGTCTTCCACCATCAGCTTGGTGCGGCCGTAGGGGTTGACCGGCGCCAGCGGATGCGCCTCGGTGTACGGCAGGAACTGCGGCGTGCCATAGACCGTGGCCGACGAGCTGAAGACGAGGGTCTTCACGCCCGCCGCCTGCATGGCCTGCAGCAGCACCAGGCTGCCGGCGACGTTGCTGCTGTAGTAGGCCAGCGGCTGCTCGGCCGACTCGCCCACCGCCTTCAGGCCCGCGAAGTGCAGCACGCCGCGGACCGGGTGGCTGCGGAACAGCTCGTCGAGCAGCGCGCGGTCGCGCACGTCGCCGCGCACGCCGGTCACGGCCTCGCCGGTGATCTGCTCGATGCGTGCCAGCGTCTCGGGGCTGCTGTTGCAATGGTTGTCCAGCACCACCAGCCGGTAACCGGCGCGCTGCAGGGCCACGCAGGTGTGCGAGCCGATGTAGCCGGCGCCGCCGGTGACGAGCAGGGTGGACGATTCGGGGATGGCAGGCATGGGCGCGGACGTTGATTGCGGTCGGGCCACCATTGTCGCCGGGCTCGGTCGGCGTTGGCGGTTGGACCCGCGTGAGTTCACGATGTCGTCACAGTCGGGTGGGCGATCCCCGCCGGCGCGGCATTAAACTCCCCGGGATCCAAAGGCCCGTCCGGCCCCTCGCGTATTCCTGCCAAGACCTGGCGCCGCATCCATGACCGACCGCACCGCTGAAGCTCCCAAACTCGTCCCTGTCATCCTGTCCGGCGGCGCCGGCACCCGCCTGTGGCCGATCAGCCGCGAGTCGAGTCCCAAGCCCTTCATCAAGCTGCCCGATGGCCAGAGCCTGATCGAGAAGACCTATGCGCGCGCGCTCTCGCCGGCGGGCGTGGCCGAGGTGCTGACCGTGACCAACCGCGACTACTACTTCCGCTGCAAGGACGAGTACGAACTGGCGGCCAAGGCGGCAGCTTCCGGCGTGCCGGCCGGCTACCTGCTGGAGCCGATGGGCCGCAACACCGCGCCCGCCATCGCGCTGGCCGCACTGTACGTGCGCTGGCAGCACGGCCCCGACGCGGTGATGCTGGTGCTGCCGTCCGACCACCTGATCGCCGACCTCACGGGCTTCGGCCAGGACGTGGCCAGCGCCGTGGCCCTGGCCCGCACCGGCTGGCTCGCCACCTTCGGCATCCGCCCGACCACGCCGGAGACCGGTTTCGGTTACCTGCTGGCCGGCGCGCCCGTCCAGGCGGACGACGCCACCGGCCTGACCGCGCTGCGCTTCGTCGAAAAACCCAACCTGGAAACCGCGCAGGCCTACCTGGCCGACGGCCACTATTTCTGGAATGGCGGCATGTTCTGCTTCACGGCCGGCGCCTTTCTGGACGCGCTGGAGCGCGCCGCGCCCGAACTGGCCCAGGCGGTGGGCACCTGCTGGCAGGCTTCGCAGCCCGGCTGGGACGCCGAGCGCCGCCTGCTGGAGCTGCCGGCAGCGACCTTCGGCGGCCTGCCAGACATCTCGGTGGACTATGCGGTGATGGAGAAGGCCGAGCGCGTGGCCATTGTGCCCGCGCGATTCGACTGGAACGACATCGGCTCCTGGAATTCGATCGCCGAACTCGTGGCGCCCGACGCCCAGGGCAACCGTATCGAGGGCAACGCGGTGATGCACAACGTGAGCAACACCTACCTGCACAGCGAAACCCGCATCATCGGCGCGATCGGCGTGGACGGCCTGATGGTCATCGACACCCCCGACGCGCTGCTGGTGGCGAACCGCGACCAGGTGCAGGACATCAAGGTGCTGGTCAACCAGCTCAAGGCGCGCGGTTTCGAGGCCGCCACCCAGCACCGGACCGCGTCGCGCCCCTGGGGCACCTACACCGTGCTGGAGGAAGGCCCACGATTCAAGATCAAGCGCATCGAGGTCAAGCCCGGAGCGGCGCTGTCGCTGCAGATGCACCACCACCGCGCCGAGCACTGGATCGTCGTGGGCGGCACCGCGCGCGTCGTCAACGGCGAGCAGGAGCTGCTGCTGCAGACCAACCAGTCCACCTTCATCCCCGCCGGCCACAGGCACCGCCTGGAGAACCCGGGCGTGCTGCCGCTGGTGATGATCGAGGTGCAGAGCGGCGACTACCTTGGTGAGGACGACATCGTGCGGTTTGAGGACAACTACCGCCGGGTGTGAGGCTTCCTCAGGCCATTTTTCGGGAGAATTGGCCGTCTTTCCAGCACCAGATGGCTACGAGCAGCTATTGAAACGATAGCGATTTTCTCCCTTCCGGGAACAGCCCGGCCGGCGACACCGCAGGCGGCAGGCGTGGCTACACTCGACGGCGATTCCAGGAGGATTGCCGATGGTTCATGAGACTGCGCCCCACGGCGTCATCGACGCGCTGCTTGCCGCCGTGCTGCGCACCACGCTCAGGCTGCTGCTCAAGCCGGTGTTCTCGCCGCGCTTTTCGATCGCCTTCCAGCGCCGCTGGCTCGCGGGCCTGGCGCGCATCGCGCTGCCCACGCGCGGCGTGGCGATCGAAGGCGGCAGCGCCGGGGGTGTTCCCGGTGAATGGTGCCGCCGCCGCGTGGGGGCATCGCGGCCCGGCAATGTGCTCTACCTGCACGGCGGCGCCTACTGCGTGGGCAGCCCGGCCACGCACCGGGCGCTGACCTCGCGCCTGGCGCGGGTGCTCGGCCTGCCGGTCTTCGTGGCCGACTACCGGCTCGCGCCCGAACACCCGTTTCCGGCCGCGCTCGATGACGCGCTGGCCGCCTACCGGGCGCTGCGCGCCGACGGCCCGGTGATCCTGGCCGGTGATTCGGCCGGCGGCGGGCTGGCCCTGGCCACCGCGCTGGCGCTGCGCGACGCGGGCGACCCGGCCCCGGCGGCGCTGGTGCTGCTGTCGCCCTGGGTGGACCTGGTCACGCCGGACGTCCCCCCGCCCGCGCCAGCCGGCGAGGCCATGCTGGGCTGGCCCTGGATCAGCGCGTGCGCGCAGCACTATGTGGGCGGTGGCGCCGCCGCGCCCGATGGTGCGCCGGGCTCCCTCACCCATCCGCTGGTCTCGCCCCTGCGCGCCGACCTGCGCGGCCTGCCGCCGGTGCTCATCCAGGCCGGCACCGACGAACTGCTGCACCCCCAGGCGCTGGCGCTGCACGGCGCGCTGCAGGCGGCCGGCGTCGACATACGCTGCGAGATCACGCCCCGGCGCTGGCACGTGTTCCAGCTGCACGCCAACGCGCTACCGAGTGCCGACGCCGCGATCGACCGCGTGGCGCGTTTTGCCCTGGGGCCGCTGGCGGCGGCCACACCGCCGACCGCCTCCGAGCACCAGGTCGTGATCCTGGGTGCCGGCATGTCGGGCCTGTGCATGGCCATCGGGCTGCAGCGCGCGGGCCTGCACGACTTCGTGATCGTCGAAAAACAGCCCGGCCTGGGCGGCACCTGGTGGGACAACACCTACCCCGGCGCCCATGTGGACGTGCCCTCCCCGGTCTATTCGTTCAGCTTTGCGCCCAACCCGGACTGGTCGCGCCGCTTCGCGGGTGCGCCCGAGATCCAGGTCTACATGCAGCGCCTGGCCGAAAAACACGGCCTGCTGGCCCACATGCGCCTGGGCACCAGCCTGACCGAGGCCACCTTCGATGAGGCCAGCGGCCACTGGACGCTGCGCACCGACCGGGGCGACACGCTGCGCGCGCCCTTTTTCGTCTGCAGCACCGGGCCGCTGAACCAGGTGCGCTGGCCCGACATCCCGGGCCTGGACACGTTCCAGGGCCCGCGCCTGCATTCGGCGCGCTGGGACGCCACCGTGCCGCTGGCCGGGCGGCGCGTGGCCGTGATCGGCACCGGCTCGACCGCCTCGCAGCTGATCCCGCCGATCGCGGCGCAGGCGGGGCGGCTGTTCGTGTTCCAGCGTACCGCCAACTGGGTGCTGCCGCGCCTGGACCGGGTCTACAACCGCCTGGACCACCTGCTGGCGCACTTTCCGCCCTACGCGCGCACGGTGCGCTGGTGCTGGACGCAGATTCTCGAATGGGGCCGGCGCGCCTTCGACGAGGGCACGGTGGCGCGCAAGGGCATGCTGAAGACCGCCGCCGCGCATCGCCGCCGCCAGATCACCGACCCCGTGCTGCGCGAAAAACTCACCCCGCCCTACCCGCTCGGCTGCAAGCGGCTGATCTATTCGAGCGACTTCTACCCGGCCATGAGCCAAGCCAACGTGGAACTGGTCACCGACGGCATCGCGCGCATCACCGAGGGCGGCATCGTCACCGCCGACGGCCAGGAGCGCGCCATCGACGTGCTGGTCTGCGCCACCGGCTTCGACACGGTGCAGCTGCTGTCGTCGATCACCATCACGGGTCTGGGCGGGCGCACGCTGCGCGAGGCCTGGGCGAACGGGCCCGAGGCGTTTCACGGCATCAGCGTGGCCGGTTTCCCAAACCTGTTCCTGAGCCTGGGGCCGAACACCGGCACCGGCCACACTTCGACCCTGCTCTACATCGAACCCGAAACACAACATTCGATCGCCTGCATGCGGGCGGTTCTGAACAGTGGCAAACGCTGGATCGAAATCCGCGCCGAGGTCATGCGCGCGCACAACGACGCGTTGCAGGAACGCCTGGCCGGTTCGGTCTGGACCCACTGCCGCAGCTGGTACCGCATGGAGGGCGGCCGCGTCGTGGCGCTGTTCCCCGGGTTCACCGCCGAGTACGTGAAGGCGGTGCGCCGCCCGGACCTGAACGACTACCGCCTGGGTTGACCCCCCGCTCCAGCGCGACAATCGCCCGATGCTGTCCCTTTCTCTCGGCCCGATTGCCTTGCCCGTGGGCCCCGTGCTGCTGCTGGTCGCCAGCGTGCTGGCGTCGATGGTGGCCGAATGGGTGGCCCGCAACCAGGCCAGGCCGTCTGTGGCCAACGGCGCCGATACGGTTCCAGGCGATGCCGAGGCAGCGCCGGCCGATGCACCCACGCCCCGCCGGATTGCCGCGGGCGACGCCATCACCGCGTCCGTGCTGCTGGGCCTGCTGGCCGCCCGGCTGGGGCATCTGGGCTTGAACTGGCAGGCCTACGCCGACAGCCCGTCCTCGGTGATCGACATCCGCGACGGCGGCTGGAACCTGTGGATCGGCCTGGCGGCCGGCCTGGGCTGGCTGACCCGCCTGGCCTGGCGTACGCCCACCCTGCGGCCACCGCTGGCCGCCGGTGCGGCGGTCGGGCTCACGATCTGGGGCATGGGCCTGCTGATGCAGCAGCGCGCCGCGCCCGTGGGCTACCCCGAGGTCGCGCTGGTGGCGTTGAAGGATGCGCAACCCGCCACGCTCGCGCAGGCGGCGCGGGGCCGGCCGGTGGTGGTCAATCTCTGGGCCAGCTGGTGCGGCCCGTGCCGCGTCGAGATGCCCGATCTGGCCCAGGCGCAGCGGCGCCACCCGGACATCGGCTTCCTGTTCGTCAACCAGGGGGAATCGGCCGAGAAGGTGCAGGCCTTTCTGGCGCGCACGGGCCTGGCGCTGGACGAGGTCTGGCTCGATCAGGGCTCTGCCCTCGGCCGCGCGATCCGTTCACCGGGTCTGCCGACCACCGTGTTTCTCGACGCCCAGGGCCGACAGGTCGATGCGCACTTCGGCGTGCTCAGCGCGGGCAGCCTGCAGGCCCGGGTGGAAGCGCTGCGCCGTCGCAGTGCCGGGCCGTAGCGTCCAGACCAGGCTTCAGCGGCCCGAACGCCGGCCTTTCAGTGCTCCAACGGGCACTCTCCCAGCGTCCGCTGGCCACGGGCAGCTATCGAATTTGAAGTAGATCGTTGCCCGCGCCCAAAAGGATCAGCGTCCCCCCAGACCCATTCCCCTTGAAATCACCTCCTTCATGATCTCGTTGGTGCCGCCGTAGATGCGCTGCACGCGCGCGTCGGCGTAGGCGCGGGTGATCGGGTATTCCCACATGTAGCCGTAGCCGCCGAAGAGCTGCACGCATTCGTCCATGACCTTGCACTGCAGGTCGCTGCACCAGTACTTGGCCATGCTCGCGGTCTCGGTGTCGAGTTTGTCCTGGCACACCAGCTCGCAGCATTTGTCGACGAACACCCGCGCCACCTGCACCTCGGTCTGCAGTTCGGCCAGGGTGTAGCGGGTGTTCTGGAACGCGCCCACCGCCTGGCCGAAGACCTTGCGCACCTTCACGTAGGCCACCGTCTGGTCAATGGCGGCCTGCGCGGCGGCCACGGCGGTGATGGCGATCTGCAGCCGTTCCCAGGGCAGCTGTTCCATCAGGCAGATGAAACCGCGGTTCTCCAGCGCCTTGCCGCCGAGCAGGTTTTCGGCCGGCACGCGCACGTTGTCGAAGAACAGCTCCGAGGTGTCCTGCGCGCGCAGGCCCAGCTTCTTCAGCCGCTTGCCCACCGAGAAGCCCGGCATGCCGCGCTCCACGAGCATCAGGCTCGTGCCCTTGCCACCGGCGGCGGGGTTGGTCTTGGCCACCACGATGACCAGATCGGCGTGCCAGCCGTTGGTGATGAAGGTCTTGCTGCCGTTGAGCAGGTAGCTGCCGTCGGCCTGCTCGATCGCGGTGGTCTTGATGCCCTGCAGGTCCGAGCCCGCGGCCGGCTCGCTCATGGCGATGGCGCCGATCAGCTCGCCGGTGGCCAGCCGGGGCAGGTACTTCTGCTTCTGCGCCTCGGTGCCGTAGTGCAGGATGTAGGGCGCGACGATCTCGCTGTGCAGGCTGTAGCCGATGCCGGTGACGCCGGCGCGTGAGAGCTCCTCGAACTGGACCACCGAGTACAGCTTGTCGGCGTCCGCGCCGCCATAGGCCTCGGGCATGGTGGCGCACAGGAAACCGTTCTCGCCGGCCTTGTTCCAGACCGCGCGGTCCACGTAGCCCTGCTCTTCCCAGGCCTCGTGGAAGGGCGTGATCTCCTTTTCGATGAAGCGGCGGAAGCTGTCGCGGAAGGCTTCGTGGTCGGCGGTGAACAGGGTGCGTTCGATCATGATGAAACTCCAGGAGCAATGAAAAAGGACAGAAGGAATCAGGCACGCCCGCTGGACAGCCAGCGCGCCCAGTCGGTCGCGCCGTTGCGGGCGGCCTGCTCACTGGCGGCGTGCCAGTCGTAGGCCACGGCGATCTGCGCCACGGTCCAGCCGGGGCCTACGCCGGTGTCCACGCGTTCGCACAGCGCGTAACGCGCGTGCGGTGAGCCGGTCTGGTGCACGTGAAAGGCGATGTGGTCGTCGTCGTAGGCCGGCAGGCCCACGCTGCCGGGGTTCACGCACAGCGTGGGGCCGGCCTGCAGCAGGCGCGGCAGGTGGCTGTGGCCGCACAGCAGCAGGCTGGCATCCGCCCCGGGCGTGCCGTCCAGGCGCTGCCGGACTTCAGCGGCGGTGGCGGGGCGCGAGCCGGCAGGCTCGACCGTCTCCAGCAGGTAATTGAGGTCGTCGCCGGGCCGGCCATGGCAGACGTACACCCCCGGCCACGGGTGCAGCTCGGCGGGCAGGCCGGCCAGCCAGTCGCGCTGCGCGGGCGTGGTCTGCTCGAACGCAAACCGGTCGGACGCGCCACCGGGGCGGCGCGCGCAGGCCAGCAGCTGGCGCTCGTGGTTGCCGGCGATGGTCGGCCAGTCCAGGGCCATCAACAGGTCCGCGGTCTCACGCGGCCACAGCGGCCCGGAGAGGATGTCGCCGCCGTTGATCACCCGGTCCACGCCGCGGCGCGCCAAATCGTCGCGCACCGCCTGCAGCGCCGGCAGGTTGCCATGGATGTCGGACAGGAATGCGATGCGCATGGCGACCTCAGCTTCCTGCGGCGCCGCTCATCGCGGCCTTGACCAGGCGCGCGTAGTTGCCGATGAACACGTCGTGCACGGCCGCCTCGGCCAAGCCGCGGCGTACCAGCTGGTCGGCAACCTCGCGCAGATCCACGTAGCTGGACAGGATGGGGCCGGGCCCCGCGCCCTCCATGTCGGTGCCGAAGGCCACATGACGAGGGCCGATCAGCGTGCACATGCGGATGATCTCGTCGGCGTAGCTGGTGGCGTTGTGCAGCGGATAGGCCGGATCGCGGCTCACCCGCACCGTCCACAGGCCCACCGCGCCGCCGCGCGCGGCGATGGTGCGGGCGGTGGCGGGGGACAGCGAGCGTGCGATGTAGCCGGGATCGGTCCAGCTGCCGCCCTGCGGCGAAATCCACGAATGCGACCACACCGGCACGGCGCTCGAAGCCTCCAGCACCCCGTCCACCAGCGCGGCGGTGCCGTGCGCCAGGTCCACCAGCATGCCCAGACGCTGGCACTCGGCCACCACCTTCGCGCCCAGCGGCGTGAGGCCGCCGTGCACCGGCTCGGCGGTCTGGCGGTCGCCCAGCGGGCTCTGGATGAAGTGGATCAGTTGCAGGTGGCGCACGCCCCAGGCATGGGCCTGGGCCACCCGCTCGGGCTGGCCTTCGAGGAAATTGGCGCCCTCGGTGGCCAGCACCACCCGCGGCGCGCCGCCCAGCGCGGCGTCCACATCGGCCGGCGTCAGCGCCTTGGCCAGGTTCCAGCCCTTGAGCTTGTCGTCGTACCCGGCCAGCCGTTGCTGAAACGCGCCCCACAGCTCGCCGGGCGCTGGCTGGCGCGTCTGCTGCCAGCCGGTGGGCGTCATGCCGATCCAGCGGTTGTCGTCGGTGGCTGACCAGGCCAGCAGCATGGTGCCGGTCTCCTGCATGTGGCGCGCCAGATCGAGCCCGAACAGCCGCGGCAGGAACATGCCGTAATGCGAGTGCATGTCCCCCAGATAAGGCCGCGCCGGCGTCTGGGCCAGCGACGCTGGCGCGTGCACGCCGGCCAGGGTGGCGGCTGCACCCAGGGCAAAACGGCGTCGGGTGAGGGTCGGAACTGTCAGGGGGTTCTCCAGGCTGTCGCCATTTTTACAGAGCAAACGCTTTGTGAAATTAATATACCCCAGTTCCACCCCACCGAGGCCCCTGCCATGCCGATGCCCGAACCCACCGCCGCCGCGCTGTCCGACTGCCTGCGCACGCCGACGGACGCTGCCGAGATACCGGATGTGCAGGCCTGGATGGCGCAATGGGTGCCACTGGCCACCCGGGGCCTGCCGCCGATGGCGCTGGCGCTGCGGGGCGGCCTCGCGGCGGACCGGCTGGGATGGGCCTTTGCCGCCGGCTACCAGGCCGCGCTGCGCGCCCTGGTGCCCGCCCTGCCGGCCGATGCCCTGGCCGCGTTCTGCGTGACCGAAGAAGCCGGCAACCGCCCGCGCGACATCCGCAGCACCCTGAGCCCGGCGCCAGGCGGCGGCTACCGGCTGAACGGTGCCAAACGCTGGACCACGCTCGGCCCCCAGGGCGCGATCCTGCTGGTGACGGCGCGGCTGGGCCAATCCCCCGCCGATCGCCCGAACCTGAAGGTGGCCCGTGTGCGCACCGGCCAGCCGGGCGTGAGCATCGTGGCGATGCCGCCCACGCCCTTCGTGCCCGAAGTGCCGCACGCCCAGGTGGCGCTGGCAGACGTCGCCATCGCCGACGCCGACCTGCTGCCCGGCGACGGCTATGCCCGCTGCGTCAAACCGTTCCGCACGCTCGAAGACCTGTTTGTCGCCGCCGCGGTGCTCGCCTGGCTTGCAGGTACGTCGCGCCAGCGGGGCTGGCCGAACGAATTCCGCGAAGGGCTCGCCGGCGCCCTGGCGTTGCTGGCTGTCCTGGCGATGTTCGTCGTCGGGATCTCCATCCGCGGCGGCAGTTGGTAACCGGTGCCGACGAGTTGTACGGCGTTTTTTATTGCGCTATAGCGGCGCACTTCGACCGACACTTCGATCGGCTTCCCTTGCTCGACGCTCGGCGTGAGCAGCTTCGTCGCGAGTTCGAACGGAGCCGCATCGCGCACCGCAAGCACGATCGATTGCGTTTGCCGACTGATCGCCGGCGTGTTCACGGTGTCCCACACGACGACGCCGCCGCGCGCCGCATGCTCGCGCTTCACGCCGTCGAGGTCGCTCTTGCCGATGATACGGA
>WBZM01002977.1_pt1 | contig 13659 bp, 12 predicted proteins | sample 5204271 | NCBI WGS metagenome assembly WBZM01 (sample SAMN12344346, study PRJNA552823) | activated sludge metagenome | biome: Activated sludge suspended growth; feature: Nitrification reactor; material: Wastewater; isolation source: activated sludge from nitrification reactor of wastewater...
AAATATCGAAGGGTCATTGTTCGCCGATTTCAAATCGACACCACCCCCTACCGCTCGGAAAGTCACGTCAGTCATGGCGTTTGACGGTTCGCGGGTTCATCTAACCGGACAATAGTGATGAAGAATACTGAATCCGCCCTATGATTTATCAGGAACGCTTTGAATTTATTCTCGTCTCGGTTAACATCGAATGATGGAATTTTGTCTTGATCCTTTCCCTGATAGTTTTCGAAGCCAAGGAAACGCCGCATTTGCGGCGGATATCTCAAGTGTTCGCGTTGGTGAAAGCTTCCTACAATGAGTGCTTCAAGAAGTCCCTTGATGGCCCTGGTGCTGCTGGCAAGCCTGACGCAGGGGGTTCATGCTGACCCGGAAGATACGTGGAATCTCAATGCCGGGATCAAGACCGAGTATGTCAGCAACCTGTTCTTCTCGCCGCAGGTGCTTGAGTCTTCGGATCAGATAACGGCTACCACGGTCGGGCTGAAATTCAACAAGCCTGTCGGCTTGCAGCGCTTTGTCGTCGATGCCAGCCTTACCGACAACCGCTTCCGCACGAATGACTATCTAGACTACCTCGGCAAAGACTTGAATGCCGCCTGGTTGTGGTCGCTTACGCCGCGCATAAAAGGCAACTTGTCGGCCAACTACAATGAAGGCTTGAACAGTTTCATCGATTATCGAGGGCGTGAGCGCAATCTCAGAACCACCCAACTGTACCGCTTCGATGTCGAGGGGGAAATTGGGGGTGGTTTTAGCGCGATTGGGGGTGTCAACCATTCTAATGTGAAGAACAGCGAAATCTTCATTGCCGAACGCGGTTTCCAGGCCAACGCTGCAGAATTCGGCATCAAGTATGTTGCATCTTCCGACAGCAGCGTGACCTTGCTTGGCCGTCACACGCGAGGCGAATACAACCAGGCTGTCGATCCTGGCGGCCTGCTCGAATCAGGTTTTGATCAGAACGACGCCGAACTTCGTTTTGCCTGGGTGCCTACCGGAAAATCCACTCTCGTCGGGCGCCTGGCCTATATCAATCGTGTGAGCGACAATTACCCCATCCGCGACTACAGCGGCCCAGTCGGTTCGATCGACTACCGCTGGAATGTCGGTGCCAAACTGCTGATCATCGCAGGTTTTCGGCAAGACCTTGTCAGTTACCAGACCCTCGAAGCCAGCTACTACAAGGCGCGTGCTTTCAGCATCGCTCCCGTCTGGCAGGTTTCCGGCAAGGCGGCGCTGCGGGCCAACTACAGCTACGAAAACCGTGACTACCTTGGGGCACCGGTCGCTGTGCTTGGCGGGCGTCAAGACACGCTGCAGCAAGGCCAGGTGGCTGTTGACTGGACGCCATTGCGCTCATTGACCGTATCGATCTTCGCGCAAAGGCAAACGCGAACTTCCAACAGGGCCATCAACGATTTCGATTACGACATGGCCGGGATTTCCGCTAGCTTCGTCTTCTAAGGGGCATGCCGGACGGCTGAGTTGTTCTTCCGGGGCAGTGATCCATCGCGCTGACTGTCATGCGACCGCTGACTGTCATGCGACTTTTCTTTGATTTAGTGTGAAATAATTCATAGGGAGTGGGGATCACCTGCCCTAGACTTGTTATGTATAGTTTATTCCTCGACAACGACATGGCTTTCAGCGGTGCAACCCCCCTCAAACTTTCCAGCTTAGTCGCCGCTGAGGCGGTCGTGTTGTACGGGTGTGGCGATGGCAAGGAAATGAAGGCCGCCACCCAGATGGCGGCTGAGGTGGATTCGTCCGGGATCTCGGTTAACCAGATCAACGCCGTGCTCGCAAGAAGGCGTCGCCGGTCTAAAATGAGAGTCCCATAGCATAATTTTTCACGGAGAAACGCATGTTTAAGACCATGGAGAAACGCATGTTGAAGACTATTGGCTGCATATTCGGTTTGCTGGCGTACCTGGCACTGGCCGCAGTAGCCAATGCCCAGGACAAAGCCAACAACGATTACACCCTCGGACCGGGTGATACGATCCGCGTTGTCGTCTTCCAGAACCCGGATCTTACGCTCGACACCCGCGTTTCCGAGGGCGGCGCGATCACCTATCCGCTGATTGGCAGCGTCCAAGTCGGCGGCCTGACCATCAACGCCGCGGAAAATCGCATCGCCAAGGGCCTGAAGGATGGCGGCTTCGTCCAGAAGCCACAGGTCAACATCATCCTCAATCAGGTGCGCGGCAACCAGATCTCGGTACTGGGCCAGGTCAACCGGCCCGGTCGTTTCCCGCTGGAGACCTTCAATACCCGTGTTTCCGACACGCTGGCCCTGGCCGGCGGGATCGCCGCGACCGGTTCCGACACCGTCATCCTCACCGGAATTCGTGAGGGCAAGCAGTTCCGCAAGGAAATCGACTTTCCGGCCATTTACATTGAAGGCAAGCAGAGCGAAGACCTGATGGTCAGTGGCGGCGACGTCATCTACGTGCCCCGGTCGCCGGTCTATTACATCTACGGCGAAGCCCAGCGCCCCGGTGCCTACCGCATCGAACGCGGCATGACCGTTCAGCAGGCGCTGGCCCTGGGCGGCGGCCCCACTGTGCGCGGCACCGAAAACCGCGTCCGCCTGCATCGCCGGAAGGCCGACGGCAGTGTCGAAAACCTCTCCCCGGAATGGAACGACCCGATTCAGACGGACGACATTCTCTACGTTCGCGAAAGCCTTTTCTAGGCGGTAATCCTGATGACCGTTCAGCAATTCCTCCTCATCCTTTGGGCCCGCCGCAAGGTCGTGCTGCTGACGTTCTTCGTCACGGTGCTGACGACGTTGGTCGTCAGCCTGCTAACGCCCAAGCGATACACGGCGGAAACGTCGGTGGTCATCGACGTCAAATCGCCCGACCCGATTGCCGGCATGGTGCTGCCCGGCATGATGGCGCCCGGCTACATGGCGACGCAGGTTGACATCGTCAACAGCGATCGCGTTGCCCAGCGCGTTGTCAATCTCCTCAAGATGGATGAGAACCCGGTAATCCGCGAGCAGTGGATGGACGCGACCGGGGGGAAGGGGGAGTTGCGCCCCTGGCTTGGCAGCGTGTTGCAGAAGAAGCTCGACGTCAAGCCCGCGCGCGAGAGCAACGTCATCAACATCGGATTCACCGGGCACGACCCAGCCTTTGCCGCCGCCGTCGCCAATGCGTTTGCTCAGGCCTATATCGATACCAATATCGGGTTGCGCGTCGAACCGGCAAAGCAATACGCCGACTGGTTCGATAGCCAGCACAAGGTTCAGCGCGAGCGGCTGGCAGCCGCCCAGAAGGTGCTTTCCGACTACCAGCAGATGACCGGGGTCGTTGCCACCGATGATCGGCTTGACTACGAGACCCAGAAGCTCAACGAGCTCTCCGCCCAACTGACGCAAGCCGAGGCGCAGGGGACCGACGCCAGCAGCAAGCAGAAATCCGGGGCAGCCGACACGCTGCAGGAAGTGATCCAAAACCCGCTGATCAACCAGCTCAAGACCGATGTCGCCCGTATGGAATCCAAACTCAAGGAACTGGCCGGCAACCTCGGGGTGAACCATCCGCAATATCGGCGCGCCGAAGCGGAGTTGAGCGAACTTAAGGCAAGCCTCAGAGCCGAAACCGCCAAGGTGGCCAGCAGCGTCGGCACCTCCGGCCGCGTCAGCGTTGCCAAGGAAGCGGACATCAAGCTCGCTATCGAAGCGCAAAAGAAAAAAGTGCTGAAACTCAAGAAACATCGCGACGAAATCAGCATGAAGAAGCAAGAAGTCGACACGGAGCAGCGCGCCCTCGACGCCGTCGGGCAGCGCATGACGCAGAGCAAGCTCGAATCGCAATCGATCCAGACCAACATCTCAGTGCTGACACCGGCCGCAGAACCCCTGGTGCCCTCCAAGCCCAAGGTCTTTCTGAATCTGCTGATTTCCATCTTTCTCGGCACGCTGCTTGGAGTCGGCGCCGCGCTGATGCTCGAGCTGGCCCAGCGCCGCGTGCGCTCCGCCGACGACCTCGCCGAGGGGCTTGGCTTGCCGGTGCTGGTCAGGCTGGACAGCACCCGGATGCCGGAAGGCCCGGAGAAATGGCATTTCTGGCGCAAATTGCTGGTCGACCGCAACAATGCCGGTGGCCAGGCCATCGTAATAAGGGAGGCATGATTTCCATGAATGCCATCATAGAGACCCTTCCCGCCGCCTCGGCAGATTCCATCGGGGGCATTCTCGTCGACAGTGGCCGTCTGACTCCCGATGAAGCCGCCCGGATTTTTGAAGCCCAGCAGGAAGAAGGTCTGCGTTTTGGCGATGCCGCCATCGGCCTTGGCCTGCTTACCCAAGAAGATGTTCAGCAGGCGCTTTCCCAGCAGTACAGCTACACTTATCTGCAGCCAGGCGACGATAGTGTCAGCGAAGAAGTGGTTGCCGCCTTCCGCCCCTTCAGTCCATTCGCTGAGCAACTGCGCGCCTTGCGCGGCCAGTTGATCTTGCGCTGGTTTGACGCCGAACCTGAAATGCATAAGACGCTGGCCATCGTCAGCCCGGAATCTGGCGACGGGCGCAGCTTTGTCGCCGCTAACCTAGCCGTCGTCTTCTCGCAACTGGGCGCGCGCACCCTGCTGGTCGACGCCGATCTGCGCAAGCCACGGCAACACGAACTTTTTAACCTGCCCAACAAGCTCGGGCTTTCCAGCGTGCTGGCGGGCAGGGGAAGACTGGACGAGGTCATCACGAGAATCCCGGGGCTGAAGGCGCTTTCGGTACTACCGGCCGGCGCGGTGCCGCCCAACCCGCAGGAACTGCTCACCCGCCTGCCATACAGTTCGGCGATGATCGACGTGCAGGGGCGTTTCGATGTCGTCCTCGTCGACACGCCGGCCGGCAACGAGACGGCGGATGTCCATGCCGTCACGGCACGCACGCGGGGAGCGCTGATCGTGGCGCGCAAGGACAAGACATCGTTCCCCGGGCTGCAGACACTGCGTTCATCGTTGCAGCATAGCGGCGTTGCGGTTGTCGGTGCGTTGCTCAACAACGGCTGATCACTCATGCCCGCCAGCCGGTTCTCGGTTCACCATGTGGGAGTTGCTTGTTCTGACGAAAGGAACAAGCACTTAGTTGCGGAGAGCGCAATGATATCTAGTGCCTTTACTCAGCATTCTGCTTCGGACGGGTCTGAATGAGCACAGCCGCCCTTCCAGCTTCGCAACGCCCCGCCATCGCGGAGTGGTTTCCTGTATTACTTGGGCTGATCGCCCTCTACATACCCGTTCCATCGATCTTGCCCGCACAATCTAAGCCTCCGAGGCGCAGGCTTACGGCCCCATTATTCTCGGCGTTGCCCTGTGGTTCTTCTGGAAGCTGCGCTTTGCCATTCACAGATCGACCCGGAAGTCGAAAACGCCTACAAAATTCATAGCCGGTTATCTACCCAGATGATCGAAGCGCGGGCGCCAGCAGATCGGCAATGGTTGACCCGGAAATCTCCAACCAAACAAAAATTAAGACTGAATTCATGACGTCATCCACGCAAAAATTAGCCCTCATCACCGGCGTCACTGGCCAGGACGGTGCCTACTTGGCAGAGCTTCTTCTCAAGAAGGGCTACATAGTCCACGGAATCAAGCGCCGTGCCTCTTCCTTCAATACCGACCGCATCGATCACCTGTATCAGGATCCGCACGTCGAAAACAAGAATTTCGTCCTGCATTACGGTGACCTGACCGACTCGACCAACTTGATTCGCATTATCCAGCAGACCCAGCCGGACGAAATCTACAACCTGGGGGCGATGAGCCACGTCGCTGTCAGTTTTGATTCCCCCGAATACACCGCCAACGCAGACGGTATCGGTACTCTGCGCATCCTCGAAGCCATCCGGATCCTCGGCATGGAAAGGAAGACCAGGTTTTACCAAGCCTCCACCAGTGAACTCTACGGCCTGGTGCAGGAAATCCCGCAGAAGGAAACGACGCCCTTCTACCCGCGGAGCCCCTATGCCGTGGCCAAGATGTACGCCTACTGGATCACCGTGAACTACCGTGAAGCCTACGGCCTCTACGCCTGCAACGGCATCCTCTTCAACCACGAATCCCCGCTGCGCGGCGAAACCTTCGTCACCCGCAAGATCACACGCGCCGTCGCCCGCATGGCGCTCGGCCTGCAGGATTGCCTCTACCTCGGCAACCTCTCTTCCCTGCGCGACTGGGGACATGCCCGCGACTACGTTGAAATGCAGTGGCTCATGCTGCAACAGGAGACCCCAGACGACTTCGTTATCGCCACCGGCGTGCAATACAGTGTGCGCCAGTTTGTCGAATTCGCCGCTGCTGAATTGGGAATCGAACTGCGCTGGGAAGGCGAGGGCGAGCAGGAAATCGGCATCGTTGCCGCCGTCACAAACAAGGATGTCAAACTCAAAGCGGGCGAGATCATCGTCAAGGTCGACCCCCGCTACTTCCGCCCCACCGAGGTCGAAACCCTACTCGGCGACCCGAGCAAAGCCAAGGAGAAACTTGGCTGGGTGCCCAGGACCACCCTGGCTGAGCTTGTCCAGGAGATGGTTCGTGCCGATTACTCCGCTGCCAAGCGCGACGCGCTCGTCAAGATGGCCGGTTTCCAGACCTACGATCACCACGAGTAGGCGGTAATCAAGCATGGACAAGCACGCCAAGATCTACGTCGCCGGCCACCGTGGCATGGTGGGTTCTGCCATTGTGCGCAACCTGCAGGCCAAGGGTTACACCAACGTTGTTACCCGCACGCATCAGGAACTCGACCTGATCAATCAGACTGCGGTCAGCCTGTTTTTTGAGCAAGAAAAGCCGGATTACGTTTTTCTTGCAGCGGCCAAGGTGGGCGGTATCCAGGCCAATAACAACTACCGTGCTGACTTCATCTATCAAAATCTGATGATCGAAGTCAACCTCATTCATGCCGCTCATAAAGCTGATGTAAACCGGCTGCTGTTTCTAGGGTCCAGTTGCATCTATCCGCGGGACTGCCCGCAGCCGATCAAGGAGGAATACCTTCTCACCGGCCCGCTGGAGCCAACCAACGAACCGTATGCGATTGCCAAGATCGCTGGCATAAAGCTGTGTGAGAGCTATAACCGGCAATACGGACGGCAATACGTCAGTGTGATGCCAACCAACCTTTATGGCCCGAACGACAACTACGACCTGAACGACTCCCACGTTCTGCCTGCACTGCTGAGAAGAACCTACGAAGCCAGGCAGCGTGGCGACAAGATATTGACTGTCTGGGGTTCTGGTAAGCCGATGCGCGAGTTTCTTTATGTAGACGACATGGCCGACGCTTGCGTCTTCCTGATGGAACAGAACATCAAGGAAGGCTTGTACAACATTGGCGCCGGTGTCGATATCACCATTGACGAACTCGCTAGAACAATAATGGAAGTCGTTGGCTTTGAGGGCGAGATCGTCTTCGACGCCAGCAAGCCCGATGGAACGCCGCGTAAGTTGCTTGATGTTTCGCGGCTAAAGGACATCGGCTGGCAGTCGCAGACTCCGCTTGTTGAAGGAATCCATAAAGCTTTCGCCGGATTCCTCAGCGCGTCCAAACATCCTTGACCAGAAGGCAGGGATGAAGGATCTGGGAAACCGAAGTCTTTCGGCAGTTTTTTGGGGGGCTGGTGGTTCGGTATTCCGAATCCTGTTGCAGTTCGCTACCCAAATTGCCCTCGCTCGTATCCTCGGTCCGCAGCAATACGGGCTTTTTGCCATAGGCGCCATCGTCATAAGCTTCAGCATGTTCCTTTCCGACGTCGGCATCGCCTACAGCTTGATCCAGAAGGACGAAGTGACGGAACAAGATCTGCGTTTCGTCTTCACCTGGCAGGTTGTCCTTGGTTTGCTGGTTACGGGCGTCGTGACAGCCCTTAGCGGACCGATTGCTTTGTTTTTTGGGGATGTTGAAGCCGCCGGGGTAGTCGCGGGGCTCGCAGTGGTCTGCCTGATTCATGCGTTAATGGCGCCTGCTCACAATTTGCTCAAGCGTAACCTGGACCATAAGCGCATCCAGATCGCTAACATTATTGGCTATGCAGGGGGTTATGTTCTTGTTGGCCTACCTTTGGCCGTTTATGGTGCTGCCGTGTCGGCCTTGGTGGCTGCCTGGATTGTGCAGGCATTGATCACGACGGTGATCCTCTATTCCGGTGTCCGGCATTCTTTGCACCCCCTTTTCTGGTTCAGTGGCGGGCGTCAGATTATGCAATATGGCACAACCGTATTGGTTACAAACGTCACCAACTGGATTATTGGCAATATTGAACGTGTCGTTATCGCACGGTATTTTGCCAGCCGCGAGATTGGCTTGTATTCGACTGCCTACAATCTTCTTTACGGCCCGGCCAGCACGCTGCTGGCTATCGTGCAGCCGGTATTTTTTTCTGCAGCCTCGCGGATCGCTCTGGATCGGGAGCTGATTGCGCGCACCTATCTGGCCCTTATTGCGCTGACGGCAGTGGTGATCATGCCCGTGTTCGCAAGCGTTTCCAGCATCGCCGAAACTTTTGTCCTGGCGCTTTACGGCACCAAGTGGGTTGGAGCTGCCGAACTTGTCACCCCTTTGGCGCTAGCCATGCCGCTATACCTTTTTTGGGGCTTCACTACGTCACTCTTGTGGCTCGGCGGCGCCCCTGAGAGAGAGTTCAAGGTGCAGTTGCCCATGGCCGCGCTCTGGGCGGTCATGTCATGGCTTGCTGCCCAGCACTCTGTGGAGGCCGTGGCTTGGGTCGTGCTGCTGTTGTTCGCGCTACGTTATGCGTTAATGCTCACTGCAGCCAGGCAACTGATGCCGCTACCGTTCAATGGATTGTGGCGAGCTCTACGTGGGGGTTCGCTGGTTGCCGTGGCATGTGCTATTTTCGCTGGCGCTCTTGATGGATGGTTGAATGCCAGAGGATTGGCAGCACTTGGTCGTCTCATGGTGGATGGCGCATTGACCACAGCATTTTATTTTCTTCTGCTGACAATTTTGCCAGGTGTTATTCCCCACGAGTGTAACGACCTGCTGGAACGGCTTGCCGCTCGTAGCCCCGCGCAAGTTGCGTGGTGGCTACGGCGCTTGCCTGCCAAGGAGTAGGCTGATGTCCATTTCTGAAATAGTCAACAGCGCCATTTCTCTCCTCCTCGCTTTCGGTGCAGCCATCGCCGTGGTGGCTGCCCTTGGTCTTTCCATGCATGGCGAGCGACTTTGGAGTGCCAGGTTCGTTCCCGCCATCGCGCCCTTGATTTTGCTCGGAATCGCGGTGAGTACGCTGTTGTCCGGGCGCAATCTGGTTTTTGCGGAAAGAAACCGGCTTGAACTGCTATCCGAACCGGCAGGTGGCGGGGATACGATCATGCGGCTTATTACCTTAACGATCTTGAGTGTCGCCATTGCCAGATTGATCGGCACATTTGTGCGGCGGCAATCCTTGCCAACTGCTCCCGGCACCCCCTTGTTTATTGCCTTGCTTGCCTATATTGTCGCCGCCAATTTTTTGCCTAGCATTTTCGGAACGGTGCCCGTCTTCGTTCACTCGATGTTCTACCCTTTGGTGATTTTTGCAGCGGCCTGGGCAGCCCGGCGAGAGTCACTAGAGGCGACAATAAGATCAGCGAAGGCAGCCCTTTATGTCCTTATGGTTGGGAGCCTGATTGCTGCTTTGCTTGTGCCCGCTATTGCTGTCCAGTCCAACTATAAAGACGGGCTTGTTCCCGGCTTAGAAATACGTTTGTGGGGGCTTGGCTTCAATCCTAATAGCATTGGTCCGCTGGCATTAGTGAGTTTGTTGATGGAATATCTGCAGCCCACGCGCAGCGGCTGGCTGCGCGCCCTGCTGATACTTGCCACATGCATGGTATTTGTCTTTGCTCAGTCCAAAACCGTATGGGTCGCGTTGCTGATCGTACTGACCACTCTAGGATGGTATCAATGGGCTATTCACAACCGACGTCAGGCCAACTCGATGCCTGTTCTGGCTATGCTAGTGGTAGGCATTGTCTTATTGGTAACACTCATCTTTCTAGACATTGGAGTAGTCTGGGATCGATTTGCGGGCTCCAAAGAGGGCAGCAGTGTCACCACACTTACTGGCAGAACGGCCATCTGGGAAGTCGCCATCAAAGAGTGGGGGCGTAATCCGCTTTTTGGTTATGGACCCGAAATATGGGGACCTAAATTTCGGGCCGAGGTTGGTATGTCATTTGCATTTAGCGCGCACAACCAGTTTCTGCAAACGCTCTCGCGAGCAGGAGTAGTCGGCTTGATCGGTCTTCTGATCTATTTCTGTTACTTGATCCCTGCTGCACTCCGCATGGCGTCGGCAACGCGTGGAGTTTCGCTTGCTTTGTTTGGCATGATCCTGCTTCGTTGTTTCTCGGAAGCACCGCTTTCCATGAACGGACTGATTGATGCGGAAGTCCTCATCCATTTCCTGCTCTTTGTGATTGTCCTGCGTGCACCGGAATCCGGGGCACCGCTACGTGCGGAGGCGACACTTCCGTTTCGAGAAGCCCAATGCCACTGACCTTCAGCATCATTACCTGTGTCTGGAACAGCGAGCCCTTTCTGGCGCAATCGATCACATCCGTGTTGGCCCAGGACTATTCCTACATCGAATACCTCTTCGTCGATGGCGGTTACAGCGACGGTACCCTGGAGCACATCAGAGCCCTGCAGCGCCCGTACGTGCTGGTTGAGAACGTCCGGGGGGGCATCAGCAACGCCATGAATGCCGGCGCCCAGGTCGCCACTGGTGACGTGATCGCACATCTGCATTCCGATGACTATTACTTGCGCCCCGATGCGCTGTCGACAGTGGCACGGCAGATGGAAAGCATGGACCGCGGCTGGCTCTTCGGGTGCATTGCCCGCGATGTGGGTGGTGATTTGCGCAGCGAGAATTTCGTGGTGCCCCGTTACAGTCCCCAGCGCCTGCTACGGGGCAATTTCATTCCTCATCCCGCTCCCTTCGTGCGGCGCGACCTGTTCGCCCAGGCGGGTGGTTTCGACACGGCCCTGAAATATGCGATGGACTATGATCTCTGGCTAAAGCTTGCACGCTATGGCGACCCTGTCCAACTGGACGAGGCATTGGCGGCTTTTCGCGAGCACGCTGGTAGTTTGTCCACAAGCAACCGCCTTGCGGCCATGAAAGAGGATTTTCGCGTCCGGCTTAGCCACTCTGGTTGGAGTCCCGTTGCGCTGGCCATGCATTACGCCCGTCTTCTGGTGCATCGTCGCCGTGCCTTGGCAAGTGGAGTCTGACCATGCCACGCTTCTCGCTCATTCTCGCCACCGTTGGCCGCACCGCCGAGCTGGACCGGCTTTTCGACAGCTTGGTGGCTCAGACCTGCCGGGACTTCGAGATCATCGTCGTCGACCAGAACGCCGATGGGCGGCTGCTCCCCCACATTGATCGGGCGCGTCGGCTCGGTCTGGATATCATTACCCGGCGATTGGAGCCGCCCAACCTCGCCGCCGCGCGCAATACCGGCATCGCGGCTGCCCAAGGTGACTGGCTATGTTTTCCGGATGATGACTGCTGGTACGAGCCGGACACACTAGCCAACGTCCTGGATGCCTGCCGGCAGAATCCCCGCCTGCAAGGCGTGGTGGCTTGCTGGGTCGAACAGGCCGCAGCCGGCACGGAGGTGGGTGCCGCCGGCAAACTTGAACTTGCGGCTTGGCGTAATTTCCGCGGTGGCGAGGCCAGTTCGATCTGTCTCTTTTTCAGTCGTGCTTTGGTCAATAGTCTGGGGGGCTTCGATGTCCGTTTGGGCGTAGGTCAATGGTATGGCGCCGGTGAGGAATCCGATTACGTGTTGCGCGCCCTCGCTGCAGACGCTGAGTTGGCTCGCTGCCTCCTGGCGAGGGTGCACCACGCCTACGCTCTACCCACCGAGGTTGACGATTGGCGCGCAGCCTTTGGCCATCTTCGCCGTCGTTCCCGTGGTACCGGTGCGCTCTACGCCAAGCATCGCCTGAGTCCCTATGTGATTCTGCGTGGTTGCACCGCACCCGTGGTGCTGCCACTGGTACGCGGAAAGGGCTTCAAGGTTCTGACAGGGGGTTTGGCTACGGCTTTGGGCCGGATCGAGGGCTTCACGCGCTGGAGATGGGGAAAATCGTGAAGTGGCTGTTTCCGTTGCTGCTTATCGTTGGCTATGGCTCGCTACAGGCCGCAAGCCCTACCCAGTATTCCAGGCCGGCAAGAGTGCTGTACCTTGGCATGCATATGCACCGAGCCGATGAGGGGACCAAATGGCCGGGGGCGGGGTTTGGCAGCTGGCGCCTTTGGGATGCCGATGTGGCCTGGCCAAATCTGGAGCCGGAGCGCGGCCGCTGGGACTTTGCCCGGCTGGATCGCTATGTAGCCATGGCGCGTCTTGCCGGCGTCGAGATCCTTTTGCCCTTGGGCCTCTCGCCGCGCTGGGCATCGGCTCGGCCTGGCGAACGGTCGAGCTATTCACCCGGCAATGCCGCCGAGCCCCGCGACTTGGAGGATTGGCGGAACTATGTGCGCACAGTGGCAACACGCTACAAGGGCCGCATCCGGGATTTCGAAATCTGGAACGAGCCGAACGAGGTGAGTTTTTTCTCCGGTACGCCGGAAAAGCTGGTGGTACTCACCTGCGAAGCGCAACGGGTACTCAAATCGGTTTCACCGGACAACCGGCTGGTCTCTCCTTCAATGGTGGGAGAAGGTCGCGAGCCCGAATTGCTCGGGGCTTTTCTTGTAAAGGGTGGCAAGAACTGTGTCGACATAGTGGGTTACCATTTCTATGTTCCCAAGGGGCCGCCAGAGGCTCTGACTGCCCTTGTGGGCCGCGTGCGGGCTGTGATGAAGAAGGCCGGCGTTGGCCATCTTCCCTTGTGGAATACCGAATCGGGATGGTGGATTGAGAACGGTGACGGTACACCTGAGACTGGTGCAGATCCTCGGTGGATGCGCATCAGCGTCGCCCAGTCCGGAGCTTGGGTCGCTCGAGCGCTGATCGTCGGACGCGCGGCCGGGCTGGAACGTTTCTACTGGTACGCTTGGGATAACAAAATCATGGGCTTGATCGAGCCTTCAAATGGGGCGTACAAGCCGGGCGCCAAGGCCTTTGCGACTCTAGCTGGCTGGCTGGCAGATAATCCTGGCGTTGCTTGTTTTACAAATCAGACAAACTGGTCTTGTCGACTAGATCGGCAGTCTGGCTTGGCTTCGGGTACTGAAGAATTGCTAGTATGGGACACGGGTACCCGAGAAGCGTATTTCCCGATTCCTGCCGGAAAGCGCGTATTGTCCATCGATTACATTGATGGCCAGAGTGCTCCAGCGGAGAAGTTGGAAACTCTGCGTACCGTACCAATCTCTGGCATGCCGATTAGGCTGACATTACGCAATGGCGGCGATATGGGCCGGGGTATGCGGTGAGGGCGTTATCAGTGAGCGCGCAATATCGATGCCAGATACAGCATTAGGGCCTGCTCAAAAGACTGGACGGCTGAAGGTGGCGATGGTCACCAATCTACTAGGGTGTGTTGACAATCACGCGAGCCAGATGAAAGCTGCCGCGAGGGCGACGAAGGAAGCGAAGCGTTCGGCGAGTTTGTCATAGCGCGTGGCGATGCGTCTGAAGTGCTTTATTCGGCAGAAGAAGCGTTCTCCCAGGTTTCGA
>WBZM01002978.1_pt1 | contig 13659 bp, 12 predicted proteins | sample 5204271 | NCBI WGS metagenome assembly WBZM01 (sample SAMN12344346, study PRJNA552823) | activated sludge metagenome | biome: Activated sludge suspended growth; feature: Nitrification reactor; material: Wastewater; isolation source: activated sludge from nitrification reactor of wastewater...
CGGCCATCGGGACTGAAGGCCAGGCCCCAGATCATGTCGGTATGCGCGGGCAGGGTCAGTTCCGTGTTGCCGCTGTAGGCATCGCCAACCAGCACGACGCCGTCCACGCCGCCCGCAGCCACGCGTCGGCCGTCCGGGCTGAAGACAATGCTGGCGAAGCCAGGCGAGGGCGCGCCGGGGAACAGCGTCAGCGCCAGCAGGCCGGTGGCCGGGTCCCACAACCTTGCGCCGCCATCAGCCCCGGCCGTGGCCAGCCGCTGGCCGTCGGGGCTGTAGGCAACGGCAAAGGCCGGCGCAACATGGGCCGCCACGGTCAATAGCTCACGGCCGGGTCGGGTGTCCCACAGGCGCACGGTGCTATCATAGCCAGAGGTGGCGATGTGCGTGTTATCCGGGCTGGCCGCGACGCTGATCACCGTGCTCAGGTGGCCGGACAGGGTTAGCAGCGGCTGGCCGGTGATTGCGTCCCACAGCATGGTCACGCCCTCCTGGTGCACCGTGGCCAGTCGCTGGCCGTCGGGCAGGTAGGCGACATCGTAGAGGCCGGAGCGGGTGGGCAGGTTGAGGACGACCGCGCCGCTCTCCGTGTCCCAGACCACCAGACGGCCATCTTCCCCGGCTGCAGCCAGGTTGCGGCCGTTGGGGCTGAAGGCGAGGCCGTGCACCCAGCCGCCGTGCTGCAGCGTGGTCAGTTCTTCGCCTGTGGCCGCATCCCAGATTTTGACCACACCCGCGCTGTCGCCGGTTGCCAGGCGTTGGCCGTCCGGGCTGAAGGCCAGACCATCGGGGACGCCCTCGTGCCCGGCCAACGCCAGCAGGTCACGGCCGCTGGCCGCGTCGAAGACCTTGGGCTGGCCGTCCACGTTTGCCACGGCCAGCCGCGCGCTATTCGGGCTGAAGGCCAGGCGATCCGTCGTCCCCATGCCCACCACCTGTCCAGGCAGACGCAGCAGCAGATCGCCGCTGACCGCGTCCCAAATCAGTACCTGGCTCAACCAGGAGGCAGCCAACAGATTGCCGTCCGGGCTGAAGGCGATGTCGTAGCCCACCGTGTCCGGGCCGCCAGAGAGCGAGTGAACCAACTCACCGGCGGCGATGTCCCAGACCTTGGCGGTCCCATCGACGCCAATGCTGGCCAGCCGGCGGCCGTCCGGGCTGTAGGCCACCCCAGGCGAACCGCCCGGCTGGTGCGCGGCGATGGTGCGCACGCTATGCAGCTCGGGCAGCGCCTGATGCAGGGCGTTGCGCGCCTCCAGCGTGTCGGCCGCAGCTACCGCCTCCAGGCCCAGCAGCACGCTGCGCTCCGGGTCCACCTGCAAGGCGTTGACCGCCGCCGCGGCCAACTCGCGTGAGCTCGCCAGCAGCGCCTGCGCCCGGCGGGCCTGCCCCAGCCAGAGTGCCGCTGCCAACAACGCCACCAGCCCCACGGCTGCGGCAGCCAGTACCACGGCGCGGCGGCGCAGCTTGCTGGCAGCCTGAGTCTGCGCCTCGGCGCGCTGCCGTTCGGCCTCGGCCCGGCGGCGCTGCTCCTCAGCCAGCGCCTGGGCTACCAGCAGCTCACGACGCTGGCGTTCCGCCTCAGCCGCCTCATGGGCCTGCGCCTCGGTCTGGCTGGCGGCCAGGAATTCCCGCTCCAATTGGTTCATGCCGGCGCCGTTGAGCGCTGTCCATTCGACGACCTGAGCCAGCCGCGCCCCACGGTACAGGCTGCTGGCGTCGCGGGCTGCGCGTTCCCATTCATGCGCCGCTTCGGTGAGCTGGCGGTGCAGGCGCAGGCCGGCCCGGTTCTCATTCAACCACTCGCGCAGCCGACCCCATGCGCGGATCAACGCCTCATGCGCTACCTCCACCGTATCATGGGCGGTGGCAACGAGGCGTGCGTCGGCCAGGCGGGTGAGCACCTGCTGTGCGCCGATCGAGTCATCCCCTTGCGGAATCAGCTCGGCCAGGGCCACGCGGCGACGAGTATACAGCTCGGGCGCGTCCTCGTCGCCGCTGCTGCTGAACGCGGTCAAGCGCAGGAAGATGTTGCGGGCGATTGCCTGTTGCGCGGGGGCTAACTGCTGATAGGTCGTCTCGGCCGTGCGGGCAAGCGCGCCGGACACGCCGCCGGCCAAACCGTAGCCGGCCAGAGTCAGAGTGCGGCCCTGGCGCCGTCGCCATGTCTCCAACAGCGCGTGGGAGAGCAACGGCAGCGCGCCTGGCGCGTCGCCCACCTCGCTCAACAACAGGTCCACCAGGCCCGGCTCGAAGGCCCAACCGCCGCGGTGCGCCGGCTCCTCGATGGCCGCACGCATCTCGACCGCGCTCATGGCGCCGATGTACCGCTGCCCCTGGCTCAACGCCTGGCGCAAGTGATCGTAGGGCGCGCAGTACTCGTAGAAATCGGCGCGCAGGGCGACAACCACTGCGGCAGGGCCGGGAGATTGGGCCGCGCAGAGCAGGTTGTCCACAAAGGCGCGGCGCTCAGTCTCGTCGCGGCAGAGGGTGAACAACTCCTCGAACTGATCCACGACCACGAGCAGGCGGGACGCCTCCGCTGTCTGAGCCAGCCGGGACGCCGCCAGGTGCAGGCTGCGTGTGTCGCGACCCAGAGCGTCCAGCAGCGCTGCAGTCGGCGCCACCCCCGCAGTCGACCGGGTCATACTGAGGGCGAGCGCCTCCAAGGGCCGCGCTGTGGGGGTGATGATGTGAATGGCGTCGCCCAGCGCCGGCCGCAACACCGGGACCAGGCCAGCCCGCACCAGGGAAGACTTGCCGCTGCCCGACGCGCCGACCACAGCCAGAAAACGCCTTCCGCTGTAGCCCGGCAAAAAGAATGTCCGCACCTGCGCGGCCAGGCTGGCGGTGAGGGCTGCACGGCCGTAGAACAGATCAGCGTCGGCCTCGTCGAAGAAGGCCAGCCCTTTGAAGGGCGGCTCGCCAGGGGCAGGGGGCTCGGGCGTGGCCGTGAGGTCAAAGGAAAGCGCAGGCCCCGCCGGCCGAAGCGTTTCGCTGCGGATCGACTCGGCCAGGGCGGTCGTCTCCTGGGCCGGCTCGACGCCCAACTCCTGTCGTAACAGCCGGCGGCAGGTCTCGTACTGGGCCAGGGCCTGGCTGCGTTGGCCGCCAAGGGCCAGTGAACGCATCACCTGGCGGTGCGCCTCCTCGTCCCACGGCTCCAGCGCCAGCGCGCGCCGGGCAGCAGCGCCGGCCTGGCCAGGGTCGCCGGCTGTTTCGTGGAATGCGGCCACGCGGTGCAGCGCATCCACGACCACCAGTCTGAGATGCTCGCGCTGCGCCAGCGCCCACTCCTCAAAAGGCAGGCTGTCGGCCAGGGAGAACCCCTCCAGAAAGTCGCCGCGGTAGGCGGCTACAGCCTGCTCGAGTTGATAAATGGGGCGCCGGGCGAGGTCACGCAGCGCCGCCACGTCCAGAGAGTAATCGCTGGCGATGTTGAATTGGATGGCGTCACGGGTAATGAGCAGAAAGGGCGGGTCGGCTTGGGGGTCGCCGATGGCCCGGCGCAAGTTGGCCAGGGCCGAGCGCAGGTTGCTAAGCGCGGCGCGGTCGGGGTAGTCGGGCCACAACAGGCCAGCCAGGGTCTCGCGCGCGTGAGGGCGCGCCGACTCCACGGCAAGATAAGCCAGCAAGGCGCGCACTTTGTTGGACTCGAAGCCAGTCGCCGGCTGGCCATCCAGCGTTGCCTGAAACGGGCCGGACAACATGAGCGATAAGTGCGGCATAGCTGCCTCCTGAACCGGACGGAGCCAACCATCTGGACGAACCCCAACGATCTGGTCACATGCCTACACTATACACCTTTTCGGCGCACTTTTCAAGCCTTGCGTTTTCCCGGCGATCACTCCGCATTCTGCCTGCGCGTAGGTGCTAAGGTGGTAGCAGTCGAAACGCATTCGGTCGATACTATTCTGGAGGTCACCTATGAAAACCCAACGAATCTTGATGGTCGTTATCAGCGTGGTTCTGGCGCTGGCGGCATGCGTCGCGCCGGTGGCCGCGCCCACCCCTACCCCTTCTCCCGTTCCACCGCCCACACCGGCGCCCCTGCCAGAACCGACCTCACTCCCCCTGGCGCCGGCTGAGGTCGTCACGCGCGCGGCTGCAGCCTTCAGCGCCGGCGACCTGGAGGGCGGCATGGCCTATTGGGCCGACGACGCCATCTGGTACATCTTCGGCCTGCCGCCCAACGGCAGCGAGATCATCCGTGGCAAGGAGGCCATCCGCGCCGAACTCGAGAACGAAATCGCTGCGCATCTGACCTGGGAAATCGATCCCCAGTCGGTAGTCGGCAACGTGGTAACCAGCCATGACACCACCTGGCTCGACTTCACCCGCCAGATCGGCGTGGCCCCTGTACAGGCCACTGGCCAATACCTGGTTGAGGATGGCAAGATCGCCACCTACGCCTGGACCATCGATCCGGAGTCGCTGGTCAAGCTGAAGGCCGCCCTGGCTGAGCTGCCGGCCGAGCCGGCGGCCGAGCCGGCGACCGAGCCGGCGGCCGAGCCAGAGGCCGAGCCGGCGGCCGAGCCGGCGGCCGAGCCAGAGGCGACTGCGCCAGCTCCTGCGCCAGTCTCCGAGCTGACCGTGACCATCGCCGACGGCGCGTGCAGCATAGAGCAGCCGGTGGCGCTCAAGGCCGGCGGTGTGCAGTTGACGGTCGACGTCCAGGACGAAAACCGGGATGGCTACGCCGTCGTCTTCCTGACGCTGAACGAGGGCAAGGATTTCACAGACCTCATGGCTGCTTCGACGGGCTCCCCGCCTTCCTGGGCCTTCGTGCAGCACTACGAGGAGGTCGATCCGGCATCGGCCAAGACCTACACCATTCGCGCCAGCGCAGGCCGGCCGCTGTACGGCATCTGCTTCTCCCGGCCGCCCGATCAACCCATCGGCAACCTGGGACCGATTGCGGTCAGCGAGTAACTGGGCAACAGATCGGCCACTTCCGAAGCCTTTTGACACGGTCCGTCATGTGCATACAATCAGATCCTATGCACATGACGGAATTCGATCGTTACCAAAGCATCATCGCCGAAGCTATCGTCGATCCGCTGCTCTTCGCCAGCGTCAGCGGTCGTGCGCGTGCGCCGGCCCGACGCGCCCTGGCTGCGCGAGGTGCTGGGCGGTCGCTACAGCTACGACGAGCTGATGGCGTTGGTGGCCGATCTGCGCCGGGAACTGGTCGAAGCCGCAGCCGGCAGCGCGCTGCCGGCCGAGCCCGATGCGGCGGCGGTGGAGGCGTTGGTGGTGGAGTTGCAGCGGCGGGCGTTAAACGATGAGCGTTTCAACTGACCAATGGAGCACACTGGTCGTTCAGGCTGATCGTGCGCAGCGTCTTGCCCTGCTCGATCAGGTAGGCGTTGTAGCCCTGCCCCCGGTCACGGATCACCTCAGCCAGGTCTCTTGGATCCACATCGGAGAAATCGGTCACCCCCTCCTGCGCCATCAGCTCGTCCAACATGCGCAGCAGGCGACTTTCGATCATGGACAGCGCGAAGAAGGGCATCATGTAGGAGGGCCACTCGGACTCCTTGATGCCGCACCCGCGCAGCAGATCGGCGGTGTTCCAGATGGTGGATTCGTATTGGAGGATGTTCTCGGCCATGGCTGAGGAGTCCCGTGATCGCCGACAGGTCTGGACCGGTCCGCGTCCGCTGCCGGCTCACGGGAAATCACGTCCCCGCATTTTATCACAGGCGGTTCCCCCTGATCAAACGACGCGTGGGAGGCTGGCGGCAAGTTGGGCGACCTGGCAGCCTCCCACCGTCGGCCACAGGCGCGCAGAGCCACATCCGGGGCAGCCGATAGCGACTTATCGGCTGCCCCGGATGTGGTGGTGGTCAAGGCAATGGTGGTGAATATGCTGAAAAAAACGAGGCCTTTGATAGGATTCATCTGCGTATCACGAACCTGTCCAGGCGAAACCAGCGAAACATCGGAGCGCCGGATCAATCAGGATTTCTGAAATCAATCCGGCGCTCTCCTTACTGGCTGTCAGCCACTGGCTGAGTTCCGTGGCGTTTCATTGGCCGGTCACACAAACATTAACCCAATCTGCGCCGCCTGCACGAGAATGGGTACAACGACGTCAACCCAAGTCTGTGCCGGATGCGTAGAGTACCACAAGTCAATTCCTATATCTCGCGGCCCCTTGATCACGTAGTCTTGATTGGTTTCGTTGTACAAGCTTACCGGTAGCGTACTGTCTATCAAGTCACGGGGATTGCCACCCAAAATCCGCCATTCATATTTCGGGCTGTCCGACCACACTAGATCGATCCCGTGGTCACGGCTTCCGTAACACAAGTACCCCTGGTCTTTGATCCGTACTGCAATGGGTTCACCATACCGTAACGGATCGGAAGCACCGTCAGCACGTTCAAAAAAGACATTACCTGAAGCCGTATTACTCCAGCCCAAGTTGATGCCCCAAGTCCGCTCCTCATACACCAGGCGCTTGCCATCGCCCAAGAATGCCAACGCCCATGCTCTGTTTGGACTGACGTGCGGATCAAACGGGAACTCATCACGAGTGTAGAACTCAGTTCCCTTGCGGTACTCCTGAAGCCCTTTTCCTCCTCCACAGATGATCGACCCATTTTGGAAGTAACTCACTGCTGCGGATAAGCGGGTTTTCACGATCGCCCACTGGGCGCATTTGTCACTCAATTCCGCAGGAGCGCCGTGCTTCCACCCATCCAGATTCATAACCTGTGGCGCCTCGCGAATCTGCAATTCGTCGCTGATGGGATAGCCTAGCCACCCTCTTTCCCAGCCTAGTTCTGCCCATTTGGCCCTGATGTTGCCATGAACCTCATAGGCTCCGATGTTTGGATGCCAATAGATCGAGCCATTCTGAAAATGGTTGTAACGCCCAACACCGTCAGGAGTGGGAGTCTCATCACAGAGTGGAACGCCTAGCCACAGGTTAGTGTCAGAACTGAGTTTCTGCCACTTCCCTCGAATCCATCCATGAATTTCGTGGGCTTCAATCCCCGGAAACGAGAAAATAGAGGCTCCTTGAAAGGCGCAGGCACGAGCACCTGCAGGATTGACCTCCCGCTCATCTGTGATGGGGTAGCCAACCCACCCAGTTGCACCTCCTAGGCTGGCCCACTTGTTGTGGATTGAGCCGTTCGGCACTATACACACTGGGGTGTCAGGATGCTTGTAAATTGAGCCACTCTCGAATTGACTAAAACGACCTTTGCCATCCTGTGTAGGTCGGGTTGTGCGCACGGGATAGCCCAGAAGACTCAGATTATCACGCCACTTACGACAGAAGTCGTTGTGTACTCCATGCGCACCACACGAACTCCCGGAGCAGACCCATCCCTTCACGAACATGGCGTATTCATATCGCTCGCCTGTGATGTCCGAGGCGCCGATTATCTCTGAGGTGTTACCCCTAACTGGCAGGCCATAATCGATACCCTCTCGCTTGAGTGACTGCCACTTATCGAAGACTGGCCCATATACAGCGTCACAAACTGCGAACGTGCCTAGGCCTTCATAAGCGAAGATCACACCGTGCTCATAGTAGCGAATAATCCCCTTGTAGGGGTCTGGACACGGTATGTCATTGGTGTTCAGTTCGATTTCACTTCCCGTCGGTGCTCCCAGTAGTCCTTTGGAACCTCCAAGCTGCTGATACTTCGCATCAATTCCGGCTGACATGTTGGCCTCCTTTGAGCATTTATGTTTGCTCCAGTAAACAACATTGCTGACCACATGGTGCGCCCTTCAACCAAACTGAGCGAATCATGCAGTCCGTCGCTCACCATGGGCATAAGCCTTGTCACTACCTAAGCGAATTCGTCGTCCAATACCACCACACGCATCCAAACTCTCCGCATCCACCATCCTCAGCGCCGCTATCTCAGCTTCCGTCAACTCATACCCAGCCAGCGCCGCCGTCGGATTGGCAAATAACTCCATGCGGAACTCCTGATCCACAATCGCCCGACCGATCACCGCCTCAAGCTCTTTCTGGGACATCGTGCGTGGCTCCTCGTTAGACGCTGCACAGGTTTGCCCCTATCATCGCGCCAAATCGATCCCCGCTCTATCAACTGGTTTACAGCTTTTGAGTCAACTGGTTTACACTTTAGCAGGGCAGCTTGCGCCGCAGGCCCTCGGCGTCCAGGATGGTGATGGCCTTCCCCTCGAGCTTGATCAGCCCTTCGTCGCGCAACAGCCCCAGCACCTTGTTGACCATCACCCGGCTGGCGACGCAGCAACTGGCCAGCTCCGCCTGGGTCAGGTGCAGGCCAATCTCCTTGTGGCCGGCGTCGACGCCGTGGTGTTCGGCCAGCTCCAACAGCACTGTCGCCATGCGCGCCGTCACGTCCAGGAACGCCAGGCGCTCGGCGAAGGCCGTCAACCGGTTGAGCCGGTCGGCCAGCAGGGCCAGGGCGCGCCGCGCAACGGCCGGGTGCCGCTCCAGGCAGTGCAGGAAGTCATCCCTCGGCAGGGTGTAGATCACCGTCGCTTCCAGCGTGATGGCGCCGGCCGAGCGCATCTGGCCGTCCACCAGCGCGGTTTCGCCGAAGCACTCGCCCGGACCGTAGATGTCCAACGTCATCTCTTGGCCCGAGTCGCCAAGCGCGAACGCGCGCACGCTGCCCGACTCGATCAGGTAGAGGGCTTGGCTGGGGCTGCCCTTGTGGTACAGGATCATGTCTTCAGCAAACGTACGCTTCCCCAGGCGCGCCGCCAACTCCCGCAATTCCTCGTCGTGCAGGTCGGCAAAGAGGGGCACCCGATTGAGAACATCGATTGCGGACATCCAACCCTCCGGGCGTCCACTGCGGCCACGATCAGCTCGGACCCCGCACCGGCTGCGCTTCCCCTGAAGCGCGCCGGACATGGCAATAGCGATCTTTTATGCATTCCACAGTAACAAATCAGCGTCGCGAAAACGTCGCGCGGGTGTATCTTTTCGCACAAATCTGTGATACAATCAAGTTACCAGTTGGTGGATTGACCCGTTCAGCATGACATTACGTTGGCCTTTCTGTGAAGTGTCAGGTGGCCGATCCTGAAGTCAAGTCAACCAATAGGCCTGGCGACTACCTGGCACAGCGATGGAGGAAAGATGGGCGGGCTCGGTCTGGAGACCGGCCTGAGCGATGGGTATAGCGGGCTCGGTCTAGAGACCGGCCCGATCGATGGGTATGGTGGGTTTGGTTGGGCCCCTGCCGCGGTGCGGGCAAAGACCGGCCCCAGCGGTGTGCGGAGCAACGTGCGAGGTGCGTCCATGGCCGTCCTCAACATCACCCTCTTTGGCCCACCCCGCGCGGCGCGCGACGGCGTGCTGGTGAGCTTTCACCGCGGGCAGACGCTGGCGCTGCTGGCCTACCTGGCTGCCGCTGACAGACCGCACAGCCGCGACGCGCTGGCGACATTGCTCTGGTCGGAGCAGGCTGAACAGCCAGCGCACGCCGCTCTGCGCCGCATTCTCTACGATCTGGGGCGCACGGTCGGCAAGGAATGGCTGGAGATAGAGGATCATCACGTGGCCCTGCCGGCCCGGCCCGGTCTGCATGTGGATGTACGCTGCTTCTGCACCCTCCAGGCACGCGTTTCTACCCATGGCCACGCCCCCTATGGTCTGTGCGACGACTGCCTGCCCGCTCTGAGCGAAGCCGCCAGCCTGTATCAAGATGATTTCCTGGCTGGCTTCAGCCTCAAGAGTTCAACTCAGTTCGACGCCTGGTTGACCCTGACTACCGAAAGCCTGCGCCTGGAGTTGGCGGCTGCACTGGAAAAACTGGCCGGCGCGCTGTTCGCCCGGCGGCGCTATGACCTGGCCCTGCCCCACGCCCGGCGCTGGCTGGCGTTGGACCCGCTGCACGAACCCAGCCACCGCCTGCTGATGCAGTTGTACGCCATGAATGGGGATCAGGCCGCAGTAGTACGGCAATACAAGCAGTGCATCCGGTTACTGGCTACAGAGCTTGGCATTCAGCCGTCGCCAGAGACTATTGACCTATACCACAAGCTGGCGTCGAACCAGCGCGTCCTTCAAGTCGAAGGCGTTTGACAAGTGGATCGTGATCGTCTCCCTCCAACAGCAACTTGGGGGAAAGATGCCGGACGAGACCCAGGCGCGGCTGAAGGCGCTGCACAGAGCGTCCCGCTAACCCCGTCACAACAATCTGAAAAGTCCACGGTTTGCGCAAGGCCCGTCGCTGGCGCCTTCCCGGCGCGCCAGGTGCGCCCCATTGTTCAGCTTGACATGAGATGTCACCTCTGATATAACCGAACGAACGTTCGGTAATGACGCGCCCGCCGGTTTGTTCGGCCCAAGACTTCGGAAGTCGCCGCCACAACGGCGACTTCCGAAGTCTCGATCAAGAAAGGAGCACCTCCATGGCCCACGACACCTTCCTCACCACCACCCACGGCCTGCGCCGCGCGCTGCCGCCCATGCGGCTGTTCGAGAAGGCCAAGCGTTTCGGCGTCTGGAACCCCAGCGACATCGACCTGAGCCAGGACCAGCGCGACTGGCAGGGTCTTGCCGCCGACGAGCAGGATATCCTGCTGCGCCTGTCGGCCCTGTTCCAGGCCGGGGAGGAGGCGGTGACGTTGGACCTGCTGCCGCTGCTCCTGGTCATCGCCCGCGAGGGCCGGCTGGAGGAGGAGATGTACCTGACCAGCTTCCTGTGGGAGGAGGCCAAGCACGTCGAGTTCTTCAGCCGCTTTTTCAGCGAGGTGGCCGGCGCGCCGGCCGACCTGAGCCGCTACCATTCCCCCAGCTACCGCACACTGTTCTATGAAGCGCTGCCTGAGGCGATGCACCGCCTGCTGGCCGATCCCTCGCCGGCCGCCCAGGTGCGGGCCTCGGTGACCTACAACATGGTCACCGAGGGGGTGCTGGCCGAGACCGGCTACCACGGCTACTTCACCGTCTTGCAGCGCAACGGTCTGATGCCCGGCCAGGTGCGCGGCATCCAACTGCTCAAGCAGGACGAGTCGCGCCACATCGCCTACGGCATCTACCTCATCTCGCGGCTGATCGCGGTCGATTCCACCCTGTGGCAGGTGGCTGAGGACGCGATGAACGAACTGCTGCCGCTGGCCATGGACATCATCGGCGACGCCTTCACGCCCTACGATCCCGTGCCCTTTGGCCTCTCCCCGGCCGACTTCAGCGACTTCGCCATCAGCCAGTTCCAAAAGCGGCTGGAGCGGCTGGAGCGGGCGCGGGGCGCATCGCTGGAGGAAATCGACCGCGTGACTATGGCCGTGATCGAACGGGACGACGGGTAGAGGCGCTGCCATGTCCCGCCCTGACGTCAGTGAAGAGCGCCGCCTGCAGATCGTCGAGGCCGCGATCCGGGTGTTCACCCGCAAAGGCTTTCGCAAGGCGACCATGCCCGACATCGCGGCCGAGGCCGGCCTGAGCGTCGGCGGCGTGTACTGGTACTACAAGGGCAAGGACGAGATCGTCTCGGCCATCCTCGAACGGGCCTTCGGCGAAGACTTTGGCGCGCTGGCCGAGCTGTTGAGCGCAGATGCGCCGGCTGCCGGCCGGCTGCTGTCCTTTGTCGCCGCCTATGCCGACAGCTTCGACCAATGGCTGTGGATGAACCCCATCGGCGCGGAGTTCTACGGCGAAGCTGCGCACGACGAGAAGGTGCGGGCTGTGATCCTGCGCTACATCGGCCGCTACCGCCAGGCCCTGGCTGCGCTGATCGGGCAGGGCGTCCAGCGCGGTGAGTTTCGCGCCGTCGATCCGTTCGTTGCCGCCACGGCGCTGCTCGGCCTGGAAGAAGGGCTGGGCTTGCTGCTGGCGGTCGATGGGCAGGGCGCGCGCTGGCGCGAGTCCTTTCTGCTCGGCTGCGAGCTGCTCATCGCCGGCCTCCGGGCGCCACATAAGGTGTGATATGATCGATATCGCGTTCCCTCTCGGCGAGAGCCAGCGCGCTCAGGCCGGTTTGATCTTTTACGAGGCCTTCCAGCGCAAGCTGCTACCCCTCACCGGCGACCCCGCGAGGACCATCCCCCTGCTCAGCGCGGCGCTGAATCTGGACATGGTGATGGGCGCGGTCGATCACGTGATGGTCAAGATCCTGTGACGCGCTGCTGAACCGCAACGCAGGCGGCGGTCAGTTTGACAGAGGGGGCAAGAACGTGTACTATTTGAATACGTACACAGACAAGGAGCTTCACCATGCCGCGAGTAGCCGTTCAGGATAGCAACCGGATGTCGCTGCGCATCCGCCCGGAAGACAAAGCCCTGCTGGTGCGGGCCGTCTCCTATACCCATACCGACCTCACGGCCTTCGTCCTGCAAAACGCCATCCAGGCCGCCAAAGAAGTAATCGCCGAGGCTGAGCAGATCGCCCTCTCAGAGCGTGACAGCTTGCGTGTGTTGAGCGCTCTGGAAGATCCGCCTCCTCCCAATGACAGGTTGTTGGCTGCGGCGCGCGCGCTGCCTCCCCTGCCACACCCGCACCTCCCCGGCGGCTCCGCGCAGGTATGACCCTCCCGCCCTGGCACGAAGAGCCGATCGCCAAACGGCATAACCGGGATGCGTTCGATTGCGGCGATGCTGCACTGAACGATTTTCTGCGCCGCTATGCCCGCCAGGCGCATGAACAAGGGGGGGCAAAAACCTTCGTTGCAGTTCCGGATGACCAGACGACGCACGTTCTGGGGTTCTATACGCTAAGCCCCGCCTCGGTCCAGTTCTCCCGAGCGCCGCAGGTCATCACGCGCGGATTGGCGCGCCATGATGTGCCTGCCTTTCGCCTTGGCCGGCTGGCTGTGGATCGCACGCTGCAAGGACAAGGGCTGGGGGGCCAACTCCTGTTGGCGGCCGGCAGGCGTTGCCTGCGCGCATCTCAGGAAGTCGGCGGTGTGGCGCTGCTAATTGACGCAAAAGACGAGTTTGTGGCCAGTTGGTACGCCAGCTTTGGCGCGCTGCGACTGGTGGATGCGCCGCTCTCCTTGCTTCTACCCCTGGCAACCATTAAGACAGCGCTGGAGGCTGCACGTAAGCTATAGCGTGCATGTAATTGGCTGGTATCCGCAGCGCCTCTGCGCCCGGTGCGCGCTCAGTCCGTGCTGCCGCCGCTCACGGTAATCACGACCTTTCCTTTGGCGCGCCCTTCCCCAATGTAGCGCATTGCCTCCGGAAGCTCTTCCAGCGGATAGAGACGATCGATGGCGGGGACGATCTTGCCGGCTTCGCACAGCTCGGTGACTGCGAGCAGGTCTTTTCTGGTCTGTGCAACCATCAACATGCGGAGGTTCTTGGCCGTGGCCCATCGGATCGCCGGCCCCAGCAGCAGGATCTGAAACAGGACGGCGACGGAGCCGCCCACGTAAAAGTACCTGCCATTGGGCTGGAGCGCTCGTCGACAGGCGAACACAGAGCGGTGCGCGATCAGGTCGAGGATCAGATCATAGCGCTCCGGGCCCTTGCTGAAGTCCTCTTGGGTGTAATCGATCACGTGGTCTGCGCCCAGCGAACGCATGAAGTCCAGCTTGCCTGTGTTGTCCACCCCCGTGACGTGTGCGCCGTACAGCTTGGCCAACTGGATGGCGAAGGAGCCGCCGCTGCCGCCTGCGCCGTTGATCAGCACCTTCTCGCCCGGCTGCACCTGGCCCGTTGCGCAGATCCCCTGATAAGCGATCACGCCT
>WBZM01002979.1_pt1 | contig 13657 bp, 13 predicted proteins | sample 5204271 | NCBI WGS metagenome assembly WBZM01 (sample SAMN12344346, study PRJNA552823) | activated sludge metagenome | biome: Activated sludge suspended growth; feature: Nitrification reactor; material: Wastewater; isolation source: activated sludge from nitrification reactor of wastewater...
GCAATTCCAGTTCGTGCAAACGCTCGTCGTGCAACTCCGAGCCGAAGTCGAGATGGACGAGCAGAGCCGCGTCTCCGGCAGACGGACGTTCAAACATGGCTGAAACCGCGGCGCCGGCCTGCGCCGGCGCACCGCGGAAGGTCAGGAGGATTCGTTGCCGTGATCGTGCGGGATCGTGACTGGACGCGCAGGCACTACGGTGGAAATCGCGTGCTTGTAAACCATTTGCGTCACGGTGTTCTTGAGGAGGACGACATACTGGTCGAAGGATTCGATCTGCCCCTGCAGCTTGATGCCGTTCACCAGATAGATCGAGACTGGCACATGTTCCCTGCGCAGCGTGTTGAGGAACGGGTCTTGTAGCAATTGCCCTTTGTTGCTCATGGTTGCCCCTCGTTCTGTTTTGAGTTGGTAATGTAATGTATTTTCAGTGATATTGCCAAACCGAGCTACCCGGTCCTCATAATCGGACCAAACGGTTTGACCGCGGGCGCCTGAATCGTTCCCTCCCGTTTCCGGAAGAAACTTGATTATGCGCCTACTTTTCGCTCGCGTAGGGGTTTCGGGCGCTCTTGAGCTCGAGCCGCAAGGGCGTGCCCTGCAGCCTGAAGGTCTCCATGAAACTTCGCTCGAGATAACGGAGATAGGCTCCCGGCAGGTGCTCAAGCGCGCTGCCGTGAATCACGATGATCGGCGGGTTCGATCCCCCTTGATGGGCAAAGCGGGGTTTGGGCCGGAACAACCCATGCCGCGGCGGCGCCTGCTTGGCGACTGCCGCCTGCAGCGCCCGGGTCAGTTGCGGGGTCGGCAGCTTGATCATTGCTGCGGCGTAGGCCGCGTCGACCGATTTCATCAGGGCATTGACGCCCTCGCCGTTCAGCGCCGACACGTAATGGACGCGAGCGAACGACAGGAAGTGCAGCTTGCGCGACAGATCCGCCTTGATCCGCTCGCGAGCGTAATCGTCAAGCTTGTCCCACTTGTTGACCGCCACCACGAGTGCCCGTCCTGCTTCCAGCACGAAGCCGGCGATGTGTGCATCCTGATCGGAAATCCCGTCCGCCGCATCGACCATCAGCACTGCGACGTTCGACTGCTCGACCGCCTGCAGCGTCTTGATCACGGAAAACTTCTCGATTGCCTCGAAAACCTTGCCGCGGCGGCGCAGGCCGGCCGTGTCGATCAACGTATAGTGCCGCCCGTTACGCTCGAACGGGATGCTGATGGCATCGCGCGTGGTTCCCGGCATGTCGAACGCGATCACGCGCTCCTCGCCGATCAGCGCATTGACGAGCGTGGACTTGCCGACGTTGGGGCGCCCCACGATGGCAACGCGCGGACCGGCTTCCTCCTCGTCGTCCGCGGCATCTTCCGGAAAAGGCGCGAGGGCGATGTCGACCAGCTCGCGCACGCCGTCGCCATGTGCCGCCGAGACTGCCATCGGCTCGCCGCAACCCAGTTCATGGAATTCGGCGCCGACCATTTCTCGCCGCATGCCCTCGGCCTTGTTGACCACGAGATGGAGCGGGCGGCCGGTACGCCGCAACCGGTCGGCAATCGCCTTGTCGTGCGGCGTCAGGCCGACACGGCCATCGACGATGAACAGCAGCGCGTCGGCCTCGGCGATCGCCTGCTCGGCCTGGCGCGCCATCTCGTGCATGATCCCTTCCTTGGCCGCGGGATCGAAGCCCGCGGTATCGACAACGAGGTAGGGGCGATTGCCGAGCCGGCCGATGCCGTATTGGCGGTCGCGGGTCAGCCCCGGCAGATCAGCCACCAGCGCATCACGCGACCGTGTCAGGCGATTGAACAGCGTCGACTTGCCGACATTCGGTCGGCCGACGAGCACGAGGGTCGGCTTCAATTTGCCTCTGGCTCTTGTTTCGGATTGCCGGTCACTGGATCTCCAGCGCCGTCAGGTCGCCGCCCGTCGTCTGCACCAGGAAGCTGGTGTCGGACAAACGGATCATGTCGGCGCGGATAGGCGAGGAGCCGAGGCTGAGCCGCGCCGCGAACTCGCCGTCGCTGCGGCGCAGAAGATGAACCAGCCCCTTCGAATCCGCCACCGCAACGTGGGTGCCGACGACCAGCGGGCGCGTGACCCCCCGGAGCTGCAGCTTGTCCTGCTTCCACAGGCTCGCACCGGTGTTGATGTCGAGGGCGTGCACCGCACTCTTGTCGTCCGTCACGTAAACGACTCTGCCGTCGGTCGCCATGCCGTTGATGCTGGAAATGTCGCGCGTCCAGATCGCATTGCCCGAGGCAGGGTCGAAGCAACCCAGGCGCCCCTGGTAGGCGGCCGCACACACCTGCTTCGGTCCGAGTATCGGGGTGCTGGTGATGTCGGCGATGCGTTCCAGTTCGGTCGCGCCGCGCGGCAGGGAAACGGTCACCTCCCAGAGCGGACCGCCATTGGCCAAGCTGATTGCCAGCATCTTGCCGCCTGAGAATCCCGCGAGCACCGATTTTTCCAACAGAGCCATCGAGGCACTGTTGCGCAGCGTGAGGGACGGCGCGCTGCGCTGATAGATCCACTTGCGCTTGCCATCCTGGACGTCGAGTCCGTGGATGCGACTGTCGGCAGTTCGCACAAGGATCACGCTGTCCGCCACCGTGGGCGGCGCCAGCACCTCGGAGCTCACACGCGATTTCCACAGCGCCTTGCCATCCGTTCCGAACGCGAGCACATCCCCCTTTGGCGTACCCACGACGACCAACCGGTCGCTCGCGCCGACCCCACCCGAAATCGTCGCACCGGCATTGATCTTCCAGACCTGCTTGCCGTTGTCCATGCGCACGATCGTTCCGTCGCGCCCGGCAGCATAGATCGAGTCACCCTGACGCACGGGCATCAGCGTGAACTCGCCGCCGGCAGGCAGGGACGCACGCCAAATCGTCGAAACCGGCGTCGGTGACTTGACCGGCTGAAGCTCCGGCAGCTTCGGCTCGGACGATGAGAACGGATTCAGAACGTCGAGAACGGAACAGCCACCGAGCAGCAGCGGCGACACGGTCGCAAGCATGGCCAGCGCCTTACGCAGACCGAACGATCTCATTGCACGCCTCCGAGCGACTCAAGCTTGAGCTGCAGCGTCGCCTTGGCGCGATCGTTCTCGCCCGGCGCAGATTTGGCAGCCTCGTCAGCCTTGGTGATGGCAACGCCATAAGACTTGCGAGCCTCTTCGGTCTTGCCCTGGGTGGCGAGAATGTCGCCGCGCAACTCGGCGAAACGTCCGACGAATGCAGGAATGGGATCGCGCTCGAGCACCTTGAGCGCCTCGTCGGTCGCCTTCTCGTCGAGCAGGAGATTGGCCAGGCGCAGCCGCGCGATTTCGCGCAACTCGGGTTCCGCCGCATGATCGACGGCCCAGTTGAGCTGCACTTTCGCCGTCTTGACATCGCCGCCATCGAACTGCAGCCGGGACGCGAGTAGGACGGCCAGCGCAGCCTGCGTGGTGCCCGGAAACTTGTCGATGAGCTCGCCGGCATAGGCAGCGGCCTGTTTCGCGTCGCGCTGGCTCGCGGCTTTCTGGACATTCGTCAGGATGCCGGATGCCTGCGCGGCCTGGTTGCGCTGATACCAGTTCCAGGCTTGCCAGGCGAACACGCCGACCGCTGCGACCAGCAGCAGCGTGGTCACCAGATTTCCATAGCGCGCCCACCAGGCCTTGAGTTCGGATATCTGTTCCTGTTCTTCTAGGTCATATGCTGCCATCGTCGTCTTCCAGATCGTAGAGTGTTCGGGCGATGGTTTCGGACAGGGTGTCCGCAGCCACGCGCCATTGTTCGCCAGGTTGCCCGTCTTCGGTACGCAGCCGCTTGATCGTGACTTCGTCCGCCTGCGCTTCGTCGTCACCGATGATCAACGCAAGTTGTGCACCACAGCCGTCCGCCTTCTTCATTTGCGACTTGAAACTGCCGCCACCGCAATGCAAGGTCAATGGAAAACCGTCGCCACGCAGCGCCTCGGCCACACGGAACGCCATGCGTTGCGCCGCCTCGCCCTGATGGACGATGTAGATGTCCGGCGCCGGGCGCTCGGTCTGACCGCCGCTTGCCTGCCACAGCAGCAGCACGCGCTCGATGCCGATGGCGAAGCCGCAGGCCGGCGCCGGCTTGCCGCCGAGCTGGCCGACCAAGCCGTCATAGCGCCCGCCGGCGCAGATCGTGCCCTGCGCGCCGAGCCGATCGGTCACCCACTCGAACACCGTCAGGTTGTAGTAATCGAGACCGCGCACCAGGCGGTGGTTCAGGCGGAACGGGATGCCGGCATCCCTGAGCAGCGCCTGGACGCCCTCGAAATGCGCGCGGCTCGCGTCGCCGATGAATGCATCGAGGCGCGGCGCAGCTTCGACCAGCTCCTGCATGTCGGGATTCTTGGTGTCGAGGATGCGCAAGGGATTGCTGTGCAGCCTGCGCTTCGCATCCGCGTCCAGCAAGGCCTCATGCTTTTCGAAGTACGCGATCAGGGCGGCGCGGTGCTGCCCCCGCTCTTCCGGCGAGCCGAGCGAATTGATCTCGAGCGCCACGCCTTCGAGCCCCAGGTCGTCCCACAGCCGCTGGCACATCATCATGTGCTCGGCATCGATGTCCGGTCCGGCGAATCCCAGCGCCTCGACACCGATCTGGTGGAACTGCCGGTAACGCCCCTTCTGCGGCCGCTCGTGGCGGAACATCGGCCCGCTGTAGTACAAACGCTGCGGCGCGTTGTAGAGCAGATTGTGCTCGAGCACCGCGCGCACGCACGAGGCCGTGCCTTCCGGCCGCAACGTCAGATGTTCGCCGTTGAGCGCATCCTCGAAGGAATACATCTCCTTCTCGACGATGTCGGTCACCTCGCCGATGGCGCGCGAGAACAGCGGCGTCGGCTCCACCAGCGGCATGCGGATCGGGCGATAGCCGTAGGCGCGCAGCCACTCCCGCGTGGCATCCTCGAACTGCTCCCACAGTTCGGCCTCGTCGGGCAGGATGTCGTTCATCCCGCGCACGGCATGGATCAATTGGCTCATGAGTTCTGTTCGTTCTGTCTTGCACGGGCCACTGGAACGGCCCGTGACGATCGGTTCTTCGGTCGCCGGTCGGCGAACGTCAGGACTGCTTCCTCGTGTAATGGCTGGCGACGTAGTCGTCGACGATGGCCTGGAACTCGGCGGCAATGTTGTCGCCGCGCAACGTGACTGTCTTCTGCCCATCGACGAACACCGGCGCCGCCGGACTCTCTCCGGTGCCCGGCAGGCTGATGCCGATGTTCGCATGCTTGCTCTCACCCGGGCCGTTGACCACGCAGCCCATGACGGCGAGCGTCAGGTTCTCGACACCGTCGAACCGGTCGCGCCATACCGGCATCTGCTCGCGCACATGGTTCTGGATGCGCTGCGCCAGCTCCTGGAAGAAGGTGCTCGTCGTGCGCCCGCAGCCCGGGCAGGCCGTCACCATCGGCGTGAAGGCACGCAGCCCCATCGTCTGCAAGATCTCCTGCGCAACCACCACTTCCTGCGTGCGCGAAGCGCCGGGTTCCGGGGTCAGCGAGACGCGGATCGTGTCGCCGATGCCTTCCTGCAGCAGGACCGCGAGTGCGGCGGTCGAGGCAACGATGCCCTTGCTGCCCATGCCGGCCTCGGTCAGGCCGAGGTGCAACGGATAGTCCGAGCGGGTCGCAAGATCGCGATAGATCGCGATCAGATCCTGCACGCTCGACACCTTGCACGACAGGATGATCCGGTCGCGGCCGAGCCCGTATTCCTCGGCCCTGGCCGCACTTTCAAGCGCGGAAGTCACCATCGCCTCGCGCATCACGAAACCGGCGTCGCGCGGCTCGGCGCGCTTCGCGTTGTCGTCCATGATGCGCGCCAGGATCGACTGATCGAGGCTGCCCCAGTTGACGCCGATGCGCACCGGCTTGTCAAACCGGCAGGCGATCTCGATGATCTGCGCGAATTGCGTATCACGCTTGGCACCCTGCCCCACGTTGCCGGGATTGATGCGCAGCTTGGCGAGCACCGCGGCGCAGGCTGGATTTTCGCCCAACAGCTTGTGGCCGTTGTAGTGGAAGTCGCCGATCAGCGGCACGCTGACGTTCATCTTCGCAAGCTGCTCGGCGATCCGCGGCACCGCTTTCGCGGCCTCGTCGTTGTTGACCGTGATGCGCACCAGTTCGGAACCCGCCCGGGCGAGTTGTGCCACCTGGATTGCGGTCGAAATGTGATCGGCCGTGTCCGTGTTGGTCATCGACTGCACCACCACCGGCGCACCGCCGCCGACCTGCACGCCGCCGACGACGACGCTGCGCGTCGACCGGCGCGGACAGGCTGCGCCGCTGTTCATCGGTTCCGTGGGTACGTTCATTGCACGTTCAGGCGGGCAACCGATACCCTGACATGCGGGGCCAGGTCGACCGGCTGTCCATTGACGCGAAGGCGCACGCTGCCGGCGTTGCCGACGACGAGCGCATGCGGACCGCCGACGCCGACATCGATATCGTCTGCCGAGCCGGCCTTGTGCAGTTGCGAATGGACGACCTTGCCGCGACCGTCGCGGATCTCCACCCATGAATCGCCTTCGAACTGGAAACTCAAGCGCTGCGTGCCAAGTGCCGGGGGCGCCTTGGCGGCCGGCTCCGGCGTGGCAGCGGTTGCCGGCGCGGTTGCAGCAGCAGACGCCGCGATCGGTGGCGGAACGACTTCCGGCGCAGGCCCGGCTACCGGCTGGGGTGGCGTCTCCACGGCCAGACCGGCCTGCGGCTGCGGCGCATCGACCGGCTTGGAAACCTCGACCGCAGCGGGCGCCGCCTGCTCAAGCGAGACACCCGCCGTCGGCACGCGGAACCAGCCGAAGTGCCAGCCCGCCAGCGCCACGGCAACCAGCACGGCCAGTGTGATGCCGGCCGGCAGCAGCGTGCCCAGCGACGAGCGGGCCACCGGCATCTCGCCGCGCGCGTTCGATACCGGCGCCAGTTCGATCTGGCGCAGATCGACGTCGGGAACGATGGCCGCGACCAGCGGTTCCGCATCGAGGCCCAGATGGCGCGCATAGTTGCGCACGAAGCCGCGCGCGAAGGTCAAGCCGCGCAAGCGGTCGAAAGCGTCGGCCTCGATCGCCTCGATCTGGCGCGGCGCCAGCTTCAGCGCGTGCGCAACCTCTTCGACCGACAAGCCGCGCGCCACGCGCGCGCTGCGCAGCGCGGCACCCGGGCTGAAATCCGCGCGTTCCTCGTCCCCGACCTCGGGCATGGACTGATCGTTCACTCGTACTGGCCCTGCAGCAGCGATTTGTACTCGGCGGAATCCTTGAAGCGCCGGCGCAACTGGCTGGCATAGCCCGCTTCCGCCTCGCGGTTACCGAGCTTGCGCTCGATGCGCAACGCGAGCCACAGCGATTCCGCATTCGGCTCGCCACGGCTGATCACTTCGTCCACCAGGCGCTTGGCCTCGTCCAGCTTGTTCTGCTGGTAACTGACCATGCCGAGCAGATACACCGCCTGGGTGTTCTGCGCGTCGGCGATCACCGCGCGGCGCAGGTGATCTTCGGCGGCCTTCTGGTCGTTCATCCACAGCGCGCACATGCCCGCGTTGGTATATGGATAACTCGGATTCGGATAGAGCGGATCGCGCGCCGCGATCATCAGGCGATCGATGCCTTCCTTGCCGCGATTCTGCGTGCACAGGAACAGCCCGTAGGCGTTGTTGATCACCGGATCGCGCGGCGCCAGGCGCACCGCCTGTTCGAAATGCATCTGCGCCGTCGAGAATTCCTTCAGATACACGTGCACCAGCGCCAGAACGTGATGCGCCGGCGCATAGGTCGGGTCCGCCTCGAGCGCCTTGCGCGCCTCTTCGATCGCGATCTTGAATTGCGCATCGCCGTAGTAGGCGAAAGCCAGATCGGTTCGCGCCTTGGCGCGCACGGCCGGCGCGGCAGGCTTCGGCAACGGATCCAGCGTCTGCTCGGGCACCTGCTGCTGGCGCACCACCTGGGGCTGGCAGGCCGCGAGCACGGCCGAAACGGCAAGCACGAACAGCGATCGTTTCATCGATGCACCTGCGCAATGTGTACGACGCGCTGCGTGCGCCGTGTCTTGTCCTGCACCTGCCCGGCGAGCTGGCCGCAGGCCGCGTCGACGTCGTCGCCGCGCGTCTTGCGCACCGTGGTGACGACCTGCGCCTCCATGAGGATTTCCTGGAAGGCGCGGATGCGCGTGTTGCTCGAGCGCCGGTAGGGCGAGCCGGGGAACGGGTTGAACGGAATCAGGTTGAACTTGCATGGCACCGAGCGCGTGGCGGCGAGCAGTTCGCGCGCATGCGCATCGCTGTCATTCACGCCGTCGAGCATCACGTATTCGAACGTGATGAAGTCGCGCGGCGCCTTGTCGAGGTAGCGGCGGCACGTCGCCATCAACTCGGCGATCGGATACTTGCGGTTGATCGGCACCAGCTCGTCGCGCAGCCGGTCGTTCGGCGCGTGCAGGGATACCGCCAGCGCCACCGGGCATTCGTCGCGCAGGCGGTCGATGCCCGGCACGATGCCCGAGGTCGACACCGTCACGCGGCGGCGCGACAGGCCGTAGGCGTGGTCGTCGAGCATCAGGTTGAGCGCGGCGACCACGTTGTCGAAGTTCGCCAGCGGCTCGCCCATGCCCATCATCACGATGTTGCTGACGATGCGCTCTTCCGAATCGCCGACGCCGAAGTCGCCGAGCGCGTGCTTGGCATGCCAGAGCTGGCCGATGATCTCGCCCACCGTCAGGTTGCGGTTGAAGCCCTGCTTGCCGGTCGAACAGAACGAGCAGTCGAGCGCGCAGCCGGCCTGCGACGACACGCACAGCGTGCCGCGGCTGGTTTCCGGAATGAACACGGTTTCCACCGCGTTCGCGCCGCCCACGTCGAGCAGCCACTTGCGCGTGCCGTCGTCGGACTGCGTGTCGCGCATCACCGGCGGCACCGCCACGCAGGCGATGCCGGCGAGCTTGGCGCGCAGCGCCTTGGCGACGTCCGTCATCGCGTCGAAGTCGGTCACGCCGCGCTGATGGATCCACTGCATCACCTGACGCGCGCGAAAAGCCTTCTCGCCCCGTTCGGCAAAGAACCGGGCGAGGCCTGCGGCGTCGAAATCGAGCAGATTGACCGTCATGCGGCGAGACGACTGCGAGCGTTCAGCGCGAGAAGACCTGGCTGGACGGGAAGAAGTAGGCGATCTCGACCTTGGCCGTGTCCGGGCCGTCGGAGCCATGCACCGCATTGGCATCGATGCTGGCGGCGAAGTCGGCGCGGATGGTGCCCGGCGCAGCCTTCTTCGGATCGGTGGCGCCCATCAGGTCGCGGTTCTTGGCGATCGCGTTGTCGCCTTCCAGCACCTGGATCATCACCGGGCCGGAAATCATGAAATCGACCAGATCCTTGAAGAACGGGCGCTCGCGATGCACGGCATAGAAGCCTTCGGCTTCGGTGCGCGACAGGTGCGCCATGCGCGACGCGATGACCTTGAGGCCGGCGTCTTCGAAACGCTGGTAGATCTTGCCGATCACGTTCTTCGCCACGGCATCGGGTTTGATGATCGAAAGGGTACGTTCGACAGCCATTTACCACTCCTAAATGCAAGAATTGAAAACGTTTAGCGCGTTTACGGGCTAACCGCGAATTCTATCAGGAACAGACTCCAGGGACATGATCGCGCAGCGTTGCCGCGCACGGCAACCGGCAGACGCCGAGGCACGGCACGGCCACGGCCGGTCAGGAACCGCACCGACCCAGTGCCCGCCAGCCCGCATGGAATGGCGATCTTCGGCACCCCTGCCCTGCAGCCATTGCCTGGCGCGGCACACAGCGTGGCCATGCCGGAGATCGAGCACTCATGCGCCTTGCAGGCCACCCCGAGACGGCGCACGAACACATCGACCATTTGCGGCAACCCTGAGCCATCAACATGGCCCCGGCCGGGCCTGGGTGCGGCCACCGCAGCGCACGGCCGGTCACCTCGCCCACGCCGTGCAAGTCAGCAAGCGCCCGCACGCACCGTGCTAGCATCGACCGGTCATTGGCCGGGCAACGCCGGGCCGTGATCGCGCCGGTTTCGCCCGCCCGGCAGGCGCCGATCGCCGGGGCCGACAGGGCAGCCGCCTGGCGCCCGGCGCCCCCACCCCTCCACTCCAGCGCGATGAACCCGACCTCCGGCATGCACCTCCTCACGCTGCGCTTCAACGACGCCGCACTGGAACAGGCATTCCTGCACGCCACCATGGCGCGCACGCGCCTGCAGGGTCAGTTCGCCTGCGTGGTCGGCATGTTCGTCTATCTCCTTCACGGCGTGCTCGACCAGTGGTTCGTCGCGCCGGAACAGGTGGCGCAGGTGTGGCTCGCGCGCGGGTCGGCGCTGTGCGTGCCCACGCTGGTGCTGCTGGTCTCGCTGACGCCCTGGTTCAGCCGCTACGCCCACCTGCTGCTTGCGCTGGTCGGCATGGCCGCCGGCGTCGGCATCATCGCCATGCAGCTCAACCTGCCGCTGCAAAGCGCGCCCTACTACTACCCGATGATGGTGGTGGTCACCTTCTACACCTACAACTTCGTCGGCACCCGCTTCATCTACGCACTGTGCGTCGACGCGCTGATGCTGGTCGCCTACAACCTGCTGTTCGGCGGCGTGGCCGGGTATCCGCTGCACATCATGATCGGGCACGACTTCTTCATCGTCTCCGCCAACCTGATCGGCGGCTCGGCCGGCTACCTCGCCGAGCGCCAGCGCCGACTGCTGTTCCTGCGCGAGCAGGAACTCGACGCCGAACGCCGGCACCACCAGCAGCGCGAGCTGCACGACGGCCTCACCGGCCTGCCCAACCGCGACCTGCTCTACGACCGCATCCTCAGCGCGCAGAACGACGCGCTGCGCAACGGCACCCTGCACTGCGGCTACTTCCTCGACCTCGACGGCTTCAAGGGCATCAATGACGGCTTCGGCCACAAGGCCGGCGACGAAGCCCTGCGCGAAGTCGCCCGCCGCCTCAAGGCCACCGTCCGCGCCAGCGACACCGTCGCGCGCATCGGCGGCGACGAATTCTTCGTGCTCGCCGAGAACATCGGCAATGAAGCCGCCGCCCACGCGCTCGCGCACAAACTGCTCGACGCCATCGCCGCACCCTTCGCCGTCCTGCCCGAACACGCCCAGATGGGTGCCAGCATCGGCCTGGTCCTGTTCCCCTACGAGGGCATGAGCGTCGCCGACCTCATCCACCGCGCCGACGAGGCGATGTACCGGGTGAAGACCTCGGGCAAGGGGAATTTCGCGGTCGCGTAGTCGCCGCCTGAGAAGACATTCGCGTAAGGCGCCATCGCGGCGCACATGGCCGGCCGGCGGCATCGGGCACCGTGGGCAACAACCGGCCGGCCGCCTGGAACGAGGTACACGGCCTGGGCTGATTCCATGTCGACACGGGCCGCCACGCGCCCGACTCCGATGCCGGCCCTATGACTGCATGCGCTTCCCGATCGCCAGAACATCCAATCAGGTTACCGGCCTCCTGGTCATCGAGACTTGACCAAGGCATCGTCGTGGACAAGTCTGCTCGTGTAGTTGTTGTTCTTCCCATCCAGCGCTTGCGCCGAGACGGATCGCCCATCATGGCCAACCGGGTCGCACCCCCACGCAACGATGCCGATAACCCTTCGGGCAGCTTCATGCCTGCCGCTTGCAACGATTGGCACTGCGTGCGCAGATTCCATGTCGGCACAGACCACGACGAGTCCACTCCAGATGCCGGATATACGACTGCATGCGCTTACCCGACGCCAGACCTATCGATCAGTTTCCTTGCTTTCCGGGGGAGTCCATATACGAAGGGTTAGGCATCACCGTGCGCCTGCTGGCGGCGGAGTCTCCCAACAACGACCTCATAGATTGGCGGAGGGTCCCCTTCATGTCGGAAGAGTTGGATGTAGACGGAGAGAAACGGCCCCTGCAGACGGTCAAGAAGCGCATGCGTGCCATTTCCGGGCAACCAACTGCCCAGAACAGAACTAGATGCGCCACCTACGTAAGTCATAGCGCCGGCCTCCTCGCCAAGTATGAATCGAGGAAGGAAGTACTCTTCGCAGGCAGCCAAGCCCCGACGATAGATGGCATAGCTATGCGCAATTTTGGCCAAGAAGCGGCACAGATCGGGGGCGTAGAAGTTCACCGGGATGTTGAGCTTTTCGTCCGGCGTAAGACGATGGACCTTTCCACCCACTCGTACTGCGCCAGGCATCGGACCCAACGTACGCATGAATGCCTCTGTGGCAAAGGGAATCTCTGTATTCACGGTGCCTGAGAGAATTGTGGGCGGTGCTAGGCGGAAGCCTATTGCAAACGAGTGCTTGACCATAGGCAGCGACGCGGGCGTTGATTCGCCGTTTGGCCCCTCTATGGTGATCTGAAGATCAGGCAAAGCTTGCTTGCTGCGCCGTGACTTCAGGCCAAGGAACTGCCTGTAAGGCCACCAGTGCCCGCGCAAGAGACGCATCTCAAGTTGGCTTGTTGCCAGAGCGCAAGAGCGGCAACTTGACTTTGGCAAGACAAAGGTCCCACTAAGTCCATATGGCACCACGTGTTCATCGGAAAGTGGGTTCTGTTCCGACCCGCAATATATGCACTGGCCAACCGGAGAAGCGGACCTGGAGTGATCGGGCACGGAGGTGGCCTGTGATGCCTAACGAATGAAAGGGACTTCCCCGTCCCGAGGTTGCGGCGGAAGCCGCGGTCGGCAACGCGTGCCATGATGGCGTTTCCACACCTCATCAGAACCACGAAAGGGGAAGTCCATGCGCATCGTAACGGTCGGGATCGATCTCGCCAAGAACGTGTTTGCCGTGCATGGCGTTGATGATAATGGCAAGCCGGTACTGGTCAAGCCGAAGCTGGCGCGCGCCGATCTGGTGGCGCTGATCATCCAGTTGCCGCCGTGCCTGATCGGCATGGAAGCCTGCTCCGGTGCGCACCACTGGGCACGGCTGTTTCGCCAGCACGGCCACACGGTCAGGCTGATGGCCCCGAAGTTCGTCACGCCCTACCGCATGAGCGGCAAACGCGGCAAGAACGACGCGGCCAAGGCGCCGGCAAGGCGCATGGATAGGCGCGCTACGGCATGCCATCCCCGCACGCCTTGTACTGCCTGGGTTTCCGGCCGGCCCGGCCTGCGGCGCAATGTCCATGCGCCTTCCAGGCCGATGGCCTGGGCGGATCAGTCGACCGTCGCCAGCGCCGCGGCGATCGTCTCGAAGATGCGCGCGATCTCGCCCGGCTCGACGATCAGCGGCGGCGACAGGGCGATGATGTCGCCGGTGTAGCGCACCAGCACGCCCTGCTCGTAGCACTTGAGGAAGGTCTCGTAGGCGCGCGCGCCGGGCTGGCCTTCGCGCGGCGCGAGTTCGATGCCGGCGACCAGGCCCATGTTGCGCACGTCGATGACGTGGCGGCGGCCCTCGAGGCTGTGCGCGGCATCCTCGAAGGCACCGGCCATGGCGGCGGCGCGCTCGAACAGGCCGTCGCGCTGGTAGAGATCGAGCGTGGCGCAGGCGGCCGCGGCGGCGAGCGGATGGCCGGAGTAGGTGTAGCCGTGGAAGAACTCGATGGCGCCTTCGGGCGCGGCGGCGAGCACGGTGTCATGCACCGCGCGGCGCACGGCGACCGCGCC
>WBZM01002980.1_pt1 | contig 13656 bp, 27 predicted proteins | sample 5204271 | NCBI WGS metagenome assembly WBZM01 (sample SAMN12344346, study PRJNA552823) | activated sludge metagenome | biome: Activated sludge suspended growth; feature: Nitrification reactor; material: Wastewater; isolation source: activated sludge from nitrification reactor of wastewater...
GTCGTCCGCTTGTTGCGTCGCGGCCGAGGCGATCTGCCCCGTCACCTGGAAGTATTGCAATGGGATATGGGCAATTTGCGCCATGCGTACAATCCACGCCGACACTTCTTCACGCAACTGCGACAAGTCCCCGGCCGGCACGCTCCCCCAGCGCGCGCCCTCGGCCGACACGCTCAGTACGTCCCCGGCCCGCACGGTAGGGGATGTATCGGGCCATACCGCGCCGGTCAACGTCAATAGCTGCGCGCCCGTCTTATCGGCCGTCTCCAGCGCGTCCAGCGCCGATTTATTCAGCGCCATTTGCAACGGGATAAGCGGCTCTAGCTCGCTCTCGCCCCAGTTTTGCCCGTCGTCTTTCCAGCGAAAATGAACCACCGGAATGCGGCCAACCGGCCACGGAATCGGCCACGGGAAACCGGCCTCCTCGTGCGGCTGCCAGCCGTTGCCCCGGTCGGTATAGCGCTCGATGCGATCCGGGAAATACAGGTTCAGCCGCTGCACCGTTTGAACCCGCCCGGCGTCGTCGAACCACTGTTCGGCCCAGCGCTTGGAGGCCATCGTCATCTCGCGGCGCAGGTTGGATAGGTAATGAACCTTCACCCCCTCCACGCCATCATACGCCGGCTCATGCGAAAACACCGGCCGCCCGGCCACGCCGTCCCACTCGATCAGGACATACGTATCCCCGTCGCGCACCGCCGCCCGGTGTACCTGGTTCTGGAGCGCGTCCAGGCGGGCCGAAGTCCACCATTCGTCAAGTAGCCCGCCCTCGCCGCCGATGCCGTCCGGCCCATCGAAGCCGATCACGGTCAACCGTTCCACGCACAAATCCACCGGCAAGCGCAGATAGTTCAGCGCCCACGGAAAGCGGCCGTCGAGGGCCAGGTATTCGGCCTGGCGGTCAGTCAGCGGGACGTTATGCGCGCCGTTGTACCAGTCGCGCAAACGCTCATAGCGCGTCTGCTGGTCGTCATAGTCCGCGGCCAGCGCGCGAAGAAACGCCAGCGACGCCGGGTTAGCGACGGCCGCCGCGCCGTTGGCCCGGACGCGGGACGATATTGCGTTGAACATAGCTTGTCACCTCTACCACGGCCGGCGCGGGGTTGTGCCACGCCAGCATGAGCGCCATCACCGTATCATCGTGCATCCCTTCCGGCGCGCCGTAGCGCAACATGCCCGATGGCAATCGCTCGGCCTCGTATGCCTGAAGCTCGGCTATCAGCGTCGGGTCGGGCAAAATCCGCAATTGCCCGCGCTCAAACGCCAGCGCCAGCGCGTCCACCGCGATCTGCTTGGAGGCGTTGGTCGTCGTAAATGGCACAACCGGCAACCCCGCGGCCGTCAACTGCTCAATTAGCGGTTGGCCCATGCTATTCGCCTCGGCCACAATCGCCCGCGGCCGAAAGCGCTCAGCCAGCGCCGTTAGCCGCGCCAGTTGCAGCGAGTAATCAATGCGGTTGAAACGGTCAAGCGCGACCATCTCCGAAGTCATCACGTCCAGCACGACAATGACCGTATAATCGTTGGAACGTCCCCAGTCCACGCCAAAGACGTATTCATGCCCATTGACGGCGCTTTCCTGCTCGATAGCCGTGGCCGCGTCCGCCACGCGCCGGAACACGCCGCCGGATTCAAGAAACTCTGCCAACCACTCTTGCCGATAGGTCGCCTCCGGCACGCGATCACGCGCCAGGCCCGCCGCCTTGCGAATGTTGGGCAACGGATTAGCCGTCGTCGGCGCGGTCCACGCCGCGGCCGTCGGGGTGCCGCCTTGCGCCCGTAAATACTCCATGTAAAACCAATTCCGGCCGCGCGGCGTCGAGATTAGAATGGCGTCGCCGTCGTAATCGGCCAGCGTCGGCATGATGGCGTCCGTCCATGCCCCTTCGGGTAGCTTGGCCGCCTCGTCCATGACAACCAGGTTAAATGCCTCGCCGCGGATGCTATCAATGTTGTCGCCGGAGTAGATAGCCAGTTCACCGCCGCGCCGGGTCGTGATTGTGCGCTCTGTCCTGTTGATATCCATATAGCCCGCCTTAACCGCCGGCGCGCATACGCCCTCGGCCCAACGCCAGAGCGGGCGGCTGTTCTTGTACGTCGGCGCGACCCACGCCGCCCGGCCGTGCTGTAACAGGACATTCATAACGATTCGCCCCGACATGACCGTCTTTCCCCAGCGCCGGCCCATGCTAAGCACCTTAACCTTTGCCGGGTGGCGGGCAATCGCAAGCTGGTCATTCCTCAGTCTCGGTAAAGCCAGCACGGTAGTCCACAATCCTAAACGGGATGGCGTTGCCGCCGTCGTCGGTGGCGTTCGCCACTTCCTGCCGCGTGGCGAACTTCGACCGCCGCCGCCGCTCCAGCCACCACTTCGCCGCGTTAATATCGCCCTCTTGCATGGCCTTGATGACCACGCTTTCCGCTAGGTCGTCAATCGTGTTGGCCTCGTCTTCGTACAGCCGGGCCAGCGTCGGGCTGTCCTTTAGGTAGGTTGCGGCCGTGTGCCAGCTGCACCCGACGCGGCGGGCAATCGTGGCGATAATCCCGCCTGAGCCGGGGATTGCCGCCTCAAATTGCTTGATCGTGTAGTGCTTGCCCATTCGTCAAAAAGCGCGGATTAACCCGAAATCAACCAAATGGCCTCGTCCGCGTCAAGAATGTCCGCCGCCGTCTCAGTCCGGTTATTGCCGCCAATGATGCGGTTATGGGCGTCTAATACCCCCGGCTCCAAGAAGCCGAACCGCTCCACACTCTTGCGGAGCATATACGTCCCCCGCTCAGTATGGGCGTTAGCGTTTAGCTCATCTTGCCGGATGTCCGCCAGTCTGACAGTTTCCACTACACCCCATTACGCTTTACCACTACGCACCTATAGAACGCCCGTGCGTATTGTACCACGGCGTAATTGTTGTAGTAAAGCAGCAATTGGGTAGGTGAGCCGGGGTAATCTAGCGGGGTAGCGTGCGCCGGCCGCTATCGAAGTAGCGCATAACGTTCTGCGATAACAGCGGTAGTTCGGCGCGGGTCGCAGGCCAAAGGGAGAGCGGGCGGGCCTTGCTGAAGGCCAGACATCGGCTCATCGTCGCGTAGCTATGGATGTAGTGCCCGCTATCGTCTGTACCGTCGTCAAATACCCATGCCGCCAACGGCGCGGGGCGCGTGTCGCCCCGGTAGCGTTCCCAATAGATAATTTTGCCCATATCCTCAGTATACACCCGCCCGCCCCGGCTGTATAGACGACAAAGGCCCGCGCCGGTTGGGGAGCGCGGGCGTCGGCTCAGCTTCGCATCAACATCGCCATGATCTCTTTGAACGTTGGCACGCCTGGACGGCGAATACCATGCTCCTCGGCATGACACTCATTGCACAAGACTTTTAGATCGCTCTTGCGTTCATTGCCAAGTCGCTCGTAGGTCAAGTGGTGAGCGTGTAGCAGGTGCTCCGGCTTTAACACGCCACATTGCTCGCACCGATAACCGGCTCGATGTTTGGCGGCTTTCGCCTTCGCTTTCCACTCTTTTGACTGAATGTATTCTCGGTAGTCTACTGTCATGTTTTTCCCTGTAAAGCTAGACGTATACGGCTGACACACCTTTCTAAGGGTGTGTACAGCCGTACAGCTTATACGCTGAACGCGAAGCTGTATGAGGCTCGTATAGCTTGCTCTACAATATATAGCAGCGCAAGCTGTACAGGCCTGTATGACCTGTATATACAGGTATGCCAAAAACACCCCTTGTACAGCTTTTTGTACAGGTCTAAGCCCCCGATTAGTGGTCATCATTGCCCCCGTTGCCGCGGCCGATGACAACCAACTTAGCCCCCTGGCGACCTTCGATAATGTCCAGTTCGCCGGTAACTTCGACAAGGTGTTCCATCTCGGCGCGTATCTTGCCGTGGGAAAATTCGCCGCCGAGGTCTTCGTAGACCAATTCGCGCAGACGGTTCTTCGGGATGCCGCGCGGGGAATTGCCCTCAGCGAATGACAGGAGAGCTTGCTTAAGCAACAAGCTATTCTGGCGTACAGCAACGCTAGTAAAGTAAGCGTTGCTTAGGTCATTCGTGCCGGCGACGTGTTCATAGCTGAATTCCATGACCGCATTAGGCACGTCTACGCCGCGCGTCTTGGTACTGCGCAAAGACACCTGATTACTATTGGCCTCTCGCACGGCATGGAGCGCAAGGTCGATTGCCGCCTCGATACTGCTATGGCCGCGCAAGGCGTCGCCCGGCCGCGAACCGTTGGCCCCGCCCTTGCGCTGATGGTGGAGGATTAGCAGCGCCGCGCCGGTGTTCTCCGCTATCCAGCGAAAGTTTTTCATAACCTGGGCCATCTCGGCGCTGTTTTCTTCGACGGTTCCCGTCACCAGCCCCAAATTGTCAATGACGACCATCCGCGCCCCTAATCGCAAAATCTCATCATGGAGCAGTCCCATGCTTTCTATGTCAGTCGCCACAAGCGACGGCGTAGGCATGGAAAGGTAGTAGAACGGCGCGTCATCCGGCAGGCGCATAGCCTTCGACATAGCATCAACGCGCTCATCTGTACGGCGCTGCCCGTTGTCCATGTCGATCCAGATGACAGGCGAACGGATGACGGCCGCGCCCTGGTCGCCGCCGAACAATCCCGGCAGCCACGGCAGCCCGCCGGCCACGCATAGCCCCAGGCTCAGGGCGATCATGGACTTAAGCGAACCCGGCGCACCGTAGAGGATATTGAGCGTGTGCGTCGCCAGGTACTTATCAACGATGTACTCCGTTGGCGGCCTAACAATGCGGGCATGGGTAAGCGTCCTGAATGACCATCGGGGCGCGGTCGCCTGTTCTTCATACTGCGTATCCATTTGCGCGCCTCCGTTGTGTCAGTGCGTCGGTGATGTCGGCTCCGCGTCTGCCGGCGTTCGGCGCGGCCCTGGCACTCCGCGGCGGCTCATAGCCGTACTGCTTTGCCCGGTGGAACAGCGACGCGATGGTGATCCGGTTTCCCCGTTCGGCCGTCTCGAATGACCGCCACTTGCGGGCGACTTCTCCCTGATAGCCGGGCGACCACCTTTCAATCAGGGCGATCCCGCGTTCGTCGGGGAAGGCGTCATGCACGGCCATGAGGATGGGCAGCCAGTCGGTGTTATAGTCGCCTTGCGGCGGCAAGACGCCTAGCGCCCGCTCGACCTCAGCGATGCTTACCGATACGTCGCCCCGTTCAATCGCCGGCCGAACCGGGCGCGGCGCTGGCTCATAGTCGCCATCGTAGACGACAAATAGCGCGTTCATCTCGTCTTGTCGGTCTTCGATGTTGCACCCGGCAAACTCAGACGCGCCGTACTGCTGGCCGGTAACAGTGAAGTAGCGCAGTTCGTTGTACATCTCGAAGCCCGGCCGCTTGACGGAGTGGGGAATAGAGCCGCACGCCAGGATATGCAACCCCTTGCCCGACGGCGACCGTTCGGTATAGGAGTTCATCATCTGGACAATTTGCCGGGCGGTGTCATTCAGGCGGCCGTCTTCGGTGAAACAGTCGTCAAGGTCAATCCCGACGACCCCGGCAGCGATGGTAAAGACGTAGCCAATACCGGCCCAGCCGTTGCGCTTCTTGGCGGCCCACGCCTCGGCCGCCGTACCCCAAGTGTCAGGGTTATTGCTGGCCGCCGCCGTGCCCGTATGGGGCGACATGGGTATTTTCTTGGACGTGTAACCCACCCATTGAGAAAGGGTTTTCAATTCCGCTACAGTTTTCACGGTTGGCTCCTATGCGCTTTCGATAATCTCGCCTTGCGGCAACTGGCTAATGACGCGCTCGGCCTCTTCCAGGGGAATGATGATACGCGCCCCCGGCGTTAGCCCGTCGCGCTCGTACTGAATAAACCCGCGCTTAATCCAGTAGCGAATGACGCGATCCGAACGCCCGGCGCGGCGGGCCAACTCCTCTATGGTCACGTACTTCTTTTGTTTCACATTTACCTCCAATGGGGGAATAACCATAACCAAATTATAGACGTAATGGCTAAAAATGTCAATTGATTTATTCTTGACATTTTGAGTACCGTGTTGTATTATTGTTGACATGGGACACTGCCCCGCTTGTCACTGCGAAATGGAATCGACCGCCATTGTGGCCGCCTTCAACGACCCGCCCGGCTGGGTATTCTGGGGCGAGCCGGGGGCGCGGGGTATCGTGTGCCAGGCGGCCGGCTACGTTCATTTTCGCGTGACGATTAACGGCCGCCGCTATCACCGGCTGGCAACGATAGCGCCGGAAGTGACGACGCCCGCGCCCGGCCCCGTCGAGAAACCGTTACCGCCGCTGCCACTGTTTGAGCAACGACAGGAGGACTGGCTACCATGACCACCCCCACCCCACCCCTTGACCTATCCACCCAAGACGCCACCGCCGACGAAACGGCCGCGCAGGTCATCATCGCCAAAAACCGCGATGGGCAAACCGGCGCGGTCAATATCCATTGGAATCCAGGGCGGGCTATGTACGTCAACGCCGCCCGCCCCGTCAACCTGTAGGAGGAAATATGACCCCGTGGATTTTCGCCCTGCTCCCTATCGCCTTCGTCGCCAGCGCCGCCGCCCTGCTGCTGGCCCGCCGCAAGCCCGGCCCGCGCTGGCTGACCGTGCCCGACACAAACGAGGATGCGCTGTGAAAACAAAAGTCTATGCCATTCTGCTGATGTCCACCGCGCCGGGGCAAAACCTGCGTGCTGACGTGTACCGCGTCAACCCGCGCGCGGCGGGCGGGGAGTCGGGCCGGGGGTACAAAACACTTTCCCCGTCTACTCTTACACGCCTTGCGCGCGTAATGGCCCCCGCCCATTCGCTGCGGCCCCACTTGATTGCACACGAAAACAGTTTGGGGTGGCGGCTTGTCAGCGCCGAATACCCTGCCAAGCTGATGCTTATGCGCCGCAAGGCGATACGAGAGGATGCGCTGTAATGCCCATGCAACGCGCCCTTTACCCGCCCGACTGGGAGGCTATCAGCCTGGGTATCCGCGAGCGCGCCGGGTGGCAGTGCGAAGGCACGCCGCGTCACCCGGACTGCCGCGCCGCCAATGGCAAGCCCCACCCGGACACAGGTAGCGTCGTTGTCTTGACCGTCGCTCACATGGACCACGACAAGGCTCACAACGACCCGGCCAACTTGCGGGCGCTCTGCCAGCGTTGCCACCTGGACTGGGACTTGGAGCATCACATGGCGAACGCCCGGCGCACGCGGGCGATTAACCGGGCGGCCGGTAATCCGGCTCTGCCGCTGGAGGTAGGATTGTGAACAACGTGCCATCGATCTGCTACTCCATTTGCGGCGCGTGTCTCCTCGTCTCGCTGCCGCTGCTCATCGGCTTCTGGCGCGTCGTCAGCCGCGCGCCGTTGCATAACGACTGGGACTAAGCCATGACCGAACCGCGACCCGCTTACAACGCCCTTGAGCGACACCGCCGCGCCCTCGCCGCCTGGCGCGCCGACTGCGCCAAGAAACGGCGCGCTTACGTCGCCCCCGACCGCGGGCGCACGGAGTTCACCGATAGCGCCGTCATCCTGTATGACAAGGACGGGGTGAAGCTGTTTGAATATCGGGAGGCCGCATGAGCCGCTACGCCAAGAAGGTAGACACCAACCACGCCGAGTTACGCGACCAACTCCGGGCCATCCCCGGTATGCGCGTCCTCGACACGTCGGCAATGAGCGGGCTGGGCTGCGACTTGCTGGTGTTCTGGCAGGACGCGCCGCCGCTCATGGTTGAGATCAAGACCGGGCCGAAGAAGGCCCTAACCGATAGCGAACATCGGCTAAAAAAGCTCGCCGGGCGCTACTGGCTGCGCGCCGTCACCATCGAGGACGTGCTGCGCGCGCTGGGCATCAGCGCCGACCCCGCGCCGGAGGCGTGGTAAGCCATGAGAAAGCCGCGACCGCTCTCCTACACCGCCGTCGAAGTCCTGTCATTCATCCGCCGCTACAAGGCGACCAACGGCGGCAACGCGCCGTCGATGAGAGAGATAGCGGCCGGCGTCGGACTGGCGTCCACCGCTACCGCGTCGCATCACCTGACGACATTGGAGCGGCGCGGCTACATCCGGCGCGTGCCGTTCCTGTCGCGTTATATCGAGGTTATCGAGGAGGCCCAGGCTGTCACGGACTAGCCACCCGCCCCGAAAGTAACGCCCCTGCTCCCACAGGGGCGAGCCGGTAGGAGTCAGCTAACCGGCCGCAATCAAGTGTAGCAGTTTAGATAGGAGTCAGAAAATGCTTAACCGAACAATTGCCAAGTTTCTTTTTTACGGCGTAGCCATCGTGCTGTTAGCCTGGACTAGCAGCCTCACCTATGCGTTTCTCGACATGGCCTTGCCGGGCACATTTTGGCTTGTGCCCCTGCTCGGCCTCGTCGTCTTCGACGTGGGCATGATCGCCTGGATGTTTGTTTTCCTCAGCCATGCCGAGGGCGCAATCCAGCGGGCGACGGCCATCATCCTGACGCTGTTCAACTTCGTCGGGGTCGGCCTCATGACCATTTCCGAGATTCTCCTGAGCGGCCAGACCATGACCACCGCGCCGGAGATGTTGGGCACAATCGCTATCTGGTCGGTCGGTATCTGGACCACCGTCAACGTGCTAGGGGTGATCGTCTTCCACCTGGGCGACAACAACGCCCGCCGCGCCATGGCCTATCAGACCGAGAAAGACGCTATCTTCGACGCGGCGCTGAAAGACCTCAACACCCGCCGCGTAGCCGCACAAAAGGAACTCAGCGAAACCATGAGCGCGGCCATGATGAACGAAATGAGGGCCGAACTTAGCGCCGATGTGGACGGCGACGGCCGCCTCGACATGCTGGAGCGCCCCGGTGATGTCGGCAAGCGCGTAAGCAATTCTACCCATGACACGCGCCGGGCCGCGCCGCCCATCCTGGAGACACCTGAGTACAGCGACGCCGAGATCGCCGCGGCCGTCGAGATGTTGCGCGGCGTAAAGGCGCAGGCCGCGGCCGTCAACGGCACTGCGCCGGCAGGAGGCAACGCCGGCCGCCCTCAGTAACGCCCGGCGGGGCGAGCGCAGAGCGTGACGAGGCGGCAACACCTGTAGTGGCATCGGCTGCGCCTGTAGTGGCATCTGTAGTGGCATCCAGAGAGAAACCGCGTGCCACTACAGACAATGCCACTACAAGCGCCCCTGTAGTGGCATTGGCGGATGCCACTACAGAGCGCGCCTCATTCTCATGGCGCATCGAGATAAACCGCCGACCGAAGGCCAGCGGCGACTACTCGTATCACTGGCTGTACAGGTTTGGAAGTGGCGACGAACGGCGCGCGATCTATGGTGGCACGGTTGACCAGCTTATCGCGCTGAATCCGGCGAGGTGGCAAAAATACCTAGAGGTGACAAATGGCAAGCAAAAGCGAAAAGCCCGAAATCCCCGCTGACATGTGGCTCCACGTCGCCGCCGACGCGCTGGCACGCTACGCGGCCGCAGGTGGCGAGCTCATGGTCAGTACCTATGAGGTTGTCGATTCCGTGGGGTTGATGATCCAACTACCGGACATGGCGACGACCGACCCGCGCTTACCGGCCGCGTTCGTCGCCCTGGCCCAGACCGAGCGTGCCGCTCCCTAGTCCCCCCTGCCCTCGTCGGAGTCGGGGCGCGGTGGCACGTCTTCCGCGCTGGGCAATTCCTGATGTTCGCGCCACAGCGCCATGAGGCCAGCGCGTAGCACGTCGGCATCGTTGCCATAGGTGCGGGCCATGACACGCAGGATGTTGTACTGGCCCTCGGTCAAGCGGACGGAAACGGTCTTCGTGAAGTCTGAGGTCTTGGTAGGCATGGCAACATCATAACACTACAGTCTTACCGTAGTCAACCTATTGACATTCTGTAGGACTACCGCTATACTACAGTCATACCGTTGGCAGATAGCCGACTGACAACAGGAGACGAGAGAACCATGACCATTCAACTGACAGACGAGCAAGCGGACTTCTTGTGGGCAGACCTGGACGAGATGATCGAGCAGTGGGACTACGAGGAGTTCCTCAGCGAGACTTGGCCGGCAATGGTTGCGGCAATGGCCGAGGACACCAATAGCTAGACCACAGAGCCGGGGAAGTGACTAACCCGGCAACAACAGGAGACGAACGAACCATGACCATTCAAGACGACCTGCGCCAGAACACCATCGACATTGCCGAAGCCCGTAACGACGTGGCCTACTATCAGCGCGAGGTGGCGACCCTCCGGCACACCCAGACTGAGGCCGACGCGCTGCTCGCCATCGCCGTCCGTCGGCACATGGCCGACAGCGGCCTGACCAACGAGACCGCCCGCCGCGCCTATGCCGAGCGCGAGACGGATGACCAGCGCGCCGAAGTGTCCGAGATCGCCTATGACCTCCTGACGGCCGAGAAGAACCTGATCACCGCCCAGACCGCCCTCGCCATCGCCCTGGACAAGCGGCGCGTGCTGGAAGCGACCGTCCGCCTGATGGTGGACACCGCCGCCGACTGGCTCCAGACCGCCTACGCCACCGCCGACGAGATGGCGTTCTAAAGCGACCGGCCCGGCGCTCTCTGGTACAGAGCGCCGGGCCGTAAGTCCCCCACAGGAGACACGACCATGATAGCACAAATCGTTTGGGCCGCGCTGATCTTCATCATCTTCGCTGTGTGCGCCATCGGGCTGCTCTACACAGCAGGGAAGGGGAAGTGACCATGAGCATCTACATCTACACCGGACAGGACGCCGCCGCCGACTGGTGGCCCGAAGACACCGGTTTCCCGCCGTCGTTCGACGAATGGAACGCCCTGCGCGTCCACGGCGGCCAGCCCGCCGGCACGTTCACCGACTACCTGGACTATCTCGGCGCAACCGACACGGCCGAATGCCCGTTCTGTGGTCACATGATCGCCGAGCAACCCGACGGCCGCTACACCTGCGCCAACTGCCAGACCGACTGGCCCGACCGCGAGGCGCTGGATCGTGAGGAGCGCGTGTGCGCGTCCTACATCCCGGAGGCGTAGCCATGTACGACCAGTCGCTCGTCCCGCCGCTGGTGGCAGCCGCCGCCCAGCACAAGATCGAGATCACCGTCGAACCGCGCCGCATCCTCTACCCGTTCGAGGACTACCAGTACACCCGCTGGGGCGCGTGGCTCGGCATTGTAACGGATGAAATCCTGACCGACCTGACTCACTGGTTTGAGAACGTAGACACGGAGAACGTAATGAACATCTACAGCACTGACCTCTTCACTTACCTGGCCGGCGACATGATCGGCGCCAACACCATCACCCTGACCATCTCCGGCTTTTCGCAGGAGAAGATGAACTCCGGCCGCGGCGGCGAGCAGCTCAAGCCCTGCCTCCACTTCAAGGAACGGTCAAAGTTGATGGTGTTGAACAAGACCAACGCCAAAATGCTGGCCGGCGAACTCGGCCCCGAAACCGACAACTGGATCGGTGCGCGCGTGACCATCGCCGCGCCGGTCGTGGACGCCTTCGGCAAGTCCGCCCGCTCCCTGCGCGTGATCAAGGTGGAGCCGCCGGCCCGTGCCCAGGCCGAACCAAAGCCGCGCCCGGCCGCCAACGGCACGACGGCCGCGCCGCAGCGCCAGCCCGTCGCGGCCGAGCAGGACGACCTCTTCGGCGAGGCCCTGACCGAGACCGACCAGCGCCAGCCCTTCGTCGACCCCGCCTAATCAGCCCTATGCCCACTGCCCGGCGCGTGACGGAACTCCTCCTGGCCGGCCGCTACGGGAGCGGCTAGACGGCCGGGCGGTGGGCGACCACAACACGAGGACACCATGAAACCAGGCGCAACCACCATCACGCCGGCCACCAGCCCCAGCTTTCCGCCGACCGTCAACGTCGGCGACAACGACCGCGCCGTGCGCGTCGCCTTCGGCCAGATCACCATCTACCTCAGCAACGTCAGCGACCCCGCCGTCGTCATCGTCCGCGCCGAAGGCCACGACGCCCGCGGCAACGCCGCGCCAGTCGAAACCCGCGGCGCGGCCGAGGTCGAGACGGTCAACGTCGACGTGGACGTGGAGCAGCCGGTGGACGTGGTCTACTGCGACCGCCAGGCGCAGGAGGCGCTGTGGGCGCGGCTGTGCGCCGAGCAGGCGGGCGTGCTGGAGAAGCGCGGCGACCTCTACGCCCTGGCGCAGGGCGCGGTGTGGATCGACGCCGGGAACCTCGCGCTGCGCGTCGAGTGCGGCGCGGACGGCGTGAAGGTCGGGGCGTTCGGCCGCGGTGATGCGGCCGGCATCGACGGCTTGCCGCTGCGGGCGCTCCACTTCCTGCCGGGGGAGGCGTAGCCGTGGCGCTCTATCAGGGCGACGTGCGCTCGGTGCGCGTGGCGGCCGACGCCGGCCAGCGCCCTCCGGCGCGATACCATGGAAGCAAGCACACGCTCGGCCCGTGGATCATCGGGCATTTACCGGCCGACCACGACACCTATGACGAGCCGTACTGCGGGATGGCGAACGTGCTGCTGCTCAAGGAGCGGTCGCTTATCGAGGCCATCAACGACCGGAGCGGCGAGGTGGTGAACTTCTTCCGGGTGCTGCGCGAGGCGGCCGACGAGCTGATCCGGCGCATCGACCTGACGCCGTTCGCCTGGGACGAGTGGAAGCTCTCCTACGAGCCGACCGATGACGCGGTCGAGCGGGCGCGCCGGTTCTACGTGCGGGCCTACCTGTCGATCGCCGGGCCGACGTCGTCATCGACTAATCCCGGCTTCCGCAGGCAGAAGAAGTTCAGCCGGGGCAAGGACGGCCGCAAGACGATGATGGCCGCGGCCAAGACGTTCGCGGACGTGGATCACCTGTGGGGCATCGCCCGGCGGCTGAAGGGCGTGACCATCGAGAACGAGGACGCGCTTGTCCACATCGGCCGCTATGACCATCCCCGGACGCTGTTCTACGTGGACCCGCCCTACATGCCTGACACGCGCGTCCGGGACGCGCGGTCAGCCTACGACCACGAAATGACCGAGGGCGACCACGCGGCGCTGCTGGACGCGCTGAGCGGGCTGTCCGGGATGGTGGTGTTGTCGGGTTATCGCTGCCCGCTTTATGACGACGCCCTCGACGGCTGGACGCGCCACGACAAGCTGGCGCGGGTGAACGGCGAGGGGAGCAAGATCGAATCGCTGTGGCTGAATCCGGCGGCCGAGCGGTCGCTGCGCCACCGCGACCTGCCCCTGTTCAACGGCTCTTTTTTTGCCGCCGGCGGTTACAAGTCGTTGCCGGACGAGGAGGAGTAGGCCATGCAGGGATACGTGAACGCTCATTCGGTCGACGCCCCCGCGCAACTGCCGCTGTTCTCGGCCGTGGTCGAGCCGGAGTACCGGCGCGAGATGACCATCCAGGAGCGCTTCGCGGCGTTCCACGCGGCCAACCCCCACGTCGCCGCGCATCTGGCGGAGATGGCGCTGGCGCTCAGGCGGCAGGGCCGGACGCGCTACGGCATCAAGGCGCTGGTCGAGGTCTTGCGCTTTCAGTACGCCGTCCATACCGCCCCGGACGCGGGCGGCGGGGAAGGGTAAAAGATGATAAACGACCCGCAAAAAATAGAATGGCTCTATACGGGCCTAATGACGACCGATGGACAAGAGATCGTCGGCCTATCAAAAACTGACTACGAAACGGCGCGGGCAGCG
>WBZM01002981.1_pt1 | contig 13651 bp, 30 predicted proteins | sample 5204271 | NCBI WGS metagenome assembly WBZM01 (sample SAMN12344346, study PRJNA552823) | activated sludge metagenome | biome: Activated sludge suspended growth; feature: Nitrification reactor; material: Wastewater; isolation source: activated sludge from nitrification reactor of wastewater...
TTTTTGCCTAGTTAAGAACGCCCACAACTCAAACATTCTCAGTCCTTTATGGGGCGCTCTGCCCCTAACACGTTATTCGAGAGGGTTGCTTCGACTATCGGCTTCGCGCCCATCAATTCGGCGTTATGCGTCTTGTATCGTATCACATGTCTTCTTCCGCAAACGCCGATGTGTACTGCGGAACATATCCGCCCTTCACCCAATACTGCTTGTCGCAAACCGGGCACTCAATGACCGTGCTGTCTTCCTGCGGCGCCAGCGCGAACAGGTCAACGTCGCCGCCATAGTACATCTCGTCGTGGGTCATTTCGTGGCCGCAGTGCGGGCACTTCGGCGTCGTGGTGTTGTCGTGCACGCTCATTTCTTCTTTCTCCGTGGTCCAGTTTGCCGCACAACCCGTCGGTGCAGCGGATGCGCCGCAAGCGGCGCCCCGCTGACATCTGTCGTTAGACCTCAATGCCCGCGTCACTCTGCGTTAGCCGTCACCAGTTTGCCCCGATGACGGCTCAAAGTATCCACCACAGCATAACTGTAGCTCCAACCGCCCGATACGTGGCGTTATGCTAACTCATAGAAAACACATCGCCTCTAAGAGTTCAAGTTGCTTGCGCAAACTGGAGATCTTCCTTTTGCGCATCTCCTCTGCCCGCGCCACGGCACCCTCTCGCGTACGGTGCCAGTTTTTGCCTTCTCCATAAACATAACGTCCCGAAACAAGCCGAACCATCGATGTTTCTATCGTCTCGCCTTCTATTTCTATAACGCCTTCAGACAAGGCGTATTGGCTAATCCAAATCTTCATTCGTTGCTCCTATATTCATGACGTCGCTCCCTATTATTTCCGGCAAAGCGCCAGAAAGCATTCCGTACAGGCCATGGTTTTTGGTGCAGGCCTGAAGCCGCCTCGACGAGTCGCCCATTGCCCTGTATTCATGAAATGCCCGCAAGACAACTCGCAGTTCCATGACAGGTATCCAACGAACGTTCTAACAACCATCCTCCGCGGAAGCTTTTTCCGCTTTAATTTGGTCGGGTGGTGGTCGCAAACGATATCTACGCTTCTTATCTTATTGCTCATTGGTCATCTCCTTCTCCGGGCCTGCAGCCAGCGGCTTCCCGGTTAGATACAGCGTTATGCATCAAGACCGGCGATCTTCCGTGCTACCCACAGCGGCAGCTCTGCGGAGCATTGGCTACCAGGAAGGCACACCGCCACGTTTGGGTCGAATGCGTACACCCGCACGCCTATCCTCTGCTCCACGGCCTTGGTGAACTTTTTCCACTCGCGCATATAGCGCCGCGCGCTTGTCGTGTATTCTCTGCTCGGAAGTCTAAATTGCTTTCTCATGTCTTACTCGCGTTGATTCATTCCTGGCAGGCCCGACTTTATAGGTCCGCCATGATGAAAGCCTGTGCGACCTGTTTCTCTTGCTGTCATGCGGGCCTATGCAGACACTTCGACGGGAAGCGCATCAGGCACCAGTATCGGTGTCCAATGCGTGTGGCATCCTGGCCAGTCGTCGGCCAGCGGGCTACCGCAATAGGGCGGTTCCTCAACCGGAATACGCCACCACAACACCGTGCCGTCGTCTTCGTGCCAGTCGGCAAGCTGTCGTGGAGTCTTCGCTGCAAGCCCGGCCACAGCATCAGGGTGGCGCTCGATGGTGTCTGTTTGCATGACATTTCCTTCATTTATCGTTGTGTTTGCATGTGTTGCTGGAGTTGATCGCCCTGCCTGTTCTCGTCAATCGAGCCAAAATTGGACCGATTCGGGTAGCAATCCCGACGCATCATCATTCCATGCCGTGGCCAGCGGCCAGTCGACAAGGCGATCAATTCCAGCAACATACGGTCAAGCATCTTTTCCGTCGGAATTCGGGTACTCCATAATTCGCAAGTCTTCAGGTAACATGGACATTTCATTGATCACTTTTCCGCGATCGCCAGAAAGCTGCTTCATGAAAAACGCCACCTCTGCCGAGGCGCACTGGTCGCGCAGGCTGCGAGCCCAATCCGGGTGCATCGGCCGGGCCTTCGGGCCTGACTCGCCGCCGACGACGACCCAATCCAGGCCGAGACTCCATCCGGTCTTGCTCCCATGAGGTGGGATCAGCGCGCGCAGGAAAGACCCCCCGCCACGGTCAAGGTCCAACGGCCCCAGCAATGGCTCCGCGCTGATCCACCGCACCGCTGCCGGCGGCTGCAGCAACAGCTGGATGCGTTCGTTGGCCGTGGCTTGGTCCTCTACGGACACGCCCAGCCAGATGGCGTGGGAACGGCGTCACTTGTCCATTTCTCCATCCGGCAATCTTCCATGCCAAGTCACGCAAAGCGCCAGTCATTGGGTCGCGCATCATGTAATCGAGCATCCTGCCCGGCCTCTTCGTAAGCACTTGAAAAGTGTGCCGGTAAGACAGCGCCATGACCGCGAATACCCGATCGATGAACTCGTCCGGAACGTCCTCGTGGAACAGGTCTGACATCGAATTGACGAAAATCCGCCGCGGCTTTAACCACCGAAGCGGCTGGTCAAGTCGTTCCGGATGGCACGCCACATCGGTAAATGCGCGCCCCGCGAACCGCGGAAGGTGCTGCAGCCGTTGCCAGTCGCGCTCCGCATAACAGCGCTTGCACCCATGGCTGACCTTGGCGCAGCCCGTGACGGGGTTCCATGTGGCGCCTGTCCATTCGATTTTCGTTGAAGCGCTCATTTCTATTTCCCTGTTGCGCCTACGAGTTGCGGTAGTAGAGGCGGCATCGCGCCCCTTGGATGAACCTCACTTGTCCGTCATCCGCCAGTCTTCCGAGGACGGTATTGAATCTTTTTGCGGTTGGCAGTCCGGAATGCACGTCATCTAACTCTCCGTGCAGTCTCCTTGCGCCAATCGCATTTTCTATTCCAACAGGGACAAATGAAAAGATAAGCTCTTTCTGAGTAACGCGATTTCCACGTCTTTCCATGGCCTCTTTTTCTCGCGTCATCCTATCTACCGCTTTTGCCAGCATCTCAAGTTGCCCGGATAGATTGCATGCGCGCTCCGGCACAGGGCTAGCCGAATAATTCGATGTCTCGTCGTTCATTACCATCCGTTATTCTCACTCCAACGGTCCCCCGAGAGCCGACTCTATCCAGTCGATCACGCACGCAATCTCGCTGGCGTAAAGCGCCGCGTCGGCGTCGAAGCGCTCTTCATCGGTCTGGCCGTCAATTGGCGCGTCCGGCGCATTGACTAGCGAGAAGCGCTTGATGCAAATGTCATCAGTCAGCACAAACGACGCGCGGCCCTTGCAAGTGATCGCCATCCGGGTAGGAACCTTTCCAAGCGAAAGGTGCATGCGAATATCCTCGCCGTCGAGCGCGTGGCGCTGGTATTTCACGGTCGGACGCCCTTCGCTGTGGCCGACCAGATCGCACTCGTCGTCGATCGTGATCTCGTCCGGAACGTCTACTGACAGCCAGCGCTGCATCGCAAGCTCTGGGCGGTCAGCGGTTTCAAACCTGCGGACATTGATCTCGGATGTTTCTATGATCTTGCAGACAAGCTCGTCGGCGCGTGCTTTGCTAGCCGTGTCGATCTCCAGGCGGACCGTATCAGCGATTTCCCAGCGCTCTTGCCGTCCGACGCGCCGACACTCTGATCTCTCGACATCGGCGACCTTCTCATCGACGCGGCGCTTGACGACGCTGGCCGGAAGAATCTTTGTCTCGGTCTGCAGGGTGATGAGGATGTGCCGGCCTACCATGTGAGCCAGCCCGGCTGAGTGCTTGGCCGGCGCTACCCATCCAGACGAGGCTGCTCGCCAACCGGAGCAGCCTACGAACCGGCGAGGGAGCATGATATTACCAAGATACTCGATGTCTGGCGGCCATCCTTCTGGCAGGCGGTAGATGATTGCGTTTTTCATTACTTTTCTCGGCTATCTAGGTTGACGGGCGGCCTTGTACTCGGCCTTCGTCGCTTCGCTGACGAGGCGGATCTCGTCTGGATTAGCGGTGATGGTGTATTTCCGGCGCTGGCTGCAGATGAATTCCTCTACGCCGCACCACACTCGATGGTGGTTGATAACGTGATCGTGCCTGCCGGTTGGGTCAGTTAGCTTGATGTACACGTCGCGAGGGGACATGTGGTCCATGATTTACTTTCCTTGTTGGTAGGTTGTGGGTGAGGTGGCCGGCGCGTATCTCCGGCCATTCGCCCGTTGATCGTTACTCGTCACTTGCAATACGCTCCAATTTGTCCCGCTGCGCATCGCTGATGAACATTCGCTCTCCGTACATAGCGAATCTCTCCTTTATGTCAGCTACGAACGACTCTTCCCATTCGTTCGCGGCGTTCATTCGAGCGTTTTCTATCATCCCCTCGAAATCGTCACCTTCGTACAGGTCTTGTACTCTCTGGTTCATGTAGTGCCGGTCCATGGCTACCCTCCCAACAGGCCGCGCTGGCGGGCGCGCTGCGGCGGCGCGGCAGACTCATCCATTTCATCGGGCCGGATGGCGGCCTCTTTCTCGGTGTCCGGGCGCCATTCTTTGGCGTCCTGCTTTACCTGCTGCGGGACGGTCATCGCCTGCTGGTGCTCGATCTGCGCGGCTGTAGGCGTGATGATCTCTCCGGTCTCGTGATCGACACCCTGCGGCGCGTCGTCGGCGGCCAGACAGAAATCGCCATCCACCGAGTCGATGTGCTGGTCCATGCCGGCCTCTGCCATCGAATCTAGGACAGCGGCGGTCTGAAACTCGATCGACAGCGGGAGGAACTTCGCGAGTCGGCGGACCACCGTTTTGCGCCCCATTTCAACGAAGTGCTTGGTCCATGGGTGATCGTCTTCATTCTTGAACCTTACGGCTTGCTGGTATCCATGCGACCCGTCGCGGATCTTCTCGATCTGGCGACTGGACATGAACTCGAAGCAGTGGCCGCCGTCCTTGAGCTTGGCCACGGCGTAGAAGCCGATGACTTCACCGCGCTCGCCCATGGCCGGTGTGTGGTTCAACTTCTCATCCAGACCATAGACCAGCTCGAACCTATCGGCCGCGCAGACTTCGTGCGCGGCGATGCTGACGATCTGGCCGGAACGGCGCGCGAGGTCGATCAGTCCTTTGTATCCGATGATGACCTGAACCGAAGTCACCCGTCGCTCGAATCCTTTGTCGTCCTTGCGCTTGGTGTTGAAGGGGACGAGGTAGGCATGACCGAGTACGGTGTTTGGCTCCAGGCCCATCTGAGCGCACTGTCCGATGGCTCCGACGAGGCTGGCAACGTCGCATTTAACCAGCGCTGGCGTCGTCGTCGCGGCGACCTGCGCGACTTTCATCAGGCGCTCGGCGTTTAGATGCTTGGGCAGCATCTTGGCGATTTCCCCGGATTTCATCTTGAGGAGGTAGGCGATTTGATCTTTGGGCCTCATGTCGGCCGGTTTTTTCTGCTGGACTTCGCCGGTGGCGATGGCCTTGAGGTCGGCTGTGGTCATGGTGTTGCTCCTTTACTTGATGATGAGCGGGCGGGCGCCCGGCACGGTTTTGGTGTAATTCCAGTCGGCACCTTCTGCGGCGCGCAGCACGACATTCATCGCTGCACGCACATCTGGAGTGTTCATGTCAGATCCGGCGCACTTCTCCACGAACCCTCGCAGGCCGGCGTAGGCGGCCTGCCAGTCCGTGCGCACATGGTCCTTGTTGCTCTTCCACGTGGCGATCTTCTGCCCCTGATAAACCAGCGTCGAGGCGTGGCCCATGGCGCACTTGAGGCGCGTGGATAGCGTCTCGATTCGCGCGTCACATTGCTTTGCGATGTCCTTTCCCTGCCTTATCTCTTCGCACATCCGGACCAGTTCTTCGTCCGCCTCCATGACAATCCCGACGTCCTTGGCGTAGAGCCACTTCACGTCATCGGCCGTTGTCGGATCCGGCGCGTCGCGATCCTGAACCCGGCGCCAGAATTCGATTTCCCTGGAGCGAATGGCGGCGATGGTTTCCTCGTCGCGCTCGATCTGGTGGATTCGCAGGTCATCTAACCCGATCAGGGCGGCAACAATGGACCGCTGGCGCAGATTTACCATCAGGCCGTGCATGACTTGCGCGGCGTAGTAGATCGGGATCTCGTCGGTTCCCTCCTCACCCCAATCCTTCGCGGAGAAAGGATGGACGGTTTTGATTTCGGCGTTCGTTTTCTCGCCATCGATCAGCAATTCTAGGTCGATTTCGGCTGCCAGAAACGGCAGATCATCGTCTCGGTAGCGCTGGTTGCGGCCGATGATTTGCACGTCGTGGCCGCGGCTTTGAAGCTCGTCCACAACCATTTCGACGACAACCGGCTCCCAGCGGTGGCCGCGGTCGAAGAGGCGTTGCTTGGCCGGGGTGATTTCTTCGGCGAATGCTCCGATCTTCTCCTGGTAAAGCCGGAATTGGCTCTTCCAGGGCGACACGTTGAGCACGGCGGGGGCGTCGCTACTGCCGATGTAGGTGGATCGGTCCCTCAGGAATTCTTCGGTCGTCGCATTCATGATTTGTCGCTCTGCAAATATTTGTCGTACATTATTTCTCTCGCCTGGCGCCGCAATTCTCTAACATCATCTTCCTCAATAGAATATGAGAAGTCTCTGCTTTCTGGAGCTACGGTGATGCGATCTCCAACTCCTCCAATGAGAAGTAAAGTATCGTCTTGCTTCCTTACCAACCCGTTTGCTCTCTTTTTTATCTGAATTATTTCTCCTTGTTGGAGAAATATCGTGCGCATTCTTTTCATTGCGCCGCTCCAGAAACCAATGCAACGACAATGAAGATAACGACCAACGCAAAGACAATTCTGTCTGAGAGTTCGACACTATGCGCGCAGTGATCCGCGTACATGGCGGCGCACTCCCGCCACCGTTCGGCCTCTGCGCGGCGGCCTCTCTCTTGGCATCTATCTGCCACCTGAAGCAGCGCGGCGTGGTTTTTGTCCATGATCGTTTTCATGCTTCCGCCCGGTACATTCTTTTTTCGATGTCGTATCTCGGCGAAAAGTATTCCTCGCCATCTACATTCATGTCCTGCATCTTTTGCACCATGTAGGTGTGTTGCAGTCCTAGATTCTCGTTTTCCTGGCGCAGTTCGGCGATGGTCTTGTCGCGCTCGTCGATCGTTTCGCCGAGATTGCGAGCCATGGCCATCATTAACTTCTCGCTTTCTTCCAGTCTGTCGCGCAGGTCATCGATGGTATGCTGGTCTGGTCTTGCCTCCTCGCGTTCACATCTGGCGAGCAGCGTGTCTTCGGTTGCCCGGTGGGCGGCGAGAAGCCTGTTTTGCTCGACGAGCAAAACGACGAGATCTAAGTTCGTTGCGGCAAGCTCCGACAGTTCGCGCGCCAGGCCGGCGATTCGTTTGCGCAGAGCTTCATTCTCGAAGTCGCGCCGGTCCGCCTCTATGGCGTAGTGCGCTATTTTGTCTGGGGATTCCCCGGTTCCGTAGTGGAGCGGCGTCGGGCGTCGACGCTTCTCGTGAACATCTTTTCTTGGCATTTCATCCTCCTTGATCCGTCGTGCTTGTATCGTTGCAGCAAGCGCCGTTCATTTTTCCCGTCTGCACTTTCCTTTCGTGTAAGGCCGAGACCGCCGGCTCGGCTTCCGGTGGTGGCGCTTACTGCTGTTGAGCGCCCTTTGTCTGGGCCTTTGATCCTCCTTGCTATGGATCGGCGCCAGCCAGCATGCTTTGCTGCGAAGGCGCTCAACAGCAACGGCTCATCGAGCAGCGCTTCTGCCGGTCGTAGCTTGTCCAAACACGCCGGCTAGGCGCTTGATTCGGTCGAGGGGAGAACAGCGAGACTCGCCGTGGCCCGGGTGAGGGGCTTGATGCACTCGGGAACCGTTGGGAAGAATGTTACCCACGGGTAACTGTCGTGTCAATACCCAATGGTAACGTTGCAGAAAAAAACCATCGACGCGCCAGCGATACGCTTCTTGCCGGCCTTGCCGTCGACGTACAGCATCCGGCTGACGCAAGAGCAGTCGCGATCGATCCGCCGCGCCAGGTCTGCCACGCTGCGGTTGCATTGGTCGTCGCGCCACTCCAGAAGCCGAAGGCGGCGGCGCTCGTACTTGTCCATGTTGTCCATTGTGCTTACGACATGCCGCTAGGTAAATTGTCCGCATGTATTGACTTGGGGCGTTACCCATGGGTAACATTCACGGCATGGAAAAACTGCTTGCATACATCAACAAATTAACATCCGACGAAAGGTCGGCGTTCTTCTATTCCGTCGGAACTAGTGAGGGTTATTTGAGAAAGGCGTGCAGCAAGGGCCAGAAGCTCGGTCCGCGGTTGTGCGTATCGATCGAGCGCGCTAGCTGCGGCGAGGTCACGCGCCGCGACCTGATCCCAGATGATTGGCACAACATCTGGCCTGAGATGGCCGCCGCCGCGTGCGTCATCCAGCAATCCGAGCAGGCCGCATGATGACATCCTCTGTCCCCGCGCCCACCCCTGCGCGGGCTTCCGCAGGCCCGCGCCATCCCATGGGCGGGCCTGTCTTTTTCCTGGAGGGCTGACTGTGGCGCGGCCAGGACCGAGGCCATCGGGGCGGACAAACGAGGTAAAGGTGTGCTGCTCGACGACCGGATGTTCTTGGCGCGATGGGAAGTGCGCATTACGACGCCCAACGCGGATTGCTCACTTGACTGCGTCAGCAAGGACAAGAATTGGGTCGAACCTACTACCGCAGAAATAACCGGCAACTGACGGCGGCTTTGTCGCCGGAAGGCGTCCGGGTTGATTGAAGGGTCATTCCGCTATACCCACGAATAGCGGACTTGGAGAACAAAATGAAGATTGACGAAATACTGAGCGAGAGCGGTAACGCCTTTAGCGCACGGATAGTGCGCGAACACTGCGGCCACACGGCGAAGCTGACGAGCGGCCATCACGATGACGACCAGCCTCATGAGCAAAAAGCGAAGGGCTATATCTTGTTGGGCGCAGTACGCGCGTGCTCATCGCTATGAGCGTAGAGCAGATGATGGCGGCCGGAAAAACTCCGGAAGAGATCCGGGTGGCGCACCCGATGATCAGCGTTTGGCCGGACTACGGCAAATACCTCGCGGCGAAAAAGGTGCGAGAAATTCTTATTGGCTCCGCGAGCGATCGCTTTGCAGTTCCGCGATTGTTGGTGGCTGCCGCCATGACCGCGTACATCACGTACTGCGAGACTTTCGTGGAGGTGCTTGACCCTCCTCCATTCGCTGGAATGGATTGTGAGCAGTAAAGCGCGTAAGCGCTGGACCGACTTTGTAGCGCCGTCGAGTATCCAGCCGGCACTGTTCGATTCGGAGACGCTCCGCAGCGCTCAGCCGAAGCGCCGACGGCCCGGGACCATCAAGCCGCCACGGCCGCTTGAGAAGGACATCAAGACGGCGATCTTCAATGCCCTCAGCGCGCATCCACTGGTACTGGATGTTTGCGTCGTCGGCGTGTCGTCCGGGCAGATGGTGCGCCCTGATGGCTCTCGTACGGCCTGGCGCCGTTGGGGTGAGGCGGGCACGCCGGATATCGTCGGAAGACTCAAGGGGTGCCCTCCTCGCCGCTTTCGCATCGAGGTCAAGACGCCGTCGAGGAGAAACACGGTCACGCCAGAGCAGCGTGATCGACTGGACGAGACGGTCGCGGCCGGCGGGCTGGCCGGTGTCGCGTGTTCGGTAAAAGAGGCGCTGGCGATAGTGGAAGGAAGATCCTGATGGCCAGAATACGCACCATAAAGCCGGAATTCTGGACCGCCGAACAGGTGATGGAGTTGTCGCGCGACGCGCGCCTGCTGTTCATCGGGATGTGGAATTTCTGCGACGACATGGGCGTACACCCGGCAGCGTACAAGACGCTGAAGGCAGAGGTTTTCCCTGGCGACGACATCACCAGCGATGACGTCAAGCGGATGGTCGGAGAGATTATCCAACAAGGTCTCCTCGGGGAGTTTGAGCACGAGGATCGTAGCTGGTGGTACGTCACCGGCTGGAAGCATCAACTGATAAACCGTCCATCAACGTCCCGCTACCCCAGGCCGCCGCGCATTGCGCCGCTACCCCTGGCCGCCGGACCGGACGGGATCTCAGGAAAAGGTCTTGATGATTCCGCCGAACCGCCGACCGCCGCCGTTGACGACAGCCCGACGCATGAGGAATGCTCCGTCGCTCACGGAGCACTCACTGAGGACTCACTGAGCGCTCACGGAGCATTCACCGAGGGCTCACTACCGGAAGGGAAGGGAAGGGAAAGGAAAGGAAAGGAAAAGACAACACCAGATCATCAGGCAAGTTCAGATGTACAGGCGCGACCCGATCCGCCGGCGGCTGTCCCCGCTGATCGTTTCGACGCGAAGCGATTTCTTGTCGAGCAGGGCGCAGACCAGCAAACCGCGGCCGACTACCTCGAGCTGCGCAAAGCGAAGAAGGCGGCGTCGACGCGAACGGCGCTTCGGGCTGTCGTTGCCGAGGCCGCCAAAGCAGGCATTCCGGTTGGGGTGGCGCTGACCACCTGTTGTGCTCGAGGGTGGGCCGGGTTCAGGGCGGATTGGGTTGACCCGAAGCCGAAGGATGGCCCGGCAAGAGCGCAAAAGTTCGACCCCGTCGCCCACGTCAACCGCAACAGGATCCGGCAAAGTGAAACTGCAAGCATCATCGATATCACCGCTGAACGCTTGGCTTGAGCCGCGCCAAGCGCTCGATGGCCTGGCTTTGATCGACCACCTTTTCAATCGGCTAGACGGCCTGTATCCGAATAAGTGGCGGGCTGCATTCGCCAACGACCAGGCCATCGCCAACTGGCGCACAGCATGGGCAGAGGGGTTCGCTGATGAGGGCGTCACAGCGGACGAGGTCCGGGCAGGGCTCAAGGCGTGCAGGAGAAGGGAATGGCCTCCGTCGTTCGCCGAATTTTTCAAGGACTGCAGGCCGAGCATCGATTATCAGGTGGCGCTGATGGAGGCTGTTGAGCAGATGGGCAGAAGGGAGTCCAAAACAGACCGCTGGAGCCACCCGGCAATTTATTGGGCAGCCGTGAAGATAGGGAGCTATGACCTTTCGCGAAAAACACTGCGAGAACTGCAGCCGGATTGGAACAGGGCTTTTGGCGACCAGCTCGCTTTGGGCCAATGGCCGGAGATACCGGATAGGCTCCCGGCGCTTCCCGCTCCAGAGGAAACGCATTCGGCCGAGGTCGGTAGGGAAACCATCATGGAGATGCTGCGAATGTTGAAGGGCGAAGCAGACGATCACGCCAACTCAAAGATGGAATCCGTTAATGGCTCTTGAATCGCTATCCGGATGCCTTGATCTGCTTCTCTGGGCCAAAAAGCCGCGGTCGCAAACGGCATTGGACTTTATGCGTATGGGCGCTGCTGGAAACACAGACCTGATGGAGATTTTGCAGAGAAATATCGCCGACGGCATCTGCACCGACGACGGAAAGCTCCTGCGGAGATGGGACGGGTCGCAATGGGTCTCCGTCTAGCCGACCTGAGCGCCGCCTTGCGCGAGCACTACGAGGAGCGCGCTGCGATCGTCGAGTTCGATGCCGGCATGCCGAGGCGCGCAGCCGAGGCGATGGCGATGCAGGAGGTTCTGGCGATGCGGGAGCGGATTTCTGCATCGCAGGATGGAATAAATTGTGGCTACGGCTTGCGCTAGGCCACCAAGGATAGGCAAACGCAGCGACGGCGGTACCCAAACATGGGGCAGGCAAAAAAAGGAGCTCCACGAGCGATTGTGAATGTTTATGGAGATACGGGGGGCGATGAGATGTGCGGGCCGAAACCATGCGACAAGCCTGACTGCACGTGGGGCGAATCGCACCGAGCCGCCTGCGAGGCCAGAGCCGTGCTGCAGTGGCCGAGAGAGCAACGGGCGGAGTACTACGAGAAGGTGCGCCGGTGGCGCGGGCAGGAGGCGGCGCAGAGACTGATTGCGGATGTTCGTAGGGAGTGGGAGAAAATCGCTTGACAATGCGCCACAATGGCGCATAATGGCCCACATCGCAGCCATCGCTGCGAACCTCTACCCGGGGTAGCGGGAACTGGAGAACCACCATGGCAATAGAGGAGAACAAAATGTCAAGCGCACAAACCCTGCTGAACGCCCTGGCCGTTTCCGTCCGAGCACTTGGCGAGCGGCCGACAATCCGTCCTGTGCTTTCTTCTGCCAAATCTCAGGATGAGAGAGACGGTGAGCGCGCCCGGATTTCCGCTTGGGAGGAGGGTGTGCGTCAAACCGTCATCGACGGCCTTCGCCGACTTCACAGCCTGGCGACGAATGGCGACTTTGGCGCGCAAGGGTTTCTGCAAGCGTGGACCGCGGTATCGCCCCAATTCGGAGACGAGCCGGAGGACGTGAGGTTCGAAGCGCCGACTTGGGAGGACATTTCGGCCAAAGTCGCCCAGAGTGACCCGTCCGATCTGGCCGTGATGTTTGGCTGTGAGCGGATTTGAAACGCTCTCGCTAAATAAAGGAAGACAACAAACATGAGCGTAGCTACGCAAAAGGCGCGGGCCATCGCCGCCGAACGGGGGATCCGCTGGGCTGATGCAGACGTGTATGTCGCACTGCCCGAGCCCGGCGCTCAAGCGGGACCGCCCGCAAGCGGCCGGCCCATTAGCTATGCGTTGTGCGTCAAAATCCGCCATGCAGCCGCCGCCACTGCCGGAACTTGTCCATTGCCAGCGGCTGCAATGCGGTGCTTCCAATCGGCCAACCCATCATCCACTCCCAGAATTCCGGGTTCGGGGTGATGGCCTTGCCAACCCTGCGGCTCAATTCCTCGGGCAGCCGCACACCCCGCGCCATCGCCATACGCCTCTTCACCGTCTCCCAGGTGTATTGCCCCTTCCAGTCGGTGGCCGCAGGCGTCGGCAGCAACTTCACAACCCCAACCAGCGACGGCACAGCCTTGGTCTTGTCGCCCCGGCTGTAGTGGTAGGTCCGCCCGTTCGCGTCCGTCTTCGTCGGCGTAGGCAACCACCCACATGCGTTTCCTGATGTGGGGCGCTCCCACGTCGTCCGCTCCCAGAGTTCCCCATCGTGCATGCATCCCCAAGCCGGCAATGTCACCGAGCACTCGGGCAAGTCCTCGTCCCACAAGGAGTGGGCTGTTTTCCAGGTACAGGAAGCGCGGTCGTATCTCACCGGCAATGCGCACCACTTCGCGCCAGAGGCCGGAGCGTTCGCCGTCAATTCCTGCGCCAGCGCCTGCGCTGCTGATGTCCTGGCAGGGGAATCCAGCGCTGATGACATCAATGTGTCCAGCCCAGGGGCGCCCGTCGAAAGTGCGCACGTCGTCCCAGACCGGGAACCGCGGCAAGATTCCGTCTGCCTGGCGGCGCAGGAGCACGGAGCGGCAGAAGGCATCAATTTCAACAGCGCATCGGGTGCGCCATCCAATGAGGTGCCCTCCCATGATTTCGCCTCCTGCCCCTGCAAAAAGTGCCAGCTCATTCACTCATCACTCCGTAGAACCGTTTGACGCACAACCCGTCGGTGCAGCGGATGCGCCGCAAGCGGCGCCCCGCTGACATCTGTCGTTAGAGAGCGCTTCCGCTCTCCGTAAAAAAGTTCTTGCGTTGTTTTGTTTCATGTGTATAATACAAGTCATGGAGTAAGCGCAATCGCGCAACTGGCACCTCGCAGGATCAGG
>WBZM01002982.1_pt1 | contig 13650 bp, 12 predicted proteins | sample 5204271 | NCBI WGS metagenome assembly WBZM01 (sample SAMN12344346, study PRJNA552823) | activated sludge metagenome | biome: Activated sludge suspended growth; feature: Nitrification reactor; material: Wastewater; isolation source: activated sludge from nitrification reactor of wastewater...
AGCGATGAGTACCTCTTCGGTGACGACGGCTGTCACGAGTACGATGGTCGACACCCAGGGCAGGTGGGTGCTCTCGCGCAGCAGCATCATATCGATAGACCCGGTTGCGAATTCGGTGATGGCCGCCAGGGCCTCGAGCACATTGCCTAACTGATCGGGCGAACGGCCGGGCTGGACACGAATCGGTTGGTCAGAGTTAGGCACGGCCCCATTGGCGAAGAGGCCGACGCCCCACCCTTGCTGGACCCCATAGTTGCAAATGGACGCGGCTACGCTGATGGCGCGCTCCAACGAGTCGGGATCGAAGCCCATCCAGTGCCTGGCGAATGTGGCGACGTTCAGGAAAACGGCGATTGTCATACCAGTGGACGGATCATATACCTTCGTCTGCAAATGACCGCGACGAGCGGTTGCTTTCCAGTGCACATCTCTAAAGCGATCCTGTGGTGTGTAGTCCCGGATCCCTCTGGTACGAATGGGGTCTGTGAACAGACTATGGCGAACCTTTACCTCGCCAAACGGCTCCTTGGGCGGCAATCCCAGTTCGGATAAGGGCCAGATCTGGGGATAGACGACCAGCGTATCGATGTCCTTATGCTCGCGCTCACGGGTAAACAGCGTGAAGATATCGCCCGACTCGTAGGTGACTGGGCCAATGCGGTAATAGCCGCGCACCGGAAACCGGAGTATGGCGCCGCGGCTGACGCGTTCCCGACTTTGCATGGAGAAAACGCTTTGTAATATGAAGTTGCCGGTCAGTTCACCCGATAGCGTAAGGGGGGAGTTCCCGATGTCCGGTGGCACCGGTAGTTGATCGCGGAAGCGCAGCCATGTCAGGGGTAGTCGCTTATCATTTTGAATGGTGACATTCATCTCGATAGGCTCTCCGGGGAAAACCCGGGTCCGGTCGAAATGCCGTTCGTAACTCACGCCGAAGAGCGAAAGATTTTTCCATAACGTGCTGATGCCAACAATGATCAACAACGTAACGCCCAGGGCGATTAACCCGGGATTGCGTCCGGCAACGATTCCGATGATGACGAACAGGATGGCCAGTGGGATCCAGGCATCACTAAAGATGCTGTTTTCCCGCTCACGTAGCACCAGGCCACGGGCCTGGGCCACGTCGGCCATATCCACGCCCTTGCCGCTCATGGCGGCGAGCATCAAGTTCTGCCGAGCGCGTCGCGCAGACTCCCGGCGGGTATCTTTTGCAACCAGTTCCAGATCGTGGAAGCTTTCGGACATGGTTCGGCTTGGAGATGCTAAGTGCTTTCGACCGGGACGGGTACCGTGTTGACGACCTCGCGGACAATTTCTTCGGGCAGGCGACCGCGAAGCCTCGTTTGCGGATTGACGACCAGGCGATGCGTCAGCACAAAGGGGGCCATCTGTTTGACGTCATCGGGGATGACGAAGTCACGGCCGTTTATCGCCGCGCGCGCCTGGCAAGTTCGATATAGCGCCATCGTGGCGCGTGGGCTAGCACCCAGCATGATGTCTTCGCGGAGACGTGTCGCCCGGCAGACGTTGACGACATATTGCCGTACCGAATTTTCCACCCGAACCGTGCGGACTTCCGTTTGCATATGGAGAACTTCATCCGGCCCGACGACACTCTCCAGAATGTCCAGAGGGTCGCTCCTTTCGAATCGCAATAACATCTCGTTTTCGCTGGCTTCGTCCGGATAACCGAGGGCAACCTTCATCAGGAATCTGTCCAGCTGGGCTTCAGGTAGCGGGAATGTACCTTCCAACTCAATCGGATTCTGCGTAGCCATGACCAGAAACGGCCGGGGCAGGGCATGGGTGGCGATATCGACTGTGACCTGACGCTCTTGCATAGCCTCCAGCAAGGCAGACTGCGTTCGGGGTGTGGCCCGGTTTATCTCGTCTGCCAGAAGAATTTGGGATGTTACCGGCCCCGGGCGGTATTCAAATTCCTGCGCCTTCTGGTTAAAAAAATAAATACCTGTCAGATCGGATGGGAGCAAATCCGGCGTAAACTGAACTCGTCGAAAGGTGCAACCCAGGGAAGCGGCGATCGTCTTGGCAAGGGTTGTCTTTCCGGTGCCGGGCACATCCTCCAGAAGCAGATGGCCTTCGCACAGGATCGCGATCAGCGCCAGGTCAATGATCTCGGCCTTGCCGACAATGACTTTTTGAATATTTTCGCGCAGGCGCGCGGCCGAATCTGCAATCATGGTCTCTTCCATGCCGAATGCGGCTTTAATGAAGCTGAGAGGACAGGTAATCGAGTATGTCGATCTTGGTCAGGATACCTTTAACCTGATCGTTGTTGTTGACAATCACGACAGCGGCGCGGTCCTTAATCAGCGACATGAGGGTTTCAAGGCGGGTGTTCTGCCCGACAACCGGGACGTCGGTGTTGATCATGCCCTCGATCGTTTCGTTGGCCTGGTGCACGTGATCCGCCAATAGCATATGATTCAGCAGGTCGATCTCGCTCACCAATCCTACAAGCCGGTCGTCGGTATTGACCACCGGTAATTGTGAGATGTTATGCTCCTTCATGAGGGTTACAACATCACGCATCAGGTCAGTAGTCCGTGCGGTATAGACGAGACCGCTATCTTTCTTTGACTGGATATCGCCGGCGCGAATGTCGCTCCAGACCTGATCGAGGTATCCGTTTTCCCGCATCCAATCGTCATCAAACACCTTGCTCAGGTAGCGAGAACCGGAATCCGGCAGGATAACCACCACGACCGAGTCTGACCCGAGCCGATGATGCTGGATGTATTTGACGGCGCCCGACACGGCCGCTCCGCATGAACCTCCACTGAAAATGCCTTCTTCGCGCACCAGCCGGCGGGTCATCAGGAGGCTTTCGCGATCATTGACCTGCACGATTTCATCAATGACGCTCAGGTCGGTTGTCCCGGGCAAGAAATCTTCGCCGATGCCTTCTACTTTGTAGCCTTCGGCTACCGTGTATTGCCCGGAACGATGCAGTTCGTAGAGGATGGAGCCGATTGGATCGACGCCGACAATTTTGATGTCAGCGCTTTTTTCTTTCAGATAGCGGCCGACGCCGGTAATGGTCCCGCCCGTCCCCATGCCCGCAATGAGGTGGGTAATTCGGCCTTTGGTTTGCTCCCATATCTCCGGCCCCGTGCTATCGTAGTGCGCCTGAGGGTTCTTCGGATTGTAGTACTGGTTGGCCAGGATGGAATTAGGCGTTTCCTCGACCAGACGGCGGGCAACAGAATAGTAACTGCGCGGGTCTTCCGGCTCGACGGCGGTAGGCGTGACCACCACTCGAGCTCCATATGCGCGCAAAAGCAATATCTTTTCTTGCGACATTTTATCGGGCATGACGAAAATGCAGCGATAGCCCTTGATGGCAGCGGCAATGGCCAGACCTACGCCAGTGTTGCCCGATGTTGCTTCGACGATCGTGCCACCGGGGCGCAAGCGGCCTTCGCGTTCGGCATCTTCGATTATCGGCCAGCCGATTCGATCTTTTACCGAGCCGCCCGGATTGAAAAATTCCACTTTGGCCAAGACGAGTGGCTCCAGACCACTGGTGACAGAGTTCAGGCGGACAAGTGGGGTGTTGCCGATGGTTGTTAAAATATCTTCGTGAAAATCCATGACTTGCGCCTGAGTCCGCTCTTTCATATAAGGTTCAGATATCGTCATACGGTATATATTACCTTTTTTACAGAATTCACGCGGGCTTCATGTAATGATAACGGGAATTCTGGCATGATGCATGTGCAAGCTTATGTAAAAAAGTCTTGCGGTCAATTCATATTATGTCTATAATGGGGACTACTACCACTTGACATATTACTAAGGAGAGAAGTCATGAAAAGGTCGCGCTGGACAGCAACCGTTACGGTCGTCGTCTTGCTCCTCGTCACAGTTGCCGTCGTGTCGGCGGCGACTTACATCGTTCAACCGGGTGATACGCTATGGCGTATTTCGCGGCAGTTTGGAACCTCAGTGGATGCGATTGTTCAGGCCAACCGAATTCCGAACCCAAATTTGATTTATGTCGGGCAGGTGCTGGAAATTCCTGGAGTGGCCACCCCCGTGCCGGTTACGCCCGGCCCAACCGCTGTGCCCGGCCCAACGGCCGTGCCCACGCAGCCACCGGCAACGCAAACATATACCGTGCAGCCAGGTGATACGCTGACCAAGATCGCCGCCAGATTCGGGACGACTGTAGCAGCCATTGCCCAGGCAAACAATATCGTCAACGTCAACCTGATCTTTGTCGGCCAGGTGTTGGTGATTCCCGGTGCGGCACCAATTCCTAACCCAACCACCGGTCCAGCCCCGGCGACCCCCGCGCCCCAGCCGATTGGCGCGTTCGAGTTTGGTGGGCAGACGCAGACCTTTGCCAACAAGCAGGCGATGAAGGATTCCGGCATGGCTTGGGTAAAGTTCCAGCACAAATGGACTGCGGGTGATACAGGTGACGTGATGGCCCCTGCCATTCAGGACGCCAAGAATAACGGCTTTAAAGTGCTGGTGTCTGTAACGGGTGAGGCAACCTATCCTGCGCCCAACAGCATCGACTTTGCCGCCTTTGCCCAATTCATGGGTCAACTGGCCGCCCAAGGCCCCGACGCTATTGAGGTCTGGAACGAGCAGAACATCGACTTCGAGTGGCCTGCCGGTCAGATCGATCCGGCTTCGTATGTTACCAACATGCTGGCTCCCTCTTACCAAGCGATTAAGGCCGCAAACCCCAACGTCATGGTGATTTCCGGGGCTCCCGCGCCAACCGGCTTCGATAACACCACCAATGCCTGGGCCGACAACCGTTACATTGCGGGCATGCGCGCCGCCGGCGCAGTCAATTACGCAGATTGTATCGGTGTCCACTATAACGCAGGCGCAACCTCGCCGAGCGCGACGACCGGCCATCCTGGTGGCTCCCACTATAGCTGGTACTTCCGGCCCATGCTGGATCTTTATTACAACACATTCGGCGGGGCGCGCATGGTTTGCTTCACCGAATTGGGCTTTTTGTCCGGCGAGGGCTTCAGCGGGTTGCCGCCGAACTTCTCGTGGGCGTCTGAAACATCGGTCCAGGAGCACGCGCAGTGGCTACGAGAGGCCAAGGATCTTTCCGCGGCAAGTGGTCGAGTGCGGATGATGATTGTCTTCAACGTCGACTTCAGCTTCTTCGACCCGGCGGGTGACCCGCAGGCGGGCTACGCAATGGTTCGGCCGGATGGCGGTTGCCCGGCATGCGAAGCCCTCAAATAGGCCAGGCGGAACTTCGATCAATACGTAGTTAGGACAAGGCGCAAAGGTTACTCCTTTGCGCCTTTTTGTTATACTTGCGATAGTCATTTGCGGCCGGGGGCCGCACTTCCTTGGAGAGGAACCACATGAAAGTTCGAAACATTCTGGCAACCAAGAAAGGTCAGCTTATTACTATCGACTCAGATGAGCCGGTCAGGAAGGCGATCTCATTGCTGGTGGTGAATCGTATCGGCGCATTGTTGGTCGTGGATTCATCCGGCAAGCTCGTTGGCATTCTGAGCGAGCGGGACATTATGCGCACGGCCGCCAGCGACGAGGGTCTATTCGGCCGGCCGGTCGCCGACATCATGACCAAAGAAGTCGTCGTCGGCATGCCTCAGGACGATGTAATCGCCGTGGCCCACACCATGCTCGAGAAACGATTCCGGCACCTACCGATTATGGATGAGGGCCAACTGATCGGCATCATATCGATTGGTGACGTTCTGAAAATCCAGCGAGACGCCTATCGGGGTGAAGTCGATACCCTTGAAACCCGGATCATTGCAGAAGGAGAGGAATAATCCCATGTCCCCACTTGGAACCGCGGCGCAACCCCTGCGCGTCGCCATTGTAGGCGCCGGCCCGGCCGGCTTTTATGCTGCGGAACGTCTCTTTAAGGAGACGGCGATGGTTGTCGAGGTGGATATGTTCGACCGCCTTCCAACCCCCTTCGGACTTGTGCGTAACGGAGTCGCCCCCGACCATCAGAAGATTAAATCAGTAACGGCCGCCTTCGATCGCATTGCCGGCAACCCGCGATTCCGGTTCTTTGGCAATGTCGAGCTAGGACGCGATGTGAGCGTCGACGATTTAAAGGATTACTACCACCAAATTCTTTTCTCGACCGGCGCACAAACCGATCGGCCTCTGGGAATTCCCGGCGATGACCTCATCGGTAGCCATCCGGCGACGGAGTTCGTCGCCTGGTACAATGGACATCCCGATTTTCGCGATCATGTATTCGACCTGTCTCAGGAGCGCGTGGCAGTAGTCGGGGTTGGCAATGTCGCTGTCGACGTGGCGCGCATCCTGTGTCGCACTCGCGAAGAGCTCATGAAGACGGACATTGCCGACTATGCCCTGGAAGCATTGACGAACAGCCGTGTCAAGGAGGTGTACATCCTGGGTCGTCGCGGCCCGGCGCAAGCCGCATTCACCGCTCCGGAAGCCAAAGAGCTTGGCGAATTGGCGGATTGTGACACGCTTGTGCCGCCGGATGAGGCGGAGTTGGACCCGTTGAGCCTGGCCACGATGGCCAATGCGGACCGTGCTGATCTTCGCAAGGTTGAGATTATCCAAGAACTATCGCGCCGCCAGCCGACCGGAAAATCCAAGCGGCTTTTCTTGCGCTTTCTTGTGTCCCCGACCGAATTGATCGGTGATGAAAACGGCCGCGTCAAGCAAATGAAACTTGTCCATAATGAACTTTACGCCACTGATGCTGGCTCGATGCGACCTCGCGCCACGGACCGCACTGAGACGCTTGATGTCGGCCTTGTTTTTCGGTCCATCGGATACCGCGGGGTCCCTCTGCCAGGTGTGCCATTCCATGACAGTTGGGGGGTGATCCCAAACGACGGTGGCCGGGTCATCGCTCAGGAAACGAAGGACACGCTGCTGGGTCAATATACCGCGGGATGGATCAAGCGCGGCCCCACCGGGGTAATCGGCACGAACAAGCCGGACGCGGCCGAAACCGTGGAGAATATGCTCGCTGACGCGCGCGAGGGGCGAACCCTTGCGCCATCCCATACCGGTAGCGAAGCCATCCTCAACCTGCTCACCGAGCGCCAGTCGTGCATCGTTTCGTTTGCTGACTGGAAACGGCTCGATGAAATGGAACTGAACCGAGGAAAAGAGCAGGGTCGGCCGCGCATCAAGTTTACGCGCATCGAAGACATGCTGGACGCGTTGCGATCTTAGCCCTTGGCGCTCGTTATGCCGGACGATGTGATTATTTATAGCGATGGTGGGGCCGACCCCAACCCCGGTATCGGCGGTTGGGCGGCCGTCTTGTTCTTTGGAGATCATGAAAAAGTTCTGACGGGCAACGACCCGAAGACCACCAATAACCGCATGGAATTACAGGCCGCAATCGGCGCTCTTCGCGCGCTGCGACGGCCATGCAAAGTCCAATTTCACACCGATTCGCAGTACGTGCGACGAGGCATAACCGAGGGAGTAAGTAAATGGGCGGCCGCTGATTGGAAAACCAAGAACGGCCGCCCCATTCCCAACTCTGATCTATGGCAGGAATTGCAGACACTGGTTGGCCGACACGAGATAAATTGGCATTGGGTTCAGGGGCATAGTGGCGATCCGTCCAACGAACGGGTCGACAAGCTGGCGCGAGAAGCCCGATTGCGGATAACGCCCAAGGTTGATCTCGAAGCAGACGTTCCTCGACTTTATCTGCGCGTGTCCTGTAAGGGTAATCCAGGGCCAGGCTCATGGGCGATAGCATTGGAATCAGGCGGTGAATGGGAAACCCTGACCGGTCACGAACGATCGACAACCAATAACCGTATGGAGCTGACGGCTGCCATCGAGGGCTTGCTGCTCCTCCAGCCCGATAGCCGGGTGCAACTTTTCACCACCTCTGATTACGTCTTCCAAGGTGTGACGCAATGGGCAGTTGGTTGGCAGGCGCGTGGCTGGCATAAGAAGGACGGGGAACCCGTCGCCAATGCCGACTTATGGCGGCCGCTGGTAGATATTGCCTCACGCTATCAAGTTGAGTGGGTCAACGCAAAAGGTCAGCGGTTGGAAGGCCTGGATAGGGCGGGCAGGTTGTTATCCGTTGCCTAAACACACGGCGATTTCATTGACAATTAGGCATGGCCTGATACAATACCAATCCATCGAGCCGAAGTGGCGAAACTGGCAGACGCGCTACGTTCAGGGCGTAGTGAGGGTTCCCTCGTGTGGGTTCGAATCCCACCTTCGGCATATCAAAGGCATTCTCAGACGGCCCAAACATCTTGTGTTTGAGCCGTTTTCTGTTTTGAGATCATGTTCAGCAACGCTATAATGACCTGAAAATTAGGGTTGACTTTTCGATGCCGAGTCTAGGTGAGGGTTATTTCAAATGACCATTTTGTTAATTGTTGTCGTAATTTTTCTTGTGCTGCTGGTCGGTATATTGCTGGCATGGCTCTTTTCACGCCTGGACAGCACGGTGACTACAACTCGCAGCAATATGGCGGCCGAAGAGCGCGCCTATAGCCCTGGAGTTACGTTGGGGCACAAGATCAAACTTGAAGCGAACTACGAAGAGCAGCTGAAGCAAGCGCGCAAGGAAGCCGCCAAAAAAGCCGCCGCCACACCTCGCGGCAGCAATAGCAAAATTGGCCGGGACGGTCAATCTACACTCGGTACTGCTGGAAAGTCTGCGTCTTCCGATCCCATGACCGCGGTGCGAATCGCTCGCTTTCATGGATGGGACGGAGCGCGGTCGGGGATACCGGCCAGCGGCGTGGTCGCCGTTGGCGCAACTGCGGCCGCGGTTGCGGCTGCGCCGGCCGTGGCAGTCGCCGCACCGGCTATGGCCAAGCCCTCACTCATTGCCATCACCCCTGACATGGCCCCTGAAGAGGTTCGCAAGGCGCGCATCGCCAACTCTAAGGCGGAAGCCGCTTATAACAAAGCCCTCAAGGCGGCTGCCTCAGGCGCGCCGGTGGCCGTGGCTGGCCCGGCAGCGGTGGCCGCGCCGGTGGCGGCAGTGGCGGCCGCTCCGATGGTTAATATCGAGCCACCCAAGTTAATTGAGATCACCCCCGGCATGGCCCCTGAAGATGTGCGCAAAGCGCGTGTCGCAAATGCCAAGGCGGAAGCTGCGTATAACAAGGCTCTTAAAGCGGCTGGCGCGGCCGTTGGGGCCGCTCAGCCAACGGTGCCGGCTGCTCCCGCGGCTACGGTGGTGACGCCAGCCGCCGCCGCCGCGCCGCTCGCTACCGGGATCGCGCCGCCGCAACTCATTGACATTACCGACAGCATGTCGCCCGAGGAAATCCGGAGGGCACGAGTTGCCAATGCGAAGGCTGAATCGGCCTATAACAAGGCGCTCAAGGCCGCTGGTCTTGACCCCGCCGCCGTTAAGGCCGGTGGTCCAGCAGCGGTCGCTGCGGCCATTGCTCCGGCTACTGCGATTGATGTCGCACCGGCTGCTCCGGCTGCGCCTATGGCCCCTGCCGCCCCGGCGGTTCCGGCCGGGATCGCCGCGCCGATTTTAATCGAGATTACGGATAGCATGTCGCCCGAGGAAATTCGCCGTGCTCGGGTGGAGAATGCCAAGGCTTCGGCGGCATATAATAAGGCTTTAAAGGCGGCCGGAATTGATCCGGCAACCTTGAAATAACAGCCCTGATTCATTCAATGGATATTCCTTAGTCCCGGTCACAGAGCACTTCATGGCCGGGATTTTTTATTATCGCGAACGATGATATATGCCCCGGTGGAATCGTAAGGCCAATACGCTCTTCATTCTCATTGCATTGTTCATATTTGTGGCCTGGCTATTGACCAATTTTGACCGTCTCGGCAGCCAGCGCGCGCGTCAGTTTGTTCAGTGGGCGCAAGGCAACAGTGCTGAGCGTGAGGCATTGGTAACCGTCCAGCGCGATAGTTGCCCGGGTGCGCCTTTTATTTTGCCTACTGACGGATTCATTGGGCTTCTCTATGATGATCCCAACGGACCCTACTCTAGCGCCGCCCCCCACCAGGGGATTGACATCTTCAGCAATGCCACACCCGGTGTGACGCCAGTGTATGCTGCTTATGATGGGTTCATCTATCGTGAATCCGGATGGCGAAGTGCGCTAATCCAACGCGTGCCTGAAGACCCGCTCCAACCAGGCCGGCAGATATGGCTTTACTATGCCCACATGGCTGACCAGGATGGAAATAGCTACATTGAGGCTGCGTTTCCACCGGGTACAAGCGAGTTGTTCGTCGAGCGCGGTACGCTTCTTGGGTACACAGGCGATTTTAACGGCGACTCACTGCGGGATATTTGGGTCCATCTCCACTTCTCTATCGTTGTGGACGACGGTAACGGCCGCTATGCCAATGAACTCGAATTTACCAACACCCTCGATCCCACATTTTACCTGGGCCTGCCTCTAAATTATGGTTGTCGCGAGCTACCAATGCAATGCGGAGATTATTCGCATTGTGCCAGCTAGCCGGATGGTTTAACACCACTCCCTGTTTGGCGTAATTTTTGCGAGTTGGGGATCGTTCGCTAGTGACGATGCCTGCTCTACTCCCCTTTGCTCATCCACCTATATCCAAATATATACCTCCTTTCTGTATCGGTTTACCAGAGCCAGGCAATGCAGTTAGCTTACACTACAGGCATTGAGATAGAGATTACTGCTTCGTAAACGGGTGAATTCTCGCTTTATCAATCTCTCGCCCGATACGAAATGTGGTTGATATAGGAGTTGAACATGAGTAATCGAGTGACGAAGAGCATCACAGTAAAGGGAGATCTGTCCAGCGTATTTAACGTCTGGGCCAATTTTGAAACGTTTCCCTATTTCATGAAATACGTCAACAAGGTGACCAAGATTGGGCCCAAGACGAGCCACTGGGAAGTTGCCGGCCCTTTAGGTATGAACCTTGAATGGGATGCTGAAACCACGCGAATGGATCCGAACCAGCGAATCGCCTGGAATACGAAAGACCACGATGGCAGTATCACAACGAGTGGTGATGTGGTCTTCACCGAGCTTCCGGACAATGAGGCGCGCGTCACAGTGACGATGAACTATACCGTTCCCGGTGGGAAGGCAGGCGAAGCCGTCGCTCAACTGTTTAGTGACCCGAACGTTCGGCTTGAGGAAGACCTGCGCAATTTCAAGGCTTATGTGGAAAACGGACATTCATAGTCCGGGAAACCCGTTACCAATATCAAAAAGATTGCCCTATAGCTTATCCAACAACGACAATCCTGGATAGTAAGGGCGCAAGGAGAAAAAAATGACCACCCATACGAAATTCGAAAATGAGATGAATGGCAAGACGGCCGTCGATAAGGCTCAGGAAGTCGTCGTTAATGCTCAAGATAAAGTCAATGAAACAGCCGGAATCGCCAAGGAGCAGGCTAAAAAGGCCGCCGCACAGGTAGGCGAACAGGCCAAGACAACAGTGGACTCGCGAATGAGTGATGTCGCCCACGAGCTAGGCTCAGTAGCCGAAGCCGTGCGACAAACGAGCTATGAGATCGGTGGCGAGAGCCAAACGGTATCCCGCTATGGGGAACGCCTTGCCGAGCAATTGGACGGCATTTCGACCTATATGAACGAGAAAGGCGTTGAAGACGTACTTACCGACTTGCAAGGTTTTGCCCGTCGCCAGCCGGTTGTCTTTTTAGGCGGGGCGTTTATGTTGGGTATTGTCGCCGGTCGGTTCTTTCGCAGCTCCGGCGCCCGTCAACTCGGGTTTGGTTCTGACAGCCAGGATCGCTATGCGTCGGATTATCGGAATACAGCCGACTATTCACCGACCAGTTATGGAGCTTATCAAAGTCACAACCGCTATCGCTCTGGATTGGAGCAAGAATCAACAACGTCCCAGGATGAAAGCTAAGGTTTGGCAGTGAAGACGGCAGGGCCAGCGAAGGCTCGCCAATGCCGCTGGGTCAAACCCATTAAGAGGATGCCATGAATTATGAAACGAATGCTCATTACTCAACAACCCGGGAAGAGCCGGGATTAGGTGAGTTGTTTGCAACACTGTCGAACCAGGCCAGCCAGCTGTTCAGACAAGAAGTGCAATTGGCCCAAGCCGAAATGACCAATAAGGCAATGCGCGCCGGGAAGAACGTCGCGCTGATTGCCCTCGGAGCTGTGACAGCCCAAGGAGCGTTTCTGGCGATGATCGCCGCACTGATTTTTGCTCTGGCCCAGGTGATGGATACCTGGTTGGCCGCCTTGTTGGTTGGAATCGGCCTCGCGGTAGTGGCTGCTTTACTGGTCCAGGGTGGTCTTAAGAAGTTGAAAGAGATCGATCCGGCCCCTCGCCAGACGATCCAGACGATGAGGGAGAATAAGGAATGGCTAACACAACAGATCTAACCGCTCGCAACGATTATCAGCCGGTCATAAATGCGCCAACGGTGGATGACTCCGAAGTGATTCGGCGACAGATAGATTTTACGCGGGCGCAATTAGGTACAACCATTCAGGCTATTGGCGACCGCCTTTCCCCTGATAACCTTATCGAACAAGCGAAGTCCTCCGCCAGGGAGGCTACAGTAGGAAGGATAAAAGAGATGAAAAGAGAAGCCAATCGTAAAGTAGAAGACGTATCCACTGGCTTTAGCCAAACTGTCCGCGATAATCCTTTACCGGTCGCGGTAATCGGTCTTGGGTTGGGCTGGCTGCTGCTGTCTGAAAGGAATAAGCGCGATGCCTATCGCATGGATGAATATGCGTATAGCAATGACGACTATCGTTACTACAGCGATATGCGCCAGGACAGCACGATGCATGAGGCTCGCGAGCGGGTGGGCCAAGCCGCAGCCACAGTCGAGAACAAGGCGGCCGAAGTGAAGCATCGTGTCGGCAGTGCAGTGAACGAGGCCACTGATGCCGTGGGAGACGCTGCCAGTCGAGCCGGTGAGATGGTAAACGAAACAGGGCATCGCGTCGGTGAGAAGCTGAGTGAAACGGCCTCTCGCGTGGGCGACACGGTTAGCCAGACGGCCAATCGTGTCGGCGAGACCACGGAGAGGGTCCAGGAACGCGCCAGTGACGCAGCCGAGCGTGCAAGAAATGAGGCTGAAAAGTTGCGGCGCGAAGCGGAGTGGCGTAGTCGCCGCGCGGCGTATCGGACAAAGCAGTCCTTTTGGCAGAATATGAACGAAAATCCGCTGGCCGTAGGCGCTGTTTTGGCTGTTGCCGGCGCGGCCGTGGGCGCGGCAATTCCCACGACGGAGTATGAAAACAAATTGATGGGCGAGACTCGTGACCGCCTGTTGGACGAGGCGAAGGTACGAGCCCAGGATGTGGTCGAGCGCGTCCAGACTGTAGTTGACGATACCCAGCGCGCCGCGGTGACCGAACTCAAGGAATCTACTCGTCAGCAGAATCTGACAGTTGATGATATGATTGGAGATAAGGAAGACGCCTATTAGAACTTAGGTTGTTGGCGTAGTTGATTGGTTAGAGCGTGTCGGCCGTGGCCGATAACCAGAAAGGCAGGGACGACCGACGGCGGCCGTCCCTGCCTGACGCGCTTTATTTTTGTGAGGTGGAGGAATATGCCACAGAATAATTCCAGACTTAGGCAAATTATGGATTGGCGCGCGGCCGTCATTGCCGGCTTGTTGGCCGGCGGATTAACGATGCTGTTGTG
>WBZM01002986.1_pt1 | contig 13644 bp, 14 predicted proteins | sample 5204271 | NCBI WGS metagenome assembly WBZM01 (sample SAMN12344346, study PRJNA552823) | activated sludge metagenome | biome: Activated sludge suspended growth; feature: Nitrification reactor; material: Wastewater; isolation source: activated sludge from nitrification reactor of wastewater...
GATAATCCTTTCCGAGGGAGCCGGCTCTGCCAGGGTTCTGGCCCTGGTATCTGGCGCCCACCTGGTATGACCAGGCTCTCGGGAAAAACACGCCTGCACGGTTGCCGCGGTTCCCGCCGCTTCGCCTCCGCTCCGGTCAGGCCCGGTCGCCACCCGCAGCTCGGCGCCGCCTGGGCCGGGCCGGCGCTGCCGCACGCACCGGTGCAGGCTCATCGCTGACACGCACCCTGAGGCCGCCGTTGCCCCGATCTTCGGGCTCGGCCATGCGCATCACGGCTATTGCGAACTGCACCCCAGAAAAGACGACGGCATTGAAGACGACCAGCATCGCTACGGCGATCCAGCCCATGTCGCTGCCCAGGATCAGGTGTCTGAGGTTGGCTATGTTGAAGCCCAGAAGCGCCGCGACGAAGGCAACGGCCAGGCCGATCCCGATCAGCACATTGCGGATGTAAAGGTGAACAAGCTCGGGCATGGCGCAAACTCCTCACGACATCCAGTATAGCGCCCACACCGGGGCCGCACATCCGTCAATCCGCCGCCCCGGGCCTGTCGGCCGAAAGCGGCCGGCTCTCAGAACGCCTCGGGCCGGGCCTCGCGCGCCATGTGGTCCAGAACCGCGTTCACGAATTTTGCTTCCTTGCCCTCGGGAAAGAACGCCTTGGCAACATCCACGAACTCGGTGATCGCCACCTTGGGCGGCGTGTCCGACAGCAGTTCGGCCCCAGCCGCACGGAACAGCGCCCGCAGCACCGGGTCGATCCGCCCGATGGGCCATTTCGCCACCAGCGCCCGGTCGGTCATCTGGTCGATCCTGGCCTGCCACATCACCGCATCTTCGATGAGCTTGCGGAACAGTTCGGGATCGCCCTCGGCCATCTCGTCTTCGTCATAGACGGCGCCGAAGCGGTGCGTCTCGAATTCGCGCCGCACCTTGTCCACGCTCTGGCCCGCCGCTTCCATCTGGAACAGCGCCTGCACGGCGTAAAGCCGCGCCGCCGACTTCATCTGTCGCTTCTCGGCAGCCGTGGGCTTGCGCTCACCGGCCGTCATGCGCGCACCGGGTCTTCGCTGTCGCCGGCGATGCGGAAGGTTGCACCCGCCGGCTGAAAGCCCATGCCCTTGGTCCGGCCTGCCCAGCGCCGCGACAGGGCGACCAGATGCAGCGCGGCCGCGGCCGCCCCGCCCCCCTTGTTCTGGCCCTGCGGATCGGCGCGCACCGCCGCCTGGTCGCGGTTCTCGACCGTCAGGATGCCGTTGCCGAGACAGACGCCCTGCAGACCCAGCATGGTCAGCCCGCGCGAACTGTCGTTGCACACGGTATCGTAATGCGTCGTCTCGCCCCGGATCACGCAGCCCAGCGCGACGAATCCATCGTAATCGGCCATGCGCGCCGCCATGCCGATCGCCGCCGGCACTTCAAGCGCACCGGGCACCTCGACCAGATCGGCGCTTGCGCCCGCTTCCGCCGCCACCGCCCGCGCACCCGCGATCAGGTCATCGGCGATGTCCTTGTAATAGGGAGCAACGACGATCAGCAGCCTGACCGGCTTGTCGAACTTCGGCAGCGGCAGCGTGTAATGGGTCTCGGTTCCGGCCATGTCTCACTCCAGCGGGATCGCGCGGATGCCCGCGATGTTAAGACCATAGGCTTCAAGCCCGACAACCTTGGGGCGCCCGGAATTGGTCAGAAGCGTAAGTTCGTGCAGCCCAAGCGCCGACAGGATCTGCGCGCCCAGCCCGTACTGGCGCAAGGTATGGGGCGAAACGCCCTCGCCCTCGGCGATCTTCATGCCCAGATCGCGCAGCAGCACCACCACGCCACGCCCTTCGGCGGCGATCAGGCGCATGGCGGCCGACAACTCGCCCGCCTGCATGCCCGACAGCCCCAGGACGTCCGACATCGGGTTGAGCGAATGCATCCGCACCAGAACCGGCTCCTGCGTCGCCAGGTCGCGCTTGGTCAGCACGATATGTTCGGAACCCTGCGTCTCGTCGGTGAAGACCCGCATCATCCACTGGCCGCCGTGAATCGAGGTCACGGCCCTCTGTGCGGTTTCGTTGACAAGATGGTCGTAGCGGCGGCGATAGGCGATCAGGTCGGAAATCGTCCCGATCTTCAGCCCGTGCTTCTTCGCGAACACCACAAGGTCAGGCAGGCGCGCCATCGTGCCGTCGTCATTCATGATCTCGCAGATCACGCCCGAGGGGTTGAGCCCGGCAAGCCGGCTGACATCCACCGCCGCCTCGGTATGCCCCGCGCGCACCAGCACGCCGCCGTCGCGCGCGCGCAGCGGAAAGATGTGGCCGGGCGTGGCGATATCGGCCGCGCCCTTGGTGGGGTCGATGGCCACGGCGACGGTGCGCGCCCGGTCGTGGGCCGAAATGCCGGTCGTCACCCCCTCGCGCGCCTCGATCGAGGTGGTGAAGGCCGTCTCGTGGCGCGAGGCGTTCTTGTTCGACATCAGCGACAGCCCCAGCGCGTCGATGCGCGACCCGGGCAGCGTCAGGCAGATCAGTCCCCGCCCGTGCGTCGCCATGAAGTTGATGGCCGAAGGGGTGCACATCTGGGCCGGTATGACCAGATCGCCCTCGTTCTCACGATCCTCGTGGTCCACAAGGATGAACATGCGGCCGTTGCGGGCCTCTTCGATGATTTCCTCGGTCGAGGAGATTGCGTCGCTGAAATCGGTCTTCATCGCGTCCCACCGTCTGCCTTGCGCAACGGGATAGCCCAAGGCCGCGCCGATGGCCAGTGGCAGTCACGCCCCCGCAGCCGCGCAACGGCGCACCCGGCTTGTGCACCCCCTCAGGCCGGCCGTCCGCAGCACGCATCCCGCCGCCGGCCGCCCCGACCGCACCGGAAAGCGGCGCCGCCAGGTCTTGTCCCGATCCTTCGTCGGCCGCTTCTCGCGTCCGGTTGCCGGCCCGGCCGTCAGGCCCCGCCCCATTCGCGCAGCCGCGCCACATAGCGCGCCAGCGTGTCGATCTCGATGTTGACCGGATCGCCCACCCGCGCCGTGCCCCAGGTCGTCACCGCCTTGGTGTGCGGGATGATGTTGACCCCGAAGGTCGCGCCCTCCACCTCGTTCACCGTCAGCGAGGTGCCGTTCAGCGCGACGGACCCCTTGGGTGCGATGAACCCCGCCAGCGGCCCGGGCGCGCGGAAGGTGAACCGGGTGCTGTCGCCTTCGTCCCGCATGGCGACGATCTCGGCCACGCCATCGACGTGGCCCGACACGATGTGCCCGCCCAGTTCGTCGCCCACCCGCAGCGCGCGCTCCAGGTTGACGCGCTTGCCCACCGTCCATCCGCCGATGTTGGTCTTCGACACCGACTCGGCCGAGATCTCGACCTCGAACCAGTTGCGCGGATCCGCCCCCCGCGCGATCACGGTAAGGCAGACCCCGTCGCAGGCGATCGACGCGCCGATGTCGATGGTCTCGGCCGGATAGGCGGTGGCGATGCGCGCGCGCAGGTCGCCGCGCTGTTCAAGGGCGACGATCTCGCCCATGTCTGTGACGATGCCGGTGAACATGACGCCTCCTTCGTTGGCCCAAGGGGTAGTCGTTCGCTCCCCGCACCGCAAGGCCGGCAGGCCCGCAAGGGGGCAGCGCGCCCCGCTTTTCACCGTGACACAGCCCGCCCGCGTGCGGCTTTCCTGTGACAAATGCCGCCGGAACGGGCAGAACCGGACCGCCGGCGCAACGGATGCACTCCGCCACCCATGACCACCGCTTCGACCAGACGTTTCCTCATGCTGCAAGGGCCCCACGGGCCCTTCTTCGGCCAGCTTGCCGACAGGCTGCGCGCGCAGGGCGCTGTGGTCTGGCGCGCGGGCTTCAACAGCGGCGACGAACATTTCTGGGGCCGGCGGCCCGGCTACATCCCCGTCGCCTGCGCCCCCGGGGACTGGCCGGATGTCTTCGGCCGAATCGCCGCGGAACACACCATCACCGACATCGTGCTCTACGGCGACACCCGGCCGGTTCACGCACAGGTCGTCGAGCGGGCGCGGATCGCGGGACTTCGCATCCACGTCTTCGAGGAAGGCTATCTGCGCCCCTTCTGGGCGACGTACGAACGCGGCGGATCGAACGGCCATTCCCGCCTGATGGCTCTGACCGTCGACGAGATGCGCGCCGCCCTCGGCCCCTGCCCGGAATCGCCCCCGCCGCCCGCGCGCTGGGGCGATCTGCGCGAACACATCCTCATGGGCGCGGTCTACCACTTCTGCGTTCTGGCCCTGAACGGCCGTTATCCCAACTTCCGCCCCCACCGCGCCGAAACGCCGCTTCAGGAATGCCGCCTCTATCTGCGGCGTCTCGCGCTGCTGCCCTGGCACCGGCTGGAACGGACGGCGGCCACGGCGCGGGTGCGGCACGGGGGCTTCCGTTACCACGTCGTGCTCCTGCAGCTCGAACACGACGCCAGCTTCCGCGCCCATTCTCCGTTCCGTTCGATGACCGACTTCATCGAGCTTTGCCTTGAAGGTTTCGCCGCCGGCGCGGCCCCCGGCGACCGCCTGGTGTTCAAGGCCCATCCGCTCGAAGACGGCCGAGCCCGCATCGGCGCCGCAATCCGCCGCGGCGCCCGCCGCCTCGGGCTGGGGGGGCGGGTGCATTTCCTGCGCGGCGGCAAGCTCGCGCCACTGCTTGACGGCGCGCTCAGCGCCGTCACCGTCAACTCGACGGCCGGCCAGCAGGTGCTCTGGCGCGGAAAGCCGCTGCGCAGCTTCGGCGCCGCCGTCTATGACAAGCCCGGCCTCGTCTCGCACCAGCCGCTGGCCGAGTTCTTCGCATCGCCCGCCCCCCCCGACCGGGCCGCCTATGCCGTCTTCCGCCGCTTCCTCCTTGAAACATCGCAGCTTCCCGGTGGCTACTACGCGGAACGAAGCCGTCGTCTTCTGCTGTCGCGCTGCGTCGCACGTGTCTTGTCTGCACACGATCCTTATGAAATGACCCCGGCCGGGGAAGCGTCCTGTCGGCAACACTTTGCAGCCACCGGCTAGCCGCGCTGGATTTCCGCCCCCTTTTTTTTGTAGTCTGCCCGAAAACACCGAGGCAGCGCCCGACAGAGGAGCCGACGAGTGAGCATCATCGCAGGGACCAAGGCCAGGCCGCTGGCTTTGCTGGCGTGTGTGGCGGCACTCGCGGCCTGCGGTCTGCCGCGCCCCGGGCCCAGCAAGCGCGAGATCATGCAAAGCTCTGTCGACGCCAGGGGCGACGCATTGGTGATTCCGGTCGATGCGCGGGTGGCCCGCATGACGTCGACGATCCCGGACCTCGGCTTTCCGGCCGCCTTCGAATCGGCGGGTCTTGTCGGATCGGACGAAATCCGCCCCGGCGACACGCTCGGCCTGACCATCTGGGAAAACGTCGACGACGGCCTTCTGGCCAATGCCGGCATGAACGCCACGAACCTGCAGCATGTGCAGGTCGATGGCCAAGGTTACATCTTCGTGCCCTATGCGGGGCGGATCAAGGCAGCGGGCAACACCCCCGAAGGGCTGCGCCGCGTCATCACCGAAAAACTCGACGCCCAGACACCCGACCCGCAGGTTTCGGTGGCGCGCGTCGCCGGCGACGGCGCGACGGTTTCGGTCATGGGTGGCGTCGGCGGGGCAGGCGTCTACCCGATTGACCGGCCGACGCGCACCCTGTCGGCCATGCTGTCGCGGGCCGGCGGTGTCCGCGTTCCCCCCGAAATCGCCCAGGTCAAGGTGACGCGCGGCGGGCAGACCGGAACCGTGTGGCTGACCGACCTTTACACCAACCCGCAACTCGACATCGCCCTGCGCGGCGGCGACGTGATCCTTGTCGACGAAGATACGCGCGCCTTTACCGCAATGGGCGCGATGGGCCAGCAGAACCGCGTCGATTTCACCACCCAGTCCCTCTCGGCGATCGAGGCCATCGCCCGCGTCGGCGGCCTTCAGACCCAGTTCGCCGACCCCAAGGGGGTGTTCGTGCTGCGCAACGAAACGGCCGAAATGGCGAATGCCCTCCTGGGGCGCAGCGACCTCGCAGGCGAACAGCGCGTGGTCTACGCCCTGGACCTGACGGCCCCGAGCGGCCTGTTCAATGCGCGCGACTTCGTGATCCGCGACGGCGACGTCGTCTATGTGACCGAGGCTCCCTACGTCCAGTGGCAGAAGGCCGTCGGCGCCCTGACGGGCACCGCGAACTCGGCCGTGGCGCTCGACAAGGCCGCCAACGGCGGGAACTGACCTTGGCGCAACCGCCCGAACCCGGCGGTCGCGGACGGCTATTCTTCTATTCCGGCGGCTTCCTGCGCGAACGCGGCCTGCGCCGCATCCTGACGCTGGCCGGTTATGACCTGCGCCTTGGCCTGCCCGGCCCGGGCGACAGCGTCGCCGTCTGGGGACGCAGCCCGACGGCAGCGCGCGGCGAGGGTATCGCGGCCCGGCGCGGCGCAGGGCTGATCCGCGTCGAGGATGCCTTCCTGCGCGGCCTTCACCCCGGCGACCGCGGGGAACCGCCCGCAGGTCTTCTGATCGACCCGCTCGGCGTGCATTTCGACAGCGCCGCGCCCTCGCGGCTCGAACGCATCCTTGCCTCCGACCCTCTCGACGAAACATCCCTTCTGCAACGCGCGCGCGACGGCATGGCGCGGATGGCCACACTCGGCTTGTCGAAATACAACAATGCCGACCCTGCGCTGCCCTTGCCCGAACCCGGCTATGTCCTTGTCATCGACCAGCACCGGGGCGATGCGTCGATCCGCCATGGCGGGGCCTCGGCTGACAGCTTCCGCGCCATGCTGTCGCGGGCGCGCGAGGATCACCCCCGCGCCCGCATCGTCATCAAGGCCCACCCGGCCGGCCAGGGCCACTTCGGCCCCGCCGACTGCGACGGCCGCACCACGCTCATCGCCGCCCCGGTCCTGCCCCGCGCCCTGCTCGAGGGCGCCATCGCCGTCCATGCCGTCACCTCGCAGCTGGGGTTCGAGGCCATCCTCGCCGGCCACCGCCCCCGCATCTTCGGTCAGCCCTTCTACGCCGGCTGGGGCCTGTCCGACGACGAATCCCCGGTGCCGCGCCGGGGCCGCAGCCTGACGCGCACCCAGCTGTTCGCCGCGGCCATGGTCCTTGCGCCCGTCTGGTACGACCCGTTCCGCGACCGCCTCTGCCCGTTCGAACCCGCACTCGACCTCATCGAGGCCCGCGTCCGCGCCTTCCGCGAGGATCGCGCGGGCCATGTCGCCGGCGGCATGCGGCGCTGGAAACGCCCCGTGCTGCGGCGCTTCTTCGGCCAGACCGTCCCCCTGCGCTTCGCCGCCGAGCCCGCCGCCGCCCGCGCATGCGCCGCCCGCGACGGGCGGGGCCTTCTGCTCTGGGGCGACGCCGCGCCCGACCTGCCATCCGGCCCCCCGATCCGCCGGGTCGAGGACGGCTTCCTGCGCTCGAGCGGACTTGGCGCCCGGCTGGTGCCGCCGCTGTCGCTGATCGCCGACGACCTCGGCATCCACTATGACCCCGCGCGCGAAAGCCGGCTCGAACGGCTGATCGCCGCCCCCCCGCCGCCTGGGGGCGAAGCGCGCGCCGAACGGCTGATCGCGCGCCTCGCGGCGCTGGGGCTGACGAAGTACAACCTGCCATCCACGCCCCTGCCCGACCTGCCCCCCGGCCGCCGCATCCTCGTGCCCGGCCAGGTCGAGGATGACGCCTCGGTCCGGCTCGGCTGCCCCGGGGTGACAACAAACCTTGGCCTTCTTGCGGCCACGCGTGCCGCCAACCCTGACGCGGTAATCCTTTACAAGCCCCACCCCGATGTCGTGGCCGGCCTGCGCAAGGGGGCCGTCGCCGCCACAGAAGCCCTCCGCCACGCCGACCTGGTCCTGCCCGACGCCGACCCCGCCGCGCTGATCGGTGTGGCCGACGAGGTCTGGACCCTGACATCGCTTCTGGGGTTCGAGGCGCTGATCCGCGGCAAGCGCGTCACCTGCCTCGGCCTGCCGTTCTACGCCGGCTGGGGTCTGACGCGCGACCTGGCCGCGCCGCCGGCACGCCGCAGCGCGCGACCCACGCTTGCCGCGCTGGTCCATGCCGCATTGATCGCCTATCCGCGCTACGTCGATCCGGGAACGGGCCGTCCCTGCCCGGTCGAGGTCATCGTCGACCGGCTTGCCGCCCGGCCGCAACCGGAACAGCCGCTTGTGAACCGCGGCCTCGCCGGCCTCCAGCGGCTGATCCCGGCCGCCCTGCGCCGCGGCTAGGCCGCCCCGTCCCGTTCCCACATGTGCAGCACATCGCCACCCAGGTCGCGCACCGCCTCCAGCCGGTAGCGCGGCATTTCGGCCAGCGCCCGGTTGCCCAGCCCCGCCACCGCAGCCATGCCGCCCGCGCCGAAGACCCGGCCCGCCGAATAGACATGCAGCCGGTCGGCCAGGCCGTTCTCGATCAGTGCTGCCGCCACTGTGGCGCCGCCCTCGGCATAGACCCGCGTCAGGCCCGCCGTACCCAGTGCCGCAAGTGCGGCGCCGATTCCGATGCGCCCCGCCGCCCCGGTCTCACAGGGCAGAAGCCGCCCCCCCGCCGCTTCCCAGGCCCGCCGCGCCCCCGCATCCGCGTCGGCCCCGTGGACCAGCCACACCGGCGCCTCGCGCGCCGTGCGCCCAAGCCGGCGGTCCACCGGCAGCCGCAACCGGCTGTCAAGCACCACGCGCACCGGCTGCGCCGCTGCCCCCATCTCACGCACCGTCAGGTCCGGGTCGTCGGCCAGCGCCGTGCCCACCCCCACCATCACCGCGTCATGCGCCATCCGCTGCGCATGAACGTGCCGCCGCGCCACCGCCCCGGTAATCCAGCGGCTTTCGCCCCCCGCGGTCGCGATGCGCCCGTCCAGCGTCATCGCCAGCTTCAGCGTCACCATCGGCCGTCCCGCCGTTACCCGGCTCAGGAACCCCTGCTGCGCCGCCCGCGCCTCGGCTGCGCCGATCCCCTCGGTAACGGCGATGCCGGCCGCGCGCAGCATCGCGTGCCCCCGCCCCGACACACGCGGGTCGGGGTCGGTCAGCGCCGTCACCACCCGCGCAACGCCCGCCGCCACCAGCGCATCCGCGCAAGGCGGCGTCTTGCCATGATGCGAACAGGGCTCGAGCGTCACATAGGCCGTCGCACCGCGCGCCAGCCCGCCAGCCTGCCCCAACGCCACCGTCTCGGCGTGCGGCCGCCCTCCAGGCTGCGTCCAGCCGCGCCCGACAATCCGCCCCTCGCCGACGATCACGCAGCCGACTGCCGGATTGGGCCACACCCGCCCCAGCCCCCGCCCGCCCAGGGCCAGCGCAAGGGCCATGAAGCGGGCGTCGTCCTCGGCGTTCACTCCTCGGCGGGCTGCGCCGGCCGCAGCTCGGATACGAACTTGTCGAAGTCGTCCGCCGCCTGGAAGTTCTTGTAGACGCTGGCAAAGCGCACATAGGCAACCGTGTCGATCCGCGCGAGCGTCTCCATCACGATCTCGCCGATCACCTTCGAGGGGATGTCGGTCTCGCCCATGCTTTCCAGCCGGCGCACGATGCCCGAAATCATCTGGTCGATGCGCTCGGGCTCGATCGGGCGCTTCTGCATGGCGATGCGGATCGAGCGTTCCAGTTTCGTGCGGTCGAAGTCCTCGCGCTTGCCCGAGGACTTGATCACCACGAGGTCGCGCAACTGCACCCGTTCATAGGTGGTGAACCGGCCCCCGCACGCCGGGCAGAACCGCCGGCGCCGGATCGAGACATGATCCTCGGCCGGACGCGAGTCCTTCACCTGCGTATCGACATTGCCGCAAAACGGACAGCGCATAGCCTAACCCCTCGGTCCCCGATCCCTGTTATCCACAGCCACTATAGCAGCGCCCGAGGGCTTGGGTAGGGCCCATTCCCGACCCCCAGATCGGGGGGAGGAACCTGTGGCGGCGAAGACTCAGCGCCCCCGCGCCAGATGCCAAAGCCGCCGCAGCCGCTGATAGGCCAGGTTGTGGCGCGGAAAATCGCGGGCGCGGGCGGTGGGGTCATAGACCGTCAGCTGAACCGTCTCCTCCCGCCGCAGCGCGGTGATGAGGTCGTAGCGCAGACCCATCTTCCACGCGAGATAGGGGAAGGAAATCTGGTCGCGCCGGGAATAGCGCAGGACATGCTCGAACCACCGCTCGCCGAAGCGGGCGACGGCAGGGTCGTTGTGGCGGCGGACGATGAAATGCCCCTCGATCAGCCCGGCGTGCTCGGGCATGCCCTCGGCGCGGTAGCGGGCCAGCCGCTCCTTGACGACACGGTGGTCGTCGAGCCCGTTTTCCCACACCGCCTGCCCTTCCTGATAGACGCAGTCGCGGCGGAAATGGGGGAAGGCGAAGAGGGCCGCATCGGATTGGGCCTGCAAGGCCGCGACGATGGCCTGCGGCTCCGTCAGCAGGCGCGACTTGTTGTCGAGCCAGATCGACCACTCGGCCTCGGGAAAATAGAGATGCGGGCGCAGCTTCGCCCGGCGCGAGGCGCGGGCCGGGTCGAGCCCGTCAAGCGGATCGTGGACCACCTCGATCCCCGGCAACCGCAAGGCGGGATCGTCGCTGAACATGACCCGCCGCACGCCGTCGAAACCGCCGAAGACCTGCGCGTTCAGGGGTTCCTTGTCGCCGTAGCGGGCGGAATACAGAACGACCGACACCCACGCCTCCCCGCCACCACCTCGGCACCGGCCGCCACTATAGACCGGCCGCCGCCGATGGACAGCCCGTCTCGTCCTTGTGAGGGGCTGGTCCGCCCCGCCGTGCTAGGCTGTGACGATCCGAACGACCGACAGGCAAGGCCCTGACCACCCCCAGCCGAAAGGGAAGGACATGACCCGACTGACCGCGAAGGATTTTCACCCCGCCCTGCTGGAACTTTACGATTTCTACGCCCACGGGCGGATCACCAAGCGCGAATTCCTCGAAAGCGCCGGGAAATATGCCGTGGGTGGGCTGACCGCCGCCGCGATCCTGCAGATGATGAGCCCCGACTACGCGCTGGCCCAGCAGGTCGCGCCCAACGATCCGGCCATCGCGGCCGGGCGCATCACCTACCCCTCGCCCGAGGGCCACGGCGCGGTGAACGGCCTGCTCGTCCGCCCCGCCGGGGCTGCGGGCAAGCTGCCCGCGATCGTCGTCGTCCACGAGAACCGCGGCCTCAACCCCTACATCGAGGACGTGGCGCGGCGGCTGGGCAAGGCAGGGTTCATGGCGCTGGCGCCCGACGGGCTGACCAGCGTGGGCGGCTATCCCGGCAATGACGATCAGGGACGCGAGCTGCAAGCCAGGGTCGATCCGGTGAAGCTGATGAACGACTTCTTCGCCGCCGTCGGCTTCCTGCTGACCCATGAAGGTTCGACCGGCAAGGTCGGCATTGTCGGCTTCTGCTACGGCGGCGGCGTCGCCGGGGCGGCGGCGGTGGCCTTCCCTGAACTTTCGGCCTCGGTCTCGTTCTACGGCCGCCAGCCCGACGCGAAGGACGTGCCCAGGATCAGGGCGTCGCTTCTGATCCATTACGCGGGGCTGGACGAACGGATCAACGCCGGATGGCCGGCCTATGAGGCGGCGCTGAAGGCGGCGGGAACCGACTACCGGGCCGATGTCTACGAGGGCGTCAACCATGGCTTCCACAACGACACGACGCCGCGCTATGACAAGGCGGCGGCGGAACTGGCATGGCAGAGGACGCTGGACTTCTTCGCGGAAAAGCTGGCCTGAGCCGGTTTGTCCACGCGTGGACAAACAGTCAAGCCATTGTTATTGCACAGAAAAAGCGCCCGCCGTTCACACCTTGTTAACCGGCGCCGACGCCCCGGTCAGCGCCGGTGGCGGCGGAATTCGCACAGCGCCTGCGCGCTGCCGACGCTGAGCCCGCCGCCCTTGCCCCACAGCAGCAGAAGCCCGGTCGAGCCCGCCGAATCCTCGGGCCGCACCGAGAACACGACCTCCTCGCCCGCCCGGCGCGGCGGTTCGGACGCGCGGTAGATGCGGTCGGTCGGCGCCAGATGCAGCACCCGGATCGCGTAGTCGCCCGCCGCGCACCAGAAATCCGCAGGCCCCGACAGGCCGCGCCACGGCACGGCAAAGCGGCCCCCGCCGGCGGGTTCGACCAGAAGGCCATTCTGCGCGGTGAACCCCGCGGCGGCAGGCGTGGCGGCGGCAAGGGCGGCAAGCAGGGCGGCGGCGGCAAGGCGCATGGGGAAACCTCTGGCTTCGATTGACGCCATCATAAGCCCGCGACAGCCGCAGCGCCACCACCCGGAACCGCGCGCCGGCACTTTCCGAAGGGTCCGCTGCCGCCCGTCACCCCAGATGCAGCGCCACCTCGCCCGACCAGGGCTCGGTCTGCCCCCGCCCGCCGCCGAGATCCTCGAGGATCGGCCTGAGCCGGTCGAGGTTGCCGATCATCGCGGGCCGGGCGGCGGCAAGGGCCTCCATGCTGTCCCATTCGCCGACGATCACATAGCTCCGCTCGCCCGACTTCATCACCCAGAAGTTCCGGCCCCCCGGCATGTCATGGGCGTTGAAGTCCTTGTGGATGCGGAGGAATTCCTCGTCCTTGCCCGGCTTCACTCGCATGTGCACCACGTTCATCGCAGTCATCGCGCGCCTCCTCTTCGGCAAAGGTGCGCGCAGAATAGCACAAAACGGGTTCGGGCGGGGGGATTCGGTGGGATGGGCAGTTCAGCGATGACTGTCATCCCCGAGCGAGCGGGGAACGCCGATGGGGGCATGGGCGGCGAGGGGGCCCCGCTTGCGCGGGGGCGACAGACGGCGAGGGGGGCGTCGGGTGCGCGCCGATTGCCATAAGTCAACCAATCCAGGTTGCGACCAAGGCCACAACTAAACCAGCCACAGCGAGATTGGCCCCAAAGCTCGCATCAAAAAACAAGTAATTTCTGATCGCTGTCCGCACGGGGTGGTCCGGATCGTCAATGATCTGACGCGTAATATGCGATGGAGGGCCATAAGGGTACTTCTCGTCATCTCCATACTCTTTCAGTACAAAGTCAAACCAGCCCGCAATCTTCAATTGAACGATTGAAGCAAGGCCGAGAAGCACGCTCAGAGAGTTGAGCAACTTTGCATATGGCAATCTACCACCCACCCATGGCCCAAATAGCGTGGCAAGGAATGTTACCGCACAGACTGCCAAGATCGAGATCAGTACAAGACGTTCCTGTGACACTCCCATCCTACTGATCCAGGAAACTCCTCAGCTTCCTTGACCTCGACGGATGCTTGAGCTTCCTCAGCGCCTTTGCTTCGATCTGGCGGATGCGCTCCCGCGTCACGCTGAACTGCTGGCCGACCTCTTCCAGCGTGTGGTCGGTGTTCATGCCGATGCCGAAGCGCATGCGCAGCACGCGTTCCTCACGCGGGGTCAGCGAGGCGAGGACGCGGGTCGTGGTTTCCTTCAGGTTTTCCTGAATGGCCGAATCCAGCGGCAGGATCGCGTTCTTGTCCTCGATGAAATCGCCAAGCTGGCTGTCTTCCTCGTCGCCGATGGGCGTTTCAAGGCTGATCGGTTCCTTGGCGATCTTCATCACCTTGCGGACCTTTTCCAGCGGCATCTGCAGCTTTTCGGCCAGTTCCTCGGGCGTCGGTTCGCGGCCGATCTCGTGCAGCATCTGGC
>WBZM01002987.1_pt1 | contig 13638 bp, 8 predicted proteins | sample 5204271 | NCBI WGS metagenome assembly WBZM01 (sample SAMN12344346, study PRJNA552823) | activated sludge metagenome | biome: Activated sludge suspended growth; feature: Nitrification reactor; material: Wastewater; isolation source: activated sludge from nitrification reactor of wastewater treatment...
CACGCAGCCACGCAGCCACGCAGCCACGCAGCCACGCAGTCTGAATCCGCCACCGGGCGGATGATCGCATGCAGGTAGCCCAGGGTGAGCCTAAACCCCTTAGCGAGGGCAGGCGGGCGAACCCTGGGCACTCGGCGCCGCGAGCAGACGCGTTCACCGAACCCTGGGCACTCGGCGCCGCGAGCAGACGCGTTCAGCGCGCCGCTTCGGAAGGGTGAGCAGAAGGCACCGCCGCCCCGACGCCCGGCGTTGGTACGAAGGGCGGGATTCGAACCCGCGATCTCATGCTCTCGAAGCACGTGTCTTGACCAGGCTGGACGACTTTCGTGCCGAGCGCCCACGTGGGCGGCGGTGCCGGCCGCGACGTTAGTACACGGCGGCGGTTCGCGCTACCAGGTGACCCACGCGCCGAGGGCGCCGCGGGCGAGCGTGCGCTCGAGGCCCGCGAAGGGAGCGATCGCCGAGAGGTGGAGCCCCACGCCGCGCCCCGTGTGGAAGCGGAGCGACACGCGCCCCGCGACGTACTCCAGCGCGCCGGCGGGGTCGTTGCCGACGCGCGCTTCGAGGCCGAGCGTGGGTTCGAACCAGGTGCCGACGAGCACCGAGGCGTCGACCGACGCGCGCGCGGCCCCGTAGGAGAGGCCCCGCCCGCCGAGCAGCGAGAGGGTCACCGGGACCGAGAATGACCCCATCACCGCGACCCGCGCGCGCGGCTGCCAGAGCACCGCGACGCCGGGCTCGACGCCGGTCAGCACGCTGTGCTCGCGCGGCGCGTCCGTTGGGAGGCGCGCGCGCAGCCAGGTGGACACGACGAGGCCCTCGCGGTGGTGGAGGCCGACATGGGCCGCGAGGGTGGACGCGCCGACGCCGACGTCCGTCCCGACGAGCGTGGCGTTGGGCGCGTACCGCACGCGGGGCGCCGCGAAGGAGCCCGAGACCCACACGCGCCGGGAGACCGGCACGTTGGCCGAGAGCACCGCCTCGCCGGTGACGAAGCCGTAGAAGTCGGGCTCGTCGATGATGGCGCCGCCGCGGACGTCGAGCCCGACGCGGAGGTCGGCGCAGGGCGACGGGGTGTTGCCGAAGTCCGCGTCGCCGAGCGTGAGCGGGACGGCCATCGGGACGCCCGCCGCGCCCCGCGAACAGCGCTGGGCGAGGGCCTCCGCGGGCGCGAGGGCGAGGCCGAGAGAGGCCGCGAGCGCGAGGTGCCGGGGGTTCATCGGGGCGCCCTCCAGCCGCCGCCGTCCACGTCGACGACGAAGGGGTTGGTGAAGGCCGTCGGGAGCGTCCCCGGCGACACCACGTCGACGTGGAAGCGCGGGTCGTTCTCGTTCGGGCGGGCGAGGTGGCGGTCGTCGGCCGCGCCGTCGCCGTCGCCGTCGATGTGGTCGACGAGCCCGTCGTCGTCCTCCAGGTCGCGTGCCGCGGGGAGGGGGAGCCCCGCTTCGACGACGATCCACGCATCGCGCCCGCCGGTGAGCTCCGCGAGCGGGAACGCGCCGCGCCACCGGACGATGCCGTCGGTGCCGAAGGGGTCGGCGGGCTGCGCGATCGCCGCGCCGGAGATGGTGCGGGCGACGACGCCGTTGACCACCACGCGGACCTCCGTGACGGGGACCCACGGCGCCGCGCGCACCTCGACGGCCAACGACGCGTTGGGCATCGGCGCGAAGGGCTCGACCGAGGGTCCGCGCGCGGCGCCCGACGCGTCGGGGACGGTGGCTGCGATGTAGGGGCCGTTGGTGCCGACCATGCGGCCCTCGCGGACGGCGCGGTTGAAGCGGGCGCGGTCGAAGGCGCTGCGGGGGAAGCCCGCGGCGACGATGTTGCGGGGGTAGCCGAGCTGCTCGGTGACGAGCGAGTGGCTGTCGCTGTTGGCCGTCCCCGCGCGCAGGAGCCCCTGGTTGAGCATCGAGAACCAGAACGCGCGGTACGTGAGGTTGAGCACGACGTCCGAGCCGTTCATCGCCTCCTGCACGTGCCAGTCGAGGTTGCGGAATCCGCCCGCGCCGCCGGGGCGCCGCCAGATCATGCCGACGCCCGTCCCGTCGTCGGCGGTGGGGAGCGGGCGGTTGGGGTTGTAGCCGAGCATGCGGAGGTAGCCCTCGTCGCGGCCGGCCTTCGACTCCGCGGTGGGGTGGTTGAGCTCCATCACCGCGTCGTCGCCGAGGAGCGGGCGCATCCGGTCGAAGAGCTGGCCTGGCTCGATCCGCTCGTCCCAGGGCATCCCGTTGTTGAAGGCGGCGGTGTTGACGGGCATCGGCCAGAAGTTGAAGTGCCCGACCACACGCGGAAAGGTTTCGCCCGGCGGCATGAGGAAGGGGACGAGCTGCGTGGTCTCGACGCCCGGCATCACCACCACGCGGTCGCCGACCCCGAGCGACCGGACGGCCTCCGCGTAGCCGTTGGCGACGTCGTGGTCGGTCGAGACGATGACGTCCACGCCCGCCGTCACGAAGCTCTGCACCCGGTCGCGGTCGGGGAACTCCGTGTCGAAGCTCCTCCCCCCGTGCACGTGGAAATCGCCCGAGAGCGCGTCGCTCGGGAACACCCCGTCGAGCCGCCGGAGCTGGAGGGCCACGTCGCTCGTCGCGCCCTCGCGCAGCTCGACGCGGGCCCGCGCGAGCGTGTGTGCGGGGCCCGCGGTGGCGTAGACCCAATAGGTTCCTGGTGGCGCGTCGAAGCGGGTGGTCCCGTCGAAGGCGAGCGCCCGGTTGCACGCGGGGGCCCCGCCGAAGGGGGCGCCGAGGTAGGGCGCGCAGCCGACGCGGAAGGTGCCGTGCATCGTCCCGAGGACCCGCTCGCGCGGCGTCGCGGACTCGACCGGGACCACCAGAACCTCCGCGGCCATCGGCATCCCGGCGGCGTCGCGCACCGTCACCGCGACGTGGGCGGGCTCGTTGAGCGCGAGGTCGCCGACGGGGGTCTCGGGCTGCGAGGCCGTGAGCGCGGGCGACGTGGTCACCGCGCGACCGAAGCGGTGGACCTGCACGCGGACGCTCGCGCCGCGCGGGACGGTGAGCGCGAAGCGGCCGTCGGCGTCGGGGACCACCTGCGCCCGGACGGTCCCCGCGAGCGCGTCGTCGGGCGCGCTGGCGTCGGGCTCGTAGGCGAGGACGGAGGTGGTCTTGTCGTCGCGGAGGGAGGCGCCGGTGAGGCGGCCCGTTACCCGGCTGACCGCGCCCTGGTGGAGCGTCGCGTGGGCCTCGGCCGCGAGCCGCTGGGCGCCGCCGATGCCGCCGCCGATCGCCGCGAAGATCATCCGCTCGAACACCGCGCCGTCGCCGGGGCGCACGATCGTGAGCGGGAGCCCGACGGCGGAGACGGTGCTGTCTTGAATGCCTTCGAGGTTGTCGCGCGTGCACGAGAGCGTCGCGTACGACGTGTCCGGCGCGCTGTGCGACGACGCCGCCATCCACGGGAACGACCGCCACGAGGCGTCGATCTCCAGCAGGTCGAGCGGCGGGTGGACGAAGTTGTTGGCCTTCACGGGGATGAAGGGCGTCATCCCGCGGTCGCCCCAGTACCAGACGTCCGCGACGAACCAGGTCCCCGTGGTGCGCCCGCCGTTGAAGAGCTCGGTTCGAACGCGGACGCCGGGGTCGCAGTCGCGGAGCTCGTAGCGGGTGATCACCGTGACGCGCGGGTCGCCGTCGAGCGCGCCGCGCGCCACGACCACCGCGGCGCCGGGGGCGTTCACCACCTCGAGCGAGGTGTACTTCACCGAGTCGCGCGGGAGGATGCCGGTGACGGCGTAGACGGCGTTGAGGTGGTCCTCGCCGCCGCGCGGGGCGAGGTCGAGCAGGTGGCCGCCGGAGGTCGCGAGGTGGTGCGGGTGGTCGACGGCGTCGACGACCGCGGTGACGAGCCCGTTCTCGAGCACGAGGTCGCCGACGGAGGCGAGCGCGTCGAGGCCCGGCGGCCGCTGCGCCGCGCGCCCGACGCGGTAGGCGCGGGCCGGCGACTTCGGCGCGCAGGCGTAGGTGAGCGCGCCGCAGGGCGACGGGGGCACGCACGCGGGGTCGCCCGAGCCGAGGCACCCGATGGACTCCGGCGCGCCGCAGGTGAGGGTGAGCGCGAGCGCGACGGCGCGGACGGGTCGGACGGCGGGCTCCATGGAGACCGATCACACGCCGCGCGGGGCGCCACCGTCAACGTCGGACGCGCGCCGCACCCACGCGCCCCGCCCCCCTCGCTCGCCCCGGCGATTTTCGCGCGCCGACGCGTACACATCGCCGGTACGATGACGACGCGTCCCGCGTTCGACGCGCCCGGAGACCCCGTAGACACCGCCGTGGAAGAGTCCGCCGCGCACGACGTTCAACCCAGCGACCCCCGCCCGCCGCCCGCGGAGCCGTCCGGGCCGCCGCTCGACGCCCCGTCCCCCGACGGGTCGCCCGCGGGTGATGACCTCCGCGCGCTGCGCCACGCCCGGCTCTTCTGGGTGGGGCTCGCGGTGAAGCTCGCGGCCGCGGCCCTCTTCGGCTCGCACTTCGCGACGCGGTGGTTCGCGCCCTTCCTCTACGACTTCGTCCACGGGCGCTTCCACGACCCCTGGGCGGCGTCCATCGCCCGCGGCGAGCCGCTCGCCTTCCCCTACGGCCCCGCGATGCTCGGCGCGCTCTCGCTCTCGTGGGCGCCGGCGCTCGTCGCGGGCTTCGACCCGGCGGGCCACCTCGGGCTCCTCCTCCTGCGCCTCCCGCTGCTCGCCGCCGACGTCGGGATCCTGCTCCTGCTCGTCCGCTGGCTGCGCGTCCACCCCGACGACGCCGTCCGCGTGTGGTGGCTCTCGCCGGTGGTCTTCTACGCCACCTACGTCCACGGCCAGCTCGACCTCCTGCCGACGGCCCTGCTCTGCCTCGCGGTGTACCTGCTCTTCGTCCGACGGATCTTCTACTCGGCCCTCGTGCTCGGCGCGGCCATCGCCACCAAGGGGCACGTCGTCCTCGCGCTGCCGATCGTGCTGGTGTTCCTCTACCGCCAGCGGCTCTCGTGGCCGGTGTACGGCGCGCTCGCGCTCGGCGTCGGCGGCGCGCCCTACGTCGCGATGCTCCCGAGCGACGCCTTCCGCGCGATGGTGCTCGGCGGCCAGGAGGCCCGGCGCTTCTGGGCCGCCGCGGTCCCCTACGGCGCGCCGACGCTGCTGCTCCACCTCTGCCCCGCCGCGCTCACCGTCGCCTTCCTCCGCTTCGCCACCTACCGCCGCGTCAACCGCGAGCTCATGCTGATGTTCCTCGGCGGGGTGTACCTGCTCATCGTCGCGCTCGCCCCGCCGCAGCCGGGGTGGTTCCTCTGGTCGTACCCCGTGGTCGCGTACGTCGCCGCGCGCCTCACCCTGCGCGGGCGCGCGGCCCTCGCCGCCCTCTCCCTCGCCTACCTCGCGTACTTCGCGCTCCTCGCGCCCGAGGTCTTCTTCGAAGCGCTCGACCCCACCCTCGGCGCCGGCTTCGGCGCGCGCGCGGCCGCCCGCCTCCGCGCCGAGCTCCCGGGCCTCCTCTCCGCGCGCGGCGCCAGCGCGGCGTGGAGCGCGCTCTTCGCCGTCACCGTGTTCACGGGCTTCGAGCTCTACCGCGTCGGCATCCGCGGCAACGCCATCTACCACTTCCTCGACGTCACCTTCATGATCGGCGTCGGCGGCGACAGCGGCGCCGGCAAGCACACCCTCGGCGCCGACCTCCGCGCCCTCGTCGGCACCCAGCTCACCCTGCTCAACGGCGACGACGACCACCGCTGGGAGCGCGGCCACGCGATGTGGCGCCGCCACACCCACCTCGACCCGCGCGCCAACTTCCTCCTCGCGCAGGTCGAGGGCCTCGCCACGCTCCGCCGCGGCGGCGAGCTCCGCAAGCGCCACTACGACCACCACGACGGGAAGTTCACCGAGCCCATCCGCGTGCGGCCGACGCCCTACGTCGCCATCGTGGGCCTGCACCCCTTCTACCTCGAGCAGCAGCGGCGGCTGCTCCACCTCAAGGTGTTCGTCGACACCGACGAGGGCCTCCGCCGCGACTGGAAGGTCGCCCGCGACGTGAAGAAGCGCGGGTACAGCCCCGAGCGCGTGCTCGCCGAGATCGAGCGGCGCATGGGCGACTCCGCCCGCTACGTCCACCCGCAGCGGGGCTACGCCGACGTCGTCGTGCGCCACCTGCCCGGCGCCGACGCCTCGCCCACGGCCGCGTCGCTCGCGGTCGAGGTCGCCACCGCGCTCGACTCGCTCCACCTGCTCGAGGCCCTCACCGGCCTCGGCGGGCTCGAGGTCACCTGGACGCCCGACGCCACGCTCACCCGCGACACGCTCACCCTCAAGGGGGAGGTCACCGCGGCGCAGCTCGGCGAGCGCGCCCGCGCCTCGCTCCGCGACATCGACTCGCTCATCGAGGAAGACGCCTGGCTCGACGGCGGGCGCGGGGTGGTCCAGTTCGTCCTCCTCCACGCCATCGGCGCGCGCCTCCGCCTCCACCTCGCCGCGGAGGCCGACGCATGACCCGCGCGCTCCTCGTCGACCTCGACGACACGCTCTACCCCTACGCGCCGGCCGACGCCGCGGGCCGCGCCGCCGTGCTCCCGCAGCTCGCCGCCGCCCTCGGCTGCGCCGCCGACGAGGCCGCCCGACGCTACGCCGCCGCCCGCGACGCCGTGAAGGCGCGCGTCGGTCCGCGCGGGGCGAGCCACGCACGGCTGCTCTACCTCCACGAGGTCGCCCTCGCCGCCGGGCGGCCCGACCTCACCCCCCGCGTCCGCGCCTGGGAGCGGGACTACTGGCGCGCCTTCCTCGCCGCCGCCCGCCTCGCCGACGGCGCCGACGCCCTGCTCGATGGCGCCCGCGCGCACGGCTGGCGCGTCTCCGTCGTCACCGACCTCACGCTCGAGGTCCAGCTCTGGAAGTGCGAGGCCCTCGGCCTCTTCTCGCGCATCGACGCCCTCACGGCCAGCGAGGAGGTCGAGGCCGACAAGCCCCACCCCGCGATCTTCCGGCTCGGCGCGGCGCGGGTCGGCGCCGCCATCGAGCGCTGCGTGGTCGTGGGCGACGACGACGCGCGCGACGGGGCCGGGGCGCGCGCGCTCGGGCTCCCCTTCCACCGCGTCGGCCGTGGGGGCGCGGGCCTCGACGCCGTCGCCCGCGCCCTCTTCGAGGACCCTCCATGCTGATCTACGTGCCCATGGCGGGCTTCGGCGAGCGCTACCGCCGCGCCGGCCACGCCGCCCCGAAGCCCCTCATCCCCGTCGAGGGCCGCCCGATGATCGAGCGCGTCGTCGAGGGCTTCGGCCCCCTCCGCCCCGGCGACCGCTTCCTCTTCACCGTCAACCGAACGCACGCCGAGACCACCCCCGTCCTCGCCGAGCTCGCGCGCATCGCGCCGGGCGCCGAGGTCGTCGTCATCGAACCCCACCGCGACGGCCCGATCCGCACGCTCCTCGCCTGCGCCGACCGCATCCCCGCGGGCGAGGAGGTCGTCCTCAACTACTGCGATTTCGGCGTCCGCTGGTCGTTCGAAGCCTTCCGCGGCTGGTGCGCGGCGGGCAGGTGGGGGGCCGCGATGAGCGCCTACCGCGGCTTCCACCCGCACTCGCTCGGGCCCACGCTCTACGCCTACATGCGCGTCGACGAGCGCCCGGAGCACGCGCCCGGCGCGCGCGTGGTCGAGATCCGCGAGAAGCACCACTTCACGCCCGACAAGCTCGGCGAGTACGCCTCGGCGGGGCTCTTCTGGTTCCGCGAGGGGCGGCTCCTGCTCGACGCCGCAGAGGCCGTCGCGCGCGACGACGAGCGCGTGGCCGGCGAGCTCTACGTCTCCACCGCGATGCAGCGCCTCGTGGCCGCGGGCGAGCGCGTCGGCGTGTACCCGCTCGCGCGCTTCTACCAGTGGGGGACGGCCGAAGACCTCGCGGACTACGAGTCCTGGGCGCGCGCCCTCCGCGGGCTCGACGGCTTCCTCGCCGACGTCGCCGCGGCGCCCACGCGGAGCGTCCACGTCGTGCCGATGGCGGGCCGCGGCCAGCGCTTCGCCGACGCGGGCTTCGCCGACCCGAAGCCCTTCATCCCCGTCGCGGGCTGCCCGATGGTCGCCGCCGCGCTCCGCTGCCTCCCGACCCCCGCGCGCCGCGTGCTGGTGGTTCAGGCGGCGCACGCGAACGAGCACGGCGCCCGGCTCGACGCGGTGATGAGGGAGCTCGGCGGCGCGACCGAGGTGGTGACGGTCGACGGCGTCACCGACGGACAGGCCACGAGCGCGGGCCTCGGCGTCGCGCGCGCGGCCCCCGACGACCCCGTGCTGGTGGCGTCGTGCGACGCGGGCCACGTCTACGACCCGACCGCCCTCGCGGCGCTGGAGAACGACGGGACCACCGACGTCGCGGTCTTCGTGGCGAAGGGGCACCTCCCGGCGCGCTGGCGGCCGGCGGCGTACGGGTGGGCCGCGGTCGAGGCCGACGGGCGCGTCCGCGAGATCGCCGTGAAGGAGCAGGTCGCGGGCGTCGCGCCCGAGGCGCAGGGGGCGCTGACGGGGACGTTCTGGTTCCGCTCCCGGGCGCGCTACGAGGACCTCTACGCGACCCTCCGCGCGTCGGGCGAGCGGGTGAACGGCGAGCTCTACGTCGACACGATGGCGCGCCAGGCCGTGAAGCACGGGCTCGCGGTGCGGGCCTTCCCGGTCGACAAGTGGGTGGGCTGGGGCACGCCCGACGAGCTCGCCACCTTCCACTACTGGAACGACGTCTTCCGCAACGGCCGCGACCTCCCGCGCCGCGGGGCCTGAGCGCGCGGACAGAGACGCATGGCCTCGACCGCCGCCGACGCCGCCGCGCCCCCAACCCTCCGCCCGCTGTGGCTCTTCGTCGCGCTCGCGCTCGCCGTCCCCGCGCTCCGCGCGCTCGGCGTCGAGAACGCCGGGCCCTGGGTCGAGTCGTGGGTCGCCCGCTGCGGCGACGCCGTCACCGAGGGCGCGGCGGTCGTCCTCGCGTGGCGCGCGCTCCTCGCCGTCCCCGCCGTCCGCGCCGCCGTGGGCCGCGCGCTCCGCGACGGGCCCGCGGGCGACGCGCCGTGGCCCCACGCGCGCCGGTGGTTCGCCGCGGGCCTCGCGGTGACCGCGCTCGGGCTCCTCGTCGTCGAGCTCGGGACGCCCTACTTCTTCGCCCAGGACGACAACTTCGCCCAGTTCATGCCCGTGACGGTGCACGGCTGCGAGAACCTCTTCCGCGGCGTCTTCCCCGTCTGGAACCCCCACCAGATGATGGGCGCCCCCACCGCCACCGTCGGCACCTACGCCCTGACGTACCCTGTCACCTGGCTCGCGTACGCCGTGGCGCGCTGGGGGCTGGGCGCCCCCTACCTCTTCTGCGACGTCTTCTGCGCCGCCCACCTCCTCGCCGGCTACGCCGCCACCTGGCGCGCGGCCCGCGCCGTCGGCCTCTCGCCCCCGCTCGCCGCCTCCGGCGCGCTCGCCTTCGCGCTCAGCGGCTTCTTCCTCGTGATGGGGCGCTCGTGGTTCTACATGGCCCCCGTCGCCCTCTGGGCGCCGCTGCTCGCCGCGCAGGTCGAGGCGCTCCGGCGCGACGCGCTCCCGCGCGGCTGGGCGGCGGTGACGGGCGTCGCCGCGGGCGCCTTCTTCCACGCCGGCAACGCGCAGCTCTGGGCCTACGCGCTCCTCCTCTTCACCGTCGCCGCGGCCGCGCTCTTCGCCACCGGCGCCGCCCCCCGCGCGCGGCTGCGTGACTGCGTCGTTGCCGGCCTCGTCGCGCTCGCGGTCGCCGCGCCGCTCCTCCTGCCGCAGCTCGCGCTCGTGCGCGGCGTGACGCGCCACGGCGGCGTCGGCGACACGCTGCGCGGCGGCCTCGTCCACATGCTCCTCCCGCTGCCCCCCTCGCTCGTCGGTCCGCCCAGCCGGATGGGCGCCACCGCCGACGACCTCCGCACCGTCGGGCACCTCTTCTACAGCGGGACGCTCTTCTCCGCCGCCGGCCTCGCGCTCTCGCTCTCGCTCGCCACCGTCCGCCTCGGCCGCGCCGAGCTCCGCGCCAACGTGTGGGCCGCCTGCGCCGCGCTCGCCCTCGTCGCCGGCTTCGGCAACCCGGGCGTCGTCTGGACGCTGCTGGGGAAGCTCCCGCTCTTCGCGAAGTTCTCGCGGCCCTTCAAATTCCTCCCCTACGTCACGCTCTTCTCGGTGCTCGGCGGGGGCGTCGCGGTGCAGCGCCTGCTCGGCGCGCGCCGGGCCGCACACGCCGCCGCCGCCGCCGCCGTCGCCGCGCTGATGCTCTGGCACTGCCGCGCGACCCGCGCGAGCGAGTACTCCTTCCCCGACCGGCCCTACCCCGCGGCCCCGCCGTGGCTGCTCGCCCGCGTCGCCGACCCCGACCCGCGCGCCCTCCGACGCGTCTTCTCCGTCGACCCCGAGCGCAGCACGCTCCCCGGCTTCCCCCTCGGGCTCCACCTCAACTTCGCCACCGTCTACGGCGCCCACAGCGCCCACGGCTTCGACCCCTTCGTCGAGGGGACCCCTGAGACGCTCGACGCGCTCCGGCATGTCATCGACGCCCCCTTCTCGGCCCTCGCGCTCGGGTACCCGCGGCCCGGCACGCGTCCCGGCTACGACCCCGTCCCCGCGCTCCGCCGCTGGGGCGTCCGGTGGATCGTCGCCCACCCCAGCGCCTTCGCCCAGGTCTTCTCCGCCAACCGCGAGGCCGCCATCTTCGAGAAGTTCGACGCCCTCAGCGTGCGTCAGCGCGACACGCTCATCGCGGCCGCGGCGCCCGTTCACCCGGCCCCGCCCGTCTCCCTCTGGGAGCTCCCCGACGTCGACCCCCTCGCCTTCGAAGCCTCGTCGCCCAGGCGCCCGCTCCCCTTCTTCGCCGACGCCTCCGGCGTGCGCGTGCCGCTCGGCGGCGAGGTCGCGGGCGAGCTCGTGGTCAACGTCCGGTGGCGCCCGTCGCTCCGCGCCTCGGTCGACGGCGCGCCCGCCCCGTGCAACCGCGACGCCTGGGGGCGCGTGACCGTCCCCGTCCGCCGCGGCGCGCGCGTCGCCGAGGTCCGCTTCGTCATCGGCTGGTGGCGGGGCCTCGCCGCGTCGCTCGCCCTCGCGCTCATCGCGGCTGGCGTGGCGTTCGTCGGCCGCCGCCCGCGCCCGTAGAGCGTCGTTGCCGTCCGCGCGCGCCCGGCAGTACCGTCCGCGGATGCGCCCCCCGTCGGCGTCCCGCCCCGCCGCGCTCGCCGCCCTCGTCGCCCTCCTCGCGCTCCACGCGGCCCTCGTCGCCCTCACGCTCACCCGCGCGCTCGATCCCCTCTTCAACGACGCGATGCACCGCCTCGGCCCGGGCACGGACCTCCTCGTCTACTACAACGCCGGCGCCGCGTCGGCCCGCGGGCTGAGCCCCTACGGTCTCGGGCCCGCCTTCGGCTTCCGCTACCACCCCGCGTTCGCCTCCGCCTTCGGCGCCACGCTCGCGGCGCTGCCCCCGCTGCAGGCGTGGTGGGCCTGGTGCGCCGTGCTCGAGGCCGCGCGCCTCGCCCTCGTCGCCTTCGCGTGGCGGACGCTCGCGCCGCCCCACCGCGTCCCCGCCGCCGCGATCCTCCTGCTCGGCGCGCCCTACCTGCTCGAGCTCTACATCGGCAACGCCACCTTCCTCGCCTTCGCGGCCCTCTTCGCGGCGCTCGTCTGCGAGGAGCGCGGCCGCCGCGGGGCGGGCGCGGCGCTCTACGCCGTCAGCCTCGTGGTGAAGCCCGTCGGCCTCGTGCTCGCGCCCTGGTACCTGCTCCGGCGGCGGTGGCACGCGCTCGGCGCGCTCGCGGCGGTCGCGGCCCTCGCGGCGCCCACCTTCCTCACGACGCCCGGCGCGTGGCGGCGCTTCGTCGACGTGAACGCCCACGCCATCCCCGCGCCGGGCTGGGTGATCCACGCCGGCAACCAGGGCCTCCACAGCCTCCTCGCCGACGTCTTCGCGCGCGCCGCCGGCGTCCCCACCGCGACGCTCGCCACCTTCGACGCGCTCCCCGCCCCGGCGCGCGTGGCGCTCGCGGCGCTCCCGGTCGCCTACGCCGCCGCGTCGCTCGCGGCCGACCGACGTCACGGGCTCGACTTCTGGCGCGGCGTCGCGCTCTGGGCCGGGCTCTACCCCTGCGCCTACAAAGACGTCTGGGAGCACTCCTACGCGATGGCCCCGCTCGTGCTCTACGCGATGCACCGCGCCGGGATCTGGTCGCGCCTCACCACCGCCCTCGCCGTCGCGCTCACCGCGCCGACGCTCTTCGCGCTCTACGACGTGCCGCTGCCGCCGGGGCCGATCGACCCCGAGCACCACTGGGGCGCCGCCGTCGCGCTCCTCCACCACGCCACGCGCAGCCTGCCGATGCTCGCGCTGTGCGTCGAGGCCGCGCTCCGCCCCGCCCCGCCCGACGCGCGGGGGTGACGCGCGGAATGGCCTCGAATCGCGCGGCGCGCCGCACTACCCTCGGCGCCCTCCGATGACGCCGCGACAGTCCATCATCGTCCCCTGCTACAACGAGTCGCGCGGGATCCCCTCGCTCGTCGAGCGCTTCGCCGCGCTCCGCTCCGACGAGGGCGACCCGTGGGAGCTCGTCCTCGTCGACAACGGGAGCACCGACGGGAGCGCCGCGGTGCTCGCCGAGGCTGCGGAGCGCCACGCCCCCTGGCTCCGCGTGGTCACCGTCCCGCCGCCCAACGTGGGCTACGGCCACGGCATCATGACCGGGCTCCGCGCCGCGCGCGGCGAGCTCCTCGCGTGGACGCACGCCGACGGGCAGACGCCGCCGGGTGACGCCGTCGCCGCGCTGGCGCTCCTCGCGGGCTCGGCCGACCCGCGCCGCACCTTCGTCAAGGGCCGGCGCCGCGACCGGATGCTCAAGGACGCCGCCTTCACCGCGGGGATGGAGGCCGCCGCCCTCGCGCTGCTCGGCGAGCGACTCGTCGACATCAACGCGCAGCCCAAGGCCTTCCACCGCGACCTCCTCGCGCTGGCCGATCGCCCCCCCGTCGACCTCAGCCTCGACCTCTACCTCTTCCACACCGCGCGCCGCCATGGATTCGAAGTGCGCACCTTCGACGTCCGCTTCGGGCTGCGCGAGCACGGCGCGTCGCGCTGGGCCTTCAACTGGCGCTCGAAGGCCCGCAACATCGCGCGCACGCTGACGTTCATGCGCGCGCTCCGCCGGGGCGGCGCGTGGAGGTCCGCGTGAGCGTCCGCCTCTACCAGCACCGCATCAACACCGTCGACGGCCTGCGCGCCGTGCCCCCGGGGCTCGGGGTGGAGTTCGACCTCCGCTCCGACGGCGACCGGGTGATCGTCACGCACGACCCCTTCACCGACGGCCCGCGCCTGGAGGAGTACCTCCCCCACGTCGGCGGGCGGCCGTGCATCTTCAACGTCAAGTGCGAGGGCATCGAGGAGCACGCGCTCGCGCTCGCGGCGGCGCACGGCGTCGACGACCTCTTCCTCCTCGACGTGGGCGCCCCGGCGGCGGTGAAGCTCTCCCGCCGCGGCGAGACGCGGATGGCGGTGCGGTGGTCGGAGCACGAGCCCGCGGCGCTCGCCCTGTGCTGGCGCGGGCGCGCGCGGTGGCTCTGGGTCGACTGCTTCACCGCGTGGCCCGACGACGAGGCCGCGTGGGCGTCGCTCGCGAGGGACTTC
>WBZM01002988.1_pt1 | contig 13630 bp, 19 predicted proteins | sample 5204271 | NCBI WGS metagenome assembly WBZM01 (sample SAMN12344346, study PRJNA552823) | activated sludge metagenome | biome: Activated sludge suspended growth; feature: Nitrification reactor; material: Wastewater; isolation source: activated sludge from nitrification reactor of wastewater...
GGCACCGGGCGCGATGCCGCCGACGTCTCGTACGCAACCATTTTCGGCAGCGTGGTGGCGCCGCCGCCACCCCCGCTCATTTCCGTCCGCGCCCTGTCCGAACCTGGTCACCCCTGGCAACTGCCCCACCACCGGCCGGAAGCGCTATCGACTGATGCTGCGGTCGACCTCGCCTGACCCCCTATTTTTATCTGGAGAGCACCCCTTGGCCAAAGAAGAACTGATTGAAATGCAGGGCGTCGTCAATGACGTCCTTCCCGACACGCGCTTCCGCGTCACGCTGGAAAACGGCCACAATCTGGTCGCCTACACCTCCGGCAAGATGAAGAAGAACCACATCCGCATCCTGGTCGGCGACAAGGTCACACTGGAACTCTCGCCCTACGACCTGAGCAAGGGCCGCATCACCTTCCGCCATCTCGAAACCCGCAGCGGCGGCCCGGCGCCGCAACGACGCCGCCACTGAGCCTTCCGCCCCTGGTCGCACTGCCGCCGGACACGGAAAGCCGGTGTCTGCCGCCTCAGTTTCCGCCGAGCGGCAGCGCCGTCCGGTCGACCACCTTGCGCAGCACGAAACTGGTATGCACCCCGGTCACGCCCTGGATGCGCGTGATCTTGTTGAGCAGCAGATCCTGGTAGGCATCCATGTCGCCGACCACGACCTTGAGCTGGTAATCCGACTGCTGGCCGGTGATCAGCAGGCATTCGAGCACTTCCGGGATGTCGGCGATGGCGCTTTCGAGATTGGCGAAGCGTTCCGGCGTGTGCTGGTCCATCGAGATGCCGATCAGCGCCATCAGGCTGAGACCGAGCTTTTTCGCGTCGAGCAGGGCGCGGTAGCCGGTGATCAGGCCCGACTCTTCCAAGGTGCGCACGCGGCGCAGGCAGGGCGACGGCGAGAGGCCGATGCGCTCGGCCAGCTCCTGGTTGCTGATGCGGCCGTCCTGCTGCAGGACGGCGAGAATCTGCCGGTCGTAGCGGTCGAGTTCCATAAATTGCTCAATAGTTAAAGTTTTCAGAATTATCTGCCAAACATGGTAGCAATCGACCCATAAAACGCAAGCACCTGCCGGCCGCTTTTCCTTAATATTTCGTTCATCGAATCGAGTTCCAAGGAGCCGCGCCATGCCGCAAGCCACCCCCGCCAAGTACCACGGTTTTGCCCCGGTCAACCTCGTCGACCGCAACTGGCCGAATCGCGTCATCGACCAGGCGCCGATCTGGATGAGCACCGACCTCCGCGACGGCAACCAGGCGCTGTTCGAGCCGATGAACGGCGAGCGCAAGATGCGCATGTTCCGGACGCTCTGCGCCATCGGCTTCAAGGAAATCGAGATCGCCTTCCCCTCCGCCTCGCAGACCGAGTTCGACTTCGTGCGCGGCCTCATCGAGGGCGGCCACATTCCCGACGACGTCACCATCGAGGTCCTCACCCAGGCCCGCGAGCACCTCATCCGCCGCACCTTCGAATCGCTCCGTGGCGCCCGGCAGGCCATCGTGCATGTCTATAACGCGACCAGCCCGACCTTCCGCGAAACCGTCTTCAACATGAGCAAGGCCGAGGTCGTGGCCATGGCGGTCGATGCCGTGCGCCTCATCCGCACGCTCGCCGACGAAATGCCGGAAACCAGGATCACCCTCGAATACAGTCCCGAGCTGTTCACCGCCACCGAACTCGACTTCGCCAGGGAAGTCTGCGACGCAGTGACCGAAGCCTGGGGCGCGACGCCCGAGCGCAAGGTCATCCTCAACCTCCCGACCACGGTCGAGATCGCCACGCCCAACATCTACGCCGACCAGATCGAGTGGATGCACCGCAACCTCGCGCGTCGCGACAGCGTCATCATCAGCCTCCACCCGCACAACGACCGCGGCACCGCGGTGGCCGCCGCCGAACTGGGCCTCATGGCCGGCGCCGACCGCGTCGAGGGCTGCCTCTTCGGCAACGGCGAGCGCACCGGCAACGTCGACCTCGTCACCCTCGCCCTCAACATGCACACGCAGGGCGTCGATCCCGGCCTCGACTTCTCGGACATCAACGCCGTCGCCCGCACCTACGAACACTGTACCCAGCTCCCGATCCATCCGCGCCACCCGTACGTCGGGGATCTCGTTTTCACGGCCTTCTCCGGCTCCCACCAGGACGCCATCAGGAAGGGGTTTGCCGCTCAAAAGGCGGATGAGACTTGGTCAGTGCCCTATCTCCCGATCGACCCGGCCGACGTCGGCCGCAGCTACGACTCGGTGATCCGCGTCAACAGCCAGTCGGGCAAGGGCGGCATCGCCTACCTCATGGAAAGCGAGCACGGCGTCGTCATGCCGCGCCGCCTCCAGGTCGAGTTCTCGGGCGTCGTCCAGAAGCACACCGACGCGCACGGCGGCGAAGTCAGCGCCGACGACATCTGGCGCCTCTTTTCCGACACCTACCTCGAGTCGACCGCACCCGTGCGTTACCGCGAACACCACCTGTTCGAACAGGGCAACGCCCAGGGCATCCGCCTCACGGTCGACATCGACGGCGCGCCGCACCTCCTCACCGGCACCGGCAACGGCCCCATCGACGCCGCGGTGCATGCCCTCCAGGGGGCCGGCATCAGCGTCCAGGTGCGCAGCTACGAGGAGCGCTCGATGGCGCCGAGCGGCGAGGCGGGCGACGCCCAGGCCTGTGCCTTCATGGAGATCGCCGCCACCGGGCGCGGCGAATGCTACGGCGTCGGCATCGACGACAACATCGTCACCGCCTCGATCAAGGCGCTCCTCAGCGGCGTCAATCGCAGCGGCATCCGGCCACAGGCCATGGCCGCCGAGCGGGCCGCCTGACGGACATGGCGACAGTCCGGGCGGCATACTGAAGGCCGCCCGCATGTCGCAGATTGCCAACAAATTTCGGCGCTCGTCGACTATTATTCGATAGTCATCATCACGCCCAGGAGCGCCGATCATGAAAGACACCCCTACCATCTGGACGACTGCCGCCACCGCCCTGCTCGTCGCGGCCTGCGCCACGCCGCCGGCCCAGGTGCTCGACAGCATGGAACCGCAAGCCATCCAAACGGCCCTGCAGCGCGGCCGCTTCGACCTGCAGTGCCAGAACGCACAGCCGACGGTGTTGTCGCGGGAACTGCGCCCACCGGCGATCGAAACCTTCCGCTTCTCCGGCGTACCGCACGGCGTATTCACGATCGGCGTCAGCGGCTGCGGCAAGCAGATGACCTTCCAGATCGCCTGTCCGGAAGGCGGTTACGGCTGCTTCTCGGCCGATGGTCTGGAAAACGTCCGCTGACATCCGGATCAGGCGAAGCGACCGCCCTGCGCTATGATGACGCTTGAATCGAGGCGTACCGCCAGCGATCCAAAGGGCAATAAAACCAGCTCAAACTTCAGGAGGCCACCATGTTCCAGAAAATCTCATCCTATCTCCTCGCCTGCACGCTGGCGCTGTTCCTGACCGCCTGCGCCAACACCGGCGGCCCGCAGGAAGTCGAAATCCGCAGCGGCGTCATCGAGCAGATCACCTCGGTCGAACTGAGCAACAGCCATCAGCCGGGTGTCGGCGCAGTGGTCGGCGGCCTCGCCGGCCTCGGCATCGGCAGCCTGATCGGCGGCGGCACCGGCCGCGATGTCGCCATGGTGCTCGGCACCGTAGGTGGCGCCTTCGCCGGCCATGCGGTTCAGCAGCACTATGAAAAGCCGGTCCCTGGACAGCAGATCATCGTCCGCACCACCAACGGCGTCCTGGTTTCGGTAACGCAACCGGCCAACGCGAACCTGCGCCAGGGCCAGAAGGTGTATATCGAAGGTAGCGGCTCGGACGCACGGGTCGTCGCCCGCTAACCCCATCCGGAACACCGGGCCAGGGGCCGAAAATCGGCCCCGGCGCCCGGTCGACCGCAACCATCAACCCAAGGTCCCCAGCCATGCATTTTCCCCGGGTGCTCCTGGCACTTGCCCTTTCACTCCCGCTTGCCGCCTGCGCTCCCGATGCCTGGCGTCCCGACTCGCCCTACGACGCCTTCCTCGCCCAGGTGCAGAACAAGTGCTGGAACCTCGACATCGGCGGACGCGAAATCAACAGCCTGCTGAACGACCAGGGCGATGCGGCGACCGGCGCCTACTTCCTGGACCTGACCTCGCGCTACTTCAACGGCCGGATTTCCCGGGAGAACTACGTTGAGGCGCTGAGCACCAGCTACAACACGCGCCCGGATTCGCCGGGCATCCGCTGCGTTCTCGAGCAGATGCCGAGCGACCCGCAACGTCTCGCGCCGCTCATCAAGCAGTGAGACGACGCAGCAGCGTCCCGCCTTTTGCCCCTTCCCCAACCTGACAGGAGAATTCCGATGAAGCTCGTTTCAAAGTCCCTGCTGCTCGCCCTCGGCCTCGCCTTCGGCACCGCCTTCGCCGCCGATGCGCCGGCCCCGGCCGCCACCCCCGGCGCCATGATCGCCGATTCGACCCGCGTCGAAGCCGAGGTTCTCGCCGTCGACAAGAAGACGCGCACCGTCACCCTCAAGGGTCCGGAAGGCAACGTCTTCGATGTCCTCGTCGGCAAGGAAGTCAAGAATCTCCCGCAGGTCAAGGTCGGCGACCGCGTCATCGCCGAATACGCCGAAGCCCTGGCCCTCAAGTTGAAGAAGGGCGGCGGCCTGCGCGAAACGGTCGAGAGGACCGACATGCAAACCGCCAAGCCGGGCCAGAAGCCGGGCGCCGTCAAGACGCGCGAAGTCGACTTCGTCGCCGACGTCATGGACGTCGATACCAAGGCCAGCACGATCACCGTGCTCGGCGCCAAGGGTCGCGTCGTCAAACTCAAGATCAAGGATCCGGCGGTGCTGGCCGAAATCAAGAAGGGAGATCAGGTCGAGGGGACCTATGTGCAGGCGACCGGCATCATCGTCGTGCCGCCCAAGGCAAAATAGGTCTGTCTGTCACGGGCGCCGAGCCCGGCAATTTCCGGGGCTGCCCTTCAGGCAGCCCTTTTTGTTGCCTGGCGGCCGGGCCGGAACTGCCAAGTGTCGTCGTAGTAGGCCGGATCGGCATTGTCGGGCGTCACGCCGGGAATGCCGAGCAGCGGCAGGGGCTGGAAGTCGCGCGGCCGGGTGTAGCGGCCGCTCGTCAAATCCGCCGCCAGGATGGCGTCGACCGCAGCGATCTGTTCTTCCGCCGGCAAGCCTAGCCACGATGCGTCGACTGCGTGCAGCACTGCCTTGGCGGTCAGGCCGCGAAAGGGGTTGAGCAGACGTTCGTAGGTGGCGTGGCCGAAGACCACGAAGCGCATGGCGCGCTCGACCTCGGCCCGCCGTTCGACGAACAGGGCTTTCCACTGGAAAGCGCGCAGCAGGTCGAGCAGTTCCGGCTGCACCGAGAAAACGGCGATGCCGCATTCGTCGAAGTGGGTCAGCGCGTCGCGCTCGCTACCGCGCACCGCGCCCGTCGGCGCCATGGCCTGCACGTGACGGGCGCTGACGGCGATCTTGGTGCGCGGAAAGGTCAGCCAGACCAGGGCGTTGAACCAATCGTGCCAGTTGTCGGGCCGCGTCTCGACCTCGCCGCTCTCCCAGATCCGGCATTCGTAGGCCAGGCCATCGGAGCGCGGCGGCACGAAGCGGATGCGCCGGCCGTTGGCGGTGACGATCGGATGGCGTTCGGCGAGGGCGGCAAGCGCCGGCCCGTCCGGATGCGGCGGCAGTTGCCCGAGCCAGCGGCGCAGCGGAAAGTAGAGCGGCGACGCGAACGGTGCGCCGACGGTCACCGCGGGGGCCGGTTCAGCGCAGCTTCCACGCCAGCGTTTCGCCGGCACGCAGCGGCACGATGCGGTCGCCGCTGAGGTACGGATAGTCGGCCGGCACGGTCCAGCTTTCCCTGGCCAGCGTCACCGTGCCACTGTTGCGCGGCAGGCCGTACCAGTCCGCGCCGTGGAAGCTGGCGAAGCCTTCCAGCTTGTCCAGCGCGCCGGCCTGCTCGAAGGCTTCGGCGTAGAGCTCGAGCGCGGCATAGGCCGTGTAGCAGCCGGCGCAGCCGCAGGCGGCCTCCTTGGCGCCCCTGGCATGCGGTGCCGAATCGGTGCCGAGGAAAAATTTCGGGTTGCCGGAAATGGCCGCCGCGACCAGCGCCTCGCGGTGCGTCTCGCGCTTGAGCACCGGCAGGCAGTACCAGTGCGGCCGCACACCGCCGAGGAAGATGGCATTGCGGTTGTAGAGCAGGTGGTGCGCGGTGATCGTGGCGGCTACGGTCGACGGTGCGTTTTCCACGAATTCCGCGGCGTCCCGGGTCGTGATGTGCTCCATGACCACGCGCAGCTTCGGAAAGCGGGCGATCAGCGGCGCCAGCACGGTGTCGATGAAGACCTTCTCGCGGTCGAACAGGTCGACCGCCGGATCGGTCACCTCGCCATGCACCAGCAGCGGCAGGCCGACACGCTCCATCTCGGCGAGCGTGGCGTCGGCCTTCCGGATGTCGGTGAGGCCGGCGTCGGAATTGGTCGTCGCGCCGGCCGGATAGAGCTTGACCGCCTTGACGAAACCCGAGGCGGCGGCCTTGGTGACCTCGGCCGGTGGCGTGTTGTCGGTCAGGTAGAGCGTCATCAGCGGCTCGAAGCTGGCGCCGGCCGGCAGCACGGCGACGATGCGGTCGCGGTAGGCGGCGGCCTGGTCGACGGTGGTGACCGGCGGCTTCAGGTTGGGCATGACGATGGCCCGGGCGAACTGGGCGGCGGTGTGGGCGAGCACCGAGGCGAGGGCTTCGCCGTCGCGCAGGTGAAGGTGCCAGTCGTCTGGGCGGGTGATGGTGATTTGCATGATGGCTCTCGGGATGTTTTCGCGATTTTAACAGCGCCGGAAAACTGATCTATGCTTGGCGGGACGTTCCCGACAACAACGAGGAGACATCATGAATCCTGCATCCGTTCGCAGCCTGCTGCTGGCCACCACCCTGCTGCTCGGTGCCGGCCAGGCGCCGGCCCAGTCCCCGACCCCCTACGGCGCGCCGCTCACCCTGGAGCAGGCGCGCAAGGCCCTGGCCGCCGCCGAGACCGAGGCCCTGAAGAACAACTGGAACATGGTCATCGCCATCGTCGATTCCGGCGGCCACCTGGTCCTGCTCGAGCGCCTCGAGAACACGGCCTACGGATCAGTCGACGTGGCCCGCCAGAAGGCGCAGGGTGCGGTCGCCTTCCGCAGGCCGACCAGCGCCTTCCAGAATCTCATCGCGCAGGGCGGCGAACATGTCCGGCTGCTCAACCTGACCGGCGACGCCGGCGTCCTGGAGGGCGGCGTGCCCATCGTCGTGGGTGGCCGGATGGTCGGCGCCATCGGCGTCTCGGGCGGCAGTTCCAAGCAGGACGCGCAGGTCGCCCAGGCCGGCGCCGATGCGTTAAAATAGGCCGAGCCGCCAATCCGCCGGCGTCGCCCCCGCCGCCGTCAGCCTTTGAGCGCCAGCGCCTTGTCGTAGAGCGCGTTCTTCGCCGCGCCGGTGATCGCCGCCGCCAGCTTCGCCGCCTGTCTGACCGGCAGGCCGTCGTCCAGAAGCAGCTTCAGCACGCGCTCGCCCTCGCCGTCGTCGGCGCCGGGCGTCGCCCCGGACAGCAGGAGGACGAACTCGCCGCGCTGGCGGTTGGCGTCCGCCCGCAGCCAGTCGAGTGCTGCGGTCAACGGCCCGGCATGGATCGATTCGAACAGCTTGGTCAGTTCGCGGGCGATGACCAGCCTGCGCTCGCCGAACACGGCCGCCATATCGGCGACGGTCTCCAGCACCCGGTGCGGCGCCTCGTAGAAGACCAGGGCGCAGGGATAGGCGCGCAGCTCCTCCAGCGCCTGCCGGCGCTGGCCGCCCTTGCTCGGCAGAAAGCCGTAGAACAGGAAATGCTCGTCGGACAGGCCGGAAGCGGACAGCGCCGTGGTCGCCGCACAGGGCCCGGGCAGCGGCACGACGCGGCAGCCGGCGGCGCGCACGGCGGCGACGACCCGGGCGCCGGGGTCGGAAATCCCCGGCGTGCCGGCATCGGAAATCAGTGCCACGGATTCGCCGGCCTGCAGCTTGTCGACGATACGGGCGGCGGCTTCGTTCTCGTTGTGCCGGTGCGCCGGCAGCGTGCGCGCCGGCGAGCCGAGCTGCTTCAGCAAGGTGCCACTGTGCCGGGTGTCCTCGGCAGCGACCCACGGCACCGTGCGCAGCACCTCCTCGGCGCGCCGCGTCAGGTCGGCGAGATTCCCGAGCGGCGTCGGGACGACATACAATGCAGCGGATTCTTCCGTCATTTTCACGTGCATGCTGGCAAAGACCAACGATACCACCACGACCCGCGGCCGCGAAGCCGAAGCGCTGGCCGCCCGCCACCTGGAGGGCTGCGGTCAACGCGTCGTGGAACGCAATTTCCGCATCCGCGGCGGCGAGATCGACCTCATCTGCCGCGACGGCAAGACGCTTGTCTTCGTCGAGGTCCGCCAGCGCAGCCGCGGCGACTTCGGCGGCGCCGCGGCCAGCATCACGGCCGCCAAGCGCCGACGCATCGTCCTCGCCGCGCAGCACTACCTGCTGGGCAAGCCCGACTGCGACTGCCGCTTCGATTGCGTGCTGATCGACGGCAGCCGGCTGGAGTGGATCCGGAATGCGTTTTCTGCTGACGATTAGCCTGGCCTGCTGGTTGACGGCGGCGCAGGCCGACAGCGTCCGCCTGCTGGTGCAGAGTTCGCCGCTGGCCGGCAGCCAGTACTACGCCGTCGGCGCGCAATGGGCGGCGCTGCGGGTCGGCGACCCGCTTGCCCTGATCCGCGAGCCGGACAACCGCCACGACCGCAACGCGATCCGCGTCGAATGGCGCGGCCACAAGCTCGGCTACGTGCCGCGCGCCGAGAACCGCGCCGTCGCCGCCGCCATGGACCAGGGCGAGCGGCTGGTGGCGCGCATTTCGCGGCTGACCGAGCACCCCGACCCGTGGCGCCGGGTCGAGTTCGAGGTCTTCGTCGAGCTGTGATGTAGAATGCCCCGATCACCAGCCCCGAACCGCATAAAAATATGGATCTGATTGCCCGCGTCGCCAAGCATTTCGAAGACAGCGCGAATACCAAGCTGAATGCCGTCGAAGCGATGGCGGCGCCGATCGCCGCCGCCATCGAAACGATGACCAGTTGCCTGATCAACGGCGGCAAGATTCTCGCCTGCGGCAACGGCGGCTCGGCCGGCGACGCCCAGCATTTCGCCGCCGAACTGATCGGCCGCTTCGAGGCCGAGCGCCAGGAACTGGCAGCCATCGCGCTGACCACCGACAGTTCGATCCTGACCGCCGTCGCCAACGACTATTCCTTCAGCCAGATATTCTCCCGCCAGGTGCGCGGCCTCGGCCATGCCGGCGACGTGCTGCTGGCCATCTCGACCTCCGGCAATTCCGCCAACGTCATCGAGGCGATCAAGGCCGCCCACGAGCACGACATGCGCGTCGTCGCGCTGACCGGCAAGGGCGGCGGCCAGATCGGCGACCTGCTGCGCGACGACGACATTCATCTCTGCGTGCCGGCCGACCGCACGGCACGCATTCAGGAAACCCACCTGCTCGTCATCCATTGCCTGTGCGACGGTATCGACGCGCTGCTTCTGGGAGTCGAATGATGCAAAAACTCAAGCTCACCCTCGCCGCCGCGGCGCTGATCGCAGCCCTTCCCCTCCTGCAGGGCTGCGTTCCCGCCGTCGTCGGTGCCGGCGCGGCAGCCGGCGTGATGTCGGCGCACGACCGCCGCGCGACCGGCGCCCAAGCCGACGACGAGGCCGCCGAATGGAAGGCCGCGCAACAGGTGCCGGACGCCTACCGGGAAGCTTCGCACCTCAACTTCACCGCCTTCAACCGCCGCCTGCTGATCACCGGCGAGGTGCCGAGCGAGGAAGCACGCAACGTCATCGGCGAGCGGGTCGGCAAGCTCGACGGAATCAGGGAAGTCTTCAACGAGACCACAGTCGGCCCGGCCTCGTCGCTGACGACGCGCAGCAACGACAGCTACATCACGTCCAAGGTCAAGGCCCGCCTGGTCGACGAGAAATACCTGTCGGCCAACCACGTCAAGGTCGTCACCGAAGCCGGCGTCACCTACCTGATGGGCATTGTCAACGAACGCGAAGCCAAGGTCGCCGTCACCATCGCCCGCACCACCGACGGCGTGCGCAAGGTCGTCAATCTGTTCGAGGTGCTCAGCGACGCCGAGATCAAGCGCCTGAGCACGATCCCCGCCAGCAGCGGGACGGCGCCGGCGCAACCGGCGCCGGTCGAGAGCCGCTGAGGGCACCGGTAACCAGCACGGGGGAGCGTAGCCATGAACCTGGAAAAGGTCATCTTCGGTTTTTTCATCGTCCTCGCCGCCACGCTCAACTTCGGCTTCTTCATCGGCGACATCGAGCGCCCGGAACTGCACAACGTCTATGAACTGGCGGCGGCGCTGATCGTCAGCCTGATCGCCACCGCGCTGAAGTTCGGCGACCGCACGCAGATCGGCGCCATCCATCTCTCCACCAGCCTGGTCGCCGACCTGCAACTGATCGCCGCCGCCATCACCTGGGGCGTCGCCGTCCATGTCACCGGCGTCGGCATGACGCCGCACGTCACCTCCAGCGTCGTCTCGCTGTCCGGCGGGGCGCTCTTCGCCAACATCGTCTCGGTCGTCATCCTGATCGTCGAAACCGTCATGCTGCGCCGCTGAGACGGAGGCGGCGATGGTCAACAGCGCCTTCTTCCTCGTCCTCCGGCGCATGCGGGCGCCGATCATCGTGCTGATCGTCATCTACGGCATCGCGGTGATCGGCCTGACGCTGGTTCCCGGCGTCGATGCCGAAGGGCGGCCGGCGCCGCCCCTCAGCTTCTTCCACGCCTTCTATTTCATCAGCTACACGGCGACGACCATCGGCTTCGGCGAAATCCCCACCGCCTTCTCCGACGCCCAGCGGCTGTGGGTCACGATCTGCATCTACCTGACGGTGGTCGGCTGGTCGTACTCGGTCCTGACGCTGATCGCCCTGCTCCAGGACCGCGGCTTCCAGAAAACGCTCACCGTCAACCGCTTCGTGCGCCGCGTGCGCCGCCTGAAGGAGCCCTTCTACCTGGTCTGCGGCTGCGGCGAGACCGGCAACCTGATCTGCCACACGCTCGACCGCCTCGGCCATGCCTTCGTGGTCGTCGAAAAGGATGACCTGCGGGTACAGGAACTCGACCTCCAGGACTTCAAGACCGACACCCCGGCCCTTGCCGCCGATGCCCGCAAGCCGGACAACCTGCTGCTGGCCGGACTGAAGCACGCGAAATGCCGCGCCGTGCTGGCGGTGACCAACGACGAGGAGGCCAACCTCGCCATCGCCATCGCCGTGCGCCTGCTCAACCCCTGCATTCCGGTCATCGCCCGTGCCCGCACCCCTTCCGTCGCCGCCAACATGGCGTCGTTCGGCACCGACCACATCATCAACCCCTTCGCCCGCTTCGCCGAGCATCTGGCACTCGCCGTCGCCGCGCCCGAACGCTTCCGGCTGATCGAACTGCTGACCGCCCTGCCGCAAACGCCGATGCCCGAACCCCACCGGCCGCCCGCCGGGCGCTGGATACTCTGCGGCTACGGGCGCTTCGGCCACCTCCTCGCCAGCCATCTGCGGCCGGCCGGCATCGAACTGACCATCATCGAGCCGGAATCCGCCGACAGCGGCTCGCTGCCGACCATCCGCGGCTACGGCACCGAGGCGGAGACGCTGCTCCAGGCGGGCATCGCCGAGGCATCGGGGATCATCGCCGGCAGCAACGACGACGTGAACAACCTCTCCATCGCGGTCACCGCGAACGAACTGAAACCCTCGCTGTTCGTCGTCGCCCGCCAGAACCACAGCGTCAATACCCCGCTGTTCGCCGCCTACGGCGCCGATTTCACGATGGTGCCCGGGCGCATCGTGGCCCAGGAGTGCATCGCCATCCTGACCACGCCGCTGCTCGCCGCCTTCCTCGACCTGCTGCGCGAACGCGACGAGGCGTGGAGCGCCTGCCTGGTCGGTCGCCTGGAAGCGCAGGGCCGCGGGCGGACGCCGGCGGTGTGGAGCATCAAGCTGAACATCGCCGAATCGCAGGCGATCTACCGCCTGCTGATGCAGCATCGCGTGATTTCCCTGGGCGAAATCCTGCGCGACGGCACCGACCGCGGCACGCCGCTACGGGCGACGACGCTGCTCGTTCGCCGCGACAAGCAGCTGATCCTGCTGCCGCCCGACGATTTCCGCCTGCTGCCCGGCGACGAGCTGCTGCTGGCCAGTTCGCTGGCCGCCCGCCGCAACCTCGAACTGACCCTGCACAATCCCAACGAACTCGACTACGTGCTGACCGGCCGCGAAACCTCCGGCAGCTGGCTGTGGAACCGCGGCGCGGCACGCGCGAAAGCGGCCGGCCTCGGCAGCAGCGACTGATACCATCTCCCTGCCCGCGCCGTCCGGCGCGCCACTCCACCTCACCCGCGAGGATCCACCATGTCATCACTCAAGTTTCTCGGCATTTCCGGCAGCCTGCGCCGCGCCTCGACCAACAGCGGCCTGCTACGCGCCGCCGGCGCCCGCCTGCCGGCCGGCGTGACGATGGAGGTCGCCGACCTTTCCGACATTCCTTTCTACAACGCCGACATCGCGGAAAAACCCGCCGCCGTCGTGCGCGTGCTGGCGCAGATGGGCGCGGCCGACGCCTTCGTCTTCGCCTGCCCGGAATACAACTATTCGCTGGCGCCGGCGCTCAAGAACATCCTCGACTGGGCTTCGCGCGAACCGAACAACGCCCTGATTTCCGGCAAGACGGCGTCGATCATGGGGGCCGGCGGCGGCATGGGCACCTCGCGCTCGCAGTATCACCTGCGCCAGGTCTGCGTCTTCCTCAACCTGCACCTGCTCAACAAGCCGGAAGTCTTCTCCAATGCCTTCGCCGGCGCCTACGATGCCGAGGGCAACCTGACCGACGCGAAGATCTCCACCCTCGTCGGCGAGCAGATGCACGCGCTGGCGCATTGGACGCGGCGGATCAAGGGCTGATGCGAGCCGGCGCGGCGGCGCCAGTCAGGCCGCCAGCGCCCGCCTGAGGCCGCGCATCAGCATGCCGAGCGCCGGCAGCTTCATGTACAACTCCTCGGCCGTGTCCCAGTAGTCGCGGTGATAGGTAACCTTGCCGGCGGCGTCGAACCGGAGGTGCGAGACGCCGCGCATGACCTGCGCCGCGCCCCGGCCCCACAGGCGCACGCGGAAATGGAATTCCCAGACCAGCATGGCGCCGCCGGCGTCGACCACCTTTTCTGTGACGACGAAGCGCGGCTCGGCGACCTTGCGGAACATGTGGGTGAAGATATGCTGGATGGCGGCGACGCCGCGCACCTCGTTGAAAGGATCCTTGAACCAGGCGTCGTTGGCGTAGAACTCGGGAAAGCGGGCGACGCTTTCGCTGCTGAGGTCATGGTAGAAGCGGATCAGGGCATCGAGGTCCATCTCATGCTCCGGTGAAGCGGCGGATCAGGGGAAAATACCAGCGATACGGCAGGTGCGCGAACAGCTTCATGACCAAGGTGAAGCGCTTCGGGAAATGAATCTCGAAATTTGCCTTGCGGAAGCCGTCGACCGCAGCAGATGCCGCCTGTTCCGGGGT
>WBZM01002989.1_pt1 | contig 13625 bp, 9 predicted proteins | sample 5204271 | NCBI WGS metagenome assembly WBZM01 (sample SAMN12344346, study PRJNA552823) | activated sludge metagenome | biome: Activated sludge suspended growth; feature: Nitrification reactor; material: Wastewater; isolation source: activated sludge from nitrification reactor of wastewater treatment...
GCCCCACACATAAGTTGTGTCTACGCTGGCGATGGGGGTTGTATCCAGAGTTTCACCCTCAGACGAAACGGGAGCGGCCGTCGGCATTTCCATATACGAGTCGCTGTCTTGGGTCATGGCGTTACGTCGATTCAAAACAAACAGAATCGCCGCAATGAGAATAATGAGGAGCAGCCCCAAGAACAGAACGGAGGTGATGCTTCCTCCCTCTTCTTCAGCCGGAGCCGTCTCCCCGGTTCCCGGCACAGTAAGCGCTGGAACCCCGGCACAGCCAACGCCGCCGTTGACAACCGACGCAACTGCCTGAAGTCGCTGTACTTCTGCCGGATCGGTTGAGCGGGTTGCTGCACTACAAGCTGCATCCGCGCCATCCCAACCACCCAGGGCTTCTTGTACCTTTTGCGTATTGTTGTCAAACGAATAGGCATCAGCCACAGCCCGGACAAAATAATCCTGATACTGTTGGGATAACGCATTTGGCGCGGCATCGACCCAGGTTACCGGTGTCAAATACCAACCAAAAATGACCAGACCCACAAAGAATCCGATCGCAAAAACTATCAATAAAGCAATACCTGGTTGTTTACGGACAAAATTCATATGTCACCTACCTTCTAGCTCCTGGCGGGAACGATTCAACAGTGACATCCCCTCTGCAAAATAAATCTTATCACAACTGGACTAAGCGTCAAGTTATGTTTAATTCTTTCCTTAACGCTTTTGCCTGTGGTATACTGTCTGGCGATCTTCAAACCTTTTAATTTACCCCAAAACAGCCAGGAGATTATAAAAAGTGAAACACTACCTGAGCATTGCAGATTTAACCCCTGATGAACTCCATGACCTCCTAGATTTAGGCCTTTCACTGAAGGCAGAATGGCGCAATGGCGGCAATCGCCCGCTGCTAAAAGGCAAAAGCCTGGCGTTGGTTTTCCAGAAGCCTTCTTTGCGGACCCGTGTGTCTTTTGAAATGGGCATGGTGCATCTGGGCGGCTATGCCTTTTATCTATCGCCCAATGAAGTGAAGATGGGCGGTCGCGAGAGTGTGCCCGATGTAGCCCGTGTTTTATCCGGTTATGTGGATGGCATTATGGCCCGCGTGTTCGAACATCAGCATATTTTGGATCTGGCGGCTTATTCCAGCGTGCCGGTGATCAATGGCCTATCGGATTACAACCATCCGGCGCAAGGCCTTACCGATGTCTTTACTATTTTGGAAGATAAAGGCAAATTGGAAGGCTTGAAGCTGGCTTATGTGGGCGACAGCAACAATGTGACGCGATCTTTAATGTTTGCGTCGATGAAGCTGGGCATGCATATGACGGTCGCTTCGCCGGCTGGCTATAATCTGACGGCCGATGACGTGCGGTTGGCGGCGGAAATGAGTACCGCCGGGGCGAGGTTGGAGTTGGTGGAGGATCCGGTTACGGCCGTTACCGACGCCGACGTCATCTACACCGATGTCTGGACCAGCATGGGACAGGAAGCCGAAGCCGCCGAACGCGCCCAACTCTTCCCACCCTATCAAGTCAACCAGGCGCTCGTCGACAAAGCCAAACCCGATTGCATCGTCTTGCACTGCCTGCCAGCCCACCGAGGCGATGAAATAACCGACGAAGTGGCCGACGGGCCGCATTCCCGCCTCTTCCCCCAGGCTGAGAATCGGATGCACGCCCAGAAAGCAATCCTGGTCCGTTTAATGGCCGATTAACCGATCAACAATACAAAGACAGCCCGGAGATCAATACATGGCAACTAACCGTGCTCGCTATGAAGAAGCGCTAAACAGAGGCCATACCTACGGTTGGGATCAACGCTGGCCAGAGGCCATCGAGGCTTTTAACGAGGCCGCCCGCGATGAACCCACCGAACCAGCTCCTTTCGCCGGTCTGGGCATGGCCTATATGGAGCTGAATCAGCTTGAAAAAGCGTTGGAAAACTACAAACTGGCGGCGCGTTACTCTCGTGGCGAAGTCATGCATTTGCAGCGCGTAGCCGAAGTTCAAGAACTGCTGGGCATGGCCGACGAAGCAGGCAAAACGTATATGGCCATCGGCGAAATCGAGTTAAACCGCAAGCGGTTAGACGACGCCATGACCAACTGGCATCGCGCTGTGCGCTTGGAGCCAAATTTGCTGCGCGCTCACCAACGTCTGGCGTCGATTTACCAGCGACAAGGGGCTGTGCGGAATGCCATCCAGGAATATCTGGCCATTGCGCGTATTTTACAAAGCCAGGGTGAAAAGAATAAAGCGCTGCAAGCATGTCAGCTTGCGCTGCAATTGGACCCGCGTAATCCAGACGTTCTCACGGCTTTGGAAATGGTTCGCCAGGGTGAAATGCTCTTTGCCAAGGAACGGGCAGCCGGGCCGGTCGTCGCGTCTAAGAGCAGCGGCCTGCTGCGAATGGCAGTAGACCTGGAGAAAGATGTCCAGGCCTGGGTGCCAGATAAGCGCGTGGTGGAAACGGCCGTGCCCGTTCAAGACGCCCGCCGCATGGCCATGGAACAACTCGCTGTCGAACTTTTTGAAGACGACACCGAAGACGCCCAAAGCGCTGACAAAATCGAACGCGATTTCCTGATCAGCCAGGCTCTGGATTTCCAGCGTCGCGGCCTGGTCAACGAAGCCATCAGCGCCTACGAACAAGCTCTCGCCGCCGGGCTGTCCAGCACCGCCGCCCGATTCAACCTGGGCCTCCTCTACCAGGACAAACTCCGCTTTGAGGACGCCATCCGAGAATTTGAGTTTTCGGTCAAAGACCAGGAATACCGTCTGGCCAGCTACTTTGCTCTCGGCGAATCATACCGCGCGCGCGGCCAGATCAATAAATCCATCGAAAGTTTCATCAATGTTCTCAAAATTGTTGATATGGGCACCGTCCGCCACGATCAGGCCGACAGACTCATTGAACTGTATGAGAATCTAACCGACAGCCTGGTAACCCAGGGTGAATCAGAAAAAGCCACTGCTTTCGCCAATTCTCTGGTGGAATTTTTAGGCCACAAGGGTTGGGAAGACAAAGTGAAAGAAGCGCGCCAACGTCTGGATGCATTTTCCGACACCGGCATGATGATTCTGGGCGATGTGCTGACATCCGGCACGGAAAAGGTACTGGAATCTTTGTATCTCAGCCAGGAATATGCGCGGCGCGGCATGTACAACACAGCCATCGAAGAAACCTATCGGGCGATTCAACTCTCGCCGGATTATTTGCCGGCGCACATTCAATTGGGCGATGTGTTGGCCAGACAAGGCCGACATGAAATGAGCGCGTCTAAATTCACCACCATTGCCGATACGTTTAAGGTACGCGGCGATGTCAACGGCGCGATCATGGCGTATGAGAAAGTCTTAGAACTGGCTCCGCTGGATTTGGCGGCGCGGGCGCGGTTGATTGATTTGTTGAAACAGCACGGCCGTATCGACCGCGCGCTGGAACATTACATGATCATGGGTGAAGGGTATTACCAACTGGCCCAGGTCGACAAAGCCCGCGAAATTTACCAGGAAGCCCTCAAACTGGCCCCGCGCGGCGAACCGGAACGAAACTGGCCCAAACGCATGCTGCGCGCCATGGTCGACATCGACATTCAGCGCTTTGAATGGCGGCGCGCCCTACCCGCCTTACGCGATTTGCGCGAACTGCAACCAGACGATGAATGGACAGCCATGACTTTGGTGGACATGTATTTCAAAGTGGGGCAGCCGCAAAATGCCGTGCGCTCCTTAGACCAATACTTGATGCAGTTGGTGCGCACCGGCAAGGGCGTGAAGGTCGTGGGTATTTTGGAGGATATGGTCCAGCAACGGCCGTCCGACCCCAACCTCGTCGATCGTCTGACACGCCTCTACATCCAACAACGCCAAAACCAAGAGGCCGTAGCCATCTTAGACAAACTCGGCGAAGCGCAATTAGAGGCCGGTGACAAAGCGGCCGCCGTCATCACCATCGAAAAAATCTTAAAACTCAACCCGCCCAACGCCGCCAGTTACAAACAACTGTTATCCCAACTCAAATAATCACAAACCACTCCTCAGCCATCCTTCCCATCAACCCCAAACCTGCGCACAGATCAGACCTCTGCCGCGCAGGTTTTTTCGTTGTCTTTGCCTCATCCGAATATCGCTTTGCGCTAATTTGCCCTTACGCAGACAGGATTAAATGCCAACGGACGGCAATACCCGATTGGGGTATAATTTGGGGTGCAAATAGGGAGAAACTTGGTGTTCGACAATATACTCAATTTTCATAGCGGGATAAGCGGATTGGATATCATCGATATCCTGCTGGTAACATTTATCATCTACGGCATTTTTATGTTAATTCGCGGCACGCGTGCGGTGCAAGTGCTGCGAGGCTTCATTGTCCTGGCGCTTGTGTTCTGGCTGCTCGCCAGGTACGTCGATTTGCCCGCTTTCAGTTCGCTGATCACCAACACAACCCTGCCGCTGCTGCTGGTTTCAATCCCGGTCATCTTTCAACCGGAAATACGCCGCGCTCTGGAACAGTTGGGCCGCACAGGCAGCGTGCTGCGCCTTTTCCGGCGCAACGAAGTACACCCCATCGTGATCGCCGTAAAAGACGCCTGCCTGCGCCTCTCGCAACGCCGCCACGGCGCGTTGATCATTTTTGAGCGCGACACAGGGCTGCAAGAATATATCGACACCGGCATCTTACTCGATTCAAAAGCATCGCCGGAACTGCTGCTGACCATTTTTAACAAAAATACAGAACTGCACGACGGTGCGGTGATTATTCGCGGCGAGCGATTGGCGGCGGCAGCTTGTGTGATGCCTTTATCGACCAGCAGCTTGTCGGACAGGCAAATGGGGCTGCGCCACCGGGCTGCCTTGGGCATTAGCGAGGTGAGCGACGCCATTGCTTTGGTGGTTTCGGAAGAAACAGGACAGGTGTCGATTGCTCATAACGGCCGTATCATTCGCCGTCAGGATCCCGCCCGTCTGGATGAAATCCTCAACGCCTTTCTGCAAAATCGACAAAACCAACGACGCGGAGGGCCAGCCAAATGAAAATTTTCCGCGGCATCCTCTCCAACTTTCTCACCTTTTTATTGTCCCTCATGCTGGCCATTCTGATCTGGCTCAATGCTTCCCAGGCCAACGACCCCAGCCGTTTGCAATCTTTTCAGATCCCCATCGATTTCATTGGCCAACCGGAAAACAGCACCCTGGTCACTTCCGACGAGAACATGGTTTTTGTCGTCGAGGCGCGTTCGTCTGTTTTAAACCAGCTCACCACAGATGATTTTACGGCCGTTGTCGATCTCAGCCAGGTCCCCCTCAGCCAGGACACCATCGTCGACGTGAACCTTCAACCCAAAAAGTCCGGCGTCACCATCACCTCGCCTTCCCCGGACAAAGTAACCGTACGCCTGGAACAACTCGTATCGCGTGATGTGCCTGTGGTGCTGGACATTCGCGGCAGTGTCGCCCGCGGACACACGCAAGGCGACGCCCTGGTAGACCCAGAAGTCATTACCGTCGTCGGCACGGCCGCGCAGGTCGAAAGGCTCGACTCAGCCCGCGTTACCGTCTTCCTTAACAACATCAGCCAGACCTTTGTCGCCACTCCTGTGCCAATTTTTTATGATCGGCAAGGTCGCGTGGCCAGCACCAGCGGCCTCAAAAGCGTCAGCCGCGAAGACGTCAACGTCACCATCCCCGTAACCGAGTCGGCCGATTTCGCCGAGAAATTCATCGAAGTCGACTGGAGCGGCGCGCCGGCGGATGGCTACCGCCTGCTCAGCATCAACGTCAATCCACCCAGCGTCCTGGTTAGAGGCCTGCCCACCAGCCTGAACCAACTCACCCAAATCCGCACCGAACCCATCGACATCACAGGTCTTACCGAAACGTTTACCCAAACTGTCACCCTGGATCTCCCGACCGGCGTCACGCTGGATGAAGTGCAGATTGTGGAAGTAACGATTGAGATCGAACCCATTTTAACCACTGGCGTGTATAATCGACCTGCTGAGGTGCAGGGATTGGATAAGGGATTAACGGCCGTTATCGACCCTGAAGAAGTGCGCGTTGTTGTGTTTGGTCCGCTGCCCGTGCTGGATTCCCTGGCCGAAGACGAAGTCCGTGTCACCGTAGACGCCTTCGGGCTGCTCACCGGAACCTACAGCCTGGAACCGGTCGTCAGTTTACCCGACCGGGGCATCGAATTACGCTCCGTCCAACCGCAACTGGTCACCGTTATCATCACGACGGCCGTTACCGACACCCTGACCCAAACCGTCAGACCGACACCAACGCCGACATCCTGGCGGCCGCTGCTGCCCACAAGACAGCACGCAGCCAAACAACTCACACCCAATCAAATCATATGGCCGGCGATGAACAACCCCCATCCCGCCCTTTTACCGGAAGAAGAAAATTTATGCCTGCAAAATCCTTAGTCGCCCTGGTTGGTCGCCCCAACGCGGGCAAATCAACCCTTTTTAATCGCATCGTCGGCCGACGTTTAGCTGTTGTCTCCGATGTGCCCGGCACCACCCGCGACAGACTCTACGCCGACGCAGAATGGACCGGCATCAACTTCACCGTCATCGACACCGGCGGCATCGAAGTAACCGATGGCTGGAACACCGAACCACTTTCTGAAGACTCGGAACAATATCTGCCACTCATTCGCCGTCAAGCGGCCGTTGCCATCCAGGATGCCGATGTCATCGTCCAGGTCGTCGATGGGCAAAGCGGCATCACCGCCGCCGACCGCGAAGTGGCCGACATCCTACGCCAATCGAATAAACCAATCATTATCGCCGCCAACAAGTTAGAATCCAGCAAATTATGGGACAACGCCTACGAATTTTATGAACTGGCTTTAGGCGAAGTCATCGCCATTTCCGCCTTACACGGCGCAGGCTCCGGCGATTTGTTAGACGCCATCGTCGCCGCCTTACCAAACCCCAACGAAGAAGAGCCAGAAGACGACGAATCCATCAAAATTGCCATCCTGGGCAAACCCAACGCCGGTAAATCCACGCTGCTCAACAAAATGATTGGCGAAGAACGCGCCATCGTCAGCCCAATTGCCGGCACTACCCGCGACGCCATCGACGAACGCCTGGTCTGGCAAGGGCAAGAATTCACCTTAATCGATACGGCCGGTATCCGGCGGCGCGGCAAAATTGAACCCGGCGTGGAAAAATACAGCGTTCTCCGCTCCATCAAAGCGCTCAAACGGGCCGATGTAGCCCTTTTGCTGATTGACGCCGAAGCCGGCATCACCTCCCAAGACGCCCACATCGCCGGAATGCTAAAAGATGAAATGAACGGCGTGATCATTTTGGTTAACAAATGGGACGCTATCGACAAAGACTCCTTCACCATCTACGAATATGAAAAAGTGCTGCGCGAGGAATTGAAGTTTCTTCCTTATGCGCCAATCATTTACATATCGGCCATGACCGGGCAGCGAGTAAACAAAATTTTGCCCAAAGTTGTCGAAGTGCAGGAAATGCGCCATCAACGCATCCCCACGGCCGATTTAAATAAGTGGATGCGTGAAGTAACCGTTCAACATCCACCGCCAAGCAGTGGCGGCAAACGGGTGAAATTCTTTTACACCACCCAAGTTTCCGTGGCGCCCCCCACCATTGTGATGTTTGTCAACAAACCGGAGTGGGTTCACTTTAGTTATGAGCGTTACCTGGAAAACCGCCTGCGCGAATTGTATCCCTTTGAGGGGACGCCGGTGCGCCTTATCTACCGCGCCCGCAGCGAAGACCGGTTTGCCAAGTAATGAACGGGCTGCGGCACTTGAAGATTGAAGCCGGCTGAAGCCAACTGGGAAAGAAAAGGTAATTTGTGAGCAATCAAACATTTAATTATTATGCCCAAACCGTGCCGGGCGCAGAAGAAATCGCCTGGCTGGAAATTCGTTGGCGCTTGCCTGGCGTAAAATTTGGCGAATATCTGTTTGCCAAAGAGCAAAATGGCATTGTCACGTTCGAGTATCAGGGTGACATTGCTGACGTGCAGCAGCTAGAAACGGTGGAAGATATTTTTTTGCTGGCCTTGGATGTGCCTAAGTTGTCGCGCGGCAAGCGTGATCTGACCCAGATTCGGGACATGGTGACCAAAGCGGAAAGCTTCGGACGGGCGGGCAATCAGTTGATGCGCTTTCGGCAGCTCAGCCGCCCCCCTTCCTATCGCGTGGTGAGCCGCAAATTTGGCCGGCACGAATATCCATTGAAGGAGCTGCAAAAGGCCGTTCTCCAGGGGATGCAAAGCCGGTATCCACGGTGGGCCCCGGTGGCGGATGGGGCGCAGGTGGAGTTGGGCGTGGACTTGTTGGGGTCTCATTTGTTGTGCGGTTTTAACATTACCGACAAGCAGGCACGGAAGACGCGTATCTTGCGACAAACAGATGGCGATTCGGTACGGCCGTCTCTCGCCGCCGCTCTGGTTTTGGTGACTGAGCCTGAACCGGACGACGTCTTTCTGGATCCGTTGTGCGGCAACGGCCGTCTCCTCTTCACCCGCCGCTTGCTGGGCCGCTACGGCCGTTTGTTTGGCGCTGATCCCTCACCCGACCAGCTAGAAATCGCCGCCGAAAATCTGGCCACGCGCCGCAAAGGGCGGCTGGCGGAAAACATCGACTTACAGCCCTGGGCAGACACCGGCCTGCCGCTGGCCGATGGATCTGTCGATAAAACGGCGGCCGTCTTGCCAGACAGCGCCCAGGTGGGCAGCGAGCAAGAAATGAAGCAGTTGTACACGGCCGTCTTCCAGGAAATCGCCCGCGTGTTAAGGCCAGACGGCCGTGCCGCCATCCTCAGCCGTGAATACGACCAGGTCAAAGCCAGCCTGCGCGAACGCCCCATGCTGGAAATCCAGACGGGCTATTCAGTGAAAGCCGGGGCGCAGTGGGGCCGTATCTACATCATCAAGCGCCTGGAAGACGCGACGGCCGTTACACCGGCGGCGTAATCGTTACTTCCTGATCGTAAGCGGAAAAATCAAGCTGCCACACGCTGGCGCCTTCTTCACTGTCCGGCTCCGGCTCATTGACCACAATGCGGATGATGTCGTAGGTGTCCGGCGCAATCCACAGCGTCACTTCCACCGCCTGCGGGCCGATCAACCCACCGCTAATCGCCGCCAGACGTTCCCCGGCCACCTGCCCTGTGATCACATACAACTCCTGACTCGGGCCGCCTTCTAATTTTTCCCGACCGGATAACACAGCATTGGTTAAATCGGCTGTCAGAATGGCCGGCAGTCCGGCGGCGGCGTCAAACAACGCGCCGGGGTTAAACCCCCAGTTGGGCGGCAGTTGTTCCCACTTTTTGGTCAGAATGTTGGTTTGCCACTGGTCCTGGCCGATGCTCACCACGCTAATGTCGGTGATCAGGCCGAAAGCAGCGGCGCGCACGGCCGCTTGCGCTTTATCTGGCGCGGCAAAATCGCCTACGGCCGTGCGGAAAGCAATCGTTCCGGTGGGGTCCAGGGCCGCCGGCGCGCCGCTCAAATCCACGTTAAAATGAAATCCTGCGGTTGTCGTCAGACGGGCAACCGCCTGCTGGACGATCTCTTCCGGCGTGGGTTCCGGCGGCGGCGGCTCCTGGCAGGCGGCGAGCAGCAGCAACAAGCCAAAAAGAATCAGTAACCGTGATAAACAAACGTGTTTCGCTTTCATATCCCCTTCCTTTCCTTGTTATGCCTGATAATCATACTCGATTATGGGGCGAACGGCCGTTTGGTTTACGCCATTCGCCCGACCCGCCGCCCTGCGCTAAAATGACTGCCCTATGAAAGTATATCTACACAGCATTGGCTGCCGCCTCAACCAGAGCGAAATCGAGACGATGGCCCGCCAGCTATTGGCAGCGGGACACGAAATAGTGAACGACACGGCCGTGGCCGACAAAGTCATCATCAATACCTGCGCCGTCACTGCCGAAGCAGCGCGCGACGGCCGTACCCTCACCCGCCGCATCCACCGCCAAAACGACGCCGCCGAAATCATCCTCACCGGCTGCTACGCCACCATCGCCCCGGCCGAATTAGGGCGCGTGCAGGGCGCCGGGCGCATCGTCGCCAACCAGGACAAAGCCCAACTTGTCAGCTTACTGGATCCACAGGCGCGGCTCGATGTACCCGTCTTCGACCAGGAACCGGTGATGCGCGAATTTTTAGCCGGAACCACCGGCAACACCCGCGCCTTCATCAAAGTGCAGGATGGCTGCAACAACAAATGCACCTTCTGCGTCACCACCATCGCCCGCGGCGCAGGGCAAAGCCGCCACCTGGGTGACGTGGTAGCTGAAATTCAGGCGCTGGCCGCCGCCGGCTACCAGGAAGCAGTGCTAACAGGCGTCCACCTGGGCAGTTACGGCCACGATTTTGGCAACAAAGCCGGTCTCGGCGAACTGGTCCGCGCCATCTTGCAGCACACCGACATCCCCCGCCTGCGCCTGTCATCCTTGGAACCGTGGGACATCGCCCCAGATTTCTTTACGCTGTGGGAAAATCCCCGCCTGCTGCCCCATCTGCACATGCCGCTGCAAGCGGGCAGCGACAAAACTTTGCGCCGCATGGCCCGCCGCACCTCCCAGGCCGCCTTCCGACAGTTGGCCGACACCGCCCGCGCCCACATTCCCGACCTGAACCTCAGCACCGATCTCATCGTCGGTTTCCCCGGCGAAACAGACGAGGACTTTGCCGAGAGCCTGGCATATGTGCGCGAAATTGGCTTTTCGCGGCTGCATGTGTTCAGCTACAGCCAGCGTCCCGGCACGGCCGCCGCCAACATGCCCGATCAGGTTTCCGGCCCCCTTAAAAAAGAGCGCGCCCGCCGCCTGATCAACCTGGGCCATGAAATGAGTCTGACTTTTCACCAACGGTTTGAGGGGGATACGCGGGCCGTGTTGTGGGAAACGGCCGTCGGCGCAGACAAGGATGGTTTGCGCTGGGTAGGCTATACCGATAATTACATGCGCGTTCACGCCCACGGCCCCGCCGATTTATTCAATCACATCACCCCCACCCGGCTGACAGAAGCGCAAACCGATGGCTTAGCCGGGGTGATCGAATCCGCGTGATTACGCCTTATAAATTTTGGCAGGGCGACTTGATCAGTGATCCACCCACCGCCATAAATGAAAAGGCCACAGATGGACATGGTTTTTTCACGGCTTTTTAGGCGTGTACATCCGCGTAAATCCGCCTCCTATTTTTGAAGGAACTACATTGCACTCACCAAACCCCAATTATCAAACCATTGTCGCAAACATTTTTCGGCAGGCGGCTTTTATCCGCGATTTGGGGCTGGAACTGGTAGGCTGCGGACCGGGCTGGTGCGAAAGCCGGCTGGCGGTGCAGCCGCGCCACATGCAGCAGGATGATGTGGTCCATGCCGGGGTGCAAACCACCATCGCCGACCACACGGCCGGGGCAGCCGCCGGCACGATCATTCCGCCAGACGCTTACGTGTTGTCGGTGGAATTCAAGATGAATTTATTGCGGCCCGGCGTTGGGGAAATCTTGTTTTGCCGGGCAGATGTGCTGAAGCCGGGTCGCCAATTTAGCGTCGTCGAGTCTGAGGTGTTTGCCATCACGGGCAATTCGCGCAAACTCATCAGCAAATTCATCGGCACAATGGTGACAATGCCCCGCTCATGATCTCAGATAAATGACCTGACGGTGGGGGAAACGGCCGTTCCCCGCCCCCTGCCTCTTGTTCCTGCGTCCTCCAGTCGCAAGCAGCCGTCATTTTGTCGCCCAACTCGAATTGCGGATAATGAGGGGTTAAGAAATACTTATCAACAACGGAGATCCTACGGGAGACTGGTATGCAAAGACAACGGTTCCTTTTACTTGGCGTGTTGTTAACCACCCTGGTTACATTGGCTCTGGAAATTGTGCTGACGCGCATTTTCTCTGTAACCATGTGGTACCATTTCGCCTTTTTGACCATTTCTATCGCTTTGATGGGCAGCGCGGCGGCTGGGGTCATGGTGTATCTACGGCCGCAGATGCTGGCCGAAACGGCCGCGCGCCGCTGGATGGGCTACACAACCATCGCCCTAACCCTGGCAATTCCAATTTGCCTGCTGCTATATTTGCAAATTCCTTCTGTGACCATCATGATGAACCGCACAGAGTCGTTAACGGCCGTGCAAATCCTCTACCTGGCGCTCATTTACGTACTGCTCTCCATCCCGTTCTTCCTCTCCGGCGTGGTCATTTCGCTGGCGCTGGCCAGTTGGGTAAAAATCGCCGGGCGCATCTACTGGGCCGACCTGACCGGCGCGGCCATTGGCTGCCTGGTGAGCGTGGCCCTGCTGCAGTTTTTGGGCGGCGTGAACGCCGTCCTGGCGTTGGGGGTGATGATGGGGGCGGCGGCGCTGGTATTTAACGGGGAACGGCCGTTCCGCCAACCACGCTTTTTAGCCGCCATCGCTGCCTTACTCATCACCATAACCCTGCTGGTTACCAATCTGGCCGCGCCCTGGGTGCAAATCCGCGTCAGTAAAGGCGAAGCCGCCGAACCCAACGTCATCTACGAACGCTGGAACGCCCACTCGCGGGTAACGGTCTACGAACCGGCCGCCTACCCCTTCTTTTGGGCCATTTCCGGGCAAAAATGGGAAGAAACCATCCAAAATGGCGGCCAATTCCACCACTCGCTGCTGCTCATCGACGCGGTCGCCGGGACGCCCATCCAGCAGTTCGACGGCGACTTTTATCAGGTGAGCTTTTTACGCAACGATTTAACCGCGCTGGCCTATCACCTGATCAACCAGCCAACGACGCTGGTGATTGGACCGGGCGGCGGGCGTGATGTGTTGACGGCTTTGGTAAGCGGCGCGCCGATGGTAACGGCCGTCGAAGTCAATCCGGCCATCGTCGCCGCCGTCAAAGGCCAGTTCGCCGACTTTGCCGGCCACCTCTACGACCGGCCAGATGTCAACGTGCAGGTCGCCGACGCGCGCGGCTTCGTCGAACGCAGTGCAGATCAGTACGATGTCATCCAGGCATCCTTAATCGACACCTGGGCAGCGGGCGGCTCTGGCGCATTTGCCCTATCCGAAAACAGCCTCTACACCCGCGAAGCCTTTCAAACTTACTACGAACACCTTTCAGACCGGGGCATCACCACAGTGTCGCGCTGGTATTTGCCGGATCGGCCGGCGGAAACGCTGCGTCTCGTGTCCACGGCGATGGCTGGCTGGCAGGCTGCCGGCGTCAGTGACCCCCGGCAGCATATCGCCGTCATCGCCCATCTAACCGCCATGGCCCAGACAGAGGGTTTATCGACCACACTGCTCAAGCGCACGCCGTTCACGCCGGAAGATGTGGCCGCCCTGCAAGAAATCGCCGAATCAATGGGCTACACGGTGCTGTACGCCCCCGGGCTGGCTCCGTTTGAGGAAGTCGGCCAATTTATCGCCCAGCCAGACCATGCGGCCTTCATCGCCAACTATCCGCTGGACATTTCTCCGGCCACCGATGACCGGCCATTTTTCTTCAATCTGGTGCTGTTTGGCGATTTGTTAGACGCGTCGCTCAGCGGCAGCGGCGTCTACCGCACGAGCATGGAATCCATTTTCATTTTAATGGCGGTGTTGGCCGTCAGTCTTGTGC
>WBZM01001822.1_pt1 | contig 13616 bp, 11 predicted proteins | sample 5204271 | NCBI WGS metagenome assembly WBZM01 (sample SAMN12344346, study PRJNA552823) | activated sludge metagenome | biome: Activated sludge suspended growth; feature: Nitrification reactor; material: Wastewater; isolation source: activated sludge from nitrification reactor of wastewater...
CGACGACGGCGGCGGTCAGCACGACCCAGTCAACCGTCACGGCGCCTTCTTCCTCGGCGTTGAATTTCTGGAACAGCTTGAAGAATTTCATGGTCTCTCTCCTGGTTTGGCTTTCGCGTTGCATCCGTTCGGGCTGGAGGGAGAACAGTCCCTGTCCGTTCCGGCATGGGAGGTTTTTCGCCTTTCACCTTGTCTTAATGATGGCGCGATCAGTGTTTCATCCTTCGGCCTTGGGGCCATTTCGTGGCTTTCGCCCCGGTGCGCGAACAATCTGCGCACCAAAGATAGCTTGGTCGCGCTGGCGGAAATGATTGCCGGCTTGTTGCCGAAAGGCCGAATCGCCGCCGAATCTTCCGCATAGGGCCGAAATCCTTGGCAAACGGGCACTTTCTCTGGCAGGGTCGGCCCAAAACGTGACCGAGGCAGTGACGGAAGATGCGATGAAACGCAGGGCAAGACACGCAAGCTTGCTGCTGTGCGCCGTTCTGGCCGCGGGCGTGGCGCGGGCCGAAACAGTGGCGCCGGACTATCCGACCTTCACGTTCAAGCGCATCTCGGCGCCGAAACCGGGGGTGGGCAAGCGCATCACCGTGCAGATCGACCCTGAAGAACAGGCGCGGATGCTGGCCGCACGGATGCCGATGCCCGAAGACCCGATCCCGCGCGGCGGGGCGGCACCCGGATTGCTGCCGGTGCCCGGCAAGCCCGTGGCGCCCGGTTCCTACGAATGGTACTGGGACGCGGTTTCGCCCGCGCTGGCCGAACCCGATGGCCGCTTCGCCAAGGCGCTGGGCGCGCTGACGCAGGGTCCCGACGGCAAGTCGGTGGCCGCGCCGCGGATGCAGGCCCTGCAGGATATCGCGCGCGCCCACGGCACCGACATCCTCAAGGCAACGATCGGCACGCAGGTGTCACCTGCGCTGGTGCTGGCCGTCATCGGCATAGAAAGCGGTGGGCGCAAGGATGCGGTGTCCTCGGCGGGGGCGGTGGGGCTGATGCAGCTTATCCCGGCAACGGCCGACCGCTTCGGCGTGAGGGACAGCGCGGACCCGGTGCAGAACATCAAGGGCGGAGTCGCCTATCTCGACTGGCTCATGAACGAGTTCAACGGCGATCCGCTGATGGTGCTGGCCGCCTACAATGCCGGCGAGAACGCGGTGAAATCGAACGGCGGCGTACCGCCCTATACGGAAACCCGCGACTATGTGCCGAAGGTGCTGGCAGCCTGGACCGTCGCGCGCGGCCTGTGCGTGACCCCGCCCGAGCTGGTGAGCGACGGCTGCGTCTTCGCGGTGAAAGGATAAGCAGTCAGCATGACCGAGGTGAAGCCGCTGGTGCTGGACGTGGACGGCACGTTCCTGAAGACCGACATGCTGTTCGAGACCTTCTGGGCGGGGCTGGGGCGCGACCCCCTGGCCACGCTGCGGGCAACCCTGCGCAACCTGGGCCGGCCCGAGGTGCTGAAGGCCGAACTGGCCGCGATCGCGCCGCTGCGCACCGATCTTCTGCCCGTGAACCCCGAGGTGGCGCAGCTTGCGCTGCAGAACTGTGTCGCCGGGCGCGAAGTGGTGCTGGCCTCGGCCTCCGACCGGTCGCTGGTCGAAAGGCTGGCGGCGGACTACGGTTTTTCCGAACGGGTCTTCGCCTCGGACGGCCAGCGCAACCTGAAGGGCCAGGCCAAGGCCGAGGTGCTGGTCGGCGCCTTCGGCGACGGCGGCTTCGATTATGCCGGCGATTCTGCCGTGGACATGCCGGTCTGGGAACGGGCCGACAATGCGCTGGTCGTGGGCCATGTGCCATCGGCGCGCGGGCTGGTTTCCAAGGGCCGCAACGTCGTCGAACTGCCGGGCGGCTGGAACTGGCGGGCGCTGGTCAAGGCGATGCGCCCGCACCAGTGGGTCAAGAACGTGCTGCTGATCCTGCCGATGATCGCCTCGCACCGCTTCGACCTTGCAACGCTGATCCCGATCCTGTGGGGGATCGTCGCGTTTTCGGCGGCCGCCTCGTCCATCTACATCGTCAACGATCTGCTGGATCTGGAAGCCGACCGCCTGCACCAGACCAAGTGCCGCCGCCCCTTTGCCAGCGGCGCGGTGCCGATCAGGGTGGGGATGATCGCCTTCGGGCTGCTGATGGCGGTGGCGCTGGGAGTGGCGGCGATACTGAACACGGCATTCCTGGGGGTCGTCGTCCTTTACATGATCATGTCCCTTGCCTACTCGCTGAAGCTCAAGCGGATGCGCTGGGTCGATATCGCGACGCTGGCGATGCTTTACACCATCCGCGTCGTCGCGGGCGCGGCCGCGGGGCAGGTCGACGTGTCGATCTACATGCTGATCTTCATTTTCCCGGTCTTCATCACGCTGGGCTGCGTCAAGCGCCTGACCGAACTGACGCTGGCCACGTCGGACGAACGCCTGCCAGGGCGGGGCTATGCGCGTGGCGACCGGGGCGATCTGCTGAACGTGGCGGGCCTCGGTACCTTCGGCGCGCTGCTGATCTTCTTTCTCTATTCGCTCAGCGACCAGGGGCGCGAGCTTTACCCGACCACCTGGATCCTGTGGCTGGCGATGGCGCCGATGCTACTGTGGCTGTGGCGCATGGTGCTGCTGGGCTGGTACGGCAAGCAGGACCACGACCCCATCGTCTTCGCGATGCGCGACAAGTTCGGTATCGGCATCCTGATGATCATCCTCAGCCTGATGTTCTGGGCCGCCGGCCTTTGGGCCAAGTGGTTCGCCGCCTGAACGGCAGGCGTTGCGAGGGCCGTGCCGGATATCCGCCGCTTCGCCCGCCGGTCAGATCTTCATCTTCTTGAAGATGAATTCGGGAATGTGCCGGATGATAAGCATGATGTAGCGCCAGAAGAACGGCGTGTAGATCACGTTGCGGCGCCTGGCGACGGCGGCGAAGATGTCGTCGGCGACCTTCTCGGGGCTGGCCACCAGAAACAGTCCCGGCAGGCCCCAGGTCATCGCCGTGTCCACGAAGCCGGGCTTGACCGTCACCACATGGCCGCCCGCCCGCGTCAGCCGGTTGCGCAGGCCCGACAGATAGGTCGCGAACCCCGCCTTGGCGGCGCCATAGACATAGTTGCCGATCCGTCCCCGGTCACCGGCCACGGACCCGACGCCCACCACCGTGCCGCCACCGCGCGCCTCGATCTCGGGCGCGAGCATCTGCAGGAACCGGGCGGGCCCGGAAAAGCTGTCGGTCACGGTGCCGTCGATCAGCGACGGGTCGGTGTCGATGGCCGTCTGTTCGGGCATCGAGCCGACGAACACGGCGGCGTTCAGCTCACCGTCCTCGCGCGTCATCCGTTCGATCAGGGCGGCAAACCCCGAAGCGTCGCGTGCATCGAAGGCAACGGCTTCGGCAAAGCGTGCGCCGCGCAGCGAACAGTCTGCGGCCAGTGCGGCAAGGTCGTCGCGGTCACGACCCGCCAGAAGCACACCCGCACCCTGCGCCGCCGCCTTGCGGGCGAAGGCGCGCGCCATCGAGGAGGTGGCGCCAAGGACGATCCAGGTCGAGTTCATGCCACGCTCCGCAGTTTCAGGCGCCGCACCATGTCGGTCAGAAGCCGCCCTTCGGGGTCGGCCTCGGCCACGGCGGTGCGCCAGGCGTTCAGGTCGGGATACATCGCGCCGACATCGGTGCCGCGCGCAAGCGCATCCTTGGCGAAATAGAGCCGTCCGCCCGCCGCCACCGTCATGTCCTCCAGCCGCTTGATCAGCTCGCGCGCCTCGGCGCGGTTGGGGAAGTCGACGGCGAGAGTGTAGCCCTCCATCGGGAAGGACAGATACCCAGCCCGGCCCGGGCCCATGCGCTTGAGCACCGCCAGCGGCGAGGCAAGGCCCGAATTGGCGATGGTTTCCAACATGGCGCGCAGGGCAGGGGCGCTGGCCAGCGGCACGACGCACTGGAACTGGTGGAAGCCGCGCTTGCCGTAAAGCTTGTTCCAGTCGTGAATCTTGTCGAGCGGGAAGAAGAAGTCCGTGATCGGGCGCACCACGGTGCGGCCCATTTCGGGCACGCGGCGGTAGTAGGCTTCGTTGAAGGCCTTCACGATGGGCTTCGACAGCGAGAAATGCGGTGCGTTGAAGGGCACCTTGCGGAACTTGTCGCGCTTGGGGACAAGCCCCTGGCCGGTTTCGCCTTCCTCAAGGATGCCGCGCCCGAGGCTCCTGCCCTTCGCCGTCGCGTCGATCCAGCCCACGGTATAGGTCGCGGTCGAGGCGTCAAGCAACGCAAGGTGGTCGTCCCAGTCCTCGACCCGCCGTTCGGTCACCAGCATGATGTCGCCCTTGCAGGCGATCATCCGCAGGCGGGCGGCGGTGATGATCCCGGTCTGGCCCAAACCGCCGGCAGTGGCGCGGAACAGTTCCGGGGTCTTTTCCGGTGTGACGGTGCGGGTCCTGTCGCCCTGGCGCAGCGTCAGCGATACGACATGCTCGCAGAAGCTGCCTGCGCCGTGGTGGTTCTTGCCGTGCACGTCCTGCGCGATGCAGCCGCCCACCGTGGCAAAACCGGTGCCCGGCATCACCGCCGGCAGCCAGCCGCGCGGCGCGAAGGCCGCCGCGATCTCGCCGATGCGGGCGCCGGCCTCGACATCAAGAAGGCCGGTCGCCTCGTCGAAGGACAGCATCCGGTCAAGCCGCGACATGTCGACCATGCGCCCGCCGCTGTTCAGCGCGGCATCGCCATAGCTGCGGCGCATCCCCTGCGCCGGTACCATGCCGTCGGACAGGGCTTCGTCCAGCGCGCGCAGGCGTTCGGGGCGGGCGATGTCGCCCTTGGCCCACAGCGCGCGGCCCCAGCCGGAATAGTCAGCGGTTTTCCAGCGCATGACGACCTTTCAGCGAAAGACGTTCGGCCAGCGGAAATACGGCGATGCCGATGCCGATGGCGAACCAGAGTGTTGTGACACGGATGATGGCGGTGGCGGGGACCGACACCTCCATCGGGATGCCGTCAAGCGCCAGAAGGGCGATCATCGCCGCCTCGGCCCCGCCGACGCCGCCCGGCGCGCCGGTCAGCCCGCCCGCAAGCGTCGAAAAGACGAAGATCGCCACGGCCTTGCCCAGCCCGATGTCGGCGCCCATCCAGACCAGAAGCAGGTGAAAGGCATAGCCCTCGGCCATCCAGCCGATGAGGCCCAGCAAGACGGCGACGGCGAGTGTCGGTCCGTGGCTGAACCGTTGAAGCGACCGCGCCGCCTTGCGTACGCGTGCGAACAGGCGCGGCAGACGGCCGGTGAAGCGGAAGCCCAGGTCGGCCAGTCCGCCCAGAAGCGCGGGACGCGTTGCAACGAAGGCCCCGATCAGCGCCAGGATCGTCACCGGCGCCGCGCCGCGGATGCCGCTTGCCGCAACCGAGACGGAAACCCCCAGGATCACCGCCATCGCGGCAAGGTCCATCGCCCGGTCCACCAGCACCATCGGCGCCGTGCGTTCATAGGCCCAACCGGTTTCGCGCTTCAGCCAGCGCATGCGGATCAGTTCGCCGACACGGCCGGGGGTGACGCTCATCGCAAAGCCACCAAGGAAATGGCGGATGTCCTGCAAGATGCCGGTTGGCAGGCCCAGCCGGCGGGCAAAGATGTGCCAGCGCAGACCGCGCAGCAGGTAGTTCACTGCCGACAGCGCCAGAAGCGCCAACAGTTGCACGACCGACAGCCGCGCCATCTGGGCGCGGGTTTCCTCCCAGCCGGTTGCGGCCGCCAGACCGATCAGGCCCAGCAGGAAGAGTGCAAGCAGGCCGCCAAGGAACAGCGCGTCGCGCTTGCCGCGCGCGGGATGCGCGACGGGGGCGTCTTGCCGGGGAAGGGGGATCTCGCTGCTCATCATTGCCGCCTCACTAGCGACAGATTAGGGCAGGATTATGAATTCGTTTCGAGAAATCGGACAGTTCGCGCGATTTCAGACGAAGACGTCCGACCATTCCGGGTGGCGTTCGGCCATGCCGCGCACGAAGGGGCACAAGGGCAACACCTTGAACCCGTCCTTGCGCGCATCCGCGACCAGCCGTTCGACCAGGGCCCTGCCGGCACCGGTGCCGCGCATCGCATCAGGTACGAAGGTGTGATCGACGATGATCCGGTCGCGGCTCATCCGCGACCAGGTCATTTCGGCTTCGGCCCCGTTCAGATCCAGAATATAGCGGCCCTTGGGGCCGCGCTTCTCAAGCCGGATCTCGGGGGGCTGGGGATCAGTCAACAATGGTGGCCTCGGTCGCGGCGCGCAGTTCGGCCTCGGTCACGCCGTCGGCCAGTTCGACAATCCTGAGCCCGCCGGGCACCACGTCAAGCACGCCAAGGTTGGTGATGATGCGGTTCACGACGCCCTTGCCGGTCAGCGGCAGGGTGCACTGGTGCAGCACCTTGGATTCGCCGTGCTTGCTGGTGTGATCCATGACCACCACCACCCGACCCACGCCGGCCACAAGGTCCATCGCCCCGCCCATGCCCTTGACGAGCTTGCCGGGGATCATCCAGTTCGCCAGATCGCCGTTCTCGGCCACTTCCATCGCGCCAAGGATCGCCATCGCGATCTTGCCGCCGCGGATCATCGCAAAACTGGTCGCGCTGTCGAAGAAGGCGGTCTGCGGCAGTTCGGTGATCGTCTGCTTGCCGGCGTTGATCAGGTCGGGGTCTTCCTCGCCCTCGAAAGGAAAGGGCCCCATGCCCAGCATGCCGTTTTCCGACTGCAGCGTCACCGAGACGCCCTCGGGGATATAGTTGGCCACCAGCGTCGGGATGCCGATGCCAAGGTTGACGTACATCCCGTCCTTGAGTTCCTGCGCCGCCCGCGCGGCCATCTGGTTGCGGTCCCAGGGCATGGTCAAGCCTCCTCGCGCTTGCGCACGGTGCGCTGTTCGATCCGTTTCTCGTGCGGGCCGGCGATGATGCGGTGCACATAGATACCGGGCAGGTGGATCGCGTCGGGATCGAGCGCGCCCAGCGGCACGATTTCCTCGACCTCGGCCACGCAGGTGCGCCCGCAGGTCGCGGCCGGAACGTTGAAGTTGCGCGCCGTCTTACGGAAGACGAGGTTGCCCGAGGGGTCCGCCTTCCAGGCCTTGACGATCGACAGGTCTGCGACGATCCCGCGTTCCAGGACATAGGTCTGGCCGTCGAAGTCGTGGTGTTCCTTGCCCTCGGCAATCACGGTGCCGACGCCGGTCTTGGTGTAGAATCCGGGAATGCCGGCGCCGCCCGCCCGCATCCGCTCGGCCAGCGTGCCCTGCGGGTTGAATTCCAGCTCCAGCTCGCCGCTCAGGTACTGGCGCATGAATTCCGCGTTCTCGCCGACGTAGGACGAGATCATCTTCTTCACCTGGCGGGTTTCCAGCAGCACGCCCAGCCCGAAGCCGTCCACGCCCGCGTTGTTGGAGGCGACGGTCAGGTTCTTCGTCCCCGCGGCGCGGATCGCCGCGATCAGAAGTTCGGGAATGCCACACAGGCCGAACCCGCCCGCCGCGATCAGCATCCCGTCATGCAGGAGGCCGTCAAGCGCCTCGGCCGCCGAGTTGTAGACCTTCTTCATCGAAATCCTCCGTGGTCGCCGGCGCTTTCTGTGACGCATCGCGGCGCGAGTCAATCGCCGCAACGCGGCAAGCGTGCCGATCGGACAGTGGCGCGTTCCGCCGCCGGCATTCCGGCGCAGAAGCGACGCTTCAGGCGCCCTTTGCGGCCTTCGCCTTCGCGGTTGCCTTCGGCTTGGCTGCCGCCTTCGGCTTGGCGGGGGCCTTCGGTTTGGCTGCCGTCTTGGCCTTGGGGGCCGCCTTGGCGCGGGCCGGTTTCGCCTTGCCGCCCTTGGCGGCCTTTTCCGCCAGCAGCGGCAGCGCGATGTCCAGCGTCATCGTCGAGGGCTCGGTCCCCTTGGGCAGGGTGGCATTGACCTTTCCCCATTTGACATACGGCCCATAGCGACCCGGCATCACCTGCACTACGCCGCCCTCGGGGTGTTCGCCCAGATCCTTCAGCGGCTGCGCGGCCGCCGCGCCGCGCCCCGGCCCGCGCGCGGCCTTCTGCGCCAGCACCTCGACCGCGCGGTTCATGCCGATGGTGAACACCTCCTCGGCGTCGGGCAGGTTGGCATAGACCGACAGATGCTTGACGTAGGGCCCGAAGCGGCCGATGCCGGCCTCGACCGGTTCGCCGTCCGCGGGGTGGGGGCCGATCTCGCGCGGCAGGGCCAGCAGCATCAGCGCGCGCTCCAGCGTCAGCGTTTCGGGCGACCAGCCCTTGGGCAGGCTGGCGCGCGGCGGCTTGGGCGCCTCGGCCGTCGGCTCGCCCTTCTGCACATAGGGTCCGAAGCGTCCGGCCTTCACCCAGATCTCGGCGCCATCCTCGTCCTGCCCCAGCATCCGGTCGCCGCCGGCGGCTTCTTCGTTGGGCGACAGCGGCCTTGTGTAGCGGCAGTCGGGGTAGTTCGAGCAGCCGATGAATGCCCCCCCCGACCGCGCGGTCTTGAGGTTGAGCCGCCCCTTGCCACAGGTCGGGCAGGATCGCGGATCGGACCCGTCGGCGCGGGCCGGATAAAGATGGGGCGCCAGGAAATCGTCGATGGTCTCCAGCACCTCGCCGATGCGCAGGTCGGCGGTTTCCGCGATGGCGGCCGAGAAATCGCGCCAGAACCGTTCAAGCACCTCTTTGTAGGGGCGCGTCCCGGCCGAGATGTCGTCGAGCTGTTCCTCCAGGTCGGCGGTGAAGTCGTATTCGACATAACGGCGGAAGAAGTTGGTCAGGAACGCCGTCACCAGCCGGCCCTTGTCTTCGGGGATCAGGCGGTTCTTGTCCTTGCGCACATAGTCGCGGTCCTGGATCGTGGTGATGACGCTGGCATAGGTCGACGGCCGGCCGATCCCCAGTTCCTCCATCCGCTTGACCAGCGTCGCCTCGGTGTAGCGCGGCGGCGGCTGGGTGAAGTGCTGCTCGGGCGTGATCGTCCGCTTGTCGGCGGGTTCGCCCTGCATGATCTGCGGCAGGCGCGCGTCGTCGCCTTCCTCGTCGTCGCGGCCCTGGTCGTAGACCCTGAGGAAGCCGTCGAACAGCACCACCTGCCCGGTGGCGCGCAGTTCGACCTCGCCGTCGGCGCTGCCCACGTCGACCGTGGTGCGTTCCAGCTGCGCCGCCGCCATCTGGCTGGCCAGTGTGCGCTTCCAGATCAGGTCGTAAAGCTTCTTCTGGTCGTCCTCGGCCCGCAGCTTGTCGGGCGACAGGCTCATGTCGGTCGGCCGGATGCATTCATGCGCTTCCTGGGCGTTCTTGGCCTTGTTCTTGTACATGCGCGGGCTGTCGGGCACATAGTCGGCCCCGAACCGGCGCCGGATCTCGTCGCGCGCCGCCATCACCGCCTCGGGTGCCATGTCGATGCCGTCGGTCCGCATGTAGGTGATGTGTCCGGCCTCATAAAGCCGCTGCGCCGCCGACATGCAGGCCTTGGCGCCCATGCCGTACTTGCGGCTGGCCTCCTGCTGGAGCGTCGATGTCATGAACGGCGGCCAGGGGTTGCGCGCCGCTGGCTTCGCCTCGACCGATTTCACCGCCAATGTTCGGGAAGTGACAGCCTGAACCGCGATTTCCGCCGCCGTCGTGTTCGGAATATCGAACTTGTCCAGTTTCTTCCCGCCCAGAACGGTCAGGCGCGCGGTGTATTCCTGCCCGCGCGGCGTGGCCAGAACCGCCTCGACCGTCCAGTATTCGCGGGCGCGGAAGGCCTCGATCTCCAGCTCGCGCTCGACGATCAGCCGCAGGCAGACCGATTGCACGCGGCCGGCCGAACGGGCGCCCGGCAGCTTGCGCCACAGCACCGGCGACAGGTTGAAGCCGACAAGGTAGTCGAGTGCGCGGCGTGCCAGATAGGCCTCGACCAGTTCCATGTCGACGTCGCGCGGATGCGCCATCGCCTCGGTCACCGCCGATTTGGTGATGGCGTTGAAGGTCACGCGGCGCACGGTCTTGCCCTTCTTCAGGCTCGACGCCAGCGCCTCCTGAAGGTGCCAGGAAATCGCCTCGCCCTCGCGGTCGGGGTCGGTCGCAAGAATGAGCGTATCGTCCGATTTCAGCGCCTCGGCGATGGCGCGGACGTGCTTGCGGGAATCCGCTGCCACCTCCCACGTCATGTCGAATCCGTGCTCGGGATCGACCGAGCCGTCTTTCGCGGGCAGGTCGCGGACATGGCCGTAAGAGGCCAGGACCGTGAAGTCGTCACCAAGATACTTGTTTATTGTCTTGGCCTTGGCAGGGGATTCTACGACGACGACGGCCATGAATTCCTCGGAAAAAAGGTCTGGTGGTTCGGGCGCGGAACATGGGGTGCAAGCCGCGGGAATGTCAATGAGGTCGGACGCTGGCGGTTTTGCAGGCGTCTGCGGCCGGCGTCCTGCGGGGATCCGCCGCCCGCGCGGACACGCGGCGCAAGGGCCGTTTCGGCGAAGTTCGGTGCGCGGCAGGACGATGCGATGCCGCTGCCCGGTTGCGGCGCGAACTGCGACCGGGCCGGCCCCGAACGCGCGGCTCGACGCCGGGCGTGACCGGCGCCGCGCCGCGGCGGGCGGTCCGGTGTCAGGTCATGCGCACCAGAAGACCACCGGGCTGGCGCTGGATGCGGCCGTCGAGTTCCAGTGCCAGAAGATCGGGCGCGATCCGGCCCGCATCCAGCCCGAGGTCGCGGATGAGCTGGTCCTCCGCCAGCGGCGCGGGGCCGAGCCGGTCGAGGATCGCCGCGGGAAGCGAAGCGCCGTTTGCGGCTGGCAGCGACCAGTCGGGGGCCGCGACGGCACGCGCGGCGACGGTGCGGTCCGGCAGGCCGGCGCGGCGCGGTTCCTCGGTCGGCGCCGGCGCATGCCCCAGCGCGGCGATCACGTCCCCGGCTCCGCGCACCAGTGTCGCGCCGTCGCGGATCAGGGCGTTGCATCCTGTCGCCCTTCCGTCGAAGGGGTGGCCCGGCACCGCCATCACCTCGCGCCCGAGGTCAAGCGCCATGCGCGCGGTGATCAGGCTGCCCGACTGGCCCGCCGCCTCGACCACGATGACAGCGCGCGGCAGGCCCGCGACGATGCGGTTGCGCTGCGGGAAATGGCGTGCCTGCGGTTCAAGCCCGGGTGGCTGTTCGGACAGGCGCAGCCCCTTGCGGGCGATGTCCGCGGCAAGTGCCGCATTCTCGGCAGGATAGATCGTGTCGACACCCCCGGCCATCACCGCCACGGTGCCGCGGTCCAGCGCGGCGGCGTGGGCGGCGGCGTCGATCCCGCGGGCAAGGCCCGAGACGATGACGAAGCCCGCCGCAGAAAGGTCCTCGGCCAGCCGCCGCGCCATGCGCACCCCCAGCGACGAGGCGCTGCGCGCGCCGACGACGGCCAGCATCGGGCGCGCCAGCAGCGCGGCATCGCCCAGCGCCCACAGGACGGGCGGCGCATCGGACTGCCCGGCCAGCAGCGGCGGATAAAGGGGCGTTCCGTGGCGGATCATCTGCGCCCCGGCCTTGCGCGCGCCGCGGATTTCGGCCAGCGCGACGGCCTCGGGGCAGGGGGTGTAGTCGGCGATGCCGGCGGTGCGTGCCATTTCGGGAAGCGCCGCAAGCGCGGCAGAGGCCGTGCCGTGTTCGGCGATCAGCCGGTGGAAGGTGGCGGGGCCGACCTTGCGGGAACGAATGAGACGCAGCCACGCAAGGTCATCTTCTTCCGTGGTGGGTGGGGTGAAGGGGGTGGGGTAAGAAAACAAACCTTGTCCTTCGGGCTGCGTCTCATTCGCAGGGCCGAAGATGCAGCCTCAAGGTTAACGATCCATTACGATTCGCACCCAGCCGGCCCGCGCGCGAAAATTCGTCACGCCGCCGATCCGCCCACCGTCAGCCCGCCGATCAGCAGCGTCGGCTGGCCCACGCCCACCGGCACCCATTGCCCCGCCTTGCCGCAGTTGCCGATGCCGGGGTCAAGCCGCATGTCGTTGCCGATGGCACGGATGTTCCGCAGCGCCGTCGCGCCGTCGCCGATCAGCGTCGCGCCCTTGACCGGCGCGCCGATCCTGCCGTTCTGGACACGGTAGGCCTCGGTGCAGGAAAAGACGAACTTGCCGTTGGTGATGTCGACCTGTCCGCCGCCGAAGCCCACGGCATAGATGCCGTCCTTCACGTCGGCGACGATGGCCCCCGGGTCGGCCGCGCCGCCCAGCATGTAGGTATTCGTCATCCGCGGCATCGGTGCATGGGCAAAGCTTTCGCGCCGCCCGTTGCCGGTAGGGGCCACCCCCATCAGCCGGGCGTTCTGCCGGTCCTGCATGAAGCCCACAAGGATGCCGTCCTCGATCAGCACGTTCCGCCCCGAGGGCGTGCCCTCGTCATCGACGGTGATCGAACCGCGCCGGTCGGGGATCGTGCCGTCATCCAGCACCGTCACGCCCGGCGCCGCCACCCGCTGCCCCATCAGCCCGGCGAAGGCCGAGGTCTTCTTGCGGTTGAAATCGCCCTCAAGCCCGTGGCCCACCGCCTCGTGCAGCAGGATTCCGGGCCAGCCCGCCCCCAGCGCCACGTCCATCACCCCTGCCGGCGCGGGCACCGCCGAGAGGTTCACCAGCGCAATCCTGAGCGCCTCGCGCACCTCGGCCTGCCAGTGGCCGGGCGTCATCAGCCGGTCCAGCCCCGCACGCCCGCCACCGCCGGTGCCGCCCGATTCCCGGCGGCCGTTCTCCTCGACGATGACCGAGACGTTGAGCCGCGCCATCGGCCGGATGTCGCTGACCAGCGTGCCTTCAGGGCGCAGGATGAACACCTCCTGCAGCGATGCCGCGATGGTTGCCGACACCTGCACGACGCGCGGATCGAGCCCGCGCGCATAGGCGTCGATCTCGCGCAGCGTCTCGACCTTCACGCCGAAAGCGGCGTCGGCCATCGGGTCGGCGTCGGTATAAAGGTGGCGGTTTGTCCCCTGGGGCGGGGCGGCCAGCGTGCCGCCGCCCGCGCCGACCGCCAGCCGCGCGGTCTCGGCCGCACGCTTCAGCGCGCGCTCGGAAATCTCGGTGGAGTGCGCATAGCCCGACACCTCGCCGTTGACGGCGCGCAGTCCGAATCCCTCTGCGGCGTCATAGCTGGCGTTGCGCAACCGCCCGTCGTCGAAGACAAGTGCCTCGGACCGGCGGCGCTCCAGAAACAGTTCGCCATCCTCCGCGCCTGCGGTCGCCTGCTGCAGAATCGCCAGCGCGCGATCCGGGTCGAGCAGCGTCCCGAAAGGAGAAAAGCGGTCGTCGGTCATCTGGGGACTCCGTCCGGTGTTTGATTTAAGTCAAAAAACCGCGGCATGATGGCGCAGTTTGGCTTGTCCGATACGGTCTAATATGATTTTAGAATGGCTCCATACAACCAGTCCTTTCGCACGATTGGGGCTGGGTGAGGAAGCGGCCGGGGACAGCCGCGGCAGGAACGGGACAAAGACATGCGTTTTGCGACCAGACTATCGGGCATCGGAACGGCCCTGAGTGCGATCATGCTGGCGGGCCTGGCCCGCGCGCAAGACGGAATCACCGGGCTTGAGGCCGTCGGAAGGCCGCACGCGCAGGGAATCGGATTCCAGCCGGCAGCCACCGAGCTGGCCGTCGATCAGCAGTGGCTGGACGGCAT
>WBZM01002991.1_pt1 | contig 13613 bp, 15 predicted proteins | sample 5204271 | NCBI WGS metagenome assembly WBZM01 (sample SAMN12344346, study PRJNA552823) | activated sludge metagenome | biome: Activated sludge suspended growth; feature: Nitrification reactor; material: Wastewater; isolation source: activated sludge from nitrification reactor of wastewater...
CTACACCCGCATCTATAACCCTGAAAGTAATGTCGTGAATTGGCTCTCTACCGGGGGCGATAAGAATGCGAGATGAGAGGAGAATAGCATCCTTACTCGACGGCACGACACTGATGATTGTCATCCGTTTGGATGCAAAATATTACTTGACAACAGAAAAGGCGTTGACCCAGCGGAGGATAATGGCCAGTAGCAGCAAGGCCAAAGAGGGCAAGTGGAGGCTGAAAACGTGACAGCGAATAGCGCCATCATACGGGCCGGAAATTCGCGTTGCTCCACTTTACTTTTCCGAACATCTGGTCTACAATCTTCGTGGTATTGCTAACACACACGCCGTATAGGAATGCAACATGAACCATCCCCCTACTCCCAATCAGATCCACTGGACGACGCCCGCGGCCGCTGACAGCACCTAAGCGCGACGGCAACACGCCAGCCCACTGACAAAGCGAGCGGACCATTGCCGGCCGGACGACGGTTGCCGCAGGTCGCCGGCCGTCCTGGCGCGCCACCGACCGGAGCGCCGTCGCGCGCGAAACGCGGCCAAGAAAAAACCCCTGCTCCGGCAAGCCGGTAACAGGGGCCACACACACACCATGGATGCAACACCATGGAGCGTGCTGCAATAGTACCACAAAAACGGTCAGGGGCAAGCTCTACAATAGCGCCATGACCGATGCTACCCTGACCGCCGACAAGCCCACCTGCATCGCCACGACGCGCGCCGGCTTGCCCTGCCGCCGGCCGCCGGTGCGCGGCGGGGTCTATTGCGTCTCCCACATGGGCCTCAACCGCGATGAGCAGGGCGCGCCGCACGGCAACCAGAATCACCGCAGCCACGGTTTCTACTCGGCCGTGCTGGAAGACGACGAGATCGCCGACCTGGCCGGACTGGTCGACAACCAGGACTTGTCGGGGGAGATCGGCCTCATCCGCACGCTGGTGCGGCGCATCACGCGCTACCTCAACGACAGCGGCCGGGAGTTCACCGTCAAAGACCTGGCGACGATGGTCAACCTGGCCTACCAGGGTACGCGCACCGTCGCCCACCTCATCGCCCGCAACAACGGCGGGGCGTCGTTTGCCGACATCCTGGAGGAGGCGCTGGGTGATATGGACCGGCTGCAAGATCGCGACGGGGAGTGACGTTATAGCCGCTGAGACACACATGATCATCGACACGACCGGCGAAGACCCGGAGCTTGTCGCCGCGATCCGGGAGGCCCAGCGAACACTCGACCAGTGGCACGCTCTCGGCTGCCGTCTGGGCATCCCGGCCGAAGCCGGTTCGCTGGCCCAGCTGACCGCCCTGACGCTGGTCATGAACGCCAGAGGGACGACCTTCAGCGGCATGGAGCGCGCCATCCACCGCGCCCTGGTCGCCGCTTATGCTATTGGTTACACACACGCACGCCATCGCCAGCCATGCAACTCTACCAGGGAAACTGTCTCGATGTAATGCCCCAACTGCCGGCCGGCAGCATCGACGCCATCATCACCGACCTGCCCTACGGCACAACCGGCTGCGCCTGGGATGCGGTCATCCCCATTGGGCCGATGTGGGCCGGAGTCAGGCGCATCCTCAAACCCAGCGGCGTCTTCATCACCACGGCCGCCCAGCCGTTCACCAGCATTCTCGTCGCCAGCAACCTCAAGTGGTTCCGCTACAGTTGGGTATGGCACAAGAACCGGGCCACTGACTTCCTGAATGCCCGGCGACGGCCGCTCAACAACGTCGAAGACATCCTGGTGTTCGCGCCCCGACAACCAGCATACAACCCGCAGATGCGAGAGGGGCAAGAACACGGCCGCGGCCGGGCATCGCCGCGCCACAACGCCCACTACAACAAGTCCGTCCACCAGCCGGCGAACCTGTCGACGCTCTACTACCCGAACCGGGTTCTGACCTTCAAGACCGTCCACATCCCCGAACACCCGACGCAGAAGCCGGTCGAACTGTACGAGTATCTGATCCGCACCTACACCAACCCCGGCGAGACCGTCCTGGACATCGCCGCCGGCAGCGGGACGACCGGCGTCGCCGCCCGCAACACGGGCCGCCGGGCCATTCTGATCGAGCAGGAACCGGCGTACTGCGACGTGATCCGGCGACGACTGGCGCGGGAGCGGCCGTCGCCAACCCAACCGGCGCTGCTATGAGCAACACGGCCATCAAGCAAGCCATCATCAGCCTGCTGGGCGACTTCGGAGCGTTCAGCCGCAAGGTCATCCGCGTCCCACTGTACCACTACCAGATGCAGGTCACCGAACCGATCATCCAGTCCATCCTCAGCAACCGCGGCGACGAGTACCTGCTCATCTTCCCCCGCCAATCGGGCAAGAACGAAGTCACGGCGCAGTTGCTGGTCTACTTCCTCCTCCTCTTCCAGAAGAAGGGCGGCAACATCGTCTTCGCCGCCACCGGCGACGGCGCGGGGCGTGGCGCGCGGCGGCTGGACGACCGGCTGGACAACGCCTGGACGCGCGGCCGAGCCAAGAAGCAAAACCACCCCATGCGGCGCACGCTGGGTAAGGCGAGCATCGTCTTCCTGTCGGCGCACCCGCTGGCGGCCAGCCGCGGCGAGACGGCCCACCACGCCCTGTTCATCGACGAGGTGCAGGACATCAACGGGCCGCACCTGGAGGCGGTGTTCACGCCGATGCGCGCGGCCAACAACGCGACGGCGGTCTATCTGGGCACGGTCAAGACGACGCGCGACTTCCTGTGGCAGAAGAAGATGGAGTTGGAGCGATTGGCCGCGGCCGACGGCAAGCAGCGCGTCTTCCACGTCAGCCCGGAGGAGGTGATCGCCGAAAACCCGGCCTACGCCGCCTTTCTGGACGGGCAGATTCGCAAGCATGGCCTGAAGCACCCGATCATCCAGAGCGAGTACTTCGGCGTGCCCATTGACGCGGCCGGCGGCCTGTTCGACCGGCGACGGCAGGCGCTGATGCGCGGCGAGCACGGCCGCCGGTGGGAACCGGAACTTGGCCACATCTACACGGCGACGATCGACATCGGCGGACAGGACGAAGCGGCGACCGACCCGGTGGCGCAGCTGGCGAACCCCGGCCGGGATTACACCGTGGTGACCGTCTTCGACGTCATCCCCGAACAGATGCCAGTCTACCAAGCCGTCGATGTCCTGGTGGATCATGGCAGCCGGCACTTCGAGTCCTATCCGGGGATGCCCAAGCTGGCCGACAAGATCGATGAGTTCCTCAGCCACTGGCAGGTTGACCACGTCATCGTGGACGCTTCCGGCGTCGGGCAGGGGCTGGCGTCGCACCTGACCGCGCAACGCGGCCGGGACAACGTGACCGCGTTCTCGTTCGCCACCAGAGGGGCCAAGGCCGCCCTGGCATCGCGCCTGCTGGCGATCATCGAGACCCACCGCTTCAAGTACTGGAGCGACGACGCCGGGCAGGAACTCAGCGACGGCTGGTGGTTCTGGCAGCAATGCACTCACTGCGGCTACGACCTGCCGCCGGAGGGGCGGTTTGAGAAAGACTTGCAATGGGGCGTCCCGGCGACGCTCAAGATTCCGACCAGCCAGGGCAACTTGCTGGTCCATGACGACCGCTTGCTCTCGGCCGCCCTCATCGCCGAATACGACCGTCTCATCGCCGACCAGAAGTTGAGCGTCGGCTACACATCGAGTGTGATCCTCCAGTCGGCCGACCCGTACAACCCGGCGACGGAGGACTACCCGATGTACGACTGATCGCCTATCCACACACCATGAAACGCGCCCGCACGCTCGCCAAAGCCTTGACCCTGCTCAACCCCGGCCGCAGCGCCGGGAGCGCCGACGGTGGCCTCATCGCCGACGTTTCCTACCGCACCGACCTCACCCCTTACATTCAGACGCCGGAACAGGGGGCGCGGATGCTGGTCATCAGTATCATCCGCCTGGCTATCGCCGATCTGACCAGCGTCTCCCAGGAGCGGAGCGCGGCCGAAGCCCGGCGCAGCGCGGCCGTCTACTTCCAGTCCGACCAGTACCGGGCGCACCTGCGACTGCTGGGGCTGGCCTACGAGCAGCCGCTCGTCGTCCAGCGGCTGCTGCCGGAAAACGGGCGACGCAGCGCCATACAATCCAGGAAATGCTGCACCAGCCCGTCACCGCTATGGCCGACACCGACCGACTGACCTTCCGCCAACAGATCGCCGCCGTCATCAACCGCCTGGCCTTGGCCATCAGCGGCATCTCCGGCGTGCGGCCAAATCTGGCCGACGACTCGCCCATCTGGCGGGCGGCGACGGTCGGCCCGGGCATTACCGACCAGCCGCGCGCCGTGGCCATCAAGGAGCGGCAGCGGGCGCTGAAGGGCTACCGCGAGAACTCCACCCTCTACCGCGCCGTCGAACTCAAGACCGACCACATCATCGGCGACGAGGGCATCCGGCCGGGCAGCCCCAGCCCGGAACTGGAACGCTTCCTGCTGCGCTTCTGGGACCACCCGGAGAACCACATGGACGAGCGCCTGCCGGTGCTCATCAGCGAACTGCTGATCTCCGGCGACCTCTTCATCCTGCTCTTCACCGACGGTTCGACCGGAGCGACCTACCTGCGCCCCCTGCCCTATGAGATGGTGCAGGAGATCGTGCCCAGCGCCACGGACTTTGAGAAGGAAGTGGAGTATGTCATCGCTGTGGGGGACGGAACGATGAAACGGTATCCGGCCTATGGCGACGATCTGGAGCCAGCGGCCGAGTGCATCTTGCACTACAAGATCAACGCGCCGGTCGGGAGTCTGTGGGGCCAGTCCGACCTGGCCACCGCTCTGGATGAGGCGACGGCCTACAAGCAGATTCTCAAAGACCGCTCCCGGTTGCACTGGGCGATGCGGCTGTTCAACTGGTTCGTCACGGTCCCGGCCGGCAAGGTGCCGGAGGCCAGCGCCAAGTACGCCACGCCGCCGGCCAGCGGCAGCATCATCGTGAAGTCCGACGCCGAGCAGTGGGAGGCGATCACGCCCAACATCCGCGGGGCCGACGCGGCGCAAGACCTGTTCGCGCTGCGGCTGGACATCCTGGGCGGGCTGGGCTTGCCGCCATTTTGGTTTGGCGATGTGACCGGCATGAACTTCTCCACGGCCCAGATCGTGGAGTACAACGTCTTTCGCAACCTCAAGCGCAAGCAACGTTCCTTCGTCAACTTCTTGCAGACGATCCTGCTGGCCGCCGCTCACCGGGCCTACGTCCTGGGCTACCTGCGCAAGCGGCCGGGGCGGGACATCATCACCTTCAACATCGCCGACATCACCAAGGACGACGATCAGCGCGTGGCCAGCGCGTGGCGCGACCTGGCCGCCGGCGCAGTCGATCTGTCCACCGCCCTGATGAACCTCCACAGCCCGGTATTGCGCCGGGAGGTGTTCAGCATCATCGCCCGGCAGATCGGCCTGGAAATAACGGACGAACTGCTGGATAGAATGGAAAAGGACTATGACAACTACGAACGCGCCCAACGAGAGCGAGAGAAGGCCACCGGAGGAGCCGGTGGCGACGGCCGCCCCGACGCCGGCAGAACCGGCGACTACCCCCGGCCCGCTAACCGCCGCGACCGGGACGGAAACGCCCCCGCCCGGCCCGACAGAGGAAAGTGACAACGACGACGAGAGCAGCCTGGAAGAGGCCCAAGAAGAAGGAGAAGCGCTGTTGAGCGAAGCGGAGCCGCAGGCTGCGGAACGACTGGCTTCGGCCGCGGCGACCATCGGCGCGCCGGACGACCGTGGCCGCCGTCGCGCCGTCCTGGTGGCCGAAGGGCCGATCCGCAACATGGCCGACGGGCTGGGGCAGTACACCTTCACCGCTACCGCCCTGCAACGGGCCGTCGGCGACGGCAAGTTCAACAACCTGGCCTGCTTCTTAGACCATACCGCCGGCAGCCCGACGATGCGCGACTACGTGGGTGTCTGGACGGAGCCGCGACTGGAGAGCTTGCCCGGCGGGCAGACGGCGGCAACGGCTGAGCTGGTCATTCACAACCCGACGCTGGTCGAGCACGTCTTCGCCGCCCTGGCCGAAGCGCCGGAGTTGCGGCCTGACGTTGGCGTGTCCATCGTCTGCTACCCGACGGTGGCTAAACCGGCCGCCGGCGCGCCGCAGGCCATCACCGGCTTCCAGAGCATCCAGTCCGCCGACATCGTCTTCAAACCGGCCGTGCCCGCGGCCCGGTTCTTCCAGGCCGCCGCCGCAGCGGAGGCACCCCCTTTCCCCACAGGAGAAGCACCGATGAATGACCTCATCACCCCTATCCCCGACGCTGCTGCGGTCGAAGCCGAGGACAGCGTCCTGAAGCTGCAAGCCGAGGCCGAGCAGCTGGGCCAGTGGATCGCCGCGACCCGCGCCACGATGGCCACCAGCATGATCCGCGACGCCCGGCTGCCGGCCAAAGTCACCGACCGGCTGCTGGCCGGCGTGTATGCCACGCCGGAAGAAGTCCAGGCCGCCATCGACCTGGCCCGCGAGGAGATCGCCGAAGCGGTCGGCGCTCAGGCGGTCATCAACACACCGAAGCCGGCGGCGGCCGTCGTCAGCGACGAGTTCAGCCGCACTGAAGAGGCGCTGCGCTACATCTTCGGCAGTCGCGAAGCCAAGACCCCGCCGCCGAACATGCGCTCGCTGCGCCAGCTCTGGGTGAACTGGACCGGCGACAGCCACATCCTGGGCGAATTCAACGCCGACAACGCCCTGGGCATCGTCAAGGCCGCGGCCATCACGCCGGCCGCTCTGCCGAACATGATGGTGCGCACTATCCAGGCGATCATGCAGGAGGAAACGGGTAATCTGGGCGCGCGCCGCTGGTTTGAGAAGGTGGTGGACGTGGTGCCCAACGACGGGACGATGCGCGACTTGGAGTTCCGGCAGTTCGGCAACCTGGGCACGCTGCCCATCGTGCCCGATGGCGCGCCGTACCAGGAGACGACGATCACCGACGCGAAGGAGAGCGCCAGCTTCGCCAAGCGCGGCCAGATGGTGGGCATCACGCGCAACGCCATTTTGCAGGACGACCTGGGGCTGACGAGTGAGTTGCCGCGCAAGCTGGTGCAAGCGGCCTGGAACACGCGCAGCGCGTCCGTCGCCAACATCTTCACGATGAACAGTGGCGTAGGCCCGACGATGGCCGACACGAAGGCGTTGTTCCACGCCGACCACGGCAACCTGGCGACGACGGCTCTGGGCGCGACCGACGCGGACGTGCAGACGTCGTGGGAGGCGGCGCGGCAGCAGATCTACGACCAGGCGGAGTTGGGCACGACGAAGCCGATGGCGATGTACCCCTACTGGCTGCTCCTGCCGCCCGAACTGCTCTACAAGGCGCGCAAGGCCTTCGGCTACGGCGAACTGGGGTATCCAACGGCCCACGAACCGCTGCGGATGGACTTCGATGAGTACGACATGCGGCCGCGCATCCTGGTTGTGCCGGAGTGGCTGGATGCAACGGACTGGGCGTTCATGGTCCGGCCGGAGATCCATCGCACGCTGGTGATGGCCTACCAACAGGGCGGGCGCAACCACCCGCTGCCCAGCATCTGGTTCGCCGCCGACCAGAACGGCGGGCTCCTGTTTACCAACGACGTCCTACCGATCAAGATTCGGGACGAGTTCATGGTGGGCGTTGCTTCGTGGCGCGGTATCGGCAAGCGCAACGTCACCGGTTAAGCCCGACACCCGGCGTGAGACCACACCCTAAGGAGTAACCAACCATGCAAGGCAACACCTTCACCCTCCCGATCGTCGTGCCAGGTACGTTGACGGCCGATGTTGTCGCCCACTTCAAGCATATGCGCGAGTTGCAGCTGGTGGGCATCAGCGCCAAGACCGATGACACGACTTCCTTCATCCTGAAGATCGGCACGGCGGCCGACGACGACAAGTACTACACCGGCACCATTACCGGCGGCGCGGCGCCCGTTTTGCTTGACGACGATGACTTCGTCGAAGCCGGCTCGCCGCTGCCGTGGTCGAAGGAGTACCTGGTCACCATCGACTTCGACGGCGGCGCGGGCGGCAACTCCGCCAACGTGACCGTCGTCCTGTTCCTGAGCGAGTAAGGACAGAGCACAATGGCAACCTTCTCACCCAGCGCTGCCGTCCAACTGGCCATCAACGCCGCCCGCGAAGCCGGCCTGCTGGACGCGCCAGTCCGCTTCGCGCGCCCGCTGGACGACAGCGGCACGCCCCTGCAGATCTATCTGGCCAACGGCCGCGTCATCCTCTGGCCCCCGGCCGACGCGGCCGGAACCGTAGCCACCGATGCCCCCGCCCCGCCTGCGGACGCCAGTCCGCCCCCCGACGCCGACCCAAGCTTAGCCCCGCCCGCACCCCCCTCCCCCAAGCGCCGCAAGAAGTAGCAAAAGCGCCCAGGCCCCCAACCTGGGCGCTTTTGTTCCCCAAAAACCCACGGACTCAGGGCCTACAATCCTCTTCAGAACGCAACAACCGTCGACGCGATTTTTGACTATGGCCACTACCACCGCAGAAGTCATCGGCACGACCTCCCCCGACAACTGGACACTCGCCGCCGGCGCGTCCAAACAAGCCGCCGTCAACTCGCCGGACGATGATGCCACGTCCTATATCGACAGTTCAAATACCAGCGGAACGATTCAGACATTCACCGTTACACCGGCGCTCAACCAGGGCGACACAATCACCCAAATCGACATCAACATCCGGGCCAAGCGTGGTGGGACGCTGGATGCCAATTACGTCGTCGGCTACAGCTTTACGCCACAAGGCGGCGGAACCCAAAGCGGACAATCCACTGCGTTCACAGCAGCCACCAACTGGAACAGTTCTACCTTCACCGACTCCGCCCTATCAATCCCCTGGGGCAGCGACCTCACGGTCAACGTCCGCAACACACAAGGCCGAAGAGTCCTGGTCACTACTCTCAATCTCATCATTACCTACACCCCCGGCCCCACAGGCCCGGCGGCCGGCGTCTTCGCCCACATCCACCGGATGCAACTGTCCGTCTGCTAGATCAACGAGGAGAGTCACATGCCCGTCACCCAAGAACAGATCGAACAGTACGTCGCCGTCCTGATTGCCGCCGACATCACTCCCAGCGCCTTCGGCGAGTTCATGATCCGCTCCAAGCTCTTCATCGACCTGCGCGCCCTGGAAACAGGTCTCGACATCCTGGCCCGCCAGCGCTCCGAAGCGCTGGCTCAGTTCGATCAGCAGGAAGCCGTGCTGCGCGGCCAAATCGAAAGCAAACGGCAAGAGATCGAAGCCCTGGCCGCCTAACCCCTGGCAAGCCCCGTGTTCCTCAAACAGTCCACCACCACAACCGTCAGTTTCGGCCCGTTCGTCAGCGCGACCGACGGCAAAACGCCGGTTACGGATCTCTACACCGGCGGCGCGAATGCCATGACCGTCTACCTGAGCAAGAACGGCGGGACGGCCGCGGCGCGGAACAGCGCGACGTCCATCACCTACGACCGCGACGGCTACTACCGGGTGGAACTGAACACGACCGACACGGGAACCGCCGGCCTGCTAGAGGTCTTCGCCAACGCCACCGGGGCCTTGCCCGTCTGGCGACACCTGGTCATCCTGACCGCCAACAACTATGACGCGCTCATCGCCGGCAGTGACGCGCTTCAGGTACACGCCAACGAAATCACCGCCAACCTCATCACCGCGGCCGTCTTGGCCACCGACGCCGGTGCCGAAATCGCCACGGCCGTCTGGGCCAACGCCGCCCGCACATTGACCGCCAGCCTGGATCCTAATGCGACGAGTATTGCCGCGGCTGTGTGGAACGCCTTGCGCGCCGATCACACGGCGGCCGGAAGCTTTGGCCAGGGAGTAGCCAGCGTGCAGGGCAACATCACCGGTAGCGTGGCCAGCGTCACCAGCCCGGTCACCGCGGGCACCGTCAGTGACAAAACCGGCTATGCCCTTTCGGCCGCCGGGGTGTCGGCTGTCCAATCCGGGCTGTCCACCCTGACCGCGGCCCAGGTCAAGACTGAAGTTGACGCCGCCCTGAGCGATGTCGGCCTGACCACCGCCGTCACCGGCCGAATCGACGCGGCCGTCTCCTCGCGCCTGCCGACCGCCGGCTACACCGTCCCGGCCAACGCCGACGTGGCGGCCATCAAGGCCCAGACCGACAAGCTGGCCTTTGCCGGCGCGGGACCTTACGACGTCAAGGCCACGCTCGACGGCGAGCCGGTCACCGCTTCGTCGGTCAGCGACAAGACCGGCTACAGCCTCAGCGCTGCCGGCGTGACGGCCGTCCAAAGCGGCCTGTCCACCCTCACCGCTGCTCAGGTCAACGCGGAGGTGGGCGCGGCGCTGGCCGGCGCGGGCGTATCCACGACCGTCATGGGACGTCTCGATGCGGCTGTTAGCACCCGGTTGGCCGCAGCCGCCTACACCGCGCCGGCCAACAGCGACATCGCCGCCATCAAGGCCCGCACGGACCTGATTCCTGAAACCCCGGCGGCCGCCGGCAGCGCCATGACTCTCGCCGTCGATGCCGTCGATGCCGCCAGTCTCGCCGCGGGCGCATTGGGCGAGATCGCCGCAGCCGTCTGGGCCGCCACCGACCGCGCCCTCAGCATCGAACCGCCGGCGGCCGCGGCCATCGCCGCCGCCGTTTGGGACGCGAATCTCAACGACCACAACTCGCCGTCCACGGCCGGCAACAAGCTCAACGCCGCTTCGGCGGCCGGCGACCCCTGGACGGCCAGCCTGGAAGGCTACGGCGCAGGCTCGGCCGGTCACCTGCTGGCCACCAACCTCAATGCCACTGTTAGCAGCCGCGCCAGCCACACGGCGGCCGACACCGCCACGGCCGTGTGGTCGGCGGCAACGCGCAGCCTGGCCAACGACGGCAACATCGCGGCCATCAAGGCGAAGACGGATCTCATCGTCGCCAACGGGGCAACGGCGGCACAGTTACAGCCTGCGGCCGAGGCGGCCGTCCTGGCCCAACTCGCCAACATCGCCGTAGAGATTCACAACACGAATCTCAGCCAGATCGCCGCGCCCGGCAACGCCGCCCAGGCTCTGGTCGATGCCGCCATTGACCCCTGGGCGCGCGCCGACCTCAGCGGCTACGCCGAAGGGAGCGCGGGCAAACTTCTGGCAACCAACCTCAATGCCCCCGTTGGCAGCCGGTCGAGCCACAGTGCGGCCGACGCCGCCACGGCCGTGTGGTCGGCCGCCAACCGAACGCTTGCCAACGACGCGACGCAGGCGGCTATCAAAGCCAAGACCGACCTCATCGTCACCAACGGCGCGGCCGTCGCCGACCTGACGCCGGCGGCGACGACAGCCATCCAGAACGCGCGATTGCACCAGCTCATGACGGCGGCTTTCGCCGCGCCCGTGGCCGATTCGCTGATGGCCCGGCTACTGGAACCGGCCGGCGGCTCGTGGCGCTTCACGGCCGGTAGCCTGGCGCAGACGCCGGCCGTGCCGCCCGACATTGACGAGACGGCCATCGCCACGGCTGTGTGGCAGGCGTCGATGAACGGTTGGCTGGAAGGGACGATGGGCTATCGCATCACGCAGGATCAGGCGGCCACGGAGGAGATCGCCGCGGCGGTGTGGGCTACGTCGCTGCTGCCCTACAACCAGTCCAACTCGGCCGGCAAGGCGCTGCGCGACTCGACCGCCTTCCCGACCGCCGGCCAGATCGCCAGCAACGTCTGGGAGATCGATCCGGCCACCTTCGCCGCCCTCAACGGCACGATGGGCCACCGTCTCAGCAGCCTGACGCCGGCGGCCGTCGGCAACGCCGTGTGGGGCGCGACGCAGAGCGCGTTCCAGACGCCGGGGACGTTCGGCTACCTGTTTGACGCGCCGGTGAGCGGCCAGCCCGGGTACACCGACGGCACCGGGGCCGTGGCCTTCACCTACACGCTGGCCAGCCAGAGCGACGGCTCGCCCATCGCCGGCGTGCGGGTCACGGCCAGCGACGACATCGCCGGCAGCCACGTCATCGCTGAGGCGATTAGCAACGCCGGCGGCGTCGTCATCTTCCATCTCGACGCCGGGCGCTACTACCTGTGGCGGGAGAAACCCGGCTGGTCGTTCGTAGACCCCGACATCCAGGACGTGGAGGGATAAGCATGGCCCACTCCTCCGGCACTCCCATCACCGGCAGCGGCCGGGGCAGTGGCGCGCCCGACGGAACGACGCTCACCTACGACCTAGAGGCCGCCGATGCCGCGGTGCGGAAGCGCAGCCAGTTGCGGCTGATGCTCAACGACATCGAAGCCGGGCACGGCCCGCGGCCGGGTGGGCGCAACTTCACCGATACTGAACTCGACAACGCCCTGGAACTGGAGGGCGGCAACCTCAACCGGGCTGCGGCGCTGGCCTACGAGATTCTGACCGCCGCCTGGGCGTCGCAGGCGGAGCGCGTCGGCCTGGGGCCACAGACGTATGAGTCGAGCCAGGCGCGGCGCTACCGCGAACTGGCGACGATGTTCCGCAAGCAGTACGGCCACGGCCGTGCCGGCGGGGCCGACGATGGGCAGTTCGTCAGTTGGGCGGGCAGCTTCGCCGAATGGTGGCCGCATTGAACCACTACCGCGAACTCACCCAGAGCGTCGCCCGGCACTACATCAACCGGGAATACACCCTCTGGGACCCGGCGAGCGACACCCGCGAGACCGTCAGCGGCAGCGCCATCACCATCGTCGTGCGCGACTGGCGGGAAGACAACGCCAACAGCCCGGTGCTGGGCGGCCAGGGGAGTTTCGGCCGCCAATTGCAGGTGTTCATCCGGCCCGGCGAGCTGGTGCCGAAGACCGACTACGTGCTGGTCGACGGCGCGGCCGAGTACCCTGTTCGCGCCGTGGTTCCCTGGCCGGTGCAAGACCCGACCTACTACCAGCTCATCATCGAGCAGACCCAACTGTAAGACCATGCTGACCATCGAAGCCGAAGCGCAGATGAAGGAGATCGCCAGGCTGTACAAGGAAGCGGCCGATGGTCTGGGTTACTTCATCGTCGATCACGTGGGGGCCTTCACCGTGCCCGGGCGCATGGCCGTCGTCGCCGAACGCATCCGGGAGGAGGGGCGGCGCACCGCACCTTTCTATACCGGGACTCTGTCGCTGTCCCACCGGGCGACCGTCGAAGTGGAGCAGCCCAGCGATACGACAGAGATCGTCACCGCGCGCATCTTCATCGATCCCGACATCGTGAACCCGATTCTGGGCGGCCACCCGGCTGTCTACGGCATTGAGGTCAACGACCGCAAGCCGTGGTGGGACGACCTGTGGCTGTTCACGCTCGACGAGGCCAACAATGGGCTGCTGGCCGATCTGGAACTCGACCTGAAGACGCTCATGCCTTCGGCCTACGGCGCGATGCGCTTCCGCTAAAACGGCCGCACCGGCGGACTAAAATGGCGCAAGCGCAGTAAAGGAACACACACATCATGCACCCACCCATTGGATTCAAGACCGCGGAACCCGCCTATACCGACGGGATCGTTGACCGTTTCTACCGCCCGCTCATCGCCGCCGGCATCGCCCCAGTGGTGATGTCGATCGACAGCGCCGGCCACTGCTACGACGTGTGGCAGCTCGTCGCCGGGACGGCGCTGCAGAACGCGGCCGTGATGCACTTC
>WBZM01002992.1_pt1 | contig 13605 bp, 10 predicted proteins | sample 5204271 | NCBI WGS metagenome assembly WBZM01 (sample SAMN12344346, study PRJNA552823) | activated sludge metagenome | biome: Activated sludge suspended growth; feature: Nitrification reactor; material: Wastewater; isolation source: activated sludge from nitrification reactor of wastewater...
GGCCAGGTAGACATCGAAGCCGCTCATGTCCGGGTGATCCGCCAGCACCGCCTCGTGCACGAAGCCTCTGCGCCCCGTCCAGCCGGTGTCCGGTTCCGACAGGACCGGGGTGTAACTGAAGTTGCCATGCTCCCGCGCCCAGGCCAGGGGCAGGTCCGGCAGGTAGAGGTCCGCCTGCTGGCGGACGCCCCAATAGAGATGCATGGGCCGGGTGATGCCGATATGAAAGGCGTGTTCGATGATGCCCTTGATCGGGGCCAGGCCGGTACCGCCGGCCACGAGGATGATGGGACGGGTAGAGGCCTCGCGCAGGATGAAGGTGCCCAGGGGGGCCTGGATGCGCAGGATGGCCTTCTCTGCCAGGGCATCGAAGATGAAGCTGGTGAACTCGCCGCCCGGCACGTGGCGCACGTGCAGTTCGATGAACTCATCGTCATGGGGGGCGTTGGCGATGGAGAAGGCGCGGCGCTTGCCCCCCTCCAGCAGGAAATCCAGGTACTGGCCGGCGAGGAAGGGCAGGCGCTGGTTTTCCGGCAGCTTGAGGTGCAGGCGCATCACGTCGTGATTCAGGGCTTCCTTGTCCACCACCCGGCAGGGCAGGGTACGGACCTCGATCTGGCTGGCGGTCTTGATCTCCAGGACCTCGAGGACGAGATCGCTCTCGGCGACGGCCTGGCAGGTCAGACAGGCCCCGGGGTCGCGGCCCTCCAGGGCCTGGGTGTTGCCGGAGGGATAGCTGACCTTTCCGGACACCAGGGTGGCCACGCAGGAACCGCACATACCGCCACGACAGCCATAGGGCAGGACCACGCCGTGACGCAGGGCCGCCGCCAGCAGGGTTTCCCCCGCCTCGGCCTGGAAATGGATGCCACCGGGTTGCGTCTGGATGTCGAAGGTCATGGCGCGCTGGGCCTCGTCAGCAGGAGGGGTATCGCGAGGGGCTCATGCGGTCGTGCTCGCGGTCGTGGGGGGACTGTCACAGGGGATTGGGGATTATGCCCCTTGCGGTGCTAATTGGCCAAAAGATGCGCCCCGGGACGGGGAATTACAATAAACTCCCGGTCGGACCTTATAGGCATCGCACGTCAATCTTCGGTTTCTTCGCTCCTCCCCATCGAGGCCAAAAACCGGAAGGCGATCCCTATCATTCCCCATCGCGAGTTTTACAGTGAGGTCAGGGCCATGTGGATACTGGGCTGTGGGTATGTCGGGCAACGCCTGGCGCGCCATTATCTGGCCGCGGGTCAGCCCCTCGTCGCCCTGACGCGCACCTCGGCCAGTTGCCAGGCCCTGATCGCGGCGGGGATCCCGGCCCAGGCGCGGGATCTGGCCGTCGCCCCGCTGGGGGATCTCGCCTGGGCGGGCGAGGCGGTCTTTCACCTGGCCCCGCCGCCCGCCGAGGGGGCCGAGGATCGGTTGACCCGCCATCTGGTGACCGCCTTCCGCCAGACCGGCCATCCGCGCCGCCTGGTCTACATGAGCACCACCGGGGTCTACGGCGATTGTGGCGGCGACTGGGTGGACGAGACCCGGCCAACCGCCCCGGCCGTGCCTCGTGCCTGGCGGCGCTGGGATGCGGAGGAGACCCTGCGGGCCTGGAGCCGGGAGTCCGGCGCGGAGCTGGTCATCCTGCGGGTGGCCGGGATCTACGGCCCGGACCGCCTGCCGCTGGAGCGCCTGCGTCAGGGTCTGCCCCTGGCCCGGGAGGAGGATTCGCCCTGGTCGAACCGCATCCATGTCGACGACCTGGTGGCGGCCTGCGTCGCGGCCATGGCGCGGGGCGTCCCCGGGGCCGTCTATAACGCCTGCGATGGCCATCCCTCCACCATGACGGATTATTTCCTGAGGGTCGCGGACCTCGCCGGCATCCCCCGTCCGCCCCTGTTACCGCTGGATGAGGCCGCGGGGAAACTTTCTCCGGGCATGTTGTCCTACCTCGCCGAGTCCCGACGGTTGAGTAATCGGCGGTTGCGCGAGGAACTGGGTCTGCGCCTGCGCTATCCGGACCTGCCCAGCGGCCTGCCGACTTGTCTCCCGACCCACCCTTAACGGCGCGTCATTCGTACCCGAAACCGGCGGTCCCTGCCAGGCTAGACGCCACGAAAGGGCGGGTCGATAATCAGGCCAGAGTTATCACCCTTCAACCCAGCCACACCACCCCGCCTCCGGCGACCCACACGGCGGCGCCGGACCTTAACCACCACGAGACCAAGCCCATGCACCTGATGAACCGGTCCCTGACCACGTCTTTAGCGGTTGCCACCCTGTCGGGCCTCTTGTCCGGCCCCGCCCTCGCCGTGACCAACGAGGATTTCAATTTCGACCATACCAGCGATCTGCTCCATGTCTGCTCGGTGCCCGTGGAGGCGCCGGAGCATGTCGCCACCGCCCTCGCCTGTACGGCCTTCCTGGAGGCCACCGTTCAGTATCACGATCTTTCCACCGCCCGTAAGAAAGGCAAGGCCCTGGTTTGCATTCCCAGCGGGGTTACCGTTGGGGACGTCCGCGGCATCTTCCTCGCCTGGGGCGAACAGCATAAGAACGACAAAAAGTTAATGGCGGAACTGCCGGTCAATGGCGTGATGCGCGCCCTGTACATCAAGTATCCCTGTAAGCAGAAGTAAACCGCCTGCCAAGAAACCTGCCATCAATTGGTTCTCGCCTAGTGAACACGCCTGCCAAGAAGCCGACTATCAATGGGTTCTCGCATCGGGCAAGTCCCCCAGGGGCAAGGCGGGACCTGATGATGCACGCCTTCTGACCACCTCTTTTACGGCCCCCCGGGGCCACGACAGCCTTTGGAGCTTCCTGTGACCATGAAAAAGACCCTTGCCGTTGGTATCTTGACCCTCTCCGCCCTGACCCTCGCGGGTTGCGGCACCACCACCGGGGAACGCGCCGGCAGTGGCGCCCTCATGGGCGCGGCGGGTGGCGCCCTCATCGGTTCCCTCAGCGCCCAGGCCGGCGCTGGCGCCCTCATCGGTGCCGGTGCCGGCGCCCTGGGTGGTTACCTGTATGACCAGTACCAGAAGGGCAACATCGACTGATGCCTGGCAGGCCGGATCCCTCCCCAGTCATTCGTATCGGCAGGGATCCGGTCGCTCTCGACCCGCTTGGCTTGACCCGCCGCCTCACCCCGGTTCGGCATCCCTTTCTCCTCCCCGGAGCCCGTGCCTTAGTCCCTAACCCCAGGAGTTCAGCGCCTTGAAGGGCACAGCCAAACAGAATCCAGGACCGGCGCTGTCGGTGATCATTCCCCTGATGGATGCCGAGAGGGGCCTGCAAGGTTTCTGGGACGAGCTTTATCCCTTTCTCAACAGCCTGAACCGTTCCTACGAGGTGGTGTTCGTCGACCAGGGTAGCCTGGACCGCACCTCCACCCTGTTATATCAACAGCATAAGCTCTGGCCAGATCTGACTCAGGTCCTGCTGGCGCACGGGCGGGTTAGCGAGGATACCGCGGTTCTGGCGGGCCTCAAGGCCTGCCGGGGCAAAGCCGCCATCATCCTACCCTTTCGCACCGGGGCACCATCCAAGGTGATCGCCCAGTTTCTCGACTCCCTGGACCTTGGGCATGACTTTGTCGCCGGCGCCACCTCAAGATCAGAGGGTTCAAGCTGGCACCGGCGACTGTTTCAGGCGGAAACCTGGCTGAGAACGCGCGTGTCCGGGTTCAGGCTTAGCGACCCGGATTTTGGGCTCTATGGTTACGACCGAAGCCTTATCACGACCTTAAACCAGGCGGGTATCGGTCCCTTGCCCGTACCCGAGGTCCTGCCCGCCCTGGCCCTCAGTCTGGCGCGCAATCCCGAAGAGATCGCGGTCCCGGATATGCCAAAACCGGTCGGAAAATCCCTCTCGGGACGAATCGATCAGGCTTACCGCCATCTCCACCTCTTGTTTGGGGCCTCCAGATTGCCCCTGCGGTTATATGCCGTGCTGTCCTTGGGGCTCGCCCTGCTGGCTTTTGCCTTGGCCCTGTTCGTGGCGCTGTTCGGACTGCTGGTAGCGGACGCCGGCGTTAGCGGGATACTGCTGGGTCTGGTGCTGGCCAGCCATCTCGCCTTGGGCCTTGGGCTCTTTGCCCTCTATCTCGATCGCCTTCCCGGTGGCCTGGGTGGCGATGGAGGTTTTCAACTCAAGCTCCATTTGGCCCCAAGGGGGAACGCGGAGGGGGCCGGGACTGAAGTATGAGGATAGGGACTTGGCTTAGGATCAGAGCCTGAACTGGTTGCAGTCCATGACAGGGGCCGGTGACGCCAACCATGGCGCCGTGGTGGAGGATCATGGCTGGCTGCGCGCCAATCCCAGTGGTTTTGCCGGAGATCTACTTTGCCAAGGAGGTTGGTATGTTCGGGCTGGCGGGATTGACATCGACCTGGCGCAGACTGGGAATAATGACCAGATCCATGTCTTCCATGGGGATGGCCCCCAGCAGGGGTTCGTCCCCCATCACCATGGCGCCGGTAAAGCAATGTCGGTTTTTAAACTGGATTTCGACCGGGCCGCAATAAGGCACCGTGATGCGATGGCCGTTGGCCAGCGTGACTTCACGTTTTTCGAGTTCCCGCAGGTCGAGCTGAATGGCAAGGTGCTCGGGCAGGCACAGGTGCAAGGCGCCAGTATCGACCAGCGTCAGGGCCTTGACCGGCTGTAGTGACCGGTTTGCCGGATTGGCAAATTGAAATTCGGTGCGAATGATTCCCATGGCATCTGTTGCGAATAACTTCGTTATCTCGTGGCAAGTTCGCTCCTGAAACTGGTGACCAGCAGAAAGACGATGCCGAGGCTGATGGCGCTATCGGCCACGTTGAAGGCCGGCCAGTGCCAGGTGCCGACATAGAAGTCGATGAAATCCACCACCCGCCCCGTCTGGACGCGGTCGATGAGGTTGCCGATGGCGCCGCCGATGACCAGGCTGAGGGCGGCGGCGGTAGCTCGTTCGCCCTTGTCCAGGCGCAGCAGCCAGAGGGTCAGGGCCAAGGTCATGATCAGGGCGAAGCCGGCGAACAACCAGCGCTGCCAGCCGCCGGCGTTGGCCAGGAAGCTGAAGGCGGCGCCCTCGTTATACATGAGGGTGAGGTTGAGCAGGGGCATGAGGGGCACGGGCTGGAAGGGTAGCAGCAGGCCCTCAGCCAGCCACTTGGTGGCCTGATCGAGGATGACGATCAGCAGCGAGAGCCAGAGCCAGCGGGCCATGGTGGGGTGCGTGATGAGTTTCATCCCCCTCTCCCCAGCCCTCCCCCGCCAGGGGGGAGGGGGTTGTTCGTGAACCCTCTCCCAACATGGGGCGGGGGGTGATGGGTGAACCCTTGCTCGTCAGAAGGGAGTAAGTGGTTTGTGGCTAAAGCTCCACCCTGGAATGGGGGAAGACATCCTTCAGGCATAGCGCCGTACCTCGCCAGCCCCGGCGACGTTGTCGACGCAGCGCCCGCACAGCTCCGGGTGCGCCGGATCGGCGCCCACGTCCGGGCGCAGGTGCCAGCAGCGCACGCACTTGGGGTGGGCCGACTTGCGCACCCGCACCGCCAGGCCGGCCAGTTCGGTGTCCTGGGCCTCGGCCGGGCGCTCCGCCAGGGGGTGGACCGGGGCGGCGGAGGTGATGAGGGCGAAACGCAGCTCGTCGCCCAGGCGGCCCAGGGTGGCGGCCAGCTCCGGCGCGGCGTAGAGGTCCAGCTCGGCGTCCAGGCCCGAGCCAATGAGCCCGGCCTGGCGCGCCGCCTCCAGGGGCTTGGCCACCGCCAGGCGCACGGCCAGCACCTGGTCCCAGAAGGCGCGATCCAAGGGATCGGCCGCCTCCAGGGCGAACAGGCCCTGATACCAGGTGGCCAGGAAGACCGAGGGCTCCCGCTCGCCGGGCAGGTAGCGCCAGATCTCGTCGGCGGTGAAGCTGAGGATGGGCGCCAGCCAGCGCGCCATGGCCTCAGCGATGTGATACATGGCGGTCTGGCAGGAGCGCCGCGGCAGGCCCTCTGTCGGGGTGGTGTACTGCCGGTCCTTGATGACGTCCAGGTAGAAGCCGCCCAGGTCCACCACGCAGAAGTTGTGGATCTTCTGGTAGATCAGATGGAACTGGTAGTCGCGGTAGGCGGCGATGATCTCCTGCTGGAGCTGGAAGGCGCGGTCCACCGCCCAGCGGTCAAGGGCGATCATGTCCGCCGGGGCGACGCGGTTCACCGCCGGGTCGAAGCCGTTGAGGTTGGCGAGCAGGAAGCGCGCCGTGTTGCGGATGCGCCGGTAGGCGTCGGCGGTGCGCTTGAGGATCTCGTCGGAGACGCTCATCTCGCCGCGGTAATCGGTAGCCGCCACCCAGAGGCGGATGATGTCCGCGCCCAGGGTCTTCATCACGTCCTGGGGGCTGACCACGTTGCCCTTGGACTTGGACATCTTCTCGCCCTTGGCATCGACCGTGAATCCGTGGGTGAGAACGCCCCGGTAGGGGGCGCGGTCGTAGATGGCCACCGAGGTCAGCAGGGACGACTGGAACCAGCCGCGGTGCTGGTCGGATCCCTCCAGATAGAGGTCCGCCGGCGAACGCAAGCCCTCGCGCTTCTCCAGACAACAGGCGTGGGTGACGCCCGAGTCGAACCAGACGTCCAGGGTGTCGTGGACCTTCTCATACTCCGCCGCCCCGGCGACCCCGATCAGGTCCGCCGCGTCCAGGGCGAACCAGGCCTCGACGCCCTGGGCCTCCACCCGCCGGGCAACCGCCTCGATCAGCTCCGGGGTGCGCGGGTGCAGTTCGCCCGTCTCCTTGTGGACCAGCAGGGGGATGGGCACGCCCCAGGTGCGCTGGCGCGAGATGCACCAGTCCGGGCGGTTGCGCATCATGGCCTCGATGCGCGACTGGCCCCAGTCCGGGGTCCAGGTGACGCCCTCGATCTCGCGCAGGGCGGCGGCGCGCAGGCCCTGCTTCTCCATACCGATGAACCACTGGGGGGTGGCGCGGAAGATGATGGGGGTTTTGTGGCGCCAGCAGTGGGGGTAGCTGTGGCTGAAGCGGAAGGCCTGGACCAGGGCGCCGCGGGCCTTGAGGGTCTCCACCACCTTGTCGTTGGCGGTGAAGACGTGCTCCCCGGCGAAGAGGGGGGTGTCGGGCAGGAAGCGACCGTCGCCGCCCACCGGGTTGTCCACCGGCAGGCCGTAGCGGTTGCCGACGATATAGTCCTCCAGGCCATGGCCGGGGGCGGTATGGACGGCGCCGGTGCCGGCCTCCAGGGTGACGTGCTCGCCGAGGATGATCGGTACCTCCCGGTCATAGAAGGGGTGCTGAAGCTTGAGGCCCTCGAAGGCATGGCCCTGGCCGTAGGCGAGGACGCGGTAACGCTCGATGCCCCAGCGGTCCAGGGTATCGCGCATCAGGCCCTCGGCCAGGATCAGGCGCTCGCGGCCATGGTCGCCGTCGGTCTGGATGAGGACGTATTCCAGCTCGGGGTTCAGGGCCACCGCCTGGTTGGCGGGCAGGGTCCAGGGGGTGGTGGTCCAGATGACCACCGACAGGGGGCCCTCGCCGCGGCCGTTGGGCACCGAGTGGCAACGGGTGAAGAGGGCCTCCTCGTCCAGCACCGGGAAGCGCACGTCGACGGAGATGGACTCCTTGTCGGCATATTCTACCTCCGCCTCCGCCAGGGCCGAACCACAGTCGATGCACCAGTGCACCGGCTTGTAGCCCTTGTGGACATGACCGTTGGCCAGGATCACCCCCAGGGCGCGGATGATGTTGGCCTCGAAGGCGAAGTCCATGGTCAGGTAGGGATGGTCCCAATCGCCCAGGACGCCCAGGCGCTTGAAGTCGCGGCGCTGGCCGTCCACCTGGCGGGCAGCGTAGGCGCGGCAGGCCTGGCGGAAGGCGGCGGCGCTGATCTTGGCGCCGGGCTTGCCTTCCTTTTTCTCCACCTGGAGCTCGATGGGCAGGCCGTGGCAGTCCCACCCCGGCACATAGGGGGCGTCGAGGCCATCCAGGGTGCGGGACTTGATGATCATGTCCTTGATCACCTTGTTGACGGCGTGGCCGATGTGGATGTCGCCGTTGGCGTAGGGCGGGCCGTCGTGGAGAATGAACTGCTCCGCCCCGGCGCGGGCGACGCGGATCTGGCCGTAAAGGTCCATGGCCTCCCAGTGGGCGAGCAGCTCCGGTTCCCGCTGGGCCAGGTTGGCCTTCATGGGGAAGCCGGTGTTGGGCAGGTTGAGGGTGTTCTTGTAATCGCTCACGGGGCTGGGTCCTGAGGGGTACGGCGAGAAAGGGCGAAGTTTACCTTGTTTGCTGCGGCGCGGTTGAATGGTGGTTTTTTCTGGCGGTTTAAGGCAGCCCTATTGGTGTCCTGGCCGTTTTATCCTGCAAATTTGAGAGGCTAACGAGGCTTGGCGGGTCGGGTAGCGTCTGGCGGGGGACGCCGTGAATACGTCCCTGTAGGCTTGACGCCAGCATCCATGCTGGCGACACCCCCGCCAGACGCCACCCGCCCCGCCCGCCCTACATCCTTCCCACGCCACTTGGGAACCGAAACACGACTCGCAGGAAAGTCTTACGGTAAACGGACTTCACCAAAGGATGCGTGTGCCAAAGGTCGCCCCTCCCAGGTGGCTAGTTCCTCCTCCGGCAGGGGCTCTAAAACACAGTGGTTTATAACGTGAGCGGTCGACAGTGAATCTGATAGCCCTGGCGTCCGGCGGCCGGATCTGAGGTCAGCGTCACTTGCACACCCGCGAGGTCTGATAGCCATTGGAGATACGGACGGGGCGCGGAACCTGGATTATTGAGCCCCGCCGGGTGGCTGCTCCCCTCTAAAAAGACTACTTGCGATGCGCTGTGGGTTTGCGTGTGTAGCCGAAGGTCTTTACTCCCGGTGCCAACCAGATGCTCGAGCAGGGTGGTCAGCAGGTCCTGGAAACGTTCGCGGTCCATGACCACCGACGGGGCTGATGGGAGCTTGACCAGATCGACCTGCACCGCGCCCAAAAGCGGCCGTCGCGCGATACGGCCGAGTAACCAGGTGTCGAAGTCGGTATCCTCCGTCACCGCGCGATAACAATCCGCCAAGGTCTCCGGGGGGTGTTGGTGAGCGGCCAGCCCCGTCGTAAGCACGTCCTGGAGATTCTCGACCTGCCATTCCCGTACGGGCTCGAAGCCCCGGACGAGGAGTTGATAGTCCGACAGGAGGCGCTCGGCGCGACGGAGCAGACTGGGGTCCAGGAGCAGGCCCAGACCCTCGCGGTCAAAGGCTGTTTGCAATCGCTCGATGACCCCGACGGCCTTGTGGGCCACCAGGATCGGGGTGGGCGACGCCTCGGCGCCTACCTGGCTAAAGGCCGAGAATCCCTCCAGGAGTTGGTCGACCAGGTCGGCCCTGATCAGCCCCTGAAGCTGCGCGTCGGTTCCATCGACACCCAGGTCGGCCATCAGGTGGGACACCATGTAGAGTCGTCCCGCCATGATCCGAAAGAGCCGACCCACCTCGGGCAGAGCCATCGCGGCCACATCCGCCAGCCGACGGGCACGCTCCGGGTTGAGCGCGGCGATATCCCGCAACGGCTTGACGGCGTGCGCGACCTGGCTGAGTGAGGCGCTGGCGACACTGGGGAGGAGGACTGGTCCATGACCAGGGCAGACGACGCGGATACCCTCGCCGCCGACGATCTCCGTCATACCCGCCAGGGACCTGAGCAAGGCCTCTTGGTCCCAGCCGACCACCCCGGGCACGTTGGCGGCGAGCAGGAGGTCGCCGAGCAGCACCAGGTCGCCAAGGCGCAGGCAGCAATGATCGGGGCTGTGGCCCGGGGTATGGATCAGATCCAGGGCGAACCCCTCGACCAGCAAGCCTTGAACGATCAGCCCCGCCTCTCGCCAGGGTGCCGATTGCTCCAGCCGTAGCCCGTTCATGCAGTTCAGGGATCGGGGCCCCTCATCCTCACCCGCCGCCAGGAGGGGCAGGTCCACGCGCAGGGGCGGAAAGCTCAGTTCCAGGAGAGCCGCCTGGGTCTGGGCCAGATCGGCAGCAGTCAGGGCCCGGGCCCCCGCCGCTTGCACGGCGACGACCGTCAGTTGGCTATCCAGCAGTTCAGGCTGGGCGCAAAGGCCAATAAAGTGGTCGAAATGGGCGTGGGTCAGGAGCACCAGGAGGGGTCTGGGGCGTTCCCGCCTCAGTTCGCGGATTTGATCCGCCACCAGAGCCGCCTGCTCGGCCTGACCCCCGATATCGATTAGGATCAGGGCACGTGCGGTTTCGATGAGAAAGGCATTGGAGCACAGGCCAGAGAAGCGGGGGATCCAGGGGTAAAGGCGCGCCTCACCCCCGCCGGGCAGGGCTTGCCATTGTTTGGCAATCATTTCAGCAGGTTCGGAGGCAAAGACATCCAATTGATCCAACTAAAAAAATTATGGAAACCACGGTTTAAGGCGTTTCCTTATGAAGTTTCACGGTCAGAGTCATCGCTCTCCCCCCGAGCTTGGTCAAGTCGGCGGACTAAGCCTAGTCGGCGGGGGTGCGGTGAGCAAGTTATCGCTTGGTCATCGATGGTCAGGGAGGAAAGGCGCTCATGGCGTGATCAGTTGTTGTTGGCTAGGGGGCAGTGCCCAGGTGGTCAGAAGCACGGCGGCGCCGAGGGCGCAGCTTGCGGAAAAGGCGAAGGCGGTAGCCGCTCCGACCCACTGGTAGAGGGTGCCGAACAGCAGGGAGGCCGGCAGTAAGACGATCCCGGCGGTCAGGTTGAACCAGCCGAAGGCGGTGCCGCGTAGCTCCGGCGGGGCCAGGTCCGCCACCAGGGCCTTTTCCGCTCCCTCGGTTGCCGCCATGAAGAGGCCGTAGCTCGCGAAGAGCCCATAGAGTGCCAGCGGGCTGTCAGGCGGCAGCAGCCCCATGCCGAGATAAAAGGCGGCATAGGCCAACCAGCCGGCACGGATCAGCCTTGCCCGTCCGATTTTGTCGGAGAGCGCGGACAGGGGCGTGGAGAGCAGCATGGCCACCAGCGCGACGGCGGCCCAGGCGAGCGGGACCTGGACCTCCGGGAGGCCGAGCTCCCGCGCTCGCAGCAGCAGAAACATGTTCGAGGCGTTGCCGAGCGTGAAGAGTGCCACTACCAGCAGGTAACGCTTGAACGCGCTTGGCAGGCCCTCTAGGCGCCAACTGAAGGCGGGGGACGCGGGCCGGACCACCACACGCGGTTCGCGCAGCCCGAGCGACAGCAGCAGGCAGAGGATGGCTGGCACCAGGGCGAGCAATATGACCTGGCGCAGGGACCAGCCCAGCCCGAGCAAGAGGGTCGCCGCCAGGGGTCCCACCAGGGCCCCGGCGTTGTCCATGGCGCGATGCAGACCGAAGGCCAGGCCGCGTACATCTGGCGCCACGCTGGCCGCGAGTAGGGCATCGCGCGGCGAGGTGCGCAGCCCCTTGCCTATCCGATCGGCGAGGCGCAGGACCAGCACGACCGGCCAGCTTCCAGCCAGCGCGATCAGGGGTCGGGCAAAGCCGGCCAGGGCATAGCCCCAAAGGATCCAGGGCTTGGCGCGCCCGGTGCGATCCACGATCACGCCCGAGAATAGCTTCAACAGACTCGCGGTGGCTTCGGCGATCCCCTCGATCAGGCCCAGGACCCCTGGCCCCGCCATCAGCACCGCGGCGAGATAGAGCGGGACCAAGGGATAGATCATCTCGGAGGCGGAGTCGTTGAGCAGGCTGATCAGTCCGATCAGCCAGACGGTGCGCGGCAGGGAGGCAAGTCCGGTGTGCATGCGTGGCTGGATCCCCTCGGCTCTCGTGAAACGTGGCCGCTTGGCTAAAAACACCAACGGGATGACGAACGATAAGAACGATAACTCCAGCATAGTCGCTGACAGGTAATGCGCGGCCGAGCGGTTGAAAATTCCATCGCCGCCACCTGGTCTGGAGTTGGCAAAGGTGGCGCGCGCCAGGGTGGTCTTGCCGGACTGGCGTGGGCCGGTAATGGCCAGGACGGGGAAGCCCCGGCTCAAGCGCCGCAAAGTCTCGCAGGACTATTGATTAATTATAACAATAGGTTAACGGCTATCGTGCAAATTGGAAATTGAATTTCCAATCTTCAAGGGATCATCAAGGACCAGGTGTTTACCCGCCCACCCAGTGGATGCGGGTGGCGGTGGGGCAAAGTGATCCCTTGCTTCCCGCCACCCTCGGGTGAAGAACTGATCTCAGGTGAAGAGCTGATCGTAGATGCGGAAACCCGCCACATAGGTCCCGGTGGCGGCCCCCAGGTTGGAGAACAGGAAGACCAGCAGGATGCGCAGCACCCGGTTGCGCCACCAGGCCCCGACCCGGGTGGCGTCCTGGCGCAGCCGGCCGAAGTCGCCGACGTTGGGTTTGCGCAGCCAGAGCTCCACCATGGCCGTGACCATGCCGGCGCCGATGGCGGGGTGCAGGGTGGTAAGGGGCGCGGCGAGGAAGCCCGACAGGATCGTCAGGGGGTGACCCGCGGCCAGCAGGGTCCCCAGGGCGCAGAGACCGCCGGTGATCAGGACCCAGTCGACCACCACCCCCCAGCCAAGCTGGGGGCTCTGGGCGAAGCCGTAGCCGAAACCGCCGAGGATCAGGGCCAGGATCAGCCAGGAGATGGCCTTGGGCCAGGGGCTGGGCGGCGGCAGGCGCTCCAGTTCTTCGATGATCTGGCGGGGCTGAGGGCGGGTATCGGAGCTCTCCCGGGTCTCGGCCGGGACGCCCGCCGCCGCCAGGTAGCGGGCCACCCCCTTGAGGTGGCCGGCCCCCAGCACCGCCAGGACACGGCCGTGGCCCTCGCGCTCGATCTCTTCCCGCAGGCGGGCGGCCATGTAGCGGTCGCGCTCGTCGATCAGGGGCAGGAAGAGGTCCTGGCGGTCGCGGGCGAACTCGGCGAAGCTGGTCTCCAGGACATCGCCCTCCTTGAGCCGCTCGACCTCCGCCTCGGAGACCTTCTCCTGGGAGATCAGGGAGGCCAGGAGGCCGGAGAAGAGCTCCAGCCGACGCCACCAGCCGAGGTTGGCGGCGACGCGCTTGAGGGTGACGCCGATCTCCCGGTCCACCAGCAGCACCGGCAGGTGGCGCTCCCGGGCCTGGGCGATGGCCATGCGCTGCTCGGCGCCGGGCTCGATGCCGAACTGGTCCGCCAGGCGCTGCTGGTAGGCCCCCAACGCCAGGCTGGCGACCACCATGGCGACCCGGCCCTGGCGGATGACGCGGAAGAGGTCCATGCGCGCCAGGGCTTCCGGGTCGAGGAGGGCCTGGTAGCGGCTGGGGCAGAGCTCCACCGCCACGGCGTCGAAGGGCTCCGTCTCCAGGAGCCGCCGCACCTGGTCAGCGCTGGCGCGGGAGACGTGGGCGGTGCCGAGCAGGGTGACCCGGGTGGCGCCCACCTGGAGGTCGATGCGGGGTTCGACCGACTCCTGGCTCATCGCTTGCCACCCAGCAGGGAGCCCAGCAGGCCTCGCACCAGGGTGCGGCCGAGCTGGCTGCCGACGGAGCGCAGGGTGCTGGTGGCGAAGGCCTCCAGGGGGCTTTGGCGGCTGGAGACACGGCGGGCGGTCTCCGCGCCGGCGTCGCGTTCCACGGGCTCCTCCCGACTGGCCTGGGTGGCGCGGCCGGTGAGGATCTCGTAGGCGGA
>WBZM01002993.1_pt1 | contig 13597 bp, 11 predicted proteins | sample 5204271 | NCBI WGS metagenome assembly WBZM01 (sample SAMN12344346, study PRJNA552823) | activated sludge metagenome | biome: Activated sludge suspended growth; feature: Nitrification reactor; material: Wastewater; isolation source: activated sludge from nitrification reactor of wastewater...
GCGGGTCGACCGCGACAGCCGGTCAGCCGGGCAGCGGCTCCGCGTTGCCGAGCGCGGTGGTGTTCATGCCGCCATCGACGTACATGATTTCGCCGGTGATGCCGCTGGCCAGGTCCGAGAGCAGGAAGGCAGCGGCGTTGCCGACTTCGTCGACGGTGACGTTGCGGCGCAGCGGGGCGTGGTGCGCGTTGTACGCCAGCAGCTTGCTGAAGCTGCCGATGCCGGACGCCGCCAGCGTCTTGATCGGGCCGGCCGATATGGCGTTGGCACGAGTGCCCTCGGGGCCGAGGCTGAACGCCAGGTAGCGCGTCGCCGCTTCGAGGCTGGCCTTGGCCAGACCCATGGTGTTGTAGTTGGGCATGGTGCGCTCGGCGCCGAGATAGGAGAGGGCGAGCAGGGAGCCCTTGCGTCCCGTCATCATCGGCCGCGCGGCCTTGGCCAGCGCCGGATAGCTGTACGACGAAATCTCGTGGGCGATGCGGAACGCTTCGCGCGAGAGGCCGTTGAGGAAATCGCCCTCGATCGCTTCGGTCGGCGCGTAGGCAATCGAATGGACGACGCCGTCGAGGCCATCCCAGCGCGTGCCGAGTTCGACGAAGACATTGTCGATCTGCTCGTCGCTGCCGACATCGAGCGGAATCGTGATGTCGCTGGCGAATTCGCCGGCGAATTTCCTGATGCGATCCTCGAAACGCTCGTTCTGGTAAGTGAAGGCGAGTTGCGCGCCTTCACGGTGGCAGGCCCTGGCGATGCCGTAGGCGATGGAGTGCTTCGACAGCAGTCCGGTGATCAGAATTTTCTTGTCGGCGAGAAAGCCCATTCAATGTTCTCCCAAGGGGTTCGACCCAAGGGGGCATTATATGCCATCACATGTTCGGATAGGTCGGCCCTTCGCCCCCCTGCGGCGTGACCCAGTTGATGTTCTGGGTCGGATCCTTGATGTCGCAGGTCTTGCAATGCACGCAGTTCTGCGCATTGATCTGCAGGCGGGGATTGTTGCCCTGTTCGTCGCGCAGGATCTCATAGACGCCGGCCGGGCAGAAGCGCTGCTCCGGCGCGTCGTACATGGCCAGGTTGACCGTGATCGGCACTGCCGCATCCTTCAGCTGCAGATGGCAGGGCTGGTCTTCCTCGTGGTTGGTGCTCGAAAGGAAGACCGAAGACAGGCGGTCGAAGGTCAGCACGCCGTCGGGCTTCGGGTAGGCAATCGGTGGGCAATCGGCGGCAGGCTTCAGCTTGGCGTGATCCGGCGCCTTGTGGTGCAGGGTCCACGGCGCCCTGCCGCGCAGGACGACCTGGTCAATGCCGAACATGAGCGAGCCGAGTTTCATCCCCTTGCTCATCCACGGCTTGAAGTTGCGCGCCCGATAGAGTTCGTCATACAGCCAGCTGCTCCTGAAGGCTTCCGGGTAGGCGGCAAGTTCGTCATGCTGGCGTCCGCCCTGCAGCGCGTCGAAACAGGCTTCGGACGCGAGCATTCCCGACTTGATGGCGCAATGCGTTCCCTTGATCCGGGCGGCGTTGAGGAAGCCGGCATTGTCGCCGAGCAGGACGCCGCCCGGGAAGACGAGCTTGGGCAGCGACTGGATCCCGCCGGCGGTCAGGGCGCGGGCGCCGTAGGCGACGCGCTTGCCACCCTCGAAGAACTTGCGGATCTCCGGATGCGTCTTGTAGCGCTGGAACTCCTCGAACGGTGACAGGTGCGGATTGGTATAGCCGAGGCCGACGACGTAGCCGACCGCGACCTGGTGGTTTTCGAGGTGGTACACGAAGCCGCCGCCGTAGGTGTCGGGCTCCATCGGCCAGCCGCCGCTATGGACGACGAGGCCAAGCTGGTGATTCTCGGGCTTGATGTCCCACAGCTCCTTGATGCCGACGCCGTAGGTCTGCGGGTCGGCGCCGGCATCCAGGTTGAATCTCTCGATGAGTTGCTTGCCCAGGTGGCCGCGGCAGCCCTCGGCAAAGAACGTGTACTTGCCGTGCAGTTCCATCCCCATCTGGAAATTCGGGCCCTCGCTGCCGTCATGCAGACGCCCCATGTCGCCGGTGGCGACGCCCTTGACCGAACCGTCGGCGGTGAACAGCACTTCGGCTCCGGCAAAGCCGGGGTAGATCTCGACGCCCAGCGCCTCGGCCTGCTCGCCGAGCCAGCGGCAGAGATTGCCCAGGGAAATGACATAGCAGCCATCGTTGTGGAAACAATTCGGCAACAGGCTGTTGGCAACCTTCTTGGCGCCCGTTTCAGTGAGGATGAAGAAACGGTCTTCGCTGACCGGCGCGTTGAGCGGCGCGCCGTCCTGCTTCCAGTTGGGCAGAAGCTCGGTCAGCGCGCCGGGGTCGAGGACTGCGCCGGAAAGAATGTGCGCACCGATTTCGGCGCCTTTTTCGATCAGGCAGACCGAAATCTCGCCGCCCTTTTCCGCTGCCAGTTGCTTGAGGCGGATTGCCGAGGCCAGCCCGGCGGGGCCGCCGCCAACGATGACAACGTCAAATTCCATCGCTTCGCGTTCCATCATCTCTCCTCGTCGGTTCCTTGTCGTGTCGTGGGCAATACGGTACAGTATGGTGTCTATTTTTTCAACCCTTCCGGTAAATTCACGGATATGGAAAAGCGCAGGAAAATCGTTCACGTGACGACCATGGCGATCCGCTGGGGCGACATGGATGCCTACGGTCACGTGAACAACACCGTCTACTTCCGCTACATGGAACAGGCCCGGGTCGAGTGGATCGAGGCGATGCAGGTGCCGGTCCGGCCGGGCGGGGAAGGGCCGGTGATCATCAACGCCAGTTGCAGTTTCCTGATTCCGTTGAACTATCCCGGCACGATCGAGGTGCGAACCTTCGCCAGCCACCCGGGACGCTCCAGTTTCCTGACCCATGTCGAAATGCGTCTGGTCGGCGATGAACGGATCCATGCCGAAGGCGCCGCCAAGGTGGTGTGGATGGATACCCGGACCGGCAAGTCGGTGCCCTTGCCCGACCATGTGCGGGCCGAGGTTGAAGGGGAGTAAACTCGCAGCCCATCGCGTCGCCATTCCTGGAAACCATGGGCCAACGAAAGACCTGGGAAAAACTGCTGTCCGCCGAACGCCTGGGCGCTGGCAGGACGCCGGGATCCCCCGAGCGCACCGCCTTCCAGCAGGACTACGACCGTATCGTCTTCAGCTCGGCCTTCCGCCGGATGAAGGACAAGACGCAGGTCTTTCCGCTTTCGAAGAGCGACTACGTGCGCACCCGCCTGACGCACAGCCTCGAGGCGAGTTGCGTCGGACGCTCGCTGGGGGCGGTGGTCGGGCGTGAGATCATCGCCCGCCACGGCCTGAAGAATGTCGAATCGGGCGATTTCGGCGCCATCGTCGCCGCCGCCTGTCTCGCCCACGACATCGGCAATCCGCCCTTCGGGCACGCCGGGGAAGACGCCATCCGCGAATGGTTCCGCAGTTCCGGCCTGCTCGACCGGCACCAATTCACGCCGGCGCAGCGCGCCGACTTCGAGCGCTACGAGGGCAACGCGCAGGGCTTCCGCATCGTCAGCCGCCTGCAGAGCCCGGCCAATCCCGGCCTGCAACTGACCAGCGCGGTGCTGGCGGCGTTCACCAAGTATCCGCGGCCGTCGCATCTCCCGACCGCGCTCGACGGCAAGAGCGGCCAGAAATTCGGTTTCTTCCAGCACGACGCCGCCGCCTTCGCCGAAGTGGCGCGGTCGACCGGGCTGGTCGAACGGATTCCGGGCTGCGCCTGGCGCCGGCACCCGCTCGCCTTCCTGGTTGAAGTCGCGGATGATACCTGCTACCTGATCGTCGATCTTGAGGATGCGGCCCGCCTCGGCTTCGTTTCCTACCGCGACGCCGAGTGCCTGCTCGGCGAACTGGCCGGCAGCGCGGTGAGCGGCGGCCGGCTGGCGCGTCTGCACGATCCCAAGGAACGCCTCGAATACCTGCGCGCCAAGGCCATCGGCTATCTGCTCGAAAGCGCGGCGGCCGTCTTCCTGGAAAACGAGGCAGCCATCCTCGCCGGCGGCTTCGACGACGAACTGCTCGCCCGCTCGCCGGTCGCCATGTCGCTGGAGGCGGTGCTCAAACTGGCGAAGGAGACCATCTACACCGCGCATCCGGCGCTCGAGATCGAAACGGCCGGCTTCGAGGTGCTCGGTGCGTTGCTCGCCCTGTTCGCCGATGCGGTCGAGGCGGGCGCCGGCCATGGCCGCCTGACCACCCGCGCGCAGATGCTGTTGAAGCTCCTGCCCGCCCAGTTCCGGAGCCACGCCGGCGAACCTGACCCCGACCCCTACGTTCGCCTGCTGCGGGTGGCCGACTTCGTCGCCGGGATGACCGATTCCTACGCCGTCGACATGTACCGCAAGCTCAAGGGCTACGCGCTGCCGGTCTGAGGCGGGTGGTCGGGTAGTGCCTGACGGGGCCACGGCCACCCTCCGTTTGGCCTGGCGGACGCGGCGCGGCGAGCCGGACGAGTTTGGCGGCGCTGCCACCGCGGCCTGCAGGCCAGGGCTGCAAAAGGCAGATCAACAATTCGGGTCCATTTGCGACAGGATCGGACAAGTCCATTTGTTGCCACTGGATGGCGCACCGCACCAGGCAACTGCGCGCGGCCAGGTCCTCCGCATCGACCGGGGGCGAAACGATCGCGGGCAACAGGGCTGGCGCGAATTCCTCCGCTCGCCAAGGGGTGGAAGCAAAACATGTGCCGCCCGCGCAAATCGAAAAGATCGTCCGCTCTTGGCACGGACAAGCGTGCGCTCTCCTTCATTTTCTCGCCAGTGGCGTGCTAAAGTGCGCCTCAGCTATGTGTGGATCTGTCGGGAGCAGATCGGATCCGGCAGGCCCAGCAAGAACTACACGGTATCTGGCGCACTGCGGCCCGCCGAGCAGTGCCCAGGTTGCCGCGTATCCGGAATCATCGAGCGGTTGTCTTTGCCTGAATGGTCCGTGCGTCACAGCTGCGCGGGGTCGGTAGAGATCGGGAGTTGGAATATGGGGTTTCCGCCGTCTGGCGGAGCAGTTTTGGAAAAGACGAAAAATCAATGATGGAGGACCAAATGCCGCTGACAATTGGAGTTCCAAGAGAGATTGCGCCTGGGGAGAAACGCGTTGCGACCGTTCCCGAGGTCGTCGAAAAGCTGATCAAGCTCGGTTTTTCAGTGCAGGTCGAGGCCGGAGCCGGCGACGCCGCAAACTGTGACGACGAATCCTACCGCGCGGCGGGTGCCGAGGTCGTCGGCAGCGCCGCGGGCCTGTGGTCGTCGTCCGACCTCGTCTTCAAGGTTCGCGCACCGACCGCCGCCGAGGTGGCTCTGATGCGCGAAGGCTCGACGCTGGTCAGTTTCATCTGGCCGGCGCAGAACCCCGAGCTGATGAAGCAGCTCGCCGCGCGGAAAGTCACCGTGCTGGCGATCGACTCGCTGCCGCGGATGCTCAGCCGTGCCCAGAAGATGGACGCGCTGACCTCGATGGCCGGCATCACGGGCTATCGCGCGGTGATCGAGGCGGCCAACGCCTTCGGGCGCTTCTTCGCCGGCCAGGTGACCGCTGCCGGGAAGGTGCCGCCGGCCAAGGTGTTCATCGCCGGAGCCGGCGTCGCCGGTCTGGCCGCGATCGGCACCGCCGTTGGCCTGGGCGCGATCGTGCGCGCCAACGACACGCGCGCCGAGGTCGCCGACCAGGTCAAGTCGATGGGTGGGGAATTCGTCAAGGTCGATTACGAGGAAGAAGGCTCGGGCGGCGGCGGCTACGCCAAGGTGATGAGCGAGGGCTTCCAGGCCGCGCAGCGCGAGATGTACGCCAAGCAGGCCAGGGAAGTGGACATCATCATCACGACCGCGCTGATCCCCGGCAAGCCTGCACCCAGACTGATCACCGCCGAGATGGTGAAGAGCATGAAGCCGGGCAGCGTGATCGTCGACCTGGCCGCCGAGCAGGGCGGCAACTGCGAGCTGACCGAACCCGGCCAGGTGGTGGTCCGGCATGGCGTGACGATCGTCGGGTACACCGACCTGCCGAGCCGGTTGGCGAAACAGTCGTCCACGCTCTACGCGACCAACCTGCTGCGCGTCACCGAGGAACTGTGCAAGAAGAAGGACGGCACGATCGACGTCAACATGGACGACGAGGCGATCCGCGGCCTGACGGTGATCAAGGACGGCGAGATCACCTGGCCACCGCCAGCGCCCAAGATGCCGCCGGCACCGGCGGCCGCCGCACCGGCCAAGGCGGTCGTGCCGGCCGCCAAGGGGCACGGTCACGGCGCGGCAGGGCAACCGGCTTCTGCGGGCAGCACGGCGATCGTCTTCGCCGTCGCCGCGGCAGTGTTCTGGTTCATCGGCGCGTACGCGCCGGCGGCCTTCCTCGGCCATTTCACTGTCTTCATCCTGGCCTGCTTCGTCGGCTACATGGTCATCTGGAACGTCACACCGGCACTGCACACGCCGCTGATGAGCGTGACCAACGCGATCTCGAGCATCATCGCGATCGGAGCGCTGGTGCAGATCGCTCCGCCGGTCATGGAGGGCACCCAGCGCCCCGAGGGCTGGATCATCGGCCTCGCCGTGGTCAGCGTCGCCCTGGTGGCAATCAACATGTTTGGTGGCTTCGCTGTCACCCAGCGCATGCTGCAGATGTTCCGCAAGTAGAGGAGCCACGCCATGTCCATAACCCTGGCCACCGTCTCGTATCTCGGGGCGATCATCCTTTTCATCCTCAGTCTCGGCGGGCTGTCCAACCCTGAAACGTCGCGCCGCGGCAACCTCTACGGGATCATCGGCATGACCATTGCCGTGTTGGCGACGGTCTTTGGCCCGCAGGTCACCGCCGCCGGCTACGGCTGGATCGTCGGTTCGCTGGCAGTTGGCGCGGCGATCGGGCTCTACGCGGCGCGGACGGTCAAGATGACGCAGATGCCCGAGCTCGTCGCGCTGATGCACAGCCTCGTTGGTCTCGCCGCCGTGCTCGTCGGCTTCGCCAACTACATCGACCCCGCGGCGGCCGGCCAGTTCTCCGGCGCCGAAAAGACGATCCACGAGGTCGAGATCTACATCGGCATCCTGATCGGCGCGGTGACCTTCTCCGGATCGATCATCGCCTTCGGGAAGCTCTCCGGAAAGATTAGCGGCAAACCGTTGCTGCTGCCCGCGCGCCACTGGATCAACCTCGTCGGCCTGCTGGCCGTGATCTGGTTCGGCGGCGTGTTCATCAACACCCATTCGGTCTCCGATGGGATGACCCCGCTGATCGTGATGACGGCCATCGCGCTGCTCTTCGGCATCCACATGGTGATGGCCATCGGCGGCGCCGACATGCCGGTGGTCGTGTCGATGCTCAACAGCTACTCGGGCTGGGCCGCGGCGGCGACCGGGTTCATGCTCAGCAACGACCTGCTGATAGTCACCGGGGCGCTGGTCGGCTCGTCCGGCGCGATCCTCTCGTACATCATGTGCAAGGCGATGAACCGGCACTTCATTGCGGTCATCGCCGGCGGTTTCGGCACCGAGGGCGGCACGCCGGCGGCGCCGGGCGGCGCACAGCCGGCCGGCGAGGTGGTGCCCATCAGCGCCCCGGAAACGGCCGATCTGCTGGGCGAGGCCAAGAACGTCATCATCGTTCCGGGCTACGGCATGGCGGTTGCGCAGGCGCAGCATACCGTCTACGAGATCACCCGCTTCCTGCGCGACAAGGGCGTCAATGTCCGCTTCGGCATCCATCCGGTCGCCGGGCGGATGCCTGGCCACATGAACGTGCTGCTGGCGGAAGCCAAGGTGCCCTACGATATCGTGCAGGAAATGGATGAACTGAACGACGATTTCCCGCAGACCGACGTCGCCATGGTCATCGGCGCCAACGATATCGTCAACCCGGCGGCGCAGGACGACCCGACGAGCCCGATCGCCGGCATGCCGGTGCTCGAGGTGTGGAAGGCGAAGACGTCGATCGTCATGAAGCGCAGCATGGCGTCCGGCTATGCCGGCGTCGACAACCCGCTGTTCTACAAGGACAACAACCGCATGCTTTTCGGCGACGCCAAGAAGATGCTCGACGAGGTGCTGGTCGCGCTGAAATCCTGACAGGAACGGTGTTTTCGCCAGGAGTGGCCGAAAATATCCGGCACACCGGGTATTGCCGGCCGGCTGGCGACATCTGATAGAATCTAGTTGGCCGGCTTCGGACAGCCGGTCGGCGAGCAATCCAATCTCTAGGGGGTGACATGGAGGTCAAAGAAGTTCTGAAGGTCAAGGGTTCCAGGCTCTTCACGGTACGTCCCGAAACGCCGCTCTCGGAAGCGGTCATCATGATGGCCAACAATGACATCGGTTCGGCAATCGTCATGGTGGAAGACAAGCTGGCGGGAATGCTCACTTTCCGCGAGGTTCTGGTGATCCTGGCCAAGCGGCAAACCGAGCGGCGGGTCGGTCCGACGCCGCCGATCGCCGAGATCCTGGTCCTTGAAGCGATGGACCGCGATCCGCCGACCGCCACTCCCGACATGGACGTAGACGAGTTGCGGCGCATGATGGTGGACTCGCACACGCGCTATGTCCCGGTAATGGAGGGTGACAACGTGGTCGGCATCGTATCTTTCCACGACGTCGCCAAGGCAGTGCTCGAGGAGCGCAACCTCGAGAACAAGCTGCTCAAGGCGTACATCAAGGATTGGCCGGCCGAGTAAGCAAGCCGAACAGGCCTGTACGCCGCTATTGCGGCGTGGCGCTCCACCTCGTCGACGGCGAACAGCCGTCGATGCGCTTTGATCGCATGGCGATCGGTCAAGTCGGCTGAAACGGGTGGCCGGGTCGCTTTGGACGGGGGAGGGTCCGCCCTCCGGCCTGTCGAGGAATCCGGGGCTGGTAATCGTCCTTATGTGAAGCTTTCCATAAGGCCGATTATGCATAGTCACCGATTATGGAAAGTGGTCGGGGCCTGCTGCAATGGAAGGCAGGTGAGGCAAGGGGTTACGGCTACAGGCACGCGCGCTTACTCGACATAATCCCGACGGTGATCTGAAGTAACGGCTCCACAAAGGAGACCGTTATGACCATTTCAACGACCAACGGGGAAGCGCCGAAGTCTCTGGAGGCATCGACCTATTCGGCATTCATTAAGGAAGAACTGCGCCGCTACGATGAGCATCTACGGGATGTTCGCGGTCTGTCGGCCGGTACGCGCAAAGATCGGCTGCGCATCATTGGCTTGCTGCTGGAAGGCAAGTTCAAACATCGCAAGGTCGTGTTCTCCCGGATGCAGCCTGACGATGTTCGGCAGTTCCTCGCCACGCGACTGGCACAGCGCCAGACGTCCTCCAATGCATCACAACATGCAGCGGCCCTACGGAGTTACCTGCGTTACCGCGCCACCTGCGGTGACTCGGTAGCCGAACTGACCACGGTTATCCAGAATCCCGTTCACTGGAACCTGGCAACACTGCCGCGCGCGCTTACGCCAGATGAGATTGAGCGCCTGTTGGAATCCTTCTCCACCCGGTACCGCTGGCCAAAGCGAAGCTACGCCATCATCCGTTGCGCATTGGACCTTGGACTGCGGTCGGGCGAAATCGCCCGCCTGAAGATCAGCGACATTGATTGGCGTGCTGGCACGGTGACGCTGAAAGGTACCAAGACGCTACGGCAGGACATTCTGCCGCTGCCGATGGAAACAGGGCAGGCACTGGCTGACTACCTTCAGCATGAGCGCCCACTCAGCACCAGCCATTCGATCTTCGTGATGCATCGCGGCAATCATGATCGAGGAATGACAGCGGGTGCTGTCCGAGGTGTGATCAGGTGGGCATACCGGCGTATCGACTTGAAACATACCCGTTCACATGCCTTGCGCCACGCATTTGCCTGCCGTCTCGTCGAACGTGGCGGCTCACTCAAGGAAGTTGCCGACCTGCTGCGCCATCGGTCGCTGAACAACACTTTGATCTACGCCAAGCTCGACACGCCGAAGTTGGCGGCCGTCGCATTGCCCTGGCCGGGGAGTGCATCATGAGTGCGCGCGTCAGCTTGCAGCAGCGGATCGACGACTATCTTGCCGAACGGCGACGTCTCGGTTTCGAACTGCGTTCGTGGGATACGCTCCTGGCCGGCTTTGCCCGCTACGTTGCCGATCATAAGCACCACGGGCCCCTGACGGCCGATCTCATGATCGAATGGGCCCGGCAGGACAAATGGCAACGCGGCACACCACCGACTTGGTCGATACGTCTCGCGAAGATTCGCCTGATTGCCCGCTACCTCAAACAATTCGAGCCGAAGACCGAAGTACCGGAGGAACTGACCTTTGGTCCGGAGTGGGGACGTCTTGCGCCGCACATCTTTCATGACCAGGAAGTCATCGATCTGCTGGCGGCGGCCCGGCAGCTTGGACCACCTGGCAGCATTCGCCCTGCCACCTACGAAACTCTGTTCGGTTTGATGGCAGCAGCCGGCTTGCGCGTCTCCGAGGCACTGCATCTGCGTGACGCCGATGTCGACCTGAAACGTGGGCTCCTGACTATCCGGCAAACCAAGTTCGCCAAATCGCGATTGCTGCCGGTCCACCCGACGACGGTCGCCGCATTGGCGAAATATCGAAGGGCACGTGCACAGCACGTGACCACGACCACAGACATGCTGTTCCTGATCAGCAGTTGTGGCCGCCGGCTCGGGATGCCGCTCGGCGACCGTCAGGCCCATCGCGCCTTCAATGCACTGCGTGACCAATTGGGCTGGGTGAACCGAGGTGGCCATGTCGCCATCCACCTGCATGACCTGCGCCACACCTTTGTGGTGCGTCGTCTGATGCGCTGGCATGCCGACGGCACCGACATCGATCAGATGATTCTCGCTCTGTCGACCTACATGGGCCATGCCGAAATCTTCTACACCTATTGGTACCTCACCGCCGTTCCGCAACTGATGGCCCTGGCCGGCGGCAAGTTTGAGCGCTTTGCCGATCTCGCAGGAGATGGCGATGAGTAAGCGAGCCAAATTGACACCGTCGTTTCCTGCCCTGGTGCAAGCCTACTTCGGTGAGTACCTGACCCAGCAGCGCGCGCTCAGTCCCCAGACGATTGCCGCCTATCGTGACGGATTCGTTCTGTTCCTTGAATTTGCCGAGAAACGATTGGGCAAGGCGCCGGCGGCAATGATGTTGGCAGACGTCACGCCGGAGCTGATCATGGATTTCCTCGACCATCTTGAGCGGCAGCGTCACAATTCGGTGCGCAGTCGCAATGCCCGTCTGGCGGCACTCCGCTCGTTTCTCAAGTTCGCCGGCCACCGGGATGTGGCATCACTGGATGTGATCGAGCGTGCATTGGGGGTTCCGGTCAAGCGTTTCGAGCGTCCGATGTTCGGCTACCTGACCCGTGAGCAGGTGCTGGCGATAATCGGCGAGCCGGGTGACTCGTGGCTGAGCCAGCGTGATCATGCCTTGTTCCTGTTGATGTACAACACCGGCGCACGTGTATCGGAGATCATCGGGATCAAGGTTGTCGATGTGGTGCTCGACCCCAGCGCCGCTTGTGTTCATCTGCACGGCAAGGGTCGCAAGCAGCGCAGCGTGCCGTTGTGGCGGTCCACCGTGAAGGCGCTGCGCGCCTGGTTGCATGTGAATCCGCAGTTCGAGAGCGCATCGCCATTACTGCCGAATCGGAGTGGGCGCGAAATGACCCGTGCCAATGTCACGCTCAGGTTGGCATTGGCGGTCCAGCGCGCGACGGAAACTCAGCCCGCACTGGCCAAGCGGAAAGTCTCGCCGCATACGATCCGCCACACAACGGCCATGCATCTGTTGCAGTCAGGCGTCGACATCAGCGTCATCGCCCTTTGGCTCGGACATGAGAGTCCAGTGACCACGCACCAATACGTCCAGGCAGACCTCGCAATGAAGAACCGTGCCTTGGCCAGGCTTCACGAACCCGGCGCAAAAGTTCAGCGCTATCGTGCGCCTGACTCGTTGCTCTACTTCCTGCAAACACTGTGATTATGAGAAGTAACGGATGCGCGCCGACACCAGCCAGCAATCATCGGCGTGCGTCCATGCCCCCCACTTTCCATAATCGGTGGCTATGCATAATCGGCCTTATGTGAAGCTTTCCATAAGGCTGAAGAGCGGGTATTTCGCTCGGCCTTCAACCAACGTGGGCCGTGGTGGAACAGTGGCGCAAGCCACATGAACCAAGCCTTTCCGAAATCCTTCTTTGATCCCATGGCACTACTTTAAGCCGATGGAATAGTCCTTGGTGGAAAAAGAAGAAGGCTGAGAGCCCCGCTTGTTAAGATCGTGGTGTCTGAAGTTACGTTCGATAACAGGAGGATCAGCCATGGTGGATGCTACCAAAAAAACGTCTGAGCAAAGGGGTTGAACAATTCCGGCGGCAATTTTGCGACCAACCGACGCAAGCCATGGGAGCGGTATTGCCTGCCGGGGATGTACAGAAGCTGGTGGCCGAAGAGGTTGGCCCCTTTCGAGAACGAATCTATCCCCCACTGACGACCTTGGGGCTGTTTATTGGCCAAGCGCTCAGTCAAGACGGCGCGTGCCAGGATGCGGTGTCGCGGCGGCTGAGCGAACGAGTGACAGGAGGAGAGCCGGCCTGCAGCTTGAACAGTGGTCCCTGCTGCAAAGCGCGTCAGCGCTTGCCATTGGCGTTGATTCGCCGGTTGGCGCTGATGGTCGGCGAATCGCTGGAGGGGGAAAGTCCAAGCGATTGGAAATGGCGTGGCCGTTCGGTCAAATTGATGGATGGCACGACGATCTCAATGCCGGACACCGCAAGCAATCAGGCGGCTTATCCGCAGAGTGGCGCACAACAAGCAGGATTGGGCTTTCCGCTGGCGATGCTGGTCGCGGTGATCTCGTTATCCACCGGTGCCGTACTGGAGTGGGCATTGGGTCCGTGCCGAGGCAAACACACTGGCGAGCAAGCACTGTTTCGCGAGCTGATGCCGCGTCTCGAATCCGGCGACATTGTTCTGGCCGATCGTTACCACTGCAACTATTTCACCACCGCGCTACTGGTGGAGCGGGGCGTCGATCTGGTCACACGGCAGCACCAGCGGCGAATTACTGATTTCCGACGGGGCCGGCGTCTGGGACGGAGAGATCACCTGGTGGACTGGATACGCCCCAAACGCCCTGGCTGGATGGACATCGAGACCTACGAATCCATGCCGGTGCGGGTGTCAATGCGCGAAACCGAGATCGGTGGGCGCATTCTCGTTACGACCTTGGCCGATGCGAAAGCCGTGACTGCCCAAGACATTGATGCGCTGTATGGGCGACGCTGGCAGATCGAGGTTGACCTGCGTTCGATCAAGGCGGAAATGGGCATGGATATTCTGCGTACGCAATCGGCGCCAATGATCGACAAGGAAATTGCCGTCTATCTGTTGGCCTATAACCTTGTTTGTGCCTTGATGGTTCGCGCGGCTGCGGGATCGGGTGTCGAGCCCAGATCTCTGAGTTTCAAGGGTGCGGTCCAGCTTTACTGGGCCTTTGAACAACAACTTCGTTTCGCTGGGGGCGCTTGTGCCAGAATCATGACGGCGCATCTGCTCGGTGGAATCGGCCTGCTGCGACTACCGTTCCGCCCAGGACGC
>WBZM01002994.1_pt1 | contig 13592 bp, 30 predicted proteins | sample 5204271 | NCBI WGS metagenome assembly WBZM01 (sample SAMN12344346, study PRJNA552823) | activated sludge metagenome | biome: Activated sludge suspended growth; feature: Nitrification reactor; material: Wastewater; isolation source: activated sludge from nitrification reactor of wastewater...
AACAACTAAAAGAACTAACATGTAAAAAAGAAACCCCTTAGTCAGGGGTTCCTGTGATAGAGATATAAATCTCCATCAGTCTCAGATTTATCCTTTCGGATTTGAAGAATGTTATATATAACATCCTTTGTCTGAGTAGATATTTCTGATTCCAGCATATTTGTTAACTCAGAGAGTGGTTTATCCCTGAGCTCATGGAAGAGTTCGTCAAGCTCTTCCATTTTCTGGAGTTCTTGCTCCATGAGTAGTTCTTTCATTCTGCCCATATCTCCTCCTGAAGTATATACTCTAAAAACAACAAAAAAGAAAACTCAGTACATACCAAAAGCTCCGTTCTAGGTCTAAATACTCCAAACATACTAGCACTCAAACAACATAACAACACTTAACCGTACACCAAACACACTACTAGTTCCCATGAAACCCCAGGACCCTCTCCAAACCATGCATCTCAAAGGACACTATATAATTACATGAAACATCTTCTCTTCCCAACAGCTTAAGAATAGGGAGGGGCCTAAGCCCCAAATCCTATTACCTGACCTTGGGAATCGTCCTGTATGAGAACGATTGGTCATAGAAAAAAGAAAAGGCCCTGACTAGCAGGGCCCCGAACATACCAGATGTTCTATTAAAGATTGAGTAGGGATTACACCTACTCAAACAGAGGACTATATCTTTGTTCGCACAGAGTACGTCCAAGATACAGAATAGTACCGTCCATGAGCTCTACAAGTGAGCTATCAAATGGAGTAATACTGCCTTCTGTTACTCTTACTGCAACTGTATAGTATGTCATTGCAGCTTCCTCAAGATTGGGTTGAGTTTTTACCCAATTCTTCAATTCATAAGCTAAGGCACTAGAAGCCTTGAATATCTGCCTATTGTTAAGGGAAGCAGATACACTGGTAGCTCCTTTAGATATTATTTTCATAATATCTTCAGGAATGCTAACTAGCCCATGATTGAACACCGGAACCGGTAGTATGTTTGGGATTGTTACACCCCATACATATCTAGCTACCTCATCCAAATCTTGCTTGATGGCAGCACAAGCGATTGGATGCTGAGAAGTTTCCAGCCCGATAGAAGAAGCTTGTTCAAGAGCTTCCATATCTAAGCTGTAAGGTTTCTTGATAGCTTGAGCAAGCATATCAAGTAACATTCCCAGGCGTTCTGACAGAGACCTAGCATGTTCAGAATCTTCAATTGCTTGAAGAGACTTTGCATACTCAGAATACCCAATTGCTTTAGCCATTGCATTGAAGCAAAATCCTATAAGCTGTTGAGCATCAGCTCCACTAGTGTAGAGCTCCATGAAGCTTAAACTGTTAAGTTCAAGTTTCACAGCATTGGCTCTCTCTGAAAGAACCGGCTCTCCTCCACGGAAAGAGGAGAAAGGTTTAGTAACCAATACATGATCATCCCCATCCAGTGCAAGATATTTAGCATCGTTTCCGTTGATAAATACCATGCCTTTAGGGATATCAGCCCATATAACCTTGAGAGTTATAAAGGATTGATAGCTTGTTACTGGATACCTTATCACAGTGACAAAGTTAACAAGCATGTCATGTCTGTCGTAATGAGACATTACGATATGGCCAACAGGGACATCCATACGTGCAATGGCAGCCAGCCACTTACCAGGAGCCTTAACAGAACGTAACCTATTCAACATAGATTGACGTATCTTATCAAGTTTCTCTGGGGCACTTATGAACCCCATGCGTACTTTCATTCCTTGATCGATGTTAATCAGGGAATTAGTTTGTCCATCAAAGAGACGCATCATATCTTTGATGGAACCAACGGCGTAGGTTGCTACAGCTTTAGCTACTTTCATAGCATTACGTCTGAACAACCCTTCTAGCCAACTTTGAGCAGCTGGGCTTACTTTTGCTAACAGTAAAGTTAACAGAGTAAGCTTGCGCTTCTCATCGCCTTCTAGTACATCCTCGTGTAGCTCGTCAGTAACAAACTGCACTTCTGTTTCCAGAATGGTACCAGCAGGAATTTCTCCCCACTTAATGTTATGTTGTGAACACATAACATCATAGTCACCTTCTGGCCATTGCTGACCGAGAGGTAAGACTTGTACACCAACAGCTCTGCCTTTCAGCATTAACTCTTGGCCAGTGTAATTCAATGCAGCCCTTACGAGATGCATTGAGTAGTTAGCTGACTTCAACCACATGTTGCCGTCCTCATGGTTAGGCATAGATTTAACGACAAGCACCCTCAGTTTCCTAACAAACAGAGGTACCTTCCAAAGGTCTTTACCTGCTCTATAGAAGATATCTCTACGAGCACCATAAACATCTTTGAAGGAAGGTGTCTTGGGCTTTCTGATAAGAAAGTTAATCCCAAGACCCTTCTCGTAAATCCACGCAGGATGCGATGGAAGCAGGTCAACTTCCTTAACACCTGTTTCTGCCTTTACCCTTTCCCAGAGTATAGACTTAACAGCCGAAGGTATAGTTGGCCCAGGAATAATCTTGTACATTACCCCTGCAGGACTCTTCCTGCTTCTTAACCATCTTCCTCCCTTGGTGACGATATCTTCACCAAGTAGACTAATGAGTTCACTTTTGGTAAACTCGTTAGTCAGAGACAGATGTAAGAGCTTAGGTCGAAATCCTTTGCTCCATCCAACTGATCCCTCACAGGACCAGTTAGACTTAACATCCTCATGTCCGCGCATGAGGCGCCCTTTACGAAAGTAAAGGACGTCTTTAAGCAATGCAGCCTGCTTTCTCGTAGCAGTTTTGCCCCACATTGCTCTTAAGACACTGATGATTTGTTGAGTCATTAGTGTTTCCCCTTGGCCCATGATTTACAACCCAGCAAGTAGGTCGTACTCCTGAGTTGTAGGAGCCAGAGAAAAAAATAAAAAGGCCCCTCTTACCATCAAGATAAGAGAGGCCTAATCGTCCTAGAACAAAGGGAGTTGTACCCCCTGAGTTCTTACCTCAGGGAGTTTCTTTTTGTTTTGGGTAGGAGTTTTCTTATTCCTCCTACCTACTTCTCCAAGTACATCTTTATAGTACTGTCCCCAGTACTTTCCGTAGAACTCCTGACATGCTAGTCTAATAGCATATTTGAAGTTTTCTCCCTGCTGATATAGCTCTATAGCTCTATCAGCAGCTTCTTTGATATTTTTCATTTGTCTCCTTGAAGGTAGAACCTTCGAGGAAAAAGAAAAAGCCCACTAGTATTAGTAGTGGGCTTGAAGTTTAGCTATTGTGATAATCACACAATAGTTGATATTGTTCTTCACGGAAATCTCTGATTAATTGGTATTCATATACTTCGTGATATAAATAACCAATAATGTTTTCATCTTTTTCGTACTCAACATATGGTAATTTCTTACAAAGCTTATCGTAAAACTCTGCAGGATTTAGAAAGCAATTTTCCATTGCTATTTCAACTGTTGCCATTTCTAGTTCTTCAATACCTTTTTTCATAATCTTCTCCTATAAGAACAACTCTGTAGTCCACATTGGGTGTCTGTTGTTCAAGGAAAAAGAAAAAGGACCAATACATTTTTATATGTACTGGTCCTTTGGGATTACTTATGAAGAGCAGCTTCTATCTGCTGTCTCCATAGACCCCAGGGCCCTGGTGTTATATTCACCATAGCCTTGTGATGTATCTTTTTGTAAGTAGATACATCAATAGTGATAACACCCTGGGGGAGTATTACCACTAGATCAATACCATGATGCCAATCCAAGGACTCATGGTATTTAAACTTGGCAGATGACCAATAGAAATTGATTGCTTCTATTAATTCACCTCCATTTGTGTTGTCTAAACTGTATGCCATTTTCATGGCATCAGGATAGTTTAAGTATTTAGGTTCTACTGAAGGACCAGTAAAACCTAGTAGCTTCTTTTCTAAAAAGAAGCCAGAAAGGTTACTCATATTGTTCTCCTTGAGGTTTATTACCTCATGAGAAAAAAGAAAACCCCTCACTCAACATAAGTTAAGTGAAGGGTTTGAAGAAGGTTAAGCTATTCGTTTATAGCCCTTCTTTAGGAGTTTCCTCCATAGTTCTCTAGCCGTAGATATATCTACGATTTTCTTTTTGTCTGGAACTATACCGAAGCTCCATATATTACAGTAGATAAGTTCTACTGTTGTTTTACCTTTTGGAATGAAGGTAGTTGTTATACCTTCGCTTTTCTGTAAAACAAATTTCTTCATCTTGTTCTCCTAGATCATATATGTTCCAAGTTTCTTGGTATGATCGTTAAAAAAGAAAAAGCCCCTCGTGTAAGGGGCTATAAAGTAACTAGGGCCGTCGTCGGTACCCTCTTGAAAGGAGATATTTATAGAGACTCCTAGCCTCTTGTATAGGAAGTATCTTGGTTTCTTTAAAACCAACTACCTCCATTTGTTTTTCTCTCCTGGTAAAGTAGTAGAATACTTTACCCTTGGCCAGAGTGTAATCTGGCTTTTCTTCCTCAGGTACCTCAACTGAGGAGGTGATTCCTAGCCCTTCACGGACTAGTTTTACTACCCAGCGTTTGACTACTGGGGATTTGAGGGCTTTGCGCCCAATGATTTCTGGATCAACATGATCCAGTATTGAGTTGAGTATCTCAACTCCGTTGTGCTGCAGTACAGCTGCTGCAGCTTCTGTGACGCGAAGTTTCAGAACCTCGCGTGCTTTTGTCGTACTCATTGCTTTCTCCTTGAGCTATATCTGCTCATAGGAAAAAGAAAAAGACCCTATACCTTATTACAGATATAGGGTCCTTTATTAGTGTACATCCTTTCTAACGTCGTTCTCCACTACTTAGAACGTCCAGATAGCAACACTACTTGGTTATCTGATATATCGTTAGAGGAAGTTTAACTATCTCCTTAAGGAGTAGTACCTCCGAATGTTTGCTCCTCTTTTATCTCTGGGAGTACAATCCTTAACTTGTACTCCAAGTGAGAAGCTACTTGGTTAAGTGGTTTACCAATAAGCTTCTGACACCAGTGAAGAAGTTTTTCACGGTGGTAGTGCCGGAAATCTCCTTCAGAAGCATAGTATCCAAAGAGCTCAGATACTACTACTTCATATGGTTTTCTGAACTCCATCTCAATGAAGCTGCGTATCATCTCGACAGAGATAGAGTGGAGACCATCTTCAAACTCCACTCCATTTACTCTCATTGCTTTCTCCAGTAAGGAGAGATCAGTAATGAGAGGGACAATGTCCCCTGATTTCTCAGGAGACTTCTGATACTCTGGCTTTTCCAGTGTTACTGAATTTGCCAGAGTGATAGCAGCTACCATGCTATCTTTCAGAAGGAGGTAACGTTTTGGTGTAACGATTTCTCCTTTCTTGTTCTTCTTAAAGAGAGTCTCAGTGACTTCTTTAACTGAAGAACTTTTCCAGGAACCAGTACCCCTAGATGGACTAAACTCTTTGCCCGTGATGAGTTTAATCCAGTTTTCTTTACCAGATACAGGCTCATTCTCTGGAAAGACGATGGGTTTCTTGATCCCATCAAGTGGCATCTGTAGAAGTTCAGCAGCTTCTGTAAATGCACCCCAAGCTGGAAGTTCGCTTGGTTTAACATTCGAATGCAACACCAATGCATTGAATGCTTTGTTGTCACACAGACCAGTGATGTTCTGTGCAACAAACCCTTGGGCCAATACGCGAGCAAAATCCCCTACTGGGAATTCTCCTGCTGTTGCACCCTTGGGTTGTGGTACAGAGTTGATCTTTTCAAGTGTAAGTTTATGACCTACTCCTTGAAAAGGATACAGTCTGATATTGACTGTATCCCCGTCAAAGTCCCCTTGTTTGCTCATCCAGTTGGCTGGATGAACAACAACCCCACCACGAGGTACCGACTCGTGTGTAAAGACCCTGCCTTGGTTAAAGGCAAGGGGAGAGATGGCAGGAAATCTGCCAATAGTAAAGATTGGTCTTCCTCCCAATACTTTACGGACGTATTTAAGAAACCCTGGTAGGTTCATAAATACTTCCTTATCTAATGGGTTTATGAAGACATCCAAATGACATGCTCTGCCATCTTGATATGCCTTTTCAATATCCCCAAAAGGTGCAACTGCATATCCAGAAAACTGGTATGCAGGAATAGAGAAGACCTTTTCAATGATCTTCTCTTTGACCACTGCCAATGCCCTTTTGGCAGTAGTTTCCAGGAACAGTGCCTGAGTCAAGATTTGGTCTTTCTCAAGCATATATTCCTCTCCCTCATCGTTCTCTGAAGGAGCAGAAAGGAGTGATTGTACTCCTTCCTTCTGGATTTTGCTGATAAGTTCCTTTAGGTTCTTATCAGCATATTTTGCCCAGACTTTTACCTGGGCCTCTGTAAGACTAAGTCTTAACAGAGTAGAAGGTGTAACCTGCACCTTCTTGATGCCGAATATGGGGGCATCATGCAATCCCATTTTGGCATGCATCCACAGGTTTCCCTGTTGGTCTTCCTTAACTTTGTTAGAGTTAAAGAATTTCACAAAATTCTTATCGCCAACAATAAGAACTTTGTCCCCATGGTACGCAGGAATTGCAAATTTCTCTGCAAATTCCTTATCTGACAAAGGTACAAGTGTGCCTTTACCAAACGCGTTACCAACGACGATTGGTTTAATCATCCTTGGCCCTAGTAGAGAAACAATCTTCTCTACGTCCCATGGGAGTGCCCCAAACCGGTCAATCATCTTGATCCAGTCCGATTGACGGACATATGCATGTCCATCTGCTTCTTTCTCAAGGGATACTACTTTATCCTTGAGAACAACAAGAGTGATATCCTGGAGAGAACCTACCCATCCGTGGTTTAGGTATTTCCCCAAAGAACCAATCTTGTTACGAGCTTCTTCCATAGTCACTGGAAAAAGCCCGTTCACATAGAGGAAGTTTACTATTGCAGTAATGCCTTCCTCGCCAGCAATAGCTGCAGCTCCTGCCCATTTCTGAACAAAAGCTGCACTAACAGCTTGATACTTAAATATCGAAGCTGTTAGTTTTTCTGCTATAGAGAATTTCTTCTTAATAGCAGAAGGTTTTGTTGGACCTTCGCAAAGGCCAGTTTTCTCTTTTACAGAGTTAACTACTTCGCGCAGTTCTCCAACTGGCCGATCAAACTGAAGGACGTTCTCTTCCTCTTCGTTGACAGCCATCAGGGTTGGAAACCCCTCTAATGGTAAAAGTGTTTCCACTTCTACCATTGGGATTGCTCCCATCAGCCCATTGATGGAAGATTTTTCAATCTTCCTAATCACATAAGAGAATTTCACTTCTCCTATGTTCGCCATGCCTGCTGCGATTTTACTCGCAACAAACAATCTCACCTCTTTGGTATAAGAAGTGAGAACTCCTTGGACCTTTTGCCAAGATTTCTTGACAGATGTCCAATAACTTTTCTTAGTCATTGTTTTCTCCTTTAGATCACGTCCCAAGTATCCTAGGACATGTCAGGAAAAAAGAAAATGGCATAGAGTTACAATATAGTCATAACTGTATGCCATTAACTTAGGGTAGTATATTCCACCAGCTATACCTGCTGTTAAGTAACTATCTACTTCTAATAGTTACTAGGTGTTTTATAGTGGAACAGAAATCTATTACCATTTCTTGGCAATTTCCTTTCTGTTGGCTTTACGAGCCTTCTCCATCTGTACATGGAAGAAGCTTGTATTCTTCTTCAGTATGTACTGTGGAGATACCACTTCCTTGAGTACTCTTTTGCCAGTATTTACTTCCTGGCAGAGAGCATCAAGGTGAAGAGACTTAACACTGTCTGTGTCAATCTCTTCAAGGGTAATCTCTTGAATGTCCATAGGTTCCTCCTTTTGGATTGGTTTTACACCATTAAGCTTAGGTGTTACATGCGTTTCGCTTAAGGACAAGTAAGTGCCCATAAAAAAAGAAAAGCCCTTAATGTATTTCTACACTAAGGGCTCTAATTGAGGAGGATTTATTGAATTACTTATTGTTAAGTATTTCTATAGCCTCCTCTGGAGTAAGAACCTTTACTCCTGAGATTTTGCTCCAGATAGGAGCAAGATCGTCGACAAGTATACCATCTATTTTATTAGCATACTTTGGAACGCTTACGTTGTGTTCCTGACCAATCTTCTTAGCTTGTTCCTGGCAGAACTCGAAGTCTGCCATGAACTTATTAATACCCTCTTCGATAGGGTTTGGAACTGTTACGTGTTTTGCAACAATCCCTAGTGATTTAAGGACGCCATCCTTATCCCACTTATTGCCATTTGACCATATGGCAATTTCTTTCACTCCTTTGTCTACAAGAAGTTGCAAGAGAGGCATTACCTCTCCTGATGACGATACCAACGTATCATCGTAATCGAATACAAATTCCATTTCTTTCATAAATCCTCCTCACACCTAATGTCCATAAAGGATTCATTGGTGTTCATTAAAAAAGAAAAGCCCTATACCTTTCGATATAGGGCTAATCTTATTATTTACTGTATTCGTAGAAAGCAGTACCATGTTCCATTGAAAGAACTGGTTCTACTTTGATGTCTACTCCATAGCAAATTCCTTTACTTTTCTTTTCATAGCTTCTGTATACGAAGCCTTCTACTTTTGCTACTGCTTTGTGTTTTACTTGTGTTTCCATTTTAATTCTCCTTTGAAGCTACCCCCTGGGCTCGGATCTCGGTCCAAGGGGGTCTCTACTTCATATATAGTTACTTAGCCTTGCTAATTTCTATACATGGAATGCATGAGTTTGGAGAATATATGGGTGAGTGAGGTAAGGTATAGGGGAGGGGCTAGTAACTGAGGGGGAGGGGTAGTGGAGTGAAGGGTAAGGTGTTTTGGTGGATTAGGTTAGTGGTAGGGGTTGTTGGTTTGGTTTTTATATTTAGGTATGGGTGTATGGGAATTGGAAGTGAAGAGTTAGAAGAAAGAAGAGCTGAGTGGTTAGGGGAAAGGTATAGAGATTATGTGGGAGTTAGGAGAAGGTATTTGAGGTTAGTTATTGATTTGTTTGAACTAATTGAAGAGAAGTTTGATAGATAAGTATTTCGTATCTATTTAGTCTTAGAGGTCTTGGTTTTATAAAGGTGGTTAGTTCTAGGAAGTCGTTTGGTTTTATATCTACTAGTAGAGTACGTGGTCTGTCATTTACATAGGTATAAGATTCAGCAGTAAGTATTGTTCCTATATTGTAAACTATTCTATATTTTGTTGGAGTTTCCATTTGTTAGTTCTCTTATTATTTGGGATGTTGTATTGTAAAGTGGTGAGGCTTTTTCCATTGCTATTTTCATTATTTCAGTAGGTACTTCTATTTTTAGTAATTTAGTCCTTGTAGAAGATGTAGTAGTTATGCCTATTTCCATATCCATATAAAACTCGTACTCTTGCAATAAGTTTAGTTTAGATATGGTATATATATTCACTTATTCACCAAGACTTTGTAACATGATTGTGTTTAGTTCTATTTCTCTATGTGTTATAAGTGAGTCTGGAATGTTTAGAATTTTAGAAGGGGATATATTCCTTATTAATAAGTAATTGTTATTTCTTTTACAAAATAAGTCACAGGATATTAATCTTAGATCCCTTGCAAAGTTAAACCAGGGATTTGTTACTCTGAATATGGTCATAGTAGTTTTGTATTTGATCATGTGGTAATGGATATCTTCTAATTAATTCTATGTCTCTTAATGTAGAGTTTATACATCCTTCAAATCTGCCTCTTATATTTATTAAGATTCCTTGTTTATTCCATGTTGTTCCATTCTTGAAAAGTTTGGTGTCTAAGAATATAAAACCACTATACGTATATACTCTATTCAATATCACGAACTTTGATTTATTTTTTAGTTTCATACTGTCTTTGGTTGTAATAAGTAACTATTGTTTGTTTTAGATCTCTGGATGGTAGATTGCTTAATAAATATAATCTTAATTCTGTAGAAATAATACATGGAGGTATGTAAGGACTACCACCTATAGTAAAGTGAATGTACTCGCTGAATAAAACAAATCCTGGCTTTATTCCTTTTATCATATTTGGTTTCGTCATGTTCTTCTTTGTCTAAAGTAATTCTGTAGTCCTCTTACAGTTACTCCTAAGTTTACAAAATCTCTTGAAAGATATTTTTCACTTAGGAACCTTTTTAGGTTTTTACTTGCTTTAAAAGGCTTTGGCTCTTTTATTCTTTTGTTATTCCATATCTTGATATAAACATAGTCTTCTATACAAATTAGTCCTGCGTCAATAGTTATTATTTTCATAATATAGTTCTTGTGTATAAACTAACTAAGTAATGATAAAAAAATAATTTGCCTTGGATCCTATTGAGTAGGTTCAATCTAGAAACATCTACATCAGTAACATCTATTAACATAGCTTCTATTAGTTTATATTCTGACTGATAGTATATATAACTACTTACTCCTCTTGCTGGGATAACTGTATTCATATAGTTTACTATCTTGTACTTAGTCATTATTCAATGTTTAGTTATTTCTAATAGTATTGTCTCAATATTTCATGTACTCTTACAGTTCTAAGAGATGCAGATTTTCTTGCCATGTCTTCTATAGAGTTTAGGAATTTGAATTCATTACAATTTATTATCTCAGTAACTGTATCTAAATTATTACTTCCTAGTAACTTATATTCTAAAACAAAGTTACTACATGGTATTATCACTGGAGCTAATAAGAAAAAGTTAGGATGCATTGTGTTTTATACTTCTGACATACTCCGGAGTTCCTACTAGTAGGTTTTTATTATAAACTTTATCAGATCTGTAAAGAGTACGTACATAATAATAAACTCCTTTTGCACTTACCTCCACTAATCCTATTTCTAGTTCGAAAGACTGAGGACTTAAATAGCAAGATAAGTTTATATTATATGCTTTCATGTTAGTTTTACTGGTAGCTTACTGGTTCGCATTTTCTAGAATTCTAATCGTTATATTAGCTATTAAGTTATATTTTGGCTGTGCTTTGTTGAGAGCAACATGTACTAACTTTGATGGAGTTGTAATTTTTGACATTATGATACAGGGTATATCATCTGTCACTATCTGAAATCCTAGACACATGCTCATATCAAAGTTGTAACTTACCATTAAGTTTCTTTTGTAAATTTTACTTATCTGCATATTTATAGTAGAGTCTATTTAATGCAATAACAAGCCAAATTCTAAAAGCTCTCTTTTCCAGCATTTGTTCTTCTGCAACTATAGATGTGTAATAAGGAATTATAGTTGCAATAAGTGAAATGTTTTGAAATAAAGAAAGCCCGCAAATAGTTAGTTTATTTTGTATAGAAGAGTATCTGTTTACTATTTTATATATGTTCATTCTACTTATTTATAATTCTGTTGTATTTCATAATGGAATTGTATAGATTCGTTTATTGCTGAAAGTCCTGGTAAAGAATCTAAGTCTTTTATTACATATTCTGGAACTTTTGTTGAGATCCGTATAATATCTTTACTTCCACAATAGTCTCTACTATTTGTGAATGCTTTAGATAGAACAAATATTGAATCAAGACGTATGTTTTTCTTAAAATAATACGCTCTAAGTATTATAGTTTGTAATAAGTGTTTGTAAGTTCTCATATATATTTAAGTGTTCGTCTGAGAGAAGTAAAGGAATTTTGAATCCTATCTTTGTATCTAAAGAAAGAATTTTGTTGTAGGCTTGGTATTCTCTTGGTTTTCTTATTCCAGTTTCTAGTGGTCCAAAGTAGAAGTAAATCTTAAATAATTGAATGTGCATGGAGTTTAATATTTCTAGTCGTACTTAAAATTTCAGAATTTCTACTTATATGTGGAAACAAGAAACTTTTTATTTTGTCAGATGTTTTAGCGAGTGGAATAGGTGGAGAAGTGGATATTCCTGTAATAAGATACATCCTGCCTGCAAATAGAAATACACCTGGGATTATGTGTACTATCATATATTCATTCTTATAGCTCTATTGATATTACGTTTCTCCTGGCCTGTTGGTTCTAAAAAAGATACTATCCTAGAATCTAAAATTGATTTTATTAAATAACCTCCAGTTCCTCTTTCAACTGGGTTTACAAATATATCAAGGCTTATTATTGTAGTTCTAGTAGAGAATATAAATACTCCAGAGTTCATTAGGTATCTTACTTTATGTTCCATGTTTCATTGTCCTGAGTATTAGAACATTTAATTCTAAAAATGAATTAAACTTTGGATCTTCCATCTGATCTGGGAGATCATTTGAAAGGTCAGTATTTAGTACATATATAGTTTTTCTTTTTCCAGGTGAGTTTCTTATACTTATCTCTAGTGGTTTAAACAGAATAAGTATTTTATGAAACTTCACATCTTACTTCATCAAGGAATATGAATGAGTAACCATGGCAATTAAGTACTCGTACTCAGTTAAGTCATACCGGCCTGATATCCTATAGGCTAATCTAAGCTTAGAAGTGTCTATTTCATCTATATTAACTATTGATAGTTTATTACAAGTCCCCAATTCATTTACTATAGAATTTACTCCTTTACGTTGTATTATTATATTCAGATAGTTAATAATTTTGTACAGTTTCATACTTTTCTAATATTAAACTAGCTATCCCGGGTGCAGTATCTAGTTCTGTTATAGATGGTAATAGTATTTTATAAAGTCTATCATCAGTAATACTAATAATAGATATATAATTTATCCCTTCTTCAGAAAAAGCAAATACCCTTAATCTTATAGTTCTGTTATATCTATAACACTCTAACAATATAGTACACATGTCATCTGGTTTTTTAACTTTAGCTTTCATAAATACTTAGTCATTTAGTAAACTACCATAATATTCTTTTAATATCCTATCTATTCTTATGCCTCTAGCCATTGCAGATTTATTTAGTTCTTGAATCCTTACAACTTCTCCATAGTCTTCACATTTTATTATTGTTATTGTTTTTTCTAAAGAATAGTCTGCAGTATATAGTCTATATTCTACCTGTATTCTATTAGTACCTGGACTTAAAACAGGACTTAGTTTATATTTATTCAATTTCTCTAAGGCTCCTTATTATATGCATATTTGCATTTGGCTTTAGAATACTATTTGGTATTTTTTTAGTTATGACTATACTATCTTTAAAGCAAACTAAACCCCATGCTCCTAATTTATAAATGTTTATGCATGGTAAAAAAATAGATGGTTCTAGATAAGATTCAAGTTTTAGTATATAGTTATTCATTTTTAATAAAGTAATAATCTTTAATAGATTCTATATATTCTTTATGAGCAAGATTACTATAGAAATATATTGGCCAGTATTGTAGCTGAACCAATCTTTTGTCTATAGTGTGCAAACCCTTACTCTTTCTATAAAGTCTACACTCTAGATAGTTTACGTCTGTTTTATATTTTGATAGTTCTTTATCTGCTTTATTATCTACAGTAGTAACCATTTATAGTCCTTAAATATTCTGGCCTATTTGATTTAAACATACGGAAGTCTGGTAAAGATATGATTCTTTTTCTAGTTACATATATACTAGTTTTAAATCTCTCCTTTATAGAAGCATTCCATGGAAATACTGCTATCTTATAAATCATAAAAGTC